>Ga0182745_1001759_pt1 | contig 20308 bp, 20 predicted proteins | sample eDN3rd30CKraftBY_FD_128523 | JGI IMG/M metagenome (GOLD analysis project Ga0182745, IMG submission 128523) | Enriched backyard soil microbial communities from Emeryville, California, USA - eDNA 3rd pass 30_C Kraft BY (version 2) (version 2) | ecosystem: Environmental > Terrestrial > Soil >...
CGGTCTCCAGGCGGAGGCGGATCTCGGCGTCCTCCAGCTCCACACGCTGCTGGCGCTCACGCAGCTCGGCCAGCGAGCGCTCAGCCGCCTGGCGCTGCTTGCGGAGCCCGTCGAGGCGGGTCGACACCTCGCGCGTGGCCTCGGACTGGCGGCGCCGCCGGTCGCGCAGCTCGGCCAGCTCGCCCTCGACGATCTCCAGGCGGGATGCCACGAAGCCCCGCAGCCGGGCGGTGGCCACGGCCCGGCGATCGAGCTCGACGCGCCTCCCGGCGGCTTGCTCGCGCTCGACGGCGTGGCGGGACAGGCGCTCGTCGACCTCGGCGGCCCGGGTCTTCAGGAACTGGCGCCGCTCTTCGATGCCGGCCGTCCGGACGCCGAGGTCGCTGCGCATCTGGGCCACGGCGGTGGTGCGCTCGTCGAGGCGGGCGCGGGCCTCGGCCATTGCCCTCCCCTGCTCCGCCAAGTGGGCCTCCTCGGCCTCGAGCGTGGGCAGGCGAGCCTCCAGCTCGGCCTGGCGGTCGGCGTCGCGCCGGGCCCGGTCGGTGAGCTCGGTGGACTGGGTGCCGACCTTCTCGGCCTCGGCCACGGCGTCGGTGTGGTCCCGCTGGGTGCGGGCGAGCGACTCCGTGGCGGCCTTCAGCCGCGAGGCGTTGCGGTCGACGGCTCGGCTGGCCTCGGTCTCGGCCGTCCGGGCCTCGTCGCTGGCCTCGCGCGCCGCGAGGGCGCGGCGGGCGGCAGACGCAGCCTCGGCCGTGGCCGCTTCGGCGTTGGCCTCGGCCTCGGTGAGCGCGGCACCGGTGGCCCCCGCACCGGCGGCGCCGACGCGCCAGCCCGTGGGCCCGAAGCGGTCACCCGCCGGCGTCACGACGACGGCGGCCGGGTTGGCCAGGGCCAGATCGACGGCCTCGGTCCACGAGTCGACGACGACGGCACTGCCGACGATGGCGTCAAGCAGGTCGTCGACGCCAGGCCGCGTGCCGCGGACGTGGCTCCGCAGGGACTGGCCGCCGGTCGCGGGCACCGGAGCCCGGCGGGTGGCGCCCAGGGCGAGCACGGCGCCCGACGCATCGCCAGACCGCAGCTCGGCGAGCGCGGCGCGTCCGGCGTCGACGGACTCGACCACGACGGCCGCGACGGCATCAGCGACCGCGGCCTCGAAGGCGGACTCCCATCCGGCGTCGACGTGCACGACGTCGAGCAGGGTGCCGACGATGCCGTCGATGCCGGCCAGGCGCTCGGCACCGGCCTTGGCACGGGCCTGGTCGAGGGCGAGCGAGAGCGCCTCGGCCCGGGCGGTCCAGGTGTGGACGGCACCGTCGGCGATGCGGCGTCCCTCCTCGGCTTCCTCGAGGGCCTTGGCTGCCGCGGTCCGCTGTTCGGCTGCGGCAGCCCGGGCCGCGTCGAGGGGCTCGATGGCGGCGGTCGCCTCGGCGACCTCGGCCGCCAGCCGCTCGGCCTCGGCCGCCAGGCGGGCGATACGGGCATCGATGGCCTCGATGCGCTCGGTGGCCCGGCGGGCCTCGGTGGCGCTGCGCTCGACGGATGCGCGGACGGCCTGCAGCTCGCCGCGGACCTCGGCGGCGGCGGCGCCGGTGGGCGTGGCCACGCCCTCGGCCCACTCCCGGGTGAAGTCCTGCTGCGCCAGCTCCAGGTCGGCCTCCGCCCGTTCGAGCTCGTTGGTGGCCGGGCCGAGCTCGGCGGCCAGCTCCTCCACGTCGGCGAGCTCTCGGGTGAGCCGGGCGGCATCGGCTTCGAGGCTGGCGGTGACGTCCTGGTCGACGGAGGCACCGCGGTCGCGCTCGATGCCCCGCTCCCGCTCGGCGAGGACGGCGACGAGGCCGCGGGCACGCTCGCGCAGGGACTCGAACCGGACGAGCGCATCGCCGAGGTCGTCGCCGCCCATCGCCGACAGCCGGGCCTCGGTGGCGATCACGTCGGCATCGAGCCGGCGCAGCGTGGCGCGCAGCTCCTCCTCGGCCGCCTCCAGCTCGGCTCGCTGGCGAGCGCCGCCCTCCATCCGGCTGCGGAGCCGGGCGATCTCGGCACCGGCCAGGTGGATGCGCAGCGCGGCGAGCTCGGCCACGACCGCGCCGTGGCGACGGGCGGCATCGGCCTGCTTCTCCAGCGGGCGCAGCTGGCGGCGCACCTCCCGCAGGAGGTCCTGGAGCCGGGTCAGGTTACCTTCGGTGGAGGTGAGCCGGCGCTCGGCCTTCTCCTTGCGGCGCCGGTACTTGAGGACCCCGGCGGCCTCCTCGATGATCAGCCGGCGGTCCTCGGCCCGGGCGTTGAGGACGGCGTCGATCTGGCCCTGGCTGATGATCACGTGCTGCTGGCGGCCGACACCGGAGTCGGAGAGGAGCTCTTGGATGTCGAGCATGCGGCACGGCACGCCGTTGATGGAGTACTCGCTGTCGCCGTTGCGGAAGAGGATCCGGGTGATGGTCACCTCGGAGAACTCGATCGGGAGCAGCCCCGCGCTGTTGTCGATGGTGAGCGAGACCTCGGCGCGGCCCAGCGCCTGGCGCTTCTGCGTGCCAGCGAAGATGACGTCGTCCATCTTCTGGGACCGGACCGCGCTCGGCGCCTGGGCACCCAGCACCCAGCTGATGGCATCGACGACGTTCGACTTGCCGCTTCCGTTCGGACCGACCACGACGGTCACACCTGGTTCCATCACCAGGTTCGTGCTGTCCGCGAAGGACTTGAACCCCTTGATGGTCAACGACTTCAGGAACACCGATCCTCCATCCGATCAGGCCGGTCGGCCACCCTACTTGGCACTCGCACAGGCTCTCGGAACGAGCGGTGTCGTCGGACGTGCGCGATGGCCGCTACGGTTTGCCGAGCCGAAAGGGGAAGAGCGTTGGCAGGTCCGAAGGTCGTCAAGGGCTACCGGTTGGAGCCGTTCGCCCAGTGCTCGGGAGCCCTGCTGGACCACGCTCGGCTCAACGCCGCGAACCTCTACTCCATCGACTTCCGAGGTGCCTCGCTGCGCGAGGCGCACCTCGCCGGCGCCCACATCGCCGAGGCCCGCCTCGCCGGCGCCGACCTGACCGGCGCCGACCTCTCTGGAGCCAACCTGAGCGGGGCCGACCTCGAGCGGGCCAACCTCACCGGCGCCGACCTGACCGGCGCCAACCTCAGCCGGGCGAACCTGACCGGCGCTCGCACGGCGGCGGCGGTGTTCGTCGGCGCACGCTTCTGCAAGACGATGATGCCGGACCTGCGGGTCAACGACACCAACTGCTGATCGCGCAGGCCCACCGGCCGGGGCGGCTCAGGCCGAGGTGACCTCGATCAGCTCGCAGGTGCCGGCCACGCCGTCGGCGGCCGGGACGAGGACATCGACGGAGCCGGTGGTGCCGGGCTGGATGAGGGGCGTGCGGGCGGCACCCCGGGCGAACTCGACACCATCGGGGGCGACCAGCCGAGCCGACACGCTGAACGTGCTGGGCGGACCCGACCGATGGGTCACCGCCACCGAGGCGACCACACCGCCCTCGGCCCGACGGCATCCGCGCAGCTCCCCCGTGCCCGTCGCGCCGGTCGCGGCCGGCGGGCGCGAGGTCGCCGTGGTCGGCGTCACCGTCGTGGCCGGCGCCTCGGTCGTGGTCGGCGGGGCTGTCGTCACCGGCGCCTCAGTGGTGGACGAGACCGGCTCGGTGATCGGGAGGGTCGTGACCGGGGCCGCCTGTTCGTCGGGGCCGTTGCCGCGGTCGGTGAACACCCAGATGCCGGCGACGAGCAGCCCGACCAGTGCCAACACGGCGACCAGCTCGGGGATCCAGCCAAGACGGGCCGGTCGGTCGTCGTCGCCATCGTGATAGGGCAGCGGCTCGGGCGCAGCGGGCGGCACCGGCGGACGCTCATCGAAGTCCGCCAGCACCGGAGCCGCGGCGCTCCGCACGGTGCCCGGGTCGATCGCACCGACGGCGGCCAGCTCTGCGAGCTCCGCTTCCTCCAGCTCATCGAGCTCCGCCGCAGCCGTGAGGTCGATGAGCTCCGGATCGGTGATCTCGGCGCCCGACGCCCGATCCATGACGACGAGGGTCCGGCCGTCGGCCGACACGGCGGCGCTCTGGTCCGGCCCGAGGAGCACGGGCTCGCGGAGACCGGCCACGACGCGGGTGCGCCCGGCCAAGCACGCGATGGTGGCCCCGCCGTCTGCCTCGGCGACCGCCTGGAAGCGGCCACGGGGCGTGGAGACGACCGCCGGGCCCACGTGGACCTCGTGGCGCCACGGGCTGCGGCGCCGGCCGGCGGAGAACCAGAGCTGGCCCTGGTCGAGGCGCGTCACCAGCGCGGGCTCGCCGCCCGGCGCTCGGACCTGCTCGCGCGTCCACGACGACCACGGCGCGACCCGGGTGACGGCGCCGTCCGGGTCGGTCAACGTGATGGGCTCGGTCGCCCCACCCGAACCCGGCTGCTCAGGTTCGCTCCCCTGCCTGCTGTTTGCCACGGTACGTGACCTTAGCTCATCTTTCGACTCGGAGCGTGAGTTCTCGGCGGATCGAAGGCGACGTTCCGTTGCCGAACGGGCCGTCGGCCACGCAGCGTGAGATCGTTCGAACCCCAGCCGGGCGTTTCGGCCCTTGTCGCGGCCGCCTGGCCTCCGACGGCTCGCGGCCGGGTCGGCCCGGGCCGATCCCCGAGGCTCGGCGCACCCCACCGCCAGGGACCGCGGCGGAGCGAGGACCGGCCCGGCGGACCAACCAGCGCGTCGGCCGAGGCAACCCCACCACCCGCCCGCCCGGCGACGCCCCATCGGGCCACGACCACCGCAGCGAGCCTGCCGCCCCAGGGGCGCGAGTCCCCGCGGGTCAGACCTGACAGTCCTCGCACAGGTAGACGGTCTTGGCGCTCATGCGGACCTTCGACACCACGCCGCGGCAGCGTCGGCACGCCTTGCCGTCGCGCTCGAAGACCTGGAGCTCGTCGGTCCAGCCGCCGGGCTTGCCGGCGAGGTCCGAGTACTGGCCGTCGGAGGTGGTGACGCCACGGTGCTTGGCCGCTTCGTGCAGGGTCTCGACCACGGCGCGGTAGAAGCGGCGGATCTCCTGGGTGGAGAGCGAGGAGACCTCCCGGTCCGGCCGGAGACCCGACGCGTGGAGGATCTCGTCGGCGTAGACGGGGCCGATGCCGGCGATGACGCTGCGGTTCAACAGGAGCGCCCGCAGCTTCACGTCGCGGTGGCGCAGCATGCGCTCGCCGAACGAGGTCCACGAGACCGGCTCGTCGAGGATGTCGAAGCCGAGGTCGGCCAGCTCGGGCACGGCTTCGGTCAACTGGTCGAACGGCACCACGAAGAGCTCGAGGTTGCCGGTGTCGTCGATGGCACGGAGCTGGCCGCCCTGGGTGAAGGTGATGGAGACCTTGGTCCGCTTGTCGACCTCCTCCTTGGCGGCCTGGCGCCGCAGCTGCCCGCCGTTCTGCAGGTCGATCACCAGCGCGTCACCGGAGTCCAGCTTGGTGACGAGGTAGAGATCCCGGCGCACGACGCTGGTGACCTTTGCTCCTTCGAGCAGGGAGACGAACTGCTTCTTGTTCGTGTGGCGCGGGATGGCTCCAGAGCCCGGCACCTCGACGGTCTTGATCCGCTTGCCACCGATGTCGCGGTCGAGATCCCGTCGCAGGGTCTCGAGTTCCGGCTGCTCAGCCATGGGTTGCTTCCTCTCGTGCGGGGAGATCCCCGGGTTCGCGGTCCAGCTGCGCCCAGGTCTCCCGGGCGGCGGCCTGTTCCGCCTGCTTCTTCGATCGTCCGACGCCGACGCCCAGAGGGCGTCCGTCGAGCACCACGCGGGCGCGGAAGGTCTTGTCGTGCTCCGGCCCCTGCTCGGTGATCTCGAAGACCACGGAGCGCTGGGGGTCGCTGGCCGCCAGCTCGTGGAGCCGGCTCTTGTGGTCCGGTGCGCCGGCGCTCGACAGCCGCGGCGCCACCAGGCGGCTCACCAGATCAGCGGCCGGCGTGGGCCCGCCGTCGAGGTACACGGCGCCGATCACGGCCTCCATGGCATCGGCCAGGATCGACGGCCGCTCACGGCCACCCGAAGCGTGCTCGCCCTTGCCCAGCAGCAGCACCTCGCCCAGGGACAGCTCGGCGGCCATCTCGGCGAGCGCCGGCGAGCACACCACGGCGGCGCGCATGCGGGAGAGCTGGCCTTCGCCGGCCTCCGGCAGCAGCGCGTACAGGTCGTCGGTGACCACGAGGCCGAGCACGGCGTCGCCCAGGAACTCGAGGCGCTCGTTCGACCGGTAGCCGGCGTGCTCGGCGCACCACGACCGGTGCGTGAGCGCTTGCCCGAGCAGCTCGGGGTCGCCGAACCGGTACTCCAGCCGATCGCAGAAGGCGGCGAGCGCCTTCGGCGGGATCGGGTGGAACTCCAGGGCGGGGGGCCCAGGCGCGTCGACCGACGGCGACGCCGGCGCGCGGAGCTGCTCGGCGGCGCCGGCGTCGACGCCCGGCTCGGCGGTCACGCCTAGTTTCCGCCCAGCTTGTCGAACACGTAGTCGACGGCGTCGCGGACGGTCTTCAGGTCCTCGAGGTCCTCGTCTTCGATCCGGAACCCGACCGAGCGCTCGCCCAGCTCCTCCTCGAGCTCCTCGACGAGCTCGATGAGCGCGAGGGAGTCGGCGCCCAGGTCGTCGGCGAAGGAGTCCCCTTCCTTGATGCCGGAGGGATCGGTCTCGAGGATGTCGGCGAGGCGGTCGCGCACGAGCTCGAACACGTCCTGGCGGCTCATCGGGTCCTGTCCGACATGGGTTTCAGCGGGCACAGTGCACTCCTGATCGTGAAAGGGGCGGTGGCGACTGTAGCGGGTGGAAAACTTTGTGCGCTCGTGAACGACGGGACGCGGGAGGAATCGGCACGCGAGCGGCATGATGGGTCCGACGGACCGACGACGAGGGCCTGATCTGCCCCAGGAAACGACATGGACGAGTCCACCGAGCACGACACCCCGACCATCGAAGCACCCCGAAAAGGATGGAGGATCAGTCGCCGCTCCGCCGAGGAGAAGGCCGCCAGCGCGCCGACGCCAGCAGCCGATCCGGTGGACGAGCTCACCGAACCCGAGGGAGCACCCGACGAGGAGGTGACAAAGGACCAGCCCACGCCCCGCGAGCTCGCCGTAGCCGAGGCCGAACGCCACCTCGACGGACCGGCGCTCACCGTGCCCGCCGACGCCCCTTCACCCGCCGATCTGGAGGCCACCTGGAGCGACGAGGTGCTCGACGCGCTCGAGGTGCTCCGGGCGGACCTCGGCGGACGCCGCACCGGCCTCGCCATCAGCGGCGGCGGTTCCCTCGGCAGCTTCGAGGCCGGCGTGCTGCGGTTCCTCTACGACCACGCCGCGATCGCCCCCGTCGCCGTGGCCGGCAACTCGGCCGGCGGCCTCAACGCCGCCAAGCTCGCCGAAGGAGACCGCCCCGACGGGACCCGGGCCATCGACGAGGTCGAACGGGTGTGGCGCTCGCTGCGGACCACCGACGACATGTGGAAGCCCGAGCCGTGGCTCACGCGCCTGCAGGCGTCGGCATCGTGGGCCTCCACCTGGCGGGGCTACCTCGGCGATGGCACCAACGGGACCAACGCCGTGCGCATGGCCGTCAAGGTCGTCGGCAGCCTGGTCCGCCGGCCGCCCGAGACCGACGGCGCGATCGACGCGGTCCGCGAGGCACTCACGGCGCAGTCCCTCCTGTCGCTCACCCCGGTGTCCGACCTCCTGCTCCGGGAGCTCGACCCCGGCGCGGTCCGCCGGTCGGGCATCGACCTGCGGGTCGGCGCGGTCAGCCTGGAGTCCGGCGAGCTCCGCTACATCACCGAGACCGGTGCCATCCACGACCGCCACGACCGGCCCACCGGGCTCGAGGACGTGCCGCTGGCCGCCGGGGTGCTGGCGTCGGCGTCGATCCCGCTGGCGTTCCCGCCGGTGCGGCTGGGCGACGAGCACTACGTCGACGGCGGGGCGCGGGAGATCCTCCCCATCGAGGTGCTCGTGCACCACCTGGAGGTCGAGCGGGTCATCGCCGTCTCCGCCAGCTCGGTGGGTGTCGAGCCGATGGACTCGTTCGCCGACCGCAACCTCATCGACATCCTCCGACGGGTCAGCGCCGAGATCGGCCCCGACGAGACCCTGCGCAAGGAGCTCAACCCACCAGGAGGGTGGGCCGAGACGGTCCGCCTGGTGGTCCCCGAGTTCGACGTCCACGACTCGATGACCATCGACCCGGCCCTGATCGCCATCTCGATCGACCACGGCTGGCTCCGCGCCGCCGACCTCCTGCTCGAGCTCGCCCCCGAGGCCCAGCAGCTCACCCGGGAGCTCACGGAGGTCCGCATCGAGCTGCGCCGCCTGGGCGGGTCGCTCACGACGCTCTTCGGCGGCGATGCCCTCGGTCGCCCGAGTCCGGTCCTCGTCACCGGCGGCACGGCGAAGACCCCGAACGAGGCACCGAGTGCTGCCGAGGCGGACCGGCTCGTGGACGGGGCGACGGGCGCGGTTCCCGACGCCGGCAGCGAGGACGAGCCGCTCGAGCCGCTCGATCTCGAAGCGGAGACCGCGGCGAAGCGCCACGCCCTCACCGCGCAGCTGCGCCACCTGGTGCAGGCCCGCCGCGACCTCGGCGCCCCCCTGCCGCCATCGCTCGTGGCGTGGCTGCGCACCCCCGAGCGGGACTCCGCCACCGCGCCCGAGGCCCAGCCCGAACCCGTCCAAGCCGACGAACCCATCGACACCTCAGCCTGACCACCACGCACCGTGGCTGGAATCAGACATGTCGGGCGGCTGCATCGATTTCGGGTCGATGGTGCACCAGGGCGGTGCTCAGGTGACCCGAAATCGCGCTGCTCTGACGCATCGAGCACGGACCGGGAGCATCGCGAGCCAACCGAGAGCCGCCACCGCCCTGGTCACGTCGGTTCCAACGGCGACCAGAGGCCTCCGGCCGAAGCCGTCCACCGGCCCCCGAGCACCAGAGCGCGCGGGCCTGAGCCCCCGGCTCAGGCCCCCGTGGGGCGGATGATCTGGGCGATGGCGCCGACCAGGTCGGCGTCGACCATCTCGGTGGCGACCTTCACGGCGTTGACGATGGCGGTGGCGTTACACGAGCCGTGGATGATGATGCACACCCCGTTGAGCCCGAGCAGCATGGCGCCGCCCGTGTTGTTCGGATCGAGCTGGGCGTAGAGCGGGAGCAGGGCCGGGAACAGCACGTCGCCGGCCGCCTTGGTCTCGTCGCTCGTGTTGAACGTGCCCAAGATGGCGTTGACGAGCGAGCGCATGCTGCCCTCGAGCGTCTTGAGCACGACGTTGCCGGTGAAGCCGTCGGTGACGATCACGTCGACGTCGGGCGACATGATGTCGCGTCCCTCGACGTTGCCGACGAAGGTGCCGCCGCAGGACTCGGTCCACGAGCCCTCGGCCAGCAGGGCGTGGGTCTCCTTCACCAGCGGGCTGCCCTTGGTGGGCTCCTCGCCGATGGACAGCAGCCCGACCTTGGGGGTCTCGATGCCGTAGCGGGTGCGGGCGAACGTGGCGCCCATCTGGGCGAACTGCACGAGCCACTCGGGCGAGCACTCGGCGTTGGCGCCCGCATCGAGCAGCACCGTGGGGTTGCCGCCGCCGGGGTTCGGGATCGGCGTGGCGATGGCCGGGCGGAACACGCCCGGCAGCCGCTTCATCCGCAGCAGCGCCGAGGCCATGGTCGCCCCGGTGTTGCCGGCGGACACCATGGCGCACGCCTTGCCGTCGCGGACGGCCTCGGCCGCCCGCACGAGCGACGAGTCCTTCATGGTCCGGACGCTCTTGCCCGGATCGGCGTCCATGGCGATGACCTCGGACGCGGGGAGGACCTCGAGCCCGCCGGTCTCGGTCAGCTCCTCGGGCCGCCCCACCAAGACGACGGAGACGCCGAGCTCGTCACGGGCGCGGATCGACCCGGCGACGATCTCCGCCGGAGCCTTGTCGCCGCCCATCGCATCGACGGCGACGGGGAGGCGGTCAGTTGACGTCATGGCAGGTCAGCCCGACGTGGGTCAGTCGACCTCGATGGCCTGGCGGCCGTGGTACCAGCCGCAGTTGCCGCACACGACGTGGGGCAGCTTGGCGGACCCGCAGCGGGGGCAGACGCTGCGCGACGGCGCGTCGAGGGTCCAGGCGGAGGCTCGGCGGCTCCGGCTCTTGGACTTGGAGGTCTTCTTCTTGGGGACAGCCATCGTCGTGGTCCTGAGGTCGTGATTCGGGGCGCTGCGGTGCGCCGCACGCGAGGGGTAGATGGTAGCGACCGAGGCCCAGCCCGGTCGAAAGCGCCCCCACCCCACGCAAGCCGCCGAACTTTTCGTGATCGTGGTGGCCCTGCCACCAACTTCACGAAAAGTTCGGATGTGTGGGTGGGCGACTCAGAGGTCGAGGTCGTCGAGGGCGGCCCAGCGGGGGTCCTTGGCCGGGGCCTCCTCGGGCGCTTCGCCCGGGACCGCGTCGCCCTCGACCACGGCGGGGAACACCTCGGGGACGGGCCCCATGCAGGCGTCGGTGCACAGCGGCGCCAGCGGCAGCGCCAACAGGGCGATGTCGTGGAGCAGCGGCCCGAGGTCGACCTGGTCGTGGTCCAGCGGCCACGTCTCGCCGTCGGTGGGCTTGGTCTCGTACACCTCGCGGATGTCGATGGTGGCCACGCCGTGCAGCTCCTTGAGGCAGCGCCGGCACTCGCCCGTCCACGGCACGTCCGCGGCGCCGGTCAGCACGACGCCCTCGTGGATGGACTCCAGCTCACCGGTGAAGGTGATCTCGGCGCCGTCGGGGATGGCGACGTCGGTCAGGCCCAGGCCATCGGCGACGAGGGTCCGCTCGACCGGCATCCGGCTGCCGGGCCGCCGGCGGATCTCGGTGACCGACACGACCACGGCCGGCGGATGGGCCGCCCCGGAAGCGTCGGCCGGGTCCGGGGTCACGACCGGTCCTGGTCGAAGAACCCCTCGTCTTCGGGCTCCGGAGCCGGTTCGGCCTCGGGCCGGGTGAGGTTCGTGGCCTGCAGCTTCTCACGGCCCGAGCCCACCAGCTTCAGCGTCCGCTCGAGGACGATCTCGAAGCTGGCGAGCTTCTGGTCGCAGAAGTCCTCGCACTCCAGGCGCAGGCGGCGGGCCTCGGCCTCGGCGCCGTCGACGATGCGGCGGGCGCGGTGCTCGGCCGCCTTCACGACCTCGGTGCGCTGGACCATCTGCTCGGCCCGGGCCCGGGCGGCATCGGTGATCTCGTCGCCGTCGGCGCGCATCTTGGCGAGGTACTCCTCGCGCTCCTTGCGCAGCCAGCGGGCCTCGCGCAGCTCGTCGGGGAGGCGGCCGATGGCCTCGTCGAGCAGCTCGAGGACCTCTTCCTTGTTGATCATCGCCGAGGCCGACAGCGGCATCGGGCGGGCCGCCGCGATCAGGTCGGACACCCGGCGGAGCAGCTCCTCGGCATCGACCTGGGTGCGGCCGCGGACGAGGGTGCGCCGGGTCTGGGGCTCGTCGACCGGCTCCCGCTCCGCTTCGGCGTCGAACGGCTGGTCGGCGTAGGCCCGCTCGTCGTAGTCCCGGGGATCGTGGGGCTGGCGGTCGTCGTACCCGCGTTCGTCGTAGGGGCGGTCGTCGTAGCTCATGCGGAGGGCTCCTGGAACGATTCGGCGAGACGGGCGGCGACCGGCGCCGGCACCATCGAGGACACGTCGCCGCCGAACCGGGCGATCTCCCGGATCCACTTGGAGGCGACGAAGGAGTGCTCGGTGGCCGACGGGATGAACACCGTGTGGACCCCGGAGATGGCGTGGTTCATCTGCGACTGCTGCAGCTCGGACTCGAAGTCCGACACGGCACGGAGGCCCTTCACCAAGAAGTCGGCCTCCACCTCCTTGGCCAGGTTGACCACGAGGTTGGAGTACACGGTGACCTCGACGTTGGGGAGGTGGGCGACGGACTCGGCGATCATCTCCCGGCGCTCCTCGAGCGAGAACAGGCCGGTGGTCTTCTGCGGGTTGCCGATGGTGGCGACCACGACGGAGTCGAACAGCCGCGACGCGACCTCGATGAGCTCGAGGTGTCCGTTGTGGATGGGGTCGAACGACCCCGGGTAGAGGACTCGCGTCACGAAGGAGCTCCGGCGACAGTGGCGAACTGGACCACCGTACCGCCGTAGGCCTTGGACTTGATGCCAACGAGACCCGCCGGCAGCGGCACCTCACGGTCCGATTCGATGACGACGACGCCGTCAGCAGACAGCGCCCTGGCCACGGCGACGAGGAGGTCGTCCCACCCGTCGTAGGCGTACGGCGGGTCGAGCAGGACGAGGTCGAAGGGGCCGCCCGGGGCGAGCGACCGCTCGGCGGCCCGAGCCACGACGGTGGCGTCGGCGGCCAGGCCGAGGGTGCTCAGGTTGCGGGTCGCGATCTCGACCGCCTGCGGATCGGTGTCGAAGAAGGTGGCGTGCGCCGCGCCCCGGGACAGGGCCTCGATGCCGAGGGCACCGCTCCCGGCGAAGGCGTCGAGCACCCTCGCACCCTCGATCGCGTCGAGGCTGTCGAGGGCGTTGAACACCGCCTCGCGCACGCGGTCCGATGTGGGCCGGGTGCCCGAGCCCGGTGGTGCGTCGATGCGCCGCCCCCCTGCTCGCCCCGCGACGATCCGCAGGGCGCCCTTGCTGGGGGCCGGGCGCGCGGACCCTGCCGAGCGGCGAGGGCGGGGCGTCGGCTTGCGACCGCTCACGGCACCTCGGCCACGAGGCGGGCGCTCTCGTCCCACAGCCAGCGGGCTTCCTCGCGGTTGCGGGCGTGGCGCGATGCGCGCCACCGCCGCCCGTGCGACCAGTAGGCGCCCGAGCGGGCGGTGATCCGGGGCTTCGAGGAGCTGGCGAGCAGCACCTGGGTCTTGGCCCCGGCCTTGGGCGAGCGGAGGACGAAGCGGCCGAACGTGGTGATCCACCAGCTGAGCGCGCCCGTGTCGCCGTCGACGCCGAAGCCGCTGTAGATGCTGCCGGGGTGCACGGCGTAGACCGTCACCCCGTCGGCCGCGAGCTGCCGGCTGAGCTCCAGGGCGAACTGGGCGTTGGCCAGCTTCGACAGGCCGTAGTTGCGGCCGCCTCCGAAGCGGACGCGGCCCTGGAGGTCGCCGCGGTCGAGCCCCTTGAGTGCCCACCGGTGCGCCACCGACGACAGCACGATCACGCGCGACGGCGCGCTGCGGATCAGGCGCTGGCGAAGCAGGTCGGTGAGGAGGAAGTGCCCGAGGTGGTTGGTGCCGAACATGAGCTCGAACCCGTCGGCCGTCTCCTGGCGGGTGTCGACCATCAGCCCGGCGTTGTTGACCAGGACGTCGAGCCGGTCGAACTCGGCGAGGAACCAGCTGGCGAACTCGCGGATCGATGCGAACGAGGCCAAGTCGAGCCGGCCGAGCACCACCCGGTCGCTACCGGAACGGGCGAGCACCTCGGTGCGCGCCTCCTCGCCCTTCGAGGGGGTCCGGGCCGTCATGACGACGGTGGCCCCCATCGCGGCGAGCGCGACCGCGGTCTCCTTGCCGATGCCCGAGTTGGCCCCCGTCACGATGACGACCTTCCCGCTGAGGTCCTCGCGCTGCTTCGCACCCATGGCCGCCGAGTCTCGCACCCTGGTCCCCGGCCCTCCCCAACCCGGTGGCCCGAGGGGTACCGTCGCCCAGGTGAGCGAGCCCACCGACCCCTCCCCCGGCGACGCCGTCCGGATCGTCCGCATCGACCGTCCCGAGCGGCGCAACGCGGTCAACTCGGAGACGGCCGAGCGCCTCTACCGCGAGTTCCAGGCGTTCGACTCGGACCCCACGGCCAAGGTGGCGATCCTCACCGGCGACACCTCGTCGTTCTGCGCCGGTGCCGATCTCACCGACCTGCCCCGGCTCCGCGAGAGCGGGCCGATGGGCCCGACCAGGATGGCCCTGTCGAAGCCGGTCATCGCCGCGGTCGAGGGCTGGTGCGTCGCCGGAGGCGTGGAGCTGGCGGCGTGGTGCGACATCCGCATCGCCGGCGCCGGCGCCAAGTTCGGCTGCCTCGAGCGCCGGTGGGGTGTGCCGCTCATCGACGGCGGCACCATCCGCCTCCCCCGCATCGTCGGGCTCGGCCGGGCGATGGACCTGATGCTCACCGGCCGCGGCTTCGACGCCGCCGAGGCCGAGCGCATCGGCTTCGTCAGCCGCCTCGTGCCGGAGGGCACCGCGCTCGATGCCGCCATCGAAGCCGCCGAGGTGATCGCCTCGTCGCCGTGGCCCGCCGTCGTCCACGACCGTCTCTCTGCCTACGAGAGCTACGGCCTGAGCTTCGAGGAGGCCCTCGCCAACGAGGACCGCCACGGGCGAGCCGTCATCTTCGACCCCGGGTTCGCCGACGGCGTCGCCCAGTTCCAGGCGAACCAGGCCAAGCGCCGGACCGAAGGCGACCGGTGAGCGACCACCGCGCCGACGACGACCACGACGAGGGGCCGACCGACTCCTCCGGTGCACCGCTGGTGCCGCAGACGATCGTGTGCGTCGACTGCGGGAGCACGGCCCACCTCATGACCCGGCCCGACGACACCGGCCGGTTCTGGCCCGGTGACCTGGTGTCCTACCGGTGCGAGGACTGCATGGACCGCTGGGACCTGATCGTTCCCGGAGACGACCCCGAAGACGACCACGGCCCCGGCTGGTAGCGCCCGGTGTGCCGATCAGGCGGCGCGCCGGGGGCGGGGCTGGAGCTCGCCACCGCAGTTGGGGCAGGCACCGGCGAGCGGCCCGTCGACGCAGCCGGCGCAGAACGTGCACTCGTAGGAGCAGATCCTCGCCTGGTCGCTCCCCGGCGGCAGCGCCGTCCCGCACCGCTCGCAGACCGCCCGCATCTCCAGCATCGAAGCCCGCCCCGACCCGCTCAGTAGCCGTTCTTGTGCAGCTTGTCGATGGCGATCTGCAGGACCACGCGCTCGCTCTGGATCGGGTTCGGGTAGCGGTCGACACCCATGTACTTCTCGGCCAGCGCGTCGATGTGGGCGCGGGCCTCGTCGCCACCGACGGTGCCGACGACCCGGCCTCGGGCCTCGACGTACTGGTACGCGTTCTCGCTGTTGAACACGGTCACGGTGACCCGCGGGTCGCGCTCGGCGTTCTTGAACTTCTGGCGGTGGATCTCCGTGTTGATCAGGAGGTGCTCGCCGTCGTCGCCGATCCACATGATCTGCGTCTGCGGCCGGCCGTCAGCCATGAGCGTGGTGAACGCGGCGAAGTTCTTGCCGGCGAGGAGGGAGGCGAGGTCTGCGTCGAGGGTCATGGCCGAGACGCTACCGGGACCGCCGGGTGATCGGGGCCCGCAGGTCGAGCGGTGCTCCGCTGTCGCCAGCGGCGTCGGACCGAACGCCGGGCGCCCTCGAGGGAGCCGGCTCGTAGCCTGCAGCCATGCGCTTCAGCTTCTGGATCTCGACGCAGCTCTCCTGGACCGAGACGCTCGATCTCGCCAGCCACGCCGAGGCCACGGGGTGGGACGGGCTGTGGGTCGCCGACCACTTCATGCCCAACGACGACACCGCGCTCGACCAGCCGATGCACGAGGCGCTCGGCCTCCTCGGCGCCCTGGCCGCCGCCGTGCCGCGCGTGCGGCTCGGGTCGCTCGTCCTCGGCAACACCTACCGGCACCCCGCCGTCGTGGCCAAGACGGCGGCCACCATCGACCACATCTCGGGCGGCCGGCTCGTCCTCGGCGTCGGCGCCGGCTGGCAGGAGAACGAGCACGCCCGCTACGGCATCCCGCTCGGCACGGTGCGCGAGCGGGTGGACTGGTTCGAGGAGGCATGCCAGGTGCTGGTCGGCCTGCGCGACGAAGCCCGCACCACGGTGGCGGGCGCTCGCTACCAGCTCGACGACGCGCCCGCCGAGCCCAAGCCCACCGGTCCCCTGCCCCTGCTCATCGGCGCCAGCGGCCAGAAGCGCATGGCCGCGATCGTGGCCGAGTACGCCGACGAGTGGAACACGTGGAGCACCCCGTCGCTCTGGCGGGAGAAGCGCATCGGCTTCGACCAGGCGCTCGACCAGGCGGGCCGGGACCGCGCTGACCTGTACCGGTCCACCCAGGCACTCGTGTTCCTGGGCGATGACGGCTACCAGACCGCCGAGGACTTCGCCGCCATCCGCCCGGCCATCGGCGGCACGAGCGAGCAGCTCGTCGCGACCATCGGCCAGTGGGCCGACGCCGGCCTCGACGAGCTGATCATCCCCAGCTTCACCCTGGGCTCCGGTCAGCGGGCGAAGGACGCCCTCGACCAGCTCATCGAAGAAGTCGCCCCCGCCTTCCGCTGACCAGAGCCGTCGGGCGAAGGCTCCCCCGGTGACGCCCCCTCAGCTCTTGAGCAGGAAGTCCGCGTCGGCCTCACCCAAGAACAGGCGGACCTCCTCGGCGATGACGGCGCTGCGGGAGAGGTCGGGGTCGGCGTCGATGAGGTCGAAGGCGACCTCCCTCGCCTTCTCGACCCACTCGCGGTCGCGGCGGAGCGAGGCCACCTTGAGGTCGTTCCTGCCCTTCTGGCGCTCGCCCATGAGCGTCCCCTCGCCGCGGAGGTCGAGGTCGATCTCGGCCAGCTCGAAGCCGTCGGTGGTGCGGACCATGGCTTCGAGGCGAGCCCGGCCGTCGGGCGTGATGCCGGAGCCGACGAGCCAGCACGTCGAGGCGTGGGCGCCCCGGCCGACGCGACCGCGGAGCTGGTGCAGCTGGGCGATGCCGAAGCGGTCGGCGTCGAGGATGACCATGACCGTGGCGTTGGGGACGTCGACGCCGACCTCGATGACCGTGGTGGCCACCAGCACCTGCGTCTCACCCGACCGGAAGCGGCTCATGACGTCTTCCTTGTCGGCGCTGGCCATCCGGCCGTGCAGCAGCCCGAGCGACAGGTCGTGCAGCTCGCCGCCCGAGAGCCGCTCGAGCGTCTCTTCGGCCGAGGCCACCTCGAGCTTGTCGGAGCCCTCGACCAGCGGGCACACCACGTAGGCCTGGCGGCCGGCGGCCACCTCGGCCCGGACGTGACCCCAGACCGGAGCCTCGGCTTCGGGGTCGTCGCCTTCAGGATCGACGCGCACCCACGTGGTCTCGATGGGGGTGCGGCCGGGCGGGAGCTCGTCGAGGATCGACACGTCGAGGTCGCCGTAGACGGTCATGGCGGCGGTGCGCGGGATCGGCGTGGCCGTCATGACGAGAACGTCCGGCGTCAGCCCATCGGCGCCCTTCTGGCGCAGCGCGTCGCGCTGCTCGACGCCGAAGCGGTGCTGCTCGTCGATCACGACGACGCCGAGGGACCGGAACGCCACCTTGTCCTCGATGAGTGCGTGGGTGCCGATGAGCAGATCGACCTCGCCGCTCGCCAGCCCCTCGGCCAGCTTGCGACGGGCAGCCGCGGGCACCTTGTTGGTGAGCAGCTCGACGCGCAGCGGACGGTCCTCGGACATGCCCTCGAAGAGCGAGCCGGCCTCGGCGTCACCTGGGACCCGGAGGTCGGCGAGCAGCGCCCTGATGCCGGCGAAGTGCTGCTCGGCGAGGACCTCGGTGGGCGCCATGAGGGCGCCCTGGTGGCCGCCCTGGACGGCGGTGAGCATGGCGGTGACGGCCACGACGGTCTTGCCCGCGCCCACGTCGCCCTGGAGGAGCCGGTGCATCGGGTGCGGACCCGTGAGGTCGCGGGTGATCTCGGCGATGACGCGATCCTGCGCGCCGGTCAGCGGGTACGGCAGGGCGTCGTGGAACCGGCGCACCAGCTCGCCGGACCCGTCGTGTGCGATGCCCTTCGCGGTGCGCTCGATCGACCGCTTGCGCAGCACGAGGGCGAGCTGGACACGCAGCAGCTCGTCGAACACCAGGCGCTTGCGGGCCGTGGCGATGTCCTTCCACGCCTCGGGCTGGTGGTAGCCCCACAGCGCCCGCTCCCGCTCGATCAGGCCGAGGCGGTCGCGGACCGCGGCGGGCAGCGGCTCGGCCAGACCCCGCGCCCGGGTCTTGCCGAGCGCCACGCCGATCCACGTCACGAAGTCGTCGGAGCTGAGCTCGGTCTTGGTCTTCTCGCCGGTCCGCTTGACCTGGTGCTGCGGGTAGATCGAGATGATCTTGCCCGTCTGGTCGCCGCCGATGACGTCGACCACGGGGTTGGTCATCTGCGCCCGGCCGTTGAACGTGTCGATCTTCCCGAAGAACACGGCCTCGGTGCCGACCTCGAGCTTCCGGTCGATGCCCCACGTGTTGAAGAACGTGACCTTGAGCCGACCGCCTGTCCCGTCGGTGACGTCGAACTCGTCGCGGTTCAGCGGGCGGCCCCGGCCCCGCCGAGGCGGGCGGTGGGCCTTGTGGTTGCGGACCGTGCCGACGACCATCGCCTCCTCCCCCGGCACCAGGTCCCGGATGGCCACCTGGCGGGACCGGTCCACGTGGCGGCGCGGGTAGTAGGTGACGAGGTCCAAGATGTCGCCGACGCCGATCTGGCCGAGCGCCTCGACCTTCTTGGGGCTCGAGTGGAGCGCACGGATGGCGGTGAGGGGGATCGCCGCCAGATCGGCGTAGGTGAGCGGCCCGTCGGTCATCGCCCGTGGAGGCTACGGGGTGACCGGCACGTCCCCGACGACCGGTCGGCGGCGGCCGACGACCTCGTCTTCGATGAGCACCGCGAGCTGCAGGTACAGCCCGATCCGCAGCGTCACCGCGCCCAGGAGCGCCAGCCGGCCGAGCTCGGGGGTCGCTCCGTGCCAGCCGGTGTAGAGCGACGTGATCGCCAGCCCGACCAGCGCCCAGGGGATCGCCCAGCGCGCCGAGCGCCGGCGGATCCGCGCCAGCGTCCAGCCGCCCACCAGGACCAGGAGGAAGATCACCGTGCCCGTGTCGCCGGCGCCGAAGATGACGTCCTCGACGACGGACGGGATCACCGGGCGGCTGGCGGCGTAGCGGTCCGGCGGCGAGAGCATCGCCGCCGCGGGCTCCACGGCGTCGGCCGTGGAGCGCTGGACGTCGGTGAAGTCGTCGAGCGGGGCGGTCGCCGTGTACCAGGGGTGGGTCAGGAGGTACCGCAGGTAGGTGCTCGGGCCCTCGTGCGCGACCCAGGTCGAGAACGCCGGGTCCGAGCGCAGCGTCTCCGGGTCGAACCGGCCCGAGGCCGGCGCCGGCATCCCGTGGTCGGTGAACCACACGAGCCGGGCCGGATCCGAGGCCACCCGGTTCGAGATGATGACGCGCAGGTTCTCCTGCACGATCTCCTGGTTGTGGCTGTAGGTGACCGTCGCGACCGCGGTCTCGGCCGCCAGCACGAGGCACAGGGCGGCGAGGACCCGCACCGCGAGGCCTTCCGAGCCGCGCCGCCGCCAGGTGATCGCAGCGACGAGCGCCGCGAGGCCCACCACGAGCCAGGCCGTCGGGATCAGGCTCTGGCGCACGAACAGCCACGGCAGGGTCGCCAGCGCGACGAACAGCGCCGTCCCCACCTCGGTCCGTCGTATGAGGTTCAGCCAGGAGGCGATGACGAGCACCGTCAGCGACAAGCCGAGCGACTCGGAGAGCTTGGCGGCATCCCAGTTGGTGACGATGGTGGTGCAGCCCAGCCCCGCGAGCACGGCGGCGACCACGATCCGCGAGGTGCGGAACCGGAACCAGGCCGCGGCGCTGAGCGCCAAGGCGGCCCAGCACACCGCGCCGACGAGGGCCTGGCCGACGACGAGCCCGCGGGCGCGGCCGGGGATCAGCCAGTAGAGGCACGGCGTGGCCCACGGCCTCCGCCAATCGCCGCTGAAGTCGATCCGGTCGTACTCCGCCGAGTCGACGTAGAGGTACAGCCGCATGCCAGCCACGGCGACGAGCCGCAGCGCGACCACGGCGGCCACCAGCCAGCCCGCCCACGGCCAGGACCGGACGAGCGCGTGCAGCGGCGGCGGCGGATCGTCGAACCCGGCGAGCGACGTGACCTGGCGCGGCCGGCGGACGGGCCGGCCGGCCGGCCCGTCCGCCTCGTTCCGGTGGCCCTCGCCCGTGATCGGCGTCACGACCTCGTCGCCCTCGTCGTCCGCCACGACCACGGGCTACTCGATGCCGACGAAGTAGGGGTAGAGCGGCTGCCCGCCGTGGTGGGTCTCCGTCTCCACCCCGTCGTGGTGCTCTTCGATCCAGAGCAGGACCTTGCGGGTCTCGGCGTCGGACGACCCCTCGCCCGTGATGAGGGTGACGATCTCGTGGTCCTCGGTCAGGAGGTGGTCGAGCAGGCCGATGGTCGCCTCGCTGACCGACGGCGCGACCGCCTGGATCCCGTCGCGGGCGATGCCGAGGAA
>Ga0182745_1001760_pt1 | contig 20303 bp, 17 predicted proteins | sample eDN3rd30CKraftBY_FD_128523 | JGI IMG/M metagenome (GOLD analysis project Ga0182745, IMG submission 128523) | Enriched backyard soil microbial communities from Emeryville, California, USA - eDNA 3rd pass 30_C Kraft BY (version 2) (version 2) | ecosystem: Environmental > Terrestrial > Soil >...
CGAGGGCGAGGGCGAGGGCGAGGGCGAGGGCGAGGGCAGAGCCAGGGCGAGGCGGGGGCGGGGCGAGAGGGCAAGGAGTGAGGCGGCGAGCGGCGCGGGAGCGGGGCGACCAGGCGGCGAGCAGCAGAGGCGGGTGGTGGGGCGAGCGCATCGGGCTGTCGTCGCCGGATGTCTGCGAGGGAGCAGGAGGCCCCGCCACCGCTTCGTCGCCATGTTTCGATGTGGTGACGGGAACCAGATGGGTCACGGGAACGTCGTAGGTTCCGCCAGGGGCGCCACGGGGGGATCCCCGGAACAGGAGTGGGACATGGCGGTGCAGACACCGGCACGCAGCAGGAGCGGTTGGCGGCGGTGGGCGATCGCCGGCGTGGTGGTCGGCCTGGCGGGGAGCGGTGCGCTCGCCGCGGTGCCCGCCGGTGCGATCGATCCGAGCGCCGATCTCTCGGTCGGGGTCACCCATGCGCCGGACACGGCCACCGCGCCCGCGGCGGTCACGTTCACGGTCACCGCGAGCAACGCCGGCCCGGACACCGCGGAGGACGTGGTCGTCGGCCTCGGCTACCAGTACCCGCTGGAGCTCCAGACGGTGCCCGAGGGGTGCAAGCGCTCGTCGTCGTACCAGTCGCTCGTCTGCGATCTCGGCGATGTCGCCTCTGGGGCCACCGCCGCGATCGACATCGAGCTGTTCGCACGGGGGTCTGGCCTGTTCACGATCCCGGTGGCGGTGGCCAGCGACACGGCTGACCCCGATGCTGCCGACCGCACGGCGACCGACAGCCTCCTCGTGCGGCCCGGCCCGTCGCAGGCCGTCCGCTACATCCGGGGCATCTTCCCGATGATCCTCCAGCGGAACCCGAACACGGCCACCACCGACTACTGGGCAGCCAGGTGGAAGGCGGCCACCATGGCCTACCCGCGCAAGCTCGAGCAGGTGCCCCTGGGCATCATCAACAGCAACGAGTACCGCCGCTTGCGGGTCCGGGAGTCCTACCAGCGCATCCTCGGCCGGGCGGTCGATCCGTCGGCGCTGACCTACTGGAGCACCAAGGCCGCACGTGGCTGGTCCTACGAGCGCATCGACACCACGCTGCTCTCCTCGGCGGAGTTCCTCCGCAACGGAGACCTCGAGACGCACGTCCGCAGGACCTACGTCGCCGTGCTCGGCCGCCAGCCCAGCCAGTCCGAGCTGAACCGATGGAAGGCCACGCTCGGCCCCACCGGTACCAAGGGCTGGTCGCGGTTCCCGCTGGCGCTGCAGCGAAGCACCGAGGGCTTCGACGTCATCATCAAGCAGCGTTACCAGGTGTCCACCGGCCAGGCGCCGTCGTCGTTCGCCCGCTACATCTGGCAGGTCGGCCTGCGCAACGGCCAGTCGCCGGAGCGCCTGTGGGCCCAGCTGCTCGTGAGCTACGACGTCCTCAAGAACTACCCCTACACGGACGATGACTACGAGGAGGGGTACGAGTACGACGTCCCGCGCGCCAGCGTCGTGGCCGCCGTCCACGCCGCGGTCGACGCCGTGCCTTGACCTCGTGCCGACGATCGACCCCGCCCGCCGTACCCGAGAGGTCAGCGGGCGGGGATCGTCGAACGCCGGGGGGGCGGGGCTGGACGCCGTCAGATCGGCAGGTCGCCGGTGGCGGTGCGGGTGCTGCCGGTGTCGCGGTAGGCGGCGATGGTGCGCTGGGCGATGCGCATCTGGTGGATCTCGTCGGCCCCGTCGGCGAAGCGGGCCCAGCGGGCGTGCTGGTACATGTGGGCCAGCGGGGTGTCGGTGGAGTAGCCGAGCGCGCCGTGCACCTGGATCGACCGGTCGATCACCCGGCCCAGCATGTTGGCCACGAAGTGCTTCGCCATCGACACCTCGGACTTGAAGTCGAGCTTGTTGTCGATGCGGTAGGCGGCGTGGAGGACCATCAGCTTCGCCTGGTACAGCTCCATGGTGGAGTCGGCGATCATCCACTGGACGCCCTGCTTCTCGGCCAGCATCGACCCGTGGCTGAAGCGGTTGAGCGACCGGTCGACCATCATGTCGAGGGCGGTCTCGGCCTGGGCGATCCAGCGCATGCAGTGGGCGAGGCGGGCGGGCCCGAGGCGGGACTGGCCGAGCAGGTGGCCCTGGCCGCGGCCGCCGAGCATGTTGGCGTCGGGCACGCGCAGGTCCTCGATGACGATCTCGGAGTGCCCGGTGCCGCCGTGCATCGTCTCCACCTCGCGCACGCGGTTCCAGCCCTCCCAGTGGGTCTCCACGATGAAGGCGGTGTTGGCCGCCTGGGGCAGGTCGGGGTTGTCCTCGGTCCGGCAGATGAGGATGGCGAAGCTGGCCCGCCGGGCGTTGGAGATGAACCACTTGTGGCCGTTGATGACCCACTCGTCGCCGTCCTGCACGGCGTGGGTGCGGATGAGGGTCGGGTCTGAGCCGGCGACCTCGGGCTCGGTCATGGCGAAGCAGCTCATCGTCGTGCCCTCGCACAGCGGCTTGAGGTACGTCTGCTTCTGCTCGTCGGTCGCCCAGTTGAGGAGGGTGTGCATGTTCCCCTCGTCGGGGGCCATGCAGTTGAAGACGAACGGCCCGTAGTACGCCTTGGCCGCTTCGGCCTGCACCATCGCCAGCTCCACGTGGCCGAGCCCCATGCCGCCCCACTCCGCCGGCATGTGCGGCAGCCAGATGCCGGCTTCTTGCGCCTTGGTGCGCATGCCGACGAGCTTGGTGAGGTACGCGGCGCGGTCCTCGATGTGATCGGGGTCGGTCAGCTCCGCCTCGGTGGGCTTGATGACATCGTCGACGAAGGTCCGGATCCGCAGGCGCAGCTCGTCGAGCTCGGGGGTGAGGGTGAAGTCGATCGTCATGGATCGGGAACCTACCGCCGATCCGGCGGCCTGTCTTGACCCGCGGGTCAAGTCGCGGGTCCTGAGCGAGGTTGGGACCGGTTTGGGACCGCTCGACGGTGGGCGGCGCCGACGAGGAGTGGGACGATCTCAGCCCGTCACCTCTCCCCAGGAGCGCACCACCGTGGACCGCACCCGTCGCCTGCTCGCCCTCACCGCCGTCGGTGCCTTCCTCCTGGTGGGCACGGCCGCCTGCGGATCGAGCGGCGGTTCCGACCGCTCGTCGGACGACAGCGCCAAGACCACGGTGGCCGACGGCGCGAGCGACACCGGCACCGGCGACACCGCCGCTGACGACGGATCCTCGGGCGGCGGTGACGAGCAGGACTGCGACGCCACGGCGGACAGCAACAACCTCTCGGGCGATTCGGTCGTGCTCTTCTCGGCTGATCAAGACGAGCTCTCCGAGTCCGACCTGGCCGACGACGCCATCGCCACCGTCGCCGCCGACCGCTCCTCGATGGACCCCGACACGATCGAGATCGGCGCCGGTGAGATGTTCGGGTTCGAGGCCGAAGACGGCGGCAGCCTCGATGCCGTGGTCATCGGCTGTGCCGGCGGCCAGACCATGGTGCCGGGCACCGCCATCGGGTTCGTGATCACCGAGCCGGGGACCTACCCGGTGTCGCTCGACGTCGCCGGCACCGACCTCGGCACCGTCGTCGTCAGCTGACCCGTTCGTCTGATCGGCGGGGGCAGACGGGACCCTCGCCGGTCAGGCCCCTCGTCCGTGGTCCCCTCGCTTCGGACCCGCGTCCCTCGTGGCGGACCGGCCTGTGCCAGGCCGGCCGCCACGGGGTGCCGCTGCGTCGGGACCTCAGGCTTCGGAGCGAGCGCGGGACGCGGCGCCGAGGACGGCCTTGAGCGAGGCCGTGATGATGTTGGGATCGGTGCCGATGCCCCAGCGCACGGTGCTGGCCGGGTCGACCGTCTCCACGTAGGCGACCGCCGTGGCGCCGGCGCCGGCGCCCATTGAGTGCTCGTGGTAGTCGACCACGTCGATCTCGATGCCGGCGGTGCCGATGGCGGCGACGAACGCGGCGATCGGGCCGTTGCCCGAGCCGGTCACCGTGGCCGGCTCCCCGTCGACCACCAGCTGGGCGGTGATCGACGTGACGCCCTCGGCATCGGTGCGCAGCTCGGTGGAGCGGAGCACGTAGGGGGCATCCTCTGCGAGGTAGGTCGAGGAGAACGCATCCCACATGGCGCCGGGCGTGATCTCGGTGCCCGTGTCCTCGGCGATGTTCTGGATCGTCCGGGAGAACTCGATCTGCAGGCGGCGGGGGAGGACGAAGCCGTGCTCGGTCTCCATGATGTAGGCGACGCCGCCCTTGCCGGACTGGCTGTTCACCCGGATGACGGCCTCGTAGGTGCGCCCGACGTGCGCCGGGTCGATGGGCAGGTACGGCACGCCCCACTCGGCGTAGTCCTTGGTCGGATCGGTGACGCCCGCCGCCTCGGCATCGGCGTAGAGGGCGGCGAAGCCCTTCTTGATGGCGTCTTGGTGCGAGCCCGAGAACGCCGTGTAGACGAGGTCGCCGGCGTAGGGGTGGCGCTCGTGCACGGGCAGCCGGTTGCAGTACTCGGCGACGCGGCGGATGGCGTCGATGTCGGAGAAGTCGATCTTCGGGTCGACGCCCTGGGCGAACAGGTTGAGGCCCAGCGTCACCAGGTCGACGTTGCCGGTGCGCTCGCCGTTGCCGAACAGGCAGCCCTCGACGCGGTCCGCGCCGGCCAGCACGCCCAGCTCGGCGGCGGCGACGGCGCAGCCCCGGTCGTTGTGCGGGTGCAGCGACAGCACGATGGACTCGCGGTCCTTCACCGTGCGCAGGAACCACTCGATGGTGTCGGCGTACAGGTTGGGCGTGTACATCTCGACCGTGGCCGGCAGGTTCATGATCAGCTTGCGCTCGGGCGTGGGCTCGATGACCTCGGCCACCGCGTCGCAGATCTCCACCGCGTACTCCACCTCGGTGCCCGTGTAGCTCTCCGGCGAGTACTCGTAGCGGATCGCCGTCTCCGGGTGCTCCTCCTCGAGCTTGCGGCACAGCTTGGCGGCGTTGACGGCGATCTCGGTGATGCCGTCCTTGTCCAGCCCGAACACGACCTTGCGCTGGAGCGTGGACGTCGAGTTGTAGAAGTGGACGATCGCCGAGTGGGCGCCGCGGATCGAGTCGTAGGTGCGCCGGATCAGGTCCTCGCGGCACTGCGTCAGCACCTGGATCGTGACGTCGGCGGGGACCAGGTCCTCGGTGATCAGCTGGCGCACGAAGTCGAAGTCGGTCTGGCTCGCAGACGGGAACCCGACCTCGATCTCCTTGTAGCCCATGGCCACCAGGGTCTTGAACATCTTCAGCTTGCGGCTGGGGTCCATCGGGTCGATGAGGGCCTGGTTGCCGTCGCGCAGGTCCACCGCGCACCACAGGGGGGCCTCAGTCAGCCGGTTGTCGGGCCAGGTGCGGTCGCGCAGGTCGAGCGGCACGTACGGCTGGTACTTGTCGAACGGCATCGTCTTGGGGGTCGCAGGTTGCGGGGGCATCTCGTGTCTCGCTTCTCGTGTGCTGGGTTCAGTCTTGTGGGTGGGGGCGGGCCGCACCGTGGTCCGGGCGCCTCGCTGGTCGAGCTGGTCGTTCCGTGGAACGGGGCCGCACCGTGGCCCGAAAACGAAAGAAGCTCCCGGCCCGAAGGCGCAGGAGCGGAGGCACGTGCCGCGATGCGGCTTGGCACGTGCCTACAGAAGCAGAAGGAGGTGGGACAGCGGACGCATCCCGACCAGTATGCGCACGACCGCCTCCGGCTGGCAACCCGTCGGCGTGGTGCCCGCTCGAGCGGGACGAATCGAAAGCGACAAGGAGGGAGGTTCGGGGCCATGATGCGGCGGTGAGCCGGCGCGGGTGGATCCTCTTCAGCCTGATGTCGGTGATCTGGGGCGTGCCGTACCTGCTGATCTCCATCGCGGTGGAGTCGTTGGAGCCGGCCACCGTGGTCGCCGGGCGCACGGGCATCGCCGCCTTGCTCCTCCTGCCGCTGGCCGTCCACCAGGGCTCGCTGGCGGTCGCGCTGCGCTTTTGGCCGTGGATCCTGGCCTTCGCGGTGATCGAGATGGCGATCCCGTTCGTGCTGCTCGGCCACGCCGAGCAGACGCTGCCGTCGGGCCTCACCGGGCTGCTCGTGGCCACCGTGCCGCTGTTCGGCGCGATCGTCGCCTACGTGCTGGGCGACCACCACGCGCTGACCCGCAGTCGCATCCTCGGGCTGGTCATCGGCGTCGCGGGCGTCGCCCTCGTGGTCGGCGCGGCTGGCGGCGACGGCGACGTCCGCCTGGTCAACGTGGCCGAGGTCCTGGTGGTGGCCGTCTGCTACGCCGTCGCCCCGTTCATCACGGCTCGCAAGCTCACCGAGGTGCCGGGCGTCGGCCTCGCCGCCCTCGCCCTCGCCATGGTGGCGGTGGGCTACATCGTCCCCGCCTCGCTCACCCAGGACCAGACGCCCACCGGTCGCAGCATCGGTGCGCTCGTCGCCCTGGCGGTCCTCTGCACGGCGATCGCCTTCGTCATCTTCTTCGCCCTCATCCGCGAGGTCGGCCCGGCTCGCGCCACGGTGATCACGTTCATCAACCCGATCGTGGCCCTGGCGCTCGGCGTGGTCGTCCTCGACGAGCACCTCTCGTGGGGCCAGATCCTCGGCCTGCCCATCGTGTTGGCCGGTTGCTGGCTCGCCGCCGGCCGGCGTCCCGCCGAGGTCGAACCCGCCGCCGAGCTCGCGACCCCCGCCCCCGCCGACTGACCGATTTCGGGTCACCTGTGCACCCCATCGGTGCTCACACGACCTGAAATGCCGCAGCCGGTCCGGATTACGCGATTTCGGGTCGTCTGGGCACCCACAGGGTGCCGCCGTGACCCGAAATCAGGCGGGGCTCGTGGAGCTGGATCGCCGTGTCGATCGTGTCGCAGATGTAGTCGTTGCTCATGTGCCAGGTGAACCGGAGGAGGTGCCAGCCGAGGAGGAGCAGCTCGTTGGCCCGGATGCGGTCGGGTTCGAAGGCAGATCGGATGCCGTGGGTCTCCCATCCGTCGAGCTCGACCGCGACCATCGCTGATGGCCGAGCGAGGTCGATGAACGCGGTGCGACCATCGGGCCGGATGACGGGGTGCTGGCGCACCAGCTCGGGAAGACCTCGTCGGGCGACGGCCTCGATGACGCGCGCCTCGAGCGCGGACCGCCCTGGGTCGTGATCTCCCGAGCGGAGGCGAAGCGCTCGCATGAGCGGAATCGGCTTCGGTCGGCCACGGATGTTCAGCTCGCTCGTGCGGCGGGCGAGATCTGCGAGGTCGACGATGCCGCGCTGGATCCCCAGGTCGACCCAGCGGCCCAACGTGGCTTCGGGCTGCCGTGCGCCGAGATCGATCAGGGTCCGAGTCGGGGAGGTGGTCGGGATGCCCCGGACGGTCGTCACGTCTTCGGGAAGCAGGTGGATCGTCCGATGAGCCAAGACGCCAGGGAGCCTCACGCGGCGGTAGCCGTCGGTCAGCAGTTCGAGCCGGCCGGTTCGGTCGACCCACTCGTGCAATCGGGCGGCCGTTCGGAACGCTGCGTAGGCGTCATCGCCGGCAGCGAGCACGGCGGCCATCGGCTGTTCGTCCCACGTCCATGGTCCGGCGCCGATCCGGTAGACGCCGTCGCGCACCGCCTCCCATCGCCCGGTCGCCACCATCGTCTGGATCGAGCGTCGCGTGCCGCCGAACTCGACTGCTTGACGGCGTGAGATCAATCCGTGCTGGCCGCGCGCGATGCGCCGGATCGCTCGATGGTCCATGTGTGCCTCCGCTCGCGTCGGGTCCGACCGGGGAAGGCGGATGGACGATGACGGACGCGCCGGCCGTCGTCACGCGATGCGCTGTATCTGGAGCATCGATGTTTCGGGTCGCCTGTGCACCGTCGGGGTGCCCAGACGACCCGAAATCGGCTGGTGGACCAGTTCGGCGGGATTTGGGGTCGCCTGTGCACCGGTGGGGTGCTCAGGTGACCCGAAATCGTCTGGGTTAGGCGGGGTGGGGGTGGTTGAGGGTGGCGACGTTGTCGGCGAGGATCAGCTTCTGGGTGGCCTCGGGGAGGTGCTGCACCTCGGCGACGTAGTCGAGGGGGTGGGGGAGGGCCTCGATGTGGGGCCAGTCGCTGCCGAAGATCACCCGCTCGGCACCGCAGGCGGCGATGACGTCGTCGACCTGGTCTTCCCAGAACGGGTTGACCCAGACGTGGCGGCGGAACGTCTCCACCGGGTCCTCGGGGAACCAGCCGTTCATCTTGCGGCCGAGGATCTGCAGCCGCTCGAACATCCCGGGGAGGAACTTCGAGCCGTTCTCGACCGAGGCGACGCGGAGGTTCGGGAACCGGTGGAAGAGGTTGTCGCAGATGAGCGACGACAGCCAGTCCTCGATGGGCCGCTCGAGCTGGAGCATCTTGATCGGCTGCGGCACCCCGCCGAAGTCGGTGGTGAACCCGTCGGTGGCGTAGCCGTGCGACGTGTAGCCGGAGTCGCCCGCATGGACCACCACGGTGATGCCGGCCTCGTTGACCCGCGCCCAGAACGGGTCGAAGCGCACGTTGCCCGGCGAGAACGGACCGTCGGCGGTGGTGGGGGCGGCCGGGCGGGTGACGATGGTGCGGGCCCCGCGCTCGATGGCCCACTCCAGCTCGGCGCAGGCCCAGTCGACGTCGACGAGCGTGATGTACGGCGCCGCGAAGATGCGGTCCTGGTAGGCGAAGCCCCAGTCCTCCTCGAGCCACCGGTTGAACGCGGTGAAGAGCAGCTGGACGGCACCCGGGTCGTCCTTCAGCGGGTCCTCGTAGATCATCCCGAGGGTGGGGAACAGCCACACCTTGTCCAGGCCGTGCTGGTCCATGACGGCGAGGCGGGCGTCTCGGTCGCGGTACTCGTGGCGGATGGGCTCGTGGCGGCTGAGCAGCTCGAGCGGGTCCTCGTCGTTCGGGTTGCCCCGGAAGTAGTCGGCGAGGACGCCCGGGAAGGCGACCGGATCGAAGGTGGCGTTCTTCACGCCTCGGAAGACCTTGCCGCCGAGGACCGGGTAGGTGCGCCGGCCCATCACCGCCCAGTCGAAGACCCGGGCCTTGTGCTTGGGATCGAGGTGGCGGCTGAACGCGTCGAGCGCCTCGTAGTAGTGGTTGTCGGCGTCGAAGGGCCGGTAGCCGTGGGCGCCTTCGAAGGCGTCGGCGACGGTCGTGGGGTCGGCGGTTCCATCAGACACTGGCTCGCTCCCTGGCGCTGGCCGTACCCCCTCAGGCTAGAACGTGTTTCAGTTTCTGAGGAAGGCGACGGCCTCGCGGGCCAGCAGGTCGGGGTCTTCGAAGGGCCCGAAGTGGCTGAGGCGCTCGTAGCGGCGCAGCTCAGCGTTCGGTGCTGCGGCGGCGATGAGGCCCGAGAAGGCCGCCGGACCGAGCTCCCCGTCGCGCTCGCCGCGGGCGACCACCAGGGGGGTGGTGACCTCGTGGACCTGCTCGATGGTGGGCTTGTTCGGCGCCTCGAACGTGAGGGCCTCGTGCTCGGGCGTGCACTTCAGGGTGACCGTGCCGTCGGGAGCATCGGTGAACCCGTGGTCGACGTACGCGGCCAGGGCATCGGCGCGGAACACGCCGAGCGGGGGCCGGCGGGCGTAGCGGCCCAGCACCTCGTCGCGGGAGGCGAACGTCGGCCGGCGTCGGCGGGCGGCGGTTGACATCGGGTTCTGGCCGGGGCCGCGGTCGTTCCACGCCGCCGGGATGACGATCGGCTCGAACACGAACGCCCGCTCGAGCGTGCCGGGCCGCAGGAGCTCGGCGGCCACGAGGCTGGCGCCGCCCATGGAGTGGCCGAAGCCGAGGATCGGGTCGCCGCCGAGCGCATCGACCACGGCGAGGACGTCGTCGGCCATGCCCCGCCACGACAGGTCGTCGGGTGCTGTCGAGTCGCCGTGCGCCCGGAAGTCGATGCCCCGCACGTGGAACTGCTCGGCCAGCAGCGGGACCATCGGGAGGTAGGCGCCGGCGCAGAAGCCGGTGGCGTGGGCGATCAGCAGGGTGGGGCCGTCGCCGCCGAAGTCGTGCAGCTCGAGCTCGACGCCGTCGGTGGAGGGGACGCGCATGGGAGCTGGTGCTACTCGGCGGCGCCGGCCTGCTCCGAATCGAGCTGGGCGACGAGCGCCTTGGGCGCCACCTGGCGGTAGGCGTCGGTGACGATGCCGCGCAGCTCGTCCCAGTCGGGTGCCACGTCGAGGCGCACGCCGAGCCAGCCCCGGTGCCCGACGTAGGCGGGGCGGTAGAAGCGCTCGTGCTCGGCCTCGACCAGCTCCTCTTGCACCCCGGGCGGCGCCGCGCACCAGATGCCGAGGATCCCGTCACCGTGGTGGTCGTCGTGGAACATCACGAACGACTTCTTGCCGCGGATGAAGAACGTCGGTGCGCTGTGGGACGGCCGCTCGATCACCTCGGGCAGCGCGAGGCAGGCGGCCCGCACCTCTCGGAGGGCCTTGTCGACCTGCCGTCGGGTCGCCATCGCCTACGCGTCCCGCTTGGTGGCGAGGACGGCGCCGATGACCCAGATCACGGTGGCGATGACGAAGAAGTAGATGCCGCCGTTCAGCGGAGACCGGAACATCCCGCTTTCATCGGGATCACGGACCGTCATCTGGATGCCGTTCACGAACGGCATCCACTTCGCCGCACCCTCGGAGATCGCCACGATGATGTTCTCGACCACGAACGCCTCCACCAGCAAGACGAGCATGGCGGCGATCGGCTGCCGGATGATGGCCCCGAGCCCCATGCCGAGCATCGTCCATCCGGCGCAGAACAGCACGGTGCCCCACACGACGCGCTGGTCGGTGCCGTCGATCGTGAACGGACTGAGCATCAGCGCGCCGATGAGACCGCAGGCCGCCACCATGACGAGCGCCACCACGGCGGTTGCGCTCGTGACGACGGCCAGCTTCGCGACCAGGACGCGGAGGCGCCAAGGGGCCGCCGTGAACGTCGGTCGGATGGTGTTGAACCGGTACTCCTGCCCGATGATCTGCACGCCGAGGGTGCCGAACAGGAAGAGGGCGAACGGGACGCCGACGGTGATGTCGCCGAGGTAGGCGCTCTGGCCCGGGGCCAGGTGGTTGCTCTTGTCGTTGGCGGCGAGGACGGCGATGAGGATGACGAGCGCCCCGGCGGACAGCACGAGCACGACGGTGGAGCGCACGCTGCGGAACTTGATCCACTCGGCGCGGATGAGATCGATCACGCCGCACCGCCCCCGGCCGGTCCCCGCTCCGGTGGGGGCGGGGGAGGCGGTGGTGCCGAGGCGCCGACCGCCCCCGTGTCGCCCCGGTACTCCTGGGCGCCGGCGGTCACCTCCAAGAAGACGTCCTCGAGCGACGCCGTGCGTGGGGAGAGCTCGTGGAGGGTGGCGCCGAGGCTGGCGGCGAGCTCGCCGATCTGGGCCGCGGTCGGCCCGACCACGTCGATGGCGCCCGGCCCGGCGGCGACGACCTGGGCGCCGCCGTTGTGGAGGGCGTCGCCGATCTGCTGCAGCTGTGGGCTACGGACGGTCACCCACTTCTTCGCTGCGCTGTCGACGAACGCGTCGACCGGTCCTTGGAAGATGAGGGCGCCCTTGCCGATGACCACGAGGTCGTCGGCGATGAGCGCCATCTCGGAGAGCAGGTGGCTCGAGACGAAGACCGTCCGGCCCTCGCTCGCCAGGCCCTTGAGGAAGTTGCGGATCCACAAGATGCCCTCGGGGTCCAGGCCGTTGGCCGGCTCGTCGAACACCAGGGTCTGCGGGTCGCCGAGCATGGACGCGGCGAGGCCGAGCCGCTGCTTCATGCCCAGCGAGAACGAGCCGACGCGCTTGTTCGCCACCTCACGGAGACCGACCAGGCCGAGGACGTGGTCGACCCGCTTCTTGGGGAGGCCGTTGGACGCGGCGAGGGCCCAGAGGTGCTCCTTCGCCTTGCGGGTCGGGTGCAGGTAGCCGGCGTCGAGGAGGGCGCCGACGCTGCGCATCGGCTTGGGGAAGTCGATGAGGCGCTTGCCGTCGATGCGGACCGCGCCGGCGTCGGCTCGGTCGAGGTCGAGGCACATCCGCATGGTCGTGGACTTGCCGGCGCCGTTGGGGCCCAAGAAGCCCGTGACCCGCCCGCTCTCGACGCGGAAGCTCAGGTCGTCGACCGCGGTGGTCGGTCCGTAGCGCTTCGTCAGCCCTCGTGCTTCGATCATTCGCCGCTCCTGGACGCCATCGTGGGTCGGTCCGGCAACCGTACCGGCCGGCTCCGGCCCCGCCGCCCCGGGCGTCTGATTCCCGCTAGTGGTGGACCGGGCCGAGGCGTACCGTGCCGCGCATGGCCGCTTCCGCCCCCACCGCTTCCACGACCGATCGGTTCACCCGGTTCTCCACCCCGGTCGACGACCTGATCCTCACGGGTGACGGCACCTCGATCACCGGCTGCTACTTCGCGACCCACCGCCACCACGACGACCCGTCGGCGGGGCTGGAGCGAGACGACGGCGCGTTCACCGGGGCCGTCGCCCAGCTCGGCGAGTACTTCGACGGCGAGCGCACCGCCTTCGACCTTCCGCTCGCCCCGACCGGCACCGAGTTCCAGCTCCGGGTGTGGGCGCAGCTGCGGACCATCCCGTACGGGGCGACGTGCAGCTACGCCGACATCGCCCGCGGCATCGGCGCCTCCAACGGTTTCCGGGCGGTCGGGCTGGCCAACGGGCGCAACCCGATCTCGATCATCGTCCCCTGCCACCGGGTGATCGGGGCGGACGGCAGCCTCACCGGCTACGGCGGCGGTCTCGAGCGCAAGCGGTTCCTCCTCGACCTGGAGTCCGGGGCGCTGCCCTTCCGCTGAGGCGGTCCGAGGCGGTCCGAGGCGGGTCAGTTGCCGCGGTCGGGTGGGATGTCGTCGGGTCGGGACTCCGGGACGTCGGGCAGCTCCAGCGCATCGCGGTAGCTCCCGCCCTCGGCCAGCACCTTCGTGCCGTAGGGGACCGAGCGGTTGTAGGCGAGCAGGGCGCCGCGGATCTTGCCCTCGTCGTCGAGGTCGCCTTGGCTGAAGCAGAGGTAGCGGGCGGCGGCGCCGGCGGCGTCGTAGATGTTGTGCGGGTCCGCTTCGCCGTCGGCGTTGCGGTCGCTGGCCCACCGGTTCCAGGTGCCCGGAAGGAACTGCATCGGGCCGACGGCGCGGTCGGAGCGGGCGTCGCCGTCGAGGCGTCCGCCGTCGGTGTCGCCGATGGCCGCCACGCCGGGCCGGCCGTCGAGCGGGATGCCGAGGATGTGGACCGTGGTGTCGCCTTCGGCGGTGAGCGAGCTGCCGTGTGCGGACCCGTGGCCGGACTCGACGCGCCCGATGCCGGCGATCACCCACCAGGGGATCCGGCACGGCGCCAGCTGCGAGGCCCGCCAGTAGGCGTGCAGGGCGACCAGGGGGATGTCGATCGCCTCGACCGTCGACTTCAGCCGAGCAGTCCGGCGGTCGGCCAAGGCGTCCTCGACCCGGCCCTGGGCGGCGTGCTGCTCGGTGGCGGCCTGGGCGACGGCGGCGTTGGCCGCCCGCAGGAGCTCGTCGCTGCGGTCGCGCTCGTCGGCCGTCTCCTCGGCCTCCGCAGCCGCCGTCTCGGTGGCGGCGCGTGCTCGGGCGGCTCGCCGCGCCGCGGCGAGACGGGCCGTGCGGGCCTTGGACCACGGTCGCCGGGCATCCGCGACGCGATCGAGCTGGAGGTCGGACCCGCGTTCGCGGAGCGCGGCGCGGCGCTCGGCCTCGGTGATGTCGTCGAGGCTGCCCAGCACGGCGTACCGGTCATCCGGTGCGGTGGCGAACAGGCGGGCGGCGAGGCTGCGCAGCTCGTCGGTGCGGGCGTCGAGCGTGGCCTTGAGGTCGTCCTCGGTCTCCTGGCGGTCGGCCAGCACCCGCTCCTTGGCGGCCTGGTCGATGATCGCCAGCTGGAACGCGACCTGGGCATCGGCGGCGAGCTGGCCCGCTCGGGCCGCCCGGTCCGCGAGGTCGGCGCGCTTGCGCTGCGCATCGATCCACCGGAGCACCGTCTCGTGCTGCGCCGCCGCGGCCTCGGCCAAGTCGTCGTCCGCCCGCCGGATGGCGGCGGTCGCCACGACGTCGACGTCGTCGAGCACCGGGTCGAGGCCGGGGGTGTCGACGGGGCGGGTGGCGATCAGGTCCTCGGCGGTCGGCCGGTCGCCGGCCGGCTGCCGGCCCGCCGGCGGGTCCTGCCGGGGGCGGGCGGACACCGGGTGGGCGAGCGTGCTGGTGGCCGCCATGGCCAAGACGACCGCGAGGGCGGTCCGACGCGCGCGCACCCCTGACACGGAGACGAGGGTACTGGAGGCTGCCGGGTCGGCGTCCGGCGCCGACCCGGGTGCGCTGCGGGCCCTTGATTAGGGTTCGACCCCATGATCAGCACTGCACCTTCGCCGGCCGGCCGCGCTCGTCGCTCCCCGTCGGTCACCCCGCGGCGGGCGCTCGTCGCGGGCTCCCTCGCGCTGACCCTGCTCCTCGCCGCCTGCGGGAGCTCCGACTCGCTCGGCGGCAAGGTCTCGAAGGACGGCGTCGGCTGCACCGTGACCGAGGTCGACCGGGTCGGGGAAGCCCCTGCGGTGCCCACGGACGTGAAGGTCGCCAAGGCCACCAAGAGCACCACCGACGAGAAGCCGGACAAGGACGCGTGCGAGGCCGACGCCGACAGCTACCTGACCGTCGATCTCATCGGGGCCACCGCCGATGACGGCACGGTGTTCAACGACACCTACGGCGAGGACCGGCCCCTCACCATGAAGCTCGGCCAGCAGCAGCTCATCGCCGGGCTCGAGACGGGGCTCACCGGCATGAAGGTGGGTGAGCGGCGCACGATCGTGGTCCCGGCCGCCGAGGCGTACGGCAAGGACGGCTCGCCGGAGCAGGGGATCGGTCCGGACGAGGACCTGGTGTTCGTGGTCGACCTGGTCTCGGTGACCGACTCGCCCACGCACTGCAACGAGGCGGCGGTGCTCTCGAAGGGCACCCGCGACGGCAAGCCCACGGCGGTGATCATGCCGGTGAAGGCACCGGAGAAGGTCAAGACCACGGTCATCACCGAAGGCGACGGCCCCAAGGCCACGGGCAAGAGCTACCTCACCGTGGACTACGTGGGCGTGTCCTGCGCCACCGGCCAGCAGTTCGACTCGTCGTGGGACCGCGACGAGCCCATCACGATCGCCATGGCCGACGCCACGCCCACCGACACGGCGTTCAGCGTCATCCCCGGTTGGACCAAGGGCCTCGACGGGCAGAAGCAGGGGTCGGTCGTCCAGATCGAGATCCCGTTCGAGGACGGCTACGGCGAGGCCGGCAGCGCGCCCAGCATCGGTACCAGCGATCCGCTCGTGTTCATCGTGAAGATCATCAAGGTGTCCGACGAGGCTCCGCCGTCGCCGACCACCACGACCGTGGCTGGTGACGCCACGACCACCACCGCGGCCGCTGGTGACGCCACGACCACCACGGCCGGCAAGTGAACCGCAACGCCGGGGTCGGCATCGGCGTCGTGGCCGTTGCCGTCGTCGCCGCCATCGGCATCTCGTTCGTCGGCAGCGGATCGTCCGATGGCTCGGAGGAGCCAGCGCCGCAGGCCGAGTGCGCGCCGCTGGGGGACATCCCCGAAGGCGGCGAGGGCAAGCCCGCCACCGTGGACCTGCCGGCGGACAAGACCACCGGCGAGGTCGTGACCACCGTGCTGGAGCCCGGCGACGGGCCCGAGGTCACCGATGCCAGCTACGTCACGGTCGACTACCTGGGCATCGCCTGCTCCACGGGTGAGCAGTTCGACTCGTCGTGGGACCGAGGCGAGCCCATCACGATCGCCATGCCGTCGGTGCCGCCGACCGACACCGCGTTCAGCGTGATCCCCGGATGGAACCAGGGCCTCGTCGGCCAGCAGCAGGGCGCGCTCGTCCAGCTCGACATCCCGTCGGAGCTGGCCTACGGCGCGCAGGGCAACCCGCCCGACATCGCCGCCAACGATCCGCTCACGTTCGTGGTCCGGATCATCGAGGTCAGCGACACCGCCCCCGCCTCCTGAGCTGCCCGGCCCCGCCGATGGCCCATGACCGATCGGCGGTCGAGACGGGCTGCCCTCGGTAGGGTTGCTCCGCCATGGCACCCCTTCTGTCGTCCTTGATGGGTCCGGTCGATGTGGCGGGCCTCGCCGAAGCGTGCTCCACGAGGCCGGGCAACGCCTGCAGGTTGGTGTACGAGCAGACGGGCAGCGTGGGCCTCGCCGAGTTCGTCGACTGGCTGACCGACGTGCCCCTCCAGATCCTCTGGGTGCTGCTCATCGCCTGGGTGGCCAACCAGATCGTGAAGCGGGCGATCCGGCGCTTCGGCGACCGGATCTCGGGGATGCAGGCCAACCCGGGCACGCGCCGGTTCCGGCCCAAAGAGCCCCGCCCGCCGTTCGTCGACACGGGTGAGGTGAACCTGCGGGCGGCCGCCCGGGCCCAGACCATCACCGGGGTGCTGCGCAGCGTCGCCACCGGGTTCATCGGCGTGTTCGCCGCCATCTACGTCCTGGGCATCCTCGGCCTCAGCCTCGGCCCGCTCGTGGCCGGTGCCGGCGTCGTGGGCGTCGCCCTCGGCTTCGGCGCCCAGAGCCTGGTGCGGGACTTCCTGTCGGGCTTCTTCATGCTGATGGAGGACCACTTCGGTGTGGGCGACGTGGTGGATCTCGGCGAGGCGTCGGGGACCGTCGAGCAGGTCACGCTGCGGGTCACGCGCCTCCGGGACCAGAACGGCACGGTGTGGCACGTGCCCAACGGCGAGATCCGGCGGGTCGGCAACAAGTCGCAGCAGTGGGCGCGCGCCGTGCTCGACATCGCGGTCGCCCCGAGTGCCGACCTCGAGCGGGCCGCCGAGGTGATCGGCGCCGCGGCGGCCGCCGTGTGGGAGCTGGCCGAGGCCAAGCCCGACGTGCTGGGCGAGCCGGAGGTGCTGGGCATCGAGTACCTCGGTCCCGATGCCGCCACCATCCGGGTCCAGGGCAAGACCCGGCCCGGGGCGCAGTGGCGGGTCAGCCGCCTGCTGCGGGTCCGCATCGCCGAGGCCCTGGCCGAGGCGGGGATCGACCTGCCGCCGTCGACGTTCGTCCGCCAGGGCACCCCGCCCACCCGCTGAGCCGACCCGAGCTGATCGGCACCGCTCAGGTGGCGGCGACCCGCGCCGGTGGGCGAAGCTGGCGCCCATGGCCACCGATGCATCCACGCCCGCGGTCGATGACCACGACCACGGGCACCACGACGACGCCCATGCCGACCACGCGTCGGGTGGCGATGCCTGGGTGCTGGTGCCGATCGCCATCGGCCTCGTCATCGGCCTGATCGTGGCCCTGTCCCTCGGCTTCGGCAGCGGGGCCTCACCGCTGGGCTGACCCCCGGGCCGGTGCGTCCGGCGCCGGCGCCCACACCGATCCGCCCCCGACGGCGGTGACCAGCACGTGCACGGGCATGCCGCCTTCGCCGTGCCCGCGGTGCGGGTCGGCATGCGGGTCGGCGTCGTGGCCGATGAGGACGACCGCCTTGTCCTGGGTGGCGGCGAGGAGGTCGCGCAAGACGCCCGTGGCGGTGGGCCCGTCGAGGTGGGCGGTGGGCTCGTCGAAGACGATGGCCCGGTGGCCGCCCAGCAGGGCTCGGGCGAGGGCCAGGCGCTGGCGCTCGCCGCCGCTCATGGCGCTGGCGTCGCGCTCGAGACGGGTGTCGAGTCCCTCGGGCAGTCCGTCGAGCCAGTCGGCGAGGTGCACGACGGCCAGGGCGGCGCGGAGCTCGTCGTCGGCCGCGGACGGGCGGGCGACGCGGAGGTTGTCGGCCACGGTCGTGTCGGCGAACCACGGATCCTGCTGGCACCAGGTGACGACCTGGCGGACCGACTCGCCGCCGAGCGCATCGGCGGCCGTGCCGCCGATGGCGTAGGTGCCAGCCACCGGTCGGAGGAACGACACCAGGGTGGCCGCGAGGGTGGACTTGCCCGTGCCGCTCGGCCCGGCGACGAGGGTCCGCTGGCCGGGCGCGACCGCCAGGTCGATGCCCGTCACCTGCGGGGCCTGGCCGGGCCACCCGACCGCCACGTGCCGGAGCGCGAGGTCCGCCTCGGCCGGGGGTGGCGCCGGCTGGTCAGGCTCGGCCACGGGATCGGGGCGCTGCAGCAGCGCGAGCACCCGCACGGCCGACGCCTGGACACGGGCGAGGACGGTGCCGGCGGTGCTGAGCGGGACGAGCAGCTCTCCGATGGCCAGTGGGAGCAGGACCAAGACGCCGAGCTGGGGACCGGTGATCCCCGACCCGGGGCCGGCAGCCCCAGCGGTGGCGACGACGGCGGCGCAGGCGGCAGCCGGCAGCGCGGCCCCGAGGCCGGCCACCGCGGTGGTGACCCGGGCGAACCGGCGCTCGTCACCGTCGGCGTCGTCGGCCTGCTCTTCGATGCGGGCCCGCCACGCGGGCTCGGCGGAGGAGGCGACCAGCTCGTCGGCGTGCTCGGCCAGGTCGACGGTGGTGTCGGCGACGGCGCCCCGGGCGGTGGCGAGGGCGGCGCCGTCGGTGGTGGCGGCCCGGTGGCTGGCGAGGGGGAGGAGCACGCCCGCGGCCAGCACGGCGGCCAGCAGCGCGGCCCCGCCGAGCGGGTCGATCCAGGCCGTGAGCACGGCGGCCCCCAGGGCCACCACGAGCGTGGTCACGAGCGGGCCGAGGACACGGAGGAACAGGTCCTGCAGGCGGTCGATGTCGTCGATGAGGCGGGTGAGGAGCTCGCCGCGGCTGCCGTCGGGCAGGCCGGTGGGGGAGAGGCGGGTCAGGCGGGCCACCACCGTCGCCCGCAGGTCGGCGAGCAGGCGGAGGGTTGCGTCGTGGGATGCGAGGCGCTCGGCGTAGCGGAGCACGCCCTTGCCGAGGGCGAAGGCCCGGACGGCGACCGCGGCCATCGCCAGGTCGGCGAAGCTCGGCTCCTCCGCAGCCCGCACGATGAGCCAGGCCGCGGTGGCGGCCAGCCCGACCGTGCAGATCTCGGTCAGCACGCCGAGGGCCTGGGCGCCGATGATCCGGGTCCGCTGCGGCGCCGCCGTTCGCATCAGCCACCGGATGGCGTCGGCGCCGCTGGGCTCGGGGGCGGGCGCGGCGTCGGCGACCGGTGGGCGCTCGGCGATGAAGCGCTCCGGGATGGGCGCCTCCGGGTCGTGCCGGGCGACCGGGAGCAGCTCAGCAGCGCGCAGGGCGGGCTCGTCGGCCTGCGTCGCGGCGGCCGGGGTCGCCGTCCCGCCGTCGAGCGCGTGCTGGTCATCGGCGGCCGCGGCCAGGGCGGGGTCGTGGGTGACGGCGAGGATGCCCGCGCCCTGGTCAGCCGCCCAGCGCAGGGCCGCGATCACCTGGCCGGCCGCCTCGTCGTCGAGCTGGGCGGTCGGCTCGTCGAACAGCAGGAACCGGGCGGTGCCGAGGTGGACGTCGACCAGCGCCCGGGCGATGGCCACCCGCCTCCGCTCGCCGCCCGACACCTCGGCGGGGTTGGCGTCGGCCAGGGAGCCGATGCCGACCTGATCGAGGGCGGACGGCACGGCCTCGTCCACGGCGTCGCTCGGCTCGTGGCCGAGTCCCGCCGACGCCGTGACCGTGGCGCCGATGGGGTGGGGGTGCTGCGTGCACCAGCGAACGGCGGCCGACCGGTCGGCGAGCGAGAGGTCGGACACCGCCGTGCCGCCGAGGGTTGCCGTGCCCGTGGTCGGCGGCAGGGCGCCTCGGAGCACGTCGAGCATCGTGGACTTGCCGGCGCCGCTGGGGCCGGTGACGGCGACGAGCCGACCGGGCTCGACGCGGACCGACGTGGGCGCCAGCCGGGTGCCCCGGACCGGGTCGACGACCGAGACGCCGTCGGCCACGAGCGGCCCGTCGGCCGGGACGGGGGCGGTGCCGGCGGCGGCGACGGGGAGCTCCAGCGCCTCGGTGATCTCGGCAGCGGCGTCGGTGCCGGCGGCCGCGGCGTGGAACGCGGCGCCCACCCGCCGGATCGGCAGCAGGCACTCGGGTGCGAGCAGCAGGACGAGCAACCCGGTCTGCAACGAGAGCGTGCCCTGGGTGAGCCGGATGCCGAGGGAGACGGCGATGACCGCCACCGACAGGGCGGCCAGCACCTCGAGCACGAGCGCCGACAAGAACGCGGTGCGCAGCGTCCGCATCGTCGCCGTGCGGTACCGGCCGGTGACGACCCGGACCCGCTCGACCTGGGCCTCGGCCCGTCCGAACAGCCGCAGCGTCGGGAGGCCGGTGATGACGTCGAGGAACCGGCCGGCCAGGCGTTGCAGCGCGTCCCACTGGGTGGCGGCGTGGTGCTCGGTTGCCCGGC
>Ga0182745_1001761_pt1 | contig 20300 bp, 9 predicted proteins | sample eDN3rd30CKraftBY_FD_128523 | JGI IMG/M metagenome (GOLD analysis project Ga0182745, IMG submission 128523) | Enriched backyard soil microbial communities from Emeryville, California, USA - eDNA 3rd pass 30_C Kraft BY (version 2) (version 2) | ecosystem: Environmental > Terrestrial > Soil >...
CGGCAGCCAGAAGCGCGCCTCGGGCGACCCCTATTTCAGCCATCCGGTCGAGGTCGCGGGCATTTTGACCGACCTCCACCTCGACAGCGAGACGATCGTCACCGCGCTGCTCCACGACACGCTCGAGGACACGCTGACGACGCCCGACGAGATCGAGCGGCTGTTCGGCAGCGACGTCGGGCGGCTGGTCGATGGCGTCACCAAATTATCGAAGATCGAGGCGCAGACCGAGAACGAGCGCGCGGCGGAAAATCTGCGCAAGTTCCTGCTCGCCATGTCGGACGACATCCGGGTGCTGCTGGTGAAGCTCGCCGACCGGCTGCACAATATGCGGACGCTGCATTTCATCAAGAATCCCGACAAGCGCCGCCGCATCGCCAAGGAGACGATGGATATCTATGCCCCGCTCGCCGAGCGGATCGGCATGTACGAATATATGCGCGAGATGCAGCTCCTCGCCTTTCGCGAACTCGAACCCGAAGCCTATGCGACGATCACCGGCCGCCTCGCCAAGCTGACCGCCGGCGGCAAGGACAAGGTCGCCGCGATCAGCCGCGAGTTCAAGGAGTTGCTCGCGAAGAACGGCATCGAGGCCGAGGTCTCGGGGCGCGAGAAGCACCCCTATTCGATCTGGCGCAAGATGCAGGAGCGCCACGTCAGCTTCGAGCAGGTGACCGACATCATCGCGTTCCGCATCGTCACCCCGACCGACGCCGATTGCTACGCCGCGCTCGGCCTTATTCATCGCAAATGGAAAATGGTCCCCGGCCGCTTCAAGGATTATATCTCGACCCCGAAGCGCAACGGGTACAAGTCGCTCCACACGACGATCATGCACCAGCAGAATATGCGGATCGAGATCCAGATCCGCAGCCTCGGCATGCACCAGCAGTCCGAATTCGGGCTCGCGGCGCATTGGGCCTATAAGCAGGGCGGCGCCGCGCCCGACGGGCAGGCGGGATGGATCCGCGATCTGATCGAGATCCTCGAACAGACGCACGACCCCGACGAGTTCCTCGAAAACACGCGGATCGCGATGTATCAGGACCGCATCTTCGCCTTCACCCCGAAGGGCAGCCTGCACCAGCTTCCCAAGGGCGCGACGCCGGTCGATTTCGCCTATGCGGTGCATACAGGGCTCGGCGACCGCACCGTCGGTGCCAAGGTCAACGGCCGTTTGGTGCCGCTGCGCACCCAACTCGCCAATGGCGACACGGTCGAGATATTGTCATCCGACAAGCAGACGCCGCAACCCGCCTGGCTCGGCTTCGCGGTCACCGGCAAGGCGCGCGCCGCGATCCGCCGCCATGTGCGGTCGAAGGAAAAGGTCGAGCTCGCCGCACTGGGCCGCAAGATGTACGACGAGATCGCGCGCCGCCTGCCCGGCAAGATCGGCGATAAGGCGCGTGCCGCGGCGATCGAACGGCTGAAGCTCGAGGACGATACCGCGCTCTATGTCGCGATCGGCAAGCGGCAACTCGGCGACAATGCGGTGCTCGAGGCGCTGGTTCCCGGCATCACCGCCGAGATGAAATCGAAGCCCGGCAAGCTCAAGCAGGGCGCGGCGGTGTCGATCGAGGGGCTGACCCCCGGCGTCGCCTACAAGCTCGCCGATTGCTGCCACCCGGTGCCCGGCGACCGCATCGTCGGCCTCGCGCGCCCGGACGAAGGGATCGAGGTGCATGTCATCGACTGCCCCAGCCTCGCCGACGGGGTCGACGCCGACTGGATCGACCTGCGCTGGCAGGAGGACAGCGAAGGCGGCAATGCCCGTCTCTGCGTCGTCATCCTCAACGAGCCCGGAACGCTCGCCGAAATGTCGGGCATCCTCGCCGCCAATTCGGCGAACATCACGAATTTGCGCCTGTCGAACCGCGAGGGCGATTTCCACACCTATGACGTCGTCGTCGAGGTGCGCGACGTCCACCATGTGATGCGTATCCTGTCGGCCCTGCGTGCGTCGGATCAGGTGGTTCAGGCGGAGCGGCTTTAGGCCGTCAGGTCAGTCGGGATATTTCATCGGCGGCCGCCAGCCGCTCTGATCGACCGCGTCGCTGACCTTGTAGACCAGCCCCTTGCTGTTCAGGAACAGCTTCTCCATTTCGGGCCGGGTGAAGGGGCGCGAGCCCACGCGGCCGAAGATCGCGATCTGCCCGCCCGTCTCGTCGACCGCGCGGTCGCGGTCGAGGCCCTTCGACAGCGACAGCGCGGGCGCCGGGGTCTTCGCCCAGGCGATCAGTTCGGGCGTCGGCTTGGGCGAGAAACCGTAGAGACCCGGATTGTCGGGGCTGGTGAGCTGGAGCACCTTGATGCCGTTGCGGCCGTCGGCGACATAGGCGAAGAGCGAGGCGTTGGTCGTCGCGACGATCACATCCTCGGCATCGCTCATCGCGCCGCCGAAGGTCAGCGGCGGCCCGGCGACCGGCGCGGTCGGCCGCGTCACGTCGACGATGACCAGCCCGTCGCGCTTCGCCGCGACATACATATAGGTGCGCGCGAGATAGATTTTGCGCGCGTCGGCAAGCCGCACCGTCCCCGAGGGCACCGGAACCGGCTGGTCCATATGGGTGATGTCGAACAGCTTCACCCCCTCGGCATCGCTGACCCACAGATAGCGGAACTGCACCGCGCTCGCCCGCGCGTCGGTGAGCGGTAGCCGCGCTGTGATTTTCGGTTCGAGCGGGGTCGACAGGTCGACGACGACGAGCCCGGTGTCGGCGGCGATATAGGCATAGTCGCCCGCGAGCGTGACGTGCCGCGCGCCCGCGAGCATATTGTCGGGGTTCCAGGTCAGCGCGCGGGTCAGCCTGTTGTTGCGGAACTCGCCGTCGGCGAGGGTGTCGATGTCGACGAGGATCATTCCCTCGACACTGTCGGTGATGACCGCGTAGCGATAGAGGGGATGGAGCGCCTGCTCGTGGTTTTCCGGGAAATTCTTCCGGATATAGTCGTTGCGCGCCATGCTGATCGGCTGGGTGGTGCCGATCGCCATGCAGGTCGCATTTGTCGTTTTGACATGCGTATCGTGCCCCAATGGCGAGAAAGGCGCGCGGACGATGCGTTCGGAGAAGCCCTTGTTGCCGATCGAGGCGACGTCGTAGACGCGGAAACCGCCCCGGCCCTCGGCGACGAACATATATTCGCCGCGCTGCTGGAGGCAGTTCACCCGCCCGCTCGTCCCCTGGACGATGTTGCGGAATTCCTCGAGCGCGTGGCTTTCGCCCGATCCCTTCTTGTCGAAAGTCTTGCCGCGCACCCAATTCTTGAGCTCGCGGCCATTCTGTTCGACGTGCAGCTTCCAGTAATCGGGATAGGCATAGCGCTGCAGATAGCTGCCGATCACCGCCTGCGGCTCGTCCCATTCGGTGACGCGCGTGGCCTGGAAACCGTCCTCGAGCCCCGACCAGACATTGAGCCCGGCGAAGTTGACGAAATTGGTGCCCAGCAAGAGGAGCTGCGACATGACCGCATTATTGTCGTCGGCCGCCGACAGGTGGCAGTCGGTGCACTGCTTGGTTTCCTGGCGCCGCACCGTATGCGGGAAATGCGGCGCGAAGGCCTGGCTCGAAAAGCCCGCCGCCGAGATCGGCGGCTGCTGCACATAGATGCGCTCGCGGTTGATGTTGGTCGACGACAGGATCAGCGCCGAGGATGAGCGGATCGGCGCGATGATGCCGCGCGGATTGCCGTCGGCGTCGGGCTCGCCCGGCTTGGTGAGCATGTGCCGGCCGAGCTGGAACATCTCGTCGCGCGCCACCTGCGGGTTGTAGGTCGCGAAGTTGCGCGTCTCCTCTCCCTCGAAATGGTGCATGCTCGTCTTCCAGTTCGCCTCGATCGGCAAATGGCAGCCGCCGCAGCTCGTCGTCCACGAGAGGTGGCAGGTGAAGCAGGCCATGCGGTCGTCGCCGTGGGCGCGATCCTCGCGTCCGACCCCCGGCCCCCAAGCGAAGCTGCCGTCGTCGGCGCCCGAGCGCGACATCAGCTTGGCGCGCGCGGCCCGGGCGTTGAAATGCGGCCCCGGCGTCACCGCCTGCTTGACGAGGCTGACCTGCCATTCGAGCTTCGGGTCGACGATCGAGCGCTGGATGAGCCCGGTCACCTCGCCGTCGTCGCCGTACTGGAATTCGAAGCGCCGCCGCCCGTCCGAGTTGCGCAGCAGCGCGAGGTTCGTCCCCTGCGGCCGCGCCGCGACGTTCGAGGTCAGAAGGTTCGGCAGCGCGTCGGCGGTGCCGTGGCAGTCCTTGCAGCCGATCTCGACCGCGTTCGCGACCTCGCCCTGGATATAGCCGTTGCCGTGCGCGTCCTGCGCGAAGTGGCAGTCGGCGCACTGCATCCCCTTTTCGGCATGGATATCCATCATATGGACCGTCTTGCCGGGGTTGAGCCCGGGCGGCACGAACTTGCCCTCGACCCCGGGCTTGCCCGGGTCGGCGCTCGCGAGGCAGAGGTCGCGCTGCTTCGCGTCGCTGTAGTGCGCGCAGCTCTTGCGCCATTTCTCGGGATCCCTGGGATCGACGATATGCGCGGTGTCGGTGCCGTAGGTCGCCATATTGCCTTCGGCGTCGAGCAGATTGCCGTTGCGGTCGCGCTTGAAGACGCCGCGGAAGTTCCAGCCGTGGCCGTGATAGTCGGCGAACTGCGTATCCTTGTTGCTGTCGTTGACGTCATAGACGTCGCGCAGGAATTCGACGTCGGACCACAGGCCCCGCGGGCTTGCCCCCTCGGGGTTGCGTTCGAGCGTCCGGTGGACCTCGGCCGCGGTCGGATAGCGCTGCTGCTTGTAGGTCTTCCGATACTCCTCGTCGCTCATCCCCGGCGGGCGCGGCGCCGTGTTCTCGGGCCCCGGCCAGAGCTGCGGCGCGTCCGATTCATAGTCCCACATCGTGTAGCCGAGGTAGGAGTTCAGGAAGATGTTCGGCTGGTGCATGTGGCAGTTCATGCACTGCGCGGTCGGGATCGCGCGGGTGAAGGCGTGGGTGATCGGGTGCCCCGATTCGCCGCGCGGCTTCGCCTGCGGCCCCGCCGCGGCCGCGGCGGGGTCGATCAGCGCGCCATGCCCCCCGGGCGAAGGCGCGTGCGCGGCGGCATCGGCGTGTCCGCCGCCGTGCGTCGGATCATCGGGCATCCATTTTTTGCCCGCGATCGTCGGGTCGACCGTCGCGCTCTCGCCGTCGCGGCCATAGGGGGCGTAGGTCAGGCTGTGGCGCGGCTCGCGGTCGTTGGCATAGATGACATGGCAGCCCGCGCAGCCCGACTGGCGATAGTCGCCGGGCTGATCGTTGGTCCCCATGAACCACATATAGGGGTCGTTGAGGCGCGTCTTGTGGAGGTTGAGCACCGCGATCGCGACGCGCAGCCCGGTGCCCGGACCGCGGTTCGACTGCTTGAGGTCGGGACGCCCCGGTTCCTCGAGCCGCTGGATGCTGCCGGTCGGGTTGGGCAGGCCGATCTCGGGGAATTGCGTGTTGATGTTGCGCCCGCCGCGCTCGAAAACGCGGAACACGTCGCTGGGCGGCATCACGCTCCAGCGCGGCAGCGGATAGAGCCGCGCGAGCGCGCCGCGCTTCGTCTCGCTGTCGGTCAAAATCTTGTCCGACGGGAAACTGGGCTTGCACGCCTGCTTATATTCCTCGGCCGTCAGGCGCGACGAAGGTGACAGCACGCACGCCGCCTCGCCGGTGCGCGTGTAGGCCTCGCCGAAGATCGAGTTCTTGAAGGGGACGATGCCGTTGTTGTAGGCGCCGCCCGCCCAGAACATCGCCGCGGTCGACATCAGCGAGCGCTCGGCCGCCTCGATGATCTCGAGGTGGCAGGCGCCGCAGGCCTCGCGCGCGACGCGATAATCGCTGGGGTTGACGAAGCGGATATATTCGGGCGCTTCCTTGTTGAGCAATGTATAGCTGCGCTTGGGGTTCGCCGAGGTGCCACCCCACGCGCCGGGCAGCGTCGGCTGCGGGTGCGCGCGCTGCATCACCGCCTTGTTGTGCGGGTCGTCGTAGCCGAGCTTCGGGTCGCCGACCTCGCGCGCGTCGCCGCCGTGGCAGTCGGTGCAGCCGAGGCGCACCGCAGGGGTCGCGTGCATCGTCGGACGGTCGGTGCGGACGTGGCAGCTGTAGCAGCCTTGCGACTTCGCCATCATCTCCGCCTCGCTCTGCTCGCGCGGCGCGGGCGGGGTGAAGCGATAGTCGACCTTGACCGGCTTTTCCTCCTCCGACGCGCGAACGATCTGCGCGCCGAAGGCGAGCGACATCGCGAGAAAGGCGAAAAGGGCGAGGAGCTTGCGCGGCATCGGCTAGAAACTCACGATCAGATTGGCGAGGATCGACACATAAATGTCGTCGCGCTGCTTATTCTCGAACAAATCCTTGAACCCCGCACCGGGGACGAGGACCGCGGCGCTCAACCGCCCGACGATATTCTGCGTCGCCTTGGGCCGCCAGATGCCGGCCAGCGACAGGTCCCAGCCGATATCCCTGGGGATCGAGCCTTCGCTGCGCAGCACCTGCAGGCTCGATGTGTTCTCGAACCACAGATGGTTGGCATTGGCGCTGACGCGCACCTGGGGCGACAGGTCGAAATCGGCGCCCGCGCCGAGGAGGATGGTGCCGGGGTTGTTGAAGTTCGACTGCCCCTCCTCCTTCGACGAGCGCAGCGAGTTCAGGATGCCGTTGCGGCCGTTGATCGAGATAACGCGCCCGCCGCCCGCGAAGGGGATGGTCTGGCGGATCCAGTAGCTGGTGTCGGCGCCCGCGAAGATCGGATTTTCGAAGATCGCGTCGAAGCCGCCCTCGGTGTCGTTATAGGGATCGCCGTCGCCGGTCGCGTAGAGCCCCGAGAGGCGAAAGCGCATCCAGTCCTGATCGTAGCTGAGTTCGGCGGCGCCGAAGCCGGCGCGGATCTTCGCGGGCTCGCTGGTGAAGAAGCTGTTCCGGTCCTCGCCGAGCGCGGCATAGAAGCTCGCGGTCAAATTGAGCCGGCCGATCCGTCCGTCGGCGCTGTAGCCGAGATAGACGACGTCATAATCGCGCCCGCGCAGATCGCCGAGCAGCGCCGGGCGCACCGGGAAACCGTTGTGGTCGATCTGGACGTCGCCCTTTTCGCGGTTGATGTTCCACGTCGCGCTGACCTGGCTGGTCAGGCCGACGAAGGGGAAGTCCTGGCGATAGACGTTGGCGGTCAGGATGAAATCGTCGCGCGGGGTCTGCGTGATGTCGTTGAGCCCGCTGTTGGTGTCCTTTTCGAGCCTCCAGAAGGCCGCGAGATTATATTGGAAGCGGTTGTTGTCGCGATTGCCGAAATAGCGGATGCCGAGCTGGCTGTCGTTGAACAGGAAGCCGCGGAAATCGCTCTGGAACGGCTGGATGCCGATGCGGATCGAGTGGAAGTCGTAGCGGTCGCTGTCATTGCCGAGATGCTTGTCGATGAAGGCTTCCTGCACGCCGATGAAATGGTCGAAGCGGTGGCTCTTCTTCGACGGGCGCACGTCGAGCACGCGCCGTTCGGGCACGTCGACATAGTTGGCGTTGTAGGCGAGCGTCAGGCGATATTCGACGTCGGGCGGCTTGAAGGCGGTCGAGCCCTTGATCAGCGCGAAGCCACCGATGATGGTCTGCGACGCGACGAAGCTGCGGTTCTTGCCGAACACGTCGAGGCTGCCGGGGCGCGCCGTCGTCTGGACGCCGTTGGGGATCGGGAAGGTACGCGGTTCGAACACGCTGTCCGAGATCAGATTGGCGACGAAGAACCAGTCGTCGCCCTTGATCGGCAGCCACGGCACCTTGCTGCGGTCGATCGGGCGATCCCCTTTGAGGGTATTCTGGTGATAGGGGTCGAACCAGCGTTCCTTGACCACCCCCAGCGTCTCGATCAGCCGCCAGCGGTCGGGGATGGGAAGCTGATCCTCGATCCCCGGAAAGGCCTGCGGCGGCGGCGGCCGAAGCGCGCCTTCATTGTCCTGGGTCAGCCGGTCGGGAAGATCGGGGTTGTAGCCGGGCCGGCGGCGACCATCGAGGATCTGGGTGACGAGGTCGTCGCCCATCATCTCGCGCCAGTCGACCGGCGGCGGCGGCGGGGTCAGCTCGTCGAGCGAGGGTTCGGCGGGCGCGGGCTGTTCGGCGGCCGGTTGCCCGGCCGCGGGCGGCGGGGCGGGCGCGGGCGCGTCGCCCGGCGCTCCTTGCGCCGCGAGGCTGGCGATCAGCGGCCAAAGGCTCCCCCCCGCCATCATCGCCTAGAGCCCGTCGCAGACATTTTGCTGCGCCGTGTCGAGAAAGGGCGCGAAGGGGCAGCTGATGTAGCGCAGCCGCACCGTCGCTCCGTCCGCCAGCCGCACGACGATGCGGTCGGCGCGCATGTCCACCGGCGCGTTGCCGAACGCCCCCGTCCGCGCGCCGCCGTTGTGCGCACCCAAAAAGCTGATCATGTCGTCCTGATCGATACCGTCACCCGACACGCCGATGCCGCCGACGAGGCGGGTGCCGCGATAGAGCGGCACCGAGCCCGGAAAAATCTGGATGCCGTTCTGCAGCCGGTTGTGCCCCGGCGCGACGTCGGGCAGCGTCGTGCAGCGCTGCGGCGTGTCGGTGGCGCTCGCGCCCGAAACATAGGCGAGATGCTGGCCGAGATTGCCGATGATCAGCGCCGACTGAAGCCCGGTCGAGAAGGGATTGAACTGGTCGATCGGGCGCGACAGCGGGCCGTGCGGCCGCCCGAGCTCGCCATCGGGGAAATAGGGACGCGACAGATTGCCGCCCGAGCGGTCGGCGAAGGCGTAGGTGCCGGTCAGCGCCGAGGGGTCACCCAGGAAGCCGCGCAGCGCGGGGACGAACTGGCGGATATCGGCGCTGGTGTTGGCGCTGAGCTCGGCGCCCGCCTGCGCGTTCGAGAAGAAGGTCGCGGTGCGCGCCTTCTGCAAGGACACGTCGGTGCCGAAGATCGGCGCGTCGGGCGAACGGACGATGCCGAGGATCTCGCCATTGGTGTCGACGACGCTGATCGACACCTGCGCGCGGCTGTCGAGCGGGCGGCGGATCTGCGCGCGCGCGCGGCTCATCACCGCGAAGGCTTCCTCGAGCAGCGCGCGCACCTCGGCGGCGGTCAGCGGCGCGCTGTTCGACGCGCCGTCGGTGCCGGCGCGGATCGGGTAACGGTTCGCGCCGTTGCCGTTGGTCAGGACGAAGGCGTCGCGGTTCGAAAACTCGCCCGCCGTCGAGGCGCGGATTCCCGACGCCTCGCTGCCATAGGCGGTTCCCGCGATCACCGCGGCGCTCGCATAGCCGGTGACCGCGATCAGGCTGCCCGCGCTGCCGTTGACGCTCGCGAAGCTTGCACCGCCGCCGGTCATCAGCCCCGCGTAGGTCGCGTCGGAAAAGCGCAGGCTCGTCCCGTCGACGGTGATCTTGTCGGCGGTGATGCCCGCGGGCGCCTCGAAGCCGCGCGTTCCCGCGAGCGCGATGAATTCCTCGGCGTCGTTATCGATGTCGAGCGTGTCGGGGTCGCTGCCGTAATCGCCGTCGCCCATCACCCCGATGCCGCCGACGAGGACGCCATTCTTGTAGAGCGGCAGCCCGCCGGGGTCGGCGGCGAGGCCGAGCGGCGAACGCTTCGGCCCGATCAGCGCCGCCGTCCCCGCGGCGCCGAAGCGCGACGAGAAATCGCTGCACGGAAGCTGGCTGAACTGCACCCCGAACAGCGGCCCGCTTTCGAGCCCGAGCGTCGTCGGCGCCGGCGGGAAATGCTGCTGCACGATCTGGCTCGCGGTGCGGGTCGAAAAGGCGTTGCCGCCGCTCGACAGATAGGCGCCGGTGATCGCCTTGGCGATCGCGCCGGCTTCGGCGGGGAAGGGGACGTTCTGCGCGTCGATATCGTCGCCGTTCGGCGCCGCCGAGGTCGTCGCGGTCGCGCGCGCGCCGGTCATGCGGAAAACGGCAAGGACGTTGCCGACGCGGTCGGTCACCGCGATCATCGACGGCAGGCTGCGCGCCTGCGCCTCGGCGACGGCGTTCGCGAGGATCTGCTGCACCTCGGCGATGCTCAGCGCCTGGGCGGCGGGCGGAGTGTAGAGCCCGCCGGTGGGGGTCGGGGTGGGCGTCGGCGTGGGGCTCGGCGTCGGCGTGGTGCCGCCGCCCCCGCCTCCGCCGCCGCACGAGGCGAGGAGCAGCGCGCCGAGCGCGGCAAAGGCGGCCGAGCGAAAGAGGGCGGAGCGGGTTCGCACGACCCTCACCGCAGTGCCTGGATCGCGCGCACCGCGCTGCCGAGCGCGGCCTGGAAATCGGCGGGCCGATAGGAATTGGGGTCCTTGACCGCCGCATAGGCGCGGTCGATGTCGGCGCGGATGCCCGCGGCGGCACCGACGGTCACCCGCCCCGACGACACCATCGCGCCGAGCAAGGTGTCGACCCCCATCACCGCCTGCGACGATCCGGCATAGTCGGTGAGGCGGTCGCCCACCGTCTTCGCCGCGATCGCGTCGACGAGCGCGAAGGCGTCGGTGCCCGAAAAGCCGCGCGACGCGAACGCGGCCTTGAGCGCCGCGACCGTCTGCGCAAGCTCGGCCGCCGCCGCGACCGCGCTCGGCCGGTCGGTGGCGATGGCGCGGTGGAAGGCCGCGCTGCGCTCGCCAAGCTGCTCGGCGAGCGCCGGCGAGGCGAGCCGCGCCGCCGCCGACAGCATGATCAGATTCTCGTCATTATAGGGCGGCATGCCCTCGGGGATGCCGGGGCGCCCCGGATTGTCGAGGCTCGTCTTCACCGGCTTCGCCTGGTCGTAGATGCGGCGATGGCAGCTGTGGCAGTCGAGGAAGAAGAATTCGGGGAACATCCCCTCGGTCCCGCGCTTCGACTGGAAGAGCGCGAGGCTGCGTTCGAGCGCGGTCGCCTGTCCCACCGCCCACATCTGGACATGGTCGGTGCGCCCGCCCGCGCCGCCGAACTTGCGCCAGCCATAATCGGCGTCCTCCTGATGATGCGCCTGCAGCGCCGAGAAGAGGTCGAGTTCGAACGAGATGCGCGGATGCCCCGCCGCCATGATGCGGTGGGTGACGAACTGCCCCTCGCCCGCCGACCCGAAATGGCAGTCGACGCACACGCCCGCGCGCACCACCGGATCCTCGAGCTTGCGCAGGCCCGCGCGCAGGTTCGCGAGATGCTTTTCGCGCATTTCGGCGCCGGGATCGGCGTTCGCCCCCACCCCGGCATAATGGCTGGCGATCCAGCCGCCCGCCGGGCCGTGGCACGATTCGCAGCTCACCCCGTCCTCGAGCGGCGCGGTGCCGCGGCTCGCCGCCGCGTCGCTGTGGCAGCCGAGGCACATCGCGGCTCGGCTCGGGTCGCCGATGCCGAGATTGCGCGCGATGAACTGGCTGCGGCTGTTCCCAAGCACCGCCCAGGCGCGGCTGTGCGCGCCGCCGGGGGTCGAGGGCTCCTGCCATTTCATCAGCTCGTCCTGGCGGACGACGGTGCCGTCGCCCTCCATCCGGCCGTGGCAGGTCGACCCGGCGCACGAGGCGACGCCGAGGAAGCGCCCGCCGCTCTCGCCCTGCGAGCGTGCCGGCGGGGCAAGCAGGACGGCCGCGAGCGCCAGCGCCGCGAGCATCAGCACGAAGCCCGCCAACGCCGCCCAAGGCCGATCGCCGCGCCCCTTTCCAGCGTGCGTCGTCATCCGCAACAGTCCCCTTTCCTCACCTGGCGCTTTTGCCCCTGGGCGGTCCTTACACTACCCCGAACGCCAGCATCGCGTCGGCCACTTTCTTGAAGCCCGCGATATTCGCGCCCTTCACATAATCGACATAGCCATTGCCCTGGTCGCCATAGGTCAGGCAGCGCGCATGGATGCCCGCCATGATGTCTTTCAGCATCTGTTGCAACTCGCCCTCGCTCCAGCTTCGCCGCTCGCTGTTCTGGCTCATTTCGAGGCCCGACACGGCGACACCCCCGGCATTGGCGGCCTTGCCCGGCGCATACATCAGCTTCGCGTCGCGGAAGACATGGACGCCCGCGAGGTCGGTCGGCATGTTCGCGCCCTCGCTGACCGCGATGCAGCCGTTCTTGACCAGCGTCTTCGCGTCCTCGCCGGTGAGCTCGTTCTGCGTCGCGCAGGGCAGCGCGACGTCGCATTTGACCCCCCACGGCGTCTTGCCGGGGATGAAGGTCGCCGCCTTATATTCGCCGACATAATCCTCGATCCGCCCGCGGCGGTGCGTCTTGTGCGCCTTCACCCAGTCGATCTTTTCCTGGGTGATGCCGTCGGGGTCGTGGATGAAGCCGCCCGAATCGGACAGGGTGAGCACCTTGCCGCCCAATTGGACGATCTTTTCGGCCGCGTGGGTCGCGACATTGCCCGAGCCCGAGATCACGGCGGTCTTGCCCACCAGATCCTGATCCTTCGCCGCGAGCATGTTGGCGAGGAAGTATACCGCGCCATAGCCCGTCGCCTCGGTGCGGATCAGCGACCCGCCCCATTCGAGCCCCTTGCCGGTGAGCACCCCGGTGAACTCGCCCGTGATCCGCTTGTACTGACCGAACATATAGCCGATCTCGCGCCCGCCGACCCCGATGTCGCCCGCGGGAACGTCGACGTCGGCGCCGATGTGGCGATAGAGTTCGGTCATGAAGCTCTGGCAGAAGCGCATGATCTCGCGCACGCTCTTGCCCTTGGGGTTGAAGTTCGACCCGCCCTTGCCGCCGCCCATCGGCAGGCCGGTCAGCGCATTCTTGAAGGTCTGCTCGAACGCCAGGAATTTGAGCACGCTCTCGGTGACGCTCGGGTGGAAGCGGATGCCGCCCTTATAGGGGCCGATCGCATTGTTGTTCTGGACGCGCCAGCCGCGCTGGACCCGGATATGGCCGTTGTCGTCCTCCCAGCAGACGCGGAACGACACGACCCGGTCGGGTTCGGCGATGCGCCGCAAGATCTGCTGCGAATGATAATCTTCCTTGTCGGCGATGAAGTCGAAAATATCCTCGGCGACTTCCTGCACCGCCTGCACGAACTCATTCTGGCCGGGGTTGCGTTTCTTCACCCCTTCCATGAACGTCGGAAAATCGACGTGATCCGAAACTGCCATTGCACCCTCCCCCTCGTTCAGACCGGGAAAATTGGTGCGACCCCCATGTTTTGACGAAATTGTCGTTGACCGACCTTGCCCGACAAAGGCTACACCATCGCGGAGCAAAGGCAAGATGGCAGCGAGAGGGCCGTCACCTTTTTCACGCGCGACGCGGAGGGGCAAAAATGAGCGAGACCAAAGGCCTGTCAGGTACCAACCGCGCGATATTGATCGCGGCCTTCGTGCTGCTGCTCGCCGCTGTGGGTTATGCGCTGTGGCGCGATTCGGATGCCCCGGCGCCCGCTTCCCCGGCCGCCGCCGCTGCGCCGGGGGACGAGCTTACCGCGCTCGAAGAACGGACGCGGCGCGAGCCGCAGAGCGCCGAAGCGTGGACGATGCTCGGCGCCGCGCGCTTTGACATGGGCGATTTCGCCGCCGCGGCCACGGCTTATGAAAAGGCGGTGGCGCTCGCCCCCGAAAGTGCCGCGATCTGGTCGGCGCTCGGCGAGGCGCGCGTGATGGCGAGCGAGCGCGACCCGATGCCGCCCGCCGCGCGCGAAGCCTTCGACAAGGCGATCGCCATCGACGCGAAGGACCCGCGCGCGCGCTATTTCATGGCGGTGAAAAAGGATCTCGCGGGCGATCACAAGGGCGCGATCGACGACTGGTTCGCGCTGCTCGCCGACACGCCGCAGGGCGCCCCGTGGGAGGCCGACCTTCGCCGCACGATCGAACAGGTCGGCGCGATCCACAAGATCGACGTCGCATCGCGGCTCGCGCAAACGCAGGCGCGGCCGCTGACCCCCGCCGAGATGCCCGTCGCCGCGCGCGCGATCCCCGGCCCGAGCCGCGCCGAGATGGAGGCGGCGTCGCAGCTCCCCAAGGGCCAGCAGGACGCGATGATCGCGGGCATGGTCGACGGGCTGGAGACGAAGCTGAAGGCCAATCCCGCCGACGTCGACCGTTGGATCATGCTGATGCGCAGCCGCATGACGCTGGGCGAGACCGCCAAGGCGGCGCAGGCGCTGAAGGACGCGATCGCCGCCAATCCGGGCGCCGCGAGCCGGCTCAAGGCGCAGGCCGAAATGCTGGGCGTGCCGGGGGCGTAGGCATCGAGAAGCGGAGGGGAGCGGACGTTCACATCCTCCCCACTTGTGGGGAGGTGGCAGCGCGAAGCGCTGACGGAGGGGGTTCACGTCCTTGCGCCACGCCGCTTCAGGCCGCCCGCCCCCTCCACCGCCTTCGGCGGTCCCCCTCCCCGCAAAGCGGGGAGGATTTCATTGTCGGCCCTCGTCCAAACCCGACATCCGGCGGTGAGGATTAGGATTCACGCAGAGGCGCGACAATATATGCTTTAATATTATTTATCCCGGTGATAGCCGATCGCTCGGACCCTTTCGCTTCACCCGGATCGACGATGACCCAACCCATTTCCATCGCCATCGCCGGCGTCGGCAAGATCGCCCGGGATCAGCATGTCCCGACGATCGCCGCCGACCCGAATTTCCGCCTCGCCGCCACCCTGTCGCGCCACAACGCGCTCGATGGCGTTCCCGCCTTCACCAGCCTCGCCGACCTCCACCGGACGCTGCCCGACCTTCAGGCCATCGCGATCTGCACGCCGCCGCGCGGCCGGCTCGAACTGGTGCGCGAGGCGATCGCGCTCGGCCTCAACGTGATGCTGGAAAAGCCCCCGGCGGCGAGCCTGAGCGAGGCGGAAGCGCTGGTGGTCGCGGCGGCGGCGAGCGGCAGCGTGCTGCACGTCACCTGGCATTCGCGCGAAGCCGCCGCGGTCGAGCCCGCGCGCGCGTGGCTCGCCGGACGCACGATCCGCCGCGTCGCCATCGACTGGAAAGAAGACGTGCGCGTGTGGCATCCGGGGCAGGAATGGATCTGGGAGCCGGGCATCGGAGTGTTCGACCCCGGCATCAACGCGCTGTCGGTCGTGACCCGGCTGCTCCCGGGCGCCTTGCTGCTCGACCGGGCCCGCTTGCGCTTTCCCGCCAACAAGGCCGCGCCGATCTCGGCCGACCTGTCGCTGCGCGGCGCCGACGGCACGCCGGTCGCCGTCGCGTTCGATTTCGACCAGCGCGGGCCGCAAAGCTGGGACATCGTCATCGAGACCGATCGCGGAACGCTGGCGTTGGGCGAAGGCGCGTCGAAGATGGCGGTCGACGGCGCGCCCGTCGCGGTGCCCGATGTCCCCGAATATGCCCGGCTCTACCAGCGCTTCGCCGAGCTGGTCGCCGCGCGCGAAAGCGACACCGATCTGTCGCCCTTCCGGCTCGTCGCCGACGCCTTTCTGCTCGGCGAGCGCGAAACGGTCGACGCGTTCGACTGGAACGGCTGATCGGGCACGTCCGCCGCTGGCACCGGGCTTGTAGAGCGCCCCAGCGCGTGGCTCAACGCTGGCGCCTCATAGCTTCGTCAGGCGCAGCGCGATCCACGGCTTGCCGGGCAGCTTCACCGTCGGCCGCGCGGGGTCGTGGACGTCATACTCATTCTTGCGCGCCATGGTGAAGACGCCCTCGACCGGCGTCACCGTCATGTCCCATGTGTCGAGAATCTCGGCGCGATAGCGTTGCAGCGCCGCCTCGCCCCGGCCGGGGAGCACGACGGCCCATTCCTCGGGCGCCTCGGCGCCGAAATATTTGAGATAATATTCGTTTTGCTTGCCGCCGAGATGATAGTTCCACCAGGGCTGGATCGGCTCGATGCCCGGCACCGGCCCCTCCTCCATCACCTGGCGCAGGAAGGCGAGCCGCGGCGCGCTGGTGCCGACCAGCGTTCCGCCCTGCCCTAGCCACGAGAAATCGGCGTTGCGGTTCGGATCGAAGGTCTCGCTGTGGCCCACATACGTGCCGCCGATCAGCCCCCACCAGAAGCGCTGGACCATGTCCTCGCCGCTGAGATTGCCCCAGCGTTTCGGCGAATTGCCCTCATAGACCACCTCGTCGAAGATCACCGGCTTCAGCGTCATCGCGCGGTGCAGCTCGGCGCGCAGATCGTCGAGCACCGCGGCGCCGTTCTGGACGCTCGCATGGGTGATCCACGGCTTGCGATGGTCGTAATAGATGTTGATCTGGTGGATCGAGCGCAGCCGGTCGTGCGGATCGGCGGCGACGAGCGTTTCGAACAGATGATCCCAATCGGCGATCGTCTTGGTTTCGATATTGTCATACTCGTTCGCCATCGACCACCAGAGGTTGCGATAGGCGCCCCAGCGCGCGGCGACGTAGCGCAGATAGCGCTCGTCGTCGGCGCGCGTCATGTCGTTGTAGCCGCGTTTCTCGTCATAGGGGTGGAAGAGGATGACGTCGGCCTCGATCCCCAGCGCGCCGAGGCGCTGGATGCGATCCTCGTAGCGGCGGAAATAGGCGGGATCGAACCGCGCCGGGTCCCAGTCGCGCGGCCCGCTGCCGGTGCGGACGAACGGGTTGGTCGCGACCGATTCGACATTGGGGAACACCAGCATCCGCATCTTGTTGAAAGGCGCGGCGGCAAGCGTCTTCAGCGTCAGCGCGCATTTGGCGTCCGACTGCAGCGCCCAGCTGTAGCAGGTGGTGCCGATCTGGCGGAACGGCGTGCCGTCGGCATAGGCGAAGTGATAGCCGTCCTTCGTCACCCGCACCGGCCCATGATTGTCCTTGGCCGGCGCGATCGCGGCGAAGCTGCCGCTCCGGCCTTGCAGGGCCGGCGCATTGCTTTCGACCTGCCACCGCCATTCGCCGAGGTCGGGCGGGCTGAAGCGGATGCGGTAGATACCGTCGCCGTCGTAGAAGCCGGGGACGCGCACGCGCTTTCCGGCGCTTTCGAAGGTCGCGGCCAGCGTCACGTCGACGAACGGATTGCCCACGCGGGGGCCGTCGAGGGCGATCTCGTAGACGCCCCAGCGCTCGACGCGGCGCGGCGGCGCGGCGGACCCGGCGGCGACGAGCGGCGTCGCAACGGTACCGGCGCCCACCGCAACCGCGTGCGCGAGAATCCTACGGCGCGAAATCGTCACTCAAATCCCTCCCCATCTGCTTCAATCGTCACGCAGATGCTTGCTGTTGCCTTCGGTCGCGGCTAGACGGTCAATAATACTATCATATGTCCAGAGAGAGGGTATGTCCATGCCGACCAGCAGCGCTGCGGCGGAACCGCGGAACGAGGATTGGAAGAACACCATCCTCGCCGGTCTCGCCAATTATATCGACGCCGGATCGATCGTCGCCGGATCGGCCGCGCTGGCGCTGTGGCAGGAAGCCTACAAGCTCAACAACGACCTGATCGGCCTGATCGCCGCCTTTGGTCCCAACGCCATCTCGGCGGGGGTCGGCGCCATGATCGGCGGGCGGCTGTGCGACCTGTTCGGGCGCAAGAAGATCTACCAGTACGACATGCTCTTTTACGCCTTCGGCATGCTGTGGCTGGTGTTCGCGGTCAACGCGTGGATGGTCACGCTCGGCTTCTTCCTCGTCGGCTTGGCCGTCGGCGCGGACATTCCGGCTTCCTGGTCGCTGATCGCCGAAATGGCGCCCAAGAACGAGCGCGGCAAGCATAGCGGCGTGGCGCAGGTGCTCTGGTATCTGGGCCCGGTCGTCGTGCTGCTGATGTTCCTGATCCTCACACCGCTCGGCCTGCTCGGCGCGCGCATCGTCTTCGCGCATCTCGCGATTCTCGCCATCGCGCTCACCTTCCTGCGCTCGCGCATGCAGGAATCGCAGCGCTGGCTCGCCGCGCAGGAAGCGGCGCCGCGCGATACCGCCCAGCCCAAGCCCGGCCGGATCAGGGAGTTGTTCACGCGCCAGCATATCGGCTCGATGGCGTTTTTAAGCGGCATGTATCTGTTCTGGAACCTGTGGGCGGGCACCAACGGCTTCTTCTTCCCCTATATCCTGCGCACCGTCGGCGATCAGAGCCAGGCCGTCGCGGTCGCGGTGCAGACGCTGAGTTTCCTGCTCGGCATGGCGTCGATCTTCTTCATCTTCATGAAGCTCGCCGACCGGGTGAACCAGCGCCTCCTGTTCGGAATTTCGGCGGTCACCCAGATCATCGGCATGTCGCTGCTCGCGCTGTTTCCGCTCACCCTGCCGCTGGCGATCCTGCACGTCTTCCTGATGTCGATCGGCGGCGGCTTCGGCGCCCAGAGCTTCTTCCAGCTCTGGAGTTCGGAGATGTTCCCGACGCTGCTGCGCTCGACCGCGCAGGGCGTGATGTTCGCGGTGGTCCGCATCGCGCTCGGCATCTTCAGCTTCTTCGTCCCGGCGCTGACCGCGACGGGCTTCACCACGCTTGCGTGGATCCTGGTCGGCTTCCTCGTGATCAGCGGCGTGATCGGCTTCATCTGGGCGCCGCGCAACGAAGGCAAGTCGCTCGAAGAGCTCGAGGCCGAACTCAAGGCGGCCGCATAGGGTCATTCCGGCTTTGATCGGGGCGTTTTCAGCCCCTCGCTTTCCAAAGGCGAGGGGCTGGCCCCGAGTCCGAGGTGACAAGAATCAAGCGGCCCGCCTCGACCGGTTGCGGTCGCTTTCCTACGGTCGGGAGAGGTCCGCTTTCCGACCGATTAAGGCCCTCTAGCTAAACCTGTCGCGAGGCAGGGTCACGCCCAAGAAATGTGGCGCTCAACAAGCGTTTAAGCGTCTGCCAGTAGGGCCGCCGCGGTTCAGTAGCTTGGCGACCTTTTATCGCCCGCCGAAAGCCGATCGGGTTGAAAGCAAGGTAAATCTCGCGTTCTTCCGCGCTAACGATAATTCCATACGACCAAGCGTTCGCATACCAAATCCATCGGCCCGATGAGTCCTCAAAGGCAGTGCTCAGTAATTCTCGCCGACGATTAGCCATCGTACCAACGTAGTCGTCGTCACTTCCGCTTTCCACCCCAAAGCCGCCGTCCGTTTGTAAGCGGCCCGATCCCCAAACAAAAAGGGCGGCGCCATAGGCGCCGCCCCAGTGAGGGGGAGATCGGTAAGATCAGAACTTCGCGCGAACGCCGCCATAGTAACGGCGTCCGATGATGTCCCAGATCGCGTTCGGGCTGCCGTTCGGCGTGCCGACCCAGAGGGGCGGCTGCTTGACGTTGAACAGGTTGTTCACGCCGGCGAAAATCTCGAAATTCTCGATGCCCTTGTAGCGGATCTGGGCATCGGTGTAGATCTTCGACCCGACCGTGAAATATTTCTTGTCGGGCAGCGAGCCGTCGGCGAGGCGGAAGCGCGTCTGATAGTTTTCGTAATCGAACATCTGCTTGCCGACATAGCGGTTCAACAGGGTCAGGCCGAACGTATCATTATCCCAACCGAGCGTCAGATTACCCGAATCGCGCGGCGTTCCGATTTCACCCATGGTGTTGTCGTAATCGTCGCCGGTGAGCGGAACGACGCCCTGCTTGAGCAGGTGCGTCCAGCTGCCCTGGATCGTGGCGGTGCCGCCGAACAGATCGTGACTGTAGCTCGCGGTGAAGTCGAGACCGCGGGCGAACGAGCCGCCGCTGTTGATCAGGCCGCGCACGACCTGCTCGACCGAACCGACGCTGAACGCGCCCGACGGCTGCTGACGCCGGGTGACGAACTGACAGAAGTCCGCCAGGCCGTCGGCGTAGCATTTGTTGAGCACGGTCGCCGCGCTGAGGCGGTTGATCGCATCGTCGAGCTTGATGTCGAAATAGTCGACCGTGAAGACGAAGTTGCGCAGCGCGTCGATCGAGCGCGGATTGACCACCATGCCCAGCGTCAGCGTCTTGCCCGTTTCCTCGCGGATGTTCGGGTTCGCCGCGGTGATGCTGCCGACGCCCGCCGTGTCGGACGAGGTCAGCGTCATCGACCCGTTCGCCTGGATGTTGGCGAGCACGCCCGGATCGGCGCGGCAGTTCACCGCCACCGCGCTGGTTTCCGCCATCGTCACGCCCTGGCAGGGGTCGGTGATGGTGATGATGCCCGCCGCGGCGGCCGCGTAGAGCTCGCCGATGTTCGGCGCGCGAACCGCGTGGGCATAGACCGCCCGGAAGCGGATATCCTCGACCGGCGACCATTCGGCGCCGAGGTTCCACGCCCAGAAGGTGCCGACCGTCGAATAGTCGGAGACGCGGGCCGCGCCACGGAGCGTGAGGTTATGGATGAAGGGCGTGTCGTGGATCAACGGCACGACGACTTCGCCATAGCCTTCCTTGACGGTGAAGGCGCCGGACGTGTCGAGCAGCTGGACATAGCCGTTACGCGCGGCGTTGGTCAGCGGATCGAAGTCGTCGAGGCTCGATTCCTTGCGCCATTCGGCGCCC
>Ga0182745_1001762_pt1 | contig 20293 bp, 12 predicted proteins | sample eDN3rd30CKraftBY_FD_128523 | JGI IMG/M metagenome (GOLD analysis project Ga0182745, IMG submission 128523) | Enriched backyard soil microbial communities from Emeryville, California, USA - eDNA 3rd pass 30_C Kraft BY (version 2) (version 2) | ecosystem: Environmental > Terrestrial > Soil >...
ATCAGGGTGCCGCGGCCGCCCGAAACCGCCGCGCCTCCGACCACCACCGCGGCGATCACCTGAAGTTCGAGCCCCGTGCCGGCGTTTGGATCAACATCGCTGAACCGGACGGCGTTGAGCAAGGCGGCGAGACCGGTCAAGGCTCCCATGAGCACGAAAACCCAGAAGGTGACCTTGCGTGGCTGGATCCCGGCCAGACGCGCGGCCTCGGCGTCGGAGCCGGTCGCGTAAACCGCTCGACCGGCCGCGAGGTTGCGCAGCGACCAGCCAACAACCAGGAAGACGAGCAGGGCGATCCCAACCAACAGCCACTGGCCCGTGGATTGTCCCGCGCCGAACCACTGGAAGTCGGGGGGGAGGTTGCGGACGAACTCCCCTTCACGCAGGAACCGGAGCGACTCGCGCAGAATGACCAGCGTGGCGAGGGTGACGACGATGGAAGGCATGCCGAGCCCGGCGACGAGCCAGCCGTTAATCGCCCCCAGGCCCGCGCCGGTCGCGATCCCCCCCAGGCCCGCCAGGGCGATGGGCGCCCCGCTCTGAGAGAGGAGACCGGTCACGACCCCGCAAATGCAGAATTGCGAACCAATGGAAATATCGATTTCTCGGCAGACGATGACCAGGGTCATGCCAATCGCCGCGACCAGCACCGGGGCGCTTCGGACCACAAGAGCCCGAATGGGTTCGGAGCCGAAGAAGCGAGGCGCCGTCACGGCCAGAAACAGGAGGAAGAGGGCATAGGCGGCGGCCAGAGTCAACTCACGTCGATACCACTTGAGCCGATTCATGACGCCGCTCCGCTGGGAGAGGTGAGATGGCCCAGCGCCAATTCCATGATCCGCTCCTGGGTGGCCTCCGTTCGAGGCAAGGTGCCGGTCAAGGTCCCCTGGTGCAACACGGCCACGCGGTCGCTCATGCCAAGAATCTCCGGAAGTTCGGAGGAGATGAGCAGGATCGCCAGCCCTCGGCCGGCCAGCTCACCCATGAGGCGGTGAATCTCGGCCTTGGCACCAACGTCCACCCCCTGAGTGGGTTCGTCGAGGATCAGGACCGAGGGGTTCGTAAGCAGCCAACGCGCCAGGGCCACCTTCTGCTGATTTCCGCCGGAGAGGTATCCCACGGGGTTATCGATCGACGCCGTCTTGACCCCAAGCCTGCGCACGAGATCGGCGGTCAGCTCGCGTTCACGGCCGAAGCGGAGCCAGCCGAACGAGGAGATGCCTCGGAGGGAAGCGAGCGTGGTGTTGGACGAGACCGGCATATCCAGGATAACACCATGCCGTCTCCGGTCCTCGGGGAGGTAGGCAAGCCCCTGTTCAATGGCCGCCGCGGGGTTCCTGATCGAAGCTGTTTTTCCCCGGATCAAGATCGAGCCCGTATCGGCGGGCGTCAGGCCGAAGAGCACGCGGGCCAGCTCGGTCCGACCGGCTCCCACCAGTCCGGCCAGTCCGAGAATCTCACCGGCCCGCACCTTCAAGCTCACATTCGAGACGCCCGAAGCCCGGCACCCCACCCCTTGGAGTTCCAGGGCGACCTCGCCGATGGGGACCTCGATTTTGGGGAAGACGGCGTCGAGCTCACGCCCAACCATCATCCGGATCAACTCGCCCCGGCTCACTTCCTTCATTAGGCGGGTTCCCACCAGCTTTCCATCCCGCAAGGCGGTGACGCGGTCGGCTACCTGGGGAAGCTCTTCGAGTCGGTGAGAGATATAGATGATTCCTACCCCTTGGGCCTTCAACTCCTGGATGACGCGCAGCAGGTTCGCGGCGTCATTCTCGCCCAGCGAGGCGGTCGGTTCATCCATGATCAAGATCTTGGCCTCGGCACCGAGCGCCCGGGCAATTTCCACGAGCTGCTGCCGCGGCATGCTCAGGCTACGTACCTCGGCCTCGGGGTTGATCTCCGCACCCACCCGAGCGAGCAATCGGCGGGCCTGGTCGCGCCGAGCCTTCCAGCGCACTCGGCGCCAGGCGTTTCCCGACTCGAGGCCAATCGCGATGTTTTCCATCACGGTTAGGTCGGGAAAGAGCGCCGGCTGCTGGTAGATCGCCGCGATCCCGAGCGAGCGAGCCAGGACCGGATCGTTCTGTTCGACGACTTCTTCGGCCACCTCGATCGTGCCGGTGTCGGGGGGATGGGCCCCCGTGATCACCTTGATCAGGGTCGATTTACCCGCCCCATTCTCGCCGACGAGGGCATGAACCTCCCCACTCTTCAGGTCGAAGGAGACGTCATTCAGGGCGTGGACCCCCGCGAACGACTTGCTGATATTTGAGAGCCTGAGTCGGGTCGGCAACGATTGGCCCTCAACAAGATCCAAGAAAACCAGGAGTCCGCCCCCGTGCTCGACACGTGAGCCGTTCCTTTGGGGAGGGATGACATCTCATAATGAATACTGCAAGAGAAACTTGCATGATCATTTAATCATTTTTAGGCTCAAGCCGAGCGGGTTGAGAGTACGTCTCGTTCGTAGGCCCGGACCTCGCGGAGCCAGTCGAGCCCGATCGGAGCGTTCTGGCTCAAGCAATAATAATCCCAGACCGCTCCGAAGGGGAGCGACTTGGCCTCTTCCAGCAACGCGAGCCGGCCCGTCAGGTCGCCCGAGTCTTCAAACCCCTTGAGCATTGTGAAGGGCTCGACGCAGGCGATCAAGAGGGCACGGAGCATGTTCCGCGTGCCGATGACCCAGGCGGCGATCCGGTTGATGCTGGCGTCGAAGAAGTCGAGCCCGACATGCACGCGCTCGAGAAACTTCCCCCGGACCAGTTCCTGGGCGATCGCCAGAAGCTCGTCGCTCAGCGTGACCACATGGTCACTGTCCCACCGCACCCCTCGGCTCACATGCAGCAAGAGCTCGTCCAGGTAGAGGAGCACGGCCGAGAGCTTGTCGGAGATGACCTCGGTGGGATGGAAGTGCCCCGAGTCGAGGCAGAGCAGTTTTTTTCGGGAGAGGGCGTATCCCAGGTAGAATTCGTGCGAGCCCACGACGTACGCTTCCGACCCCAGGCCGAAGAGCTTGCACTCGACCGCGTCCCGATTCCAGCGCGGGTTGACCGGCTCGGCGAAGATCGCGTCGAGCGACTCGGCGAGCCGATGCCGGGGGGAAAGCCGATCGACCGGGTTGTCTTTGGAGCCGTCCGGGATCCAGAAGTTGGTGACGCAAGGGGTCCCGAGGGCTTCGCCAATCGCCGCGCCGATGTTGCGGCACACGATGCCGTGTTCGATCCAAAAGGAGCGGATGCCGGGGTCGGCATGAGCCAGGGTCCAGCCTTCGGCGGCTTTAGGATGGGCGAAATAGGTAGGGTTGAAGTCGATTCCCATGCCTTTCGCTTTCGCCCAGTCGATCCAGCCTTGGAAGTGTTCCGGCTGGAGGCGGTTACGCTCGACCCGAGTGCCTCCGGTCTCGGCATAACTGGCGTGGAGATTCAGGCGGTGAGTCCCCGGGATCAAGGCCAGGGCCAGGTCGAGGTCGGAACGCAACTCGTCGGCGGTCCGGGCCCGTCCGGGATAGGAGCCCGTGACGGCCAGGCCCCCTCCGATCGCATCGCCCGAACCCTCGAAGCCCGCGACGTCATCCCCTTGCCAGCAATGAAGAGAGATCGAGACGCGCGCGAGCTGTCGCAAGGCCAACTCCACGTCCACACCGAGGTCCGCGTACCGCTCACACGCAGCCTGGTAAGCTCCTCTCACGGCTTGTTCGTTGCTTGGCATCAGTCATAAAACCTTTTATGCGTGGTCCCCTTGGGGCTGCTGGAATCCACCTATTTCCTTCGGACCTGGAGCGTGATCGTCGACGCCTCAACGCGTCGCTCGCCAGCAGTTGCGCTCAAGCACCCACTTTAAAGGATGAAGCATCAACAGGCGAGGCGGTAGGTTCCGCTCGGCAATTGAGTGGAGAGCCTTGACCTTCACTGGAATCCGCCTGGCTTGATCCGTCCTAGAAACGTGCCCGGCTTTACTTTAGGCGAGAACAAGAATTGACGAGTTTTGCGTTTTGTACCTGAAGAGGGAGCTGGATATGATGTTCGCTTCCAGGGGCTGTGGACAGCCCCGTTGGCCCGCACCAAGGAGGATGATATGGCAGGACCATTTCGGGGACTCGCGGTTGTCTTGCTCGCAGGCTCACTTGTTGGACCTGTATCCGCCGACCCCATTCGCGTGACCGTTGTCGGCGATACGAATTCGAGCCATACTTATTTGCTATCACCAACCCAGTCGCTGGTCAGCGATGGGATCATGTCTCAGAGTCTTTTGCCTGACGACTTCCCGGCGACTGGGTTCGAGTTGTCATGGAATACCGACGCGTTCGATGGCTACGCCGCGGAAGGGGACCAGGCCTCCGGACATGCCCTCTTGACCTTCATCTTTGACCGGGCAACCAGCGGTGCGCCCGCGGCGGGGAGCCCCTCCGTCACCATGAAGGCCTTGTTCGACGGCGAAATCTGGAGAGAGCCGAGTGGCCGGCCTCAGGGAAGCCTCGACCTTACCTCGGTTGATACGGCGCTGGCGAACTGGTCTCCAGGTTCTGATATTCCACGCTCGCTGATCGACGCCTTTCTTGATCCACTCAGCACATCCATTCAGGCCTACGCGGCGGGGGGACGGCCCGGTTACGTCCAGTTGGACCTGAAAATTCAGCCAGTCCCCGAACCCGCTACCTGGCTCGCCTGGGGCACGTTGGGGCTGGGAACGCTGGCGTACCGGCGCCTTCGTCGGCCGTCTCGCGCTTGATCTCGCTCAAATTCGCCTGGCTGTGTCCGATGAACAGGTAGATCATCGGACCTCTACATCCCGGCAAGCACATTGAGTGAGTTTGTTTTCATTTAAGCAATTGGTTTTAATTCATTCACTCGCTGGCGCTTCGGGCTTGTGTAATTCGTGTTTTCTCTTTTACAAGCCCGAAGCGCCAGCGAGTGAATGAATTTTCGTAGTCTTAATTCATCGCATCTCCAATTCGCTCTCTCGCGAATCACTTGATTTGTGAACAACCGTAACTGAGATCGACTCCGAGCCCAGTATCTACCCTACCAGAGTCGTAGCCTTTTGGGCGATCAGACGGGCATCGCGTTCGCGCGCGACGCCCGTCTTTCTATTCGCTCTAGAGCCTCAAGTTCGACTTGGCCATGAGCCTGAATGAAGTCCGTCGAATCGAGAGGCTAAGGTTAGAAGGTTCGGGGCCCGATTCGCAAGCTCAACGAGAGCTTGTCCTTCTCGAAGCCGATTTTCGACCTCCCGCGGCTTTGTGGCACGGGCGGTTCGGGAGGACTTCAAGAGCGGGCCCCACCTGGACTTCAAGACGCTGCTCGTGGCGAGCCGAGACACGAAGTCGGCAGGGGGGTCCACCACGGTATAGGTATCGGACTGATCCAGTTGAACCGCATAGAGCTGGGCATGCTCCGCGCCATCGAATGTGAGCGAGAAATCGGTGATGCCCGGCAGGGTGCTGAGATCCCACTGGATCAGGTAGGTGTTGATGTAAACGTCTTCAAGTCCAGACGGCATCTCCACGGTTCCATTGTAATATTTCTCGATCACCACGGCAGAGGTGGGGGCGAGGGCCTGAGTGCCGCCGTTGTAGTTGAGTTTGGGCAAGACGTGGTTGAAGAAGTCGTACGTCCATGCTTCGCCAATCTGGATTTGCAGTACGACGTTTTTGACTCCGGCGACAGGGGACAGGTCTGTCACGGAGAGCGTTCCGCCGTACGCGTTGATCACGGAGGTCACGCCACCAAAGTACATCGAGCTGGACGATGGAAAGGGGCCTCCCGTGGTTCCATCGGAAACTTTGTAGATGCCGGCGGAGCCTGACCCCGTCTGATTTGGGCCCAGGGGCGCTCCCCACGGGCCGAATCCCGGGAACATGGGATAGCCTGAATAGTTGGAGTTGGTCAGGCCGACCCAACCATTATATTCCGTCACGCCGGTCAACCCAGGATTCACCAGCGCGGCTCCGGGCACAAATCCTTGGGCGAGGGCCGTGGTCCCAGCCAGGCTCGAAAACGTGGCAATTGTGGCAATCCACTGGAATCTGTAGAGCAAGCTCATGGAAGCATTCTCCGTTGAAAGGCTCAAAGGAAAAACGATTCGAACGACTCGTTGCAATGTTGAGGATCGAGGCATGTTTTCAATCGGCCGACGTTCTCCTTTCCAAATGCCGAGAAAAGGGTCTGCTCCAGGAAGGAGCCTCGGAACGACGCGCGCAGGCTTCCTCAACATGCCTGTGGTGGTGTGCAGGCCTGCGACGGCGTCGATGGCTCGACGTGGCTCGAGGTCAGGTTCCATCCGCATCCGGCCCGATGGAACCTGCTGGATGTCTCTCCAGTCGGGCAGACTGGGGTCGCCCTCGATTCGCTTAAGAGGGCGGGGGGCCTTCCATGTTCTTGAAGAGCCGCTTTTCGGTCTCCCGGCTCTTAAGCTTGGCCTCCTCGTTGATTTTCACGGCTTCCGCGTAGCGGGCTGGATCCTCCTTCGACGTGGGTGAGAGGTTCTGGTTTGTGTCTCCCCCACATCCTCCCCCCGTGGTCAAAACCAGTGAGCAGATTGAGAAGGAAAGCCATCGGATCTTGGCGCCCTGATGAATCACGGTCCGTTTCTCCCTCCTGCATCAAAATGCGTCCGCTGAGAGAATCTCACTCCCCGCGATCGTGGAGAGTCCCATATAAGTTTGCGGATTAATTGAGTCCTTGATCCCTCTCACGCTTCCGTCGCAAAGCGCGAACTGAACGATGCCCGGATGGGTCGAGCGGAAGTTGGGAACGCGCTGAGCGGGTGGAAGCGGCAGGACATACCACGCGTCGTCGCTCATGGTGTAGGTCCCGCAATCGTTCGGGGCATAATAGGCGCCCGTTGCGTCGGTGGTCTTCGCGACCAATCCGCCGCCGATCATCGTTTTGGGGTCGGAAGAGATGTGAGGTCGGCCATAGGCTTGAAACATCAGGTTGTCGTATTCCAGCGAGGCCCCGCTGTAAGTCGCCGCGGTCGCAGCCTGGGTACCTCGAGGTACGCAAACACGCTTGCTGCCGCGGTAGCCACCCACCGCAATGTAAGGATTCGCCGCGGAACCTCCGACCGCTTCTCCGATCAAGAAGGATTGCGAGAGGCCGTCCGTGATTTCCGAGTAGCGAGTGGCGGTGTTGAATCCCACCGGCCCGCGCGCCGTCGGGCGATAGTACGGAGGCGTTGCCTTCGTATCCGCGCCTCCATTAAAGAGGTAGTCCGTCACCGCGGCTCGCGAGACCGCGAGGTTGGCCGGGTAGTCAAACTTGTATCCAAATTCACCTTGAGCCCGGTTCGATGGGCAGAGAAACACCGAGCTTTGAAACTGAAAGGTCGTTGTGTTCTCCAGAGTGGACCACCCAAACCATGCGCCGGCCTGGTGGGGCGATCCCACGCTAAAGTTCGTGGCGTTAAAAACATTGCCTTGCTCAAGATAGGGGAGCATCATGTGATAACCCGTAAAATTCATATAGCAAACGCCAATGAAGAAGCCCGACTCGGTTGTCGGCATATCTCGAATGCCCTGCGCCGCGGCGGGCAGGCAAGCGTTGGTTGATTCATAGTTGTGAATCGCGAGCGCAAGCTGTTTAAGGTTGTTGATGCACTGGGCTCGTCGTGCCGCCTCTCTGGCCGCCTGGACCGCGGGCAATAACAAGGCAATCAGGACGGCTATCACCGCAATCACCACAAGCAACTCGATCAAGGTGAATCCACGTGTTGGTTTCATATTTGGGAATCTCATCTGATAAAGAAACTCTGTTGGGTTTCCTAGGGAATCCGGTCGTTACCATCGCTTGAATCCGCCCATGGCCAAGCAATGGGCGCGAAGGGGCCTTGTGCCGTCAGAATGCTCCGGCCAAAAGGTCAGAACAAACCACGGAGGCAATGGATGCCGCTCACCACGAAATCAATGGTTGATTTCGTGCCAGGGCAAGACGAATTTGTCTATGAAGGAATTAAGGAAGATAAGACTTTATCGATCTTCCATCATTTGAACCTTCATGATCCGTCCTTGGCTTGTCGCCATGGACGCGCAGCCATTAAGCGCGTAAGGCTCGGGGTCGTGCACGATTGGTGGAGAACCTGATCGGGTGAGTCAAGCCCCTGGACCCAAGGTGGCTTGAAATAAAGATTGGTACTGAGACTCAGTCGCATCGGACGGAGGTTAATCTAAAGGGGAGACTTTGTCTTGTCAATGGGCCGCCAAGAAAAACACTGAAAAATGCATAGCTCAACTTGAACAGATATGGTGAGACTGGTCCATCGGGCGCATCGCGCTGGATGGCCGCGGGGAGAGTCTGGGACGCGCCTTGAATCGCGATTCACGAGTTTCGCGTAGCTTTCGTTCCGATGATTGTGCATAAGCTATTTAGAGTTAATCGACTTAAGTGAAGCTCGATCTGTCGCCGCTCGATAGCTGGGGCCGGCTCGGTCATCTTCTGCTGTTGTCCATTGGGTTCGAGTCCTTGGTTTTCATGGAGGATTGCGCGGACTGCGTGGCTTGTGGGGAATGTTCTGGGCGAGATGCAGGTTTTGCGCTTCATTTCGGAGGGCGCATGTTAAACTTCAGTATCTTTGGAACGTCGTACAAACATTCATGAGTCCGAGTCGGAAGTTAAATCACCATGAGTTCTGGAGCGGGGCGATTGTCTCCAGTCAGCTCTCTGATGCTGGCGAGGTTATGGGTTGCGGGGGAACGGGGAGCCACGGCGACCGAGCTGCGGAAGGCACTCGAGCCGCTCGTTGGCCACCATTGGTCGGGGACGACTCTGGCTGAGCAGCTTGGAGAAATCTTGGCGGAGCTCGGAGCTCAAGGGTTGGCCGACCTGTCCCGAAAGGGAAAGACGGAGCGGGGGACGATCACCTCGACTGGTCGGCGGAAGTTGCTTGAAACACTGGGAGTGACAGAGCTTCCCTCCAAAATCACCTGGGATAAGCTCAAGAAGACTTATCTCGCGGCCAACGCGCTGGGGCTACCTACTCCGACCGGTCCTCTTGCCACACGATTCGGAGGAGATCCTGGATTCAAGGGGGCCCTACTGAGTCGTCTCTTTGAACTGCCTGGCGATCCGTTCCCGGTACTCCAGGAGGCTCTCGACGCGTTTGCCTGGAGAAGCCTGGGTTTCGAGCCTGGCCCCAAGTTCACGATCAAGGCGGTTCAGGCGGCTCTGATCCTGCGAGAGTTGGGGCAAGTCGAGCGCATTACCCCCAAGCATGACCCCAAGAAGGAAGTGGGCAAGTTACTTGCTCGTGAGGTGGGAGCCAGGCAGGCGGGCAAGGATGAGCTCAGGCTCGCGGCCATTCGGCGCTGGGTGGATTCGTCGGTCCGGGGAGCTTTCGCGGAAGCGGAAAGTGAGTCCAAGGAACACCAGGCGCTGGCTTCTCCAGGCGTGCCGGAACAGGCTGAGCGTCCCGCCGCCGCGCCCATTGATCTCTCCAACTTCGCTCAACGCGTGATCGACGCCGCGCGTCGGAGTTCATCAGGCCGGTTTGGCCCGGATAAGGTGTTTATTCATCACGTCTGGCAATCATTGCGGGATGAGTCCGGCTTTGAGTCCTGGACCGAGGAGGATTTCCAACGGCGGCTCGCCGAGGCGAATCAGGCGCGGTATCTCGACCTGAGCCGGGCCGACATGGTCGAGGCCATGGACCCTGAAGATGTGAGACGCTCGGAGCTCAACCATCTGGGCGCTCGATTCCATTTTGTGATTGTGAATTGAACGTTGAAAATAAAGGAATAAGGAAATGAGTGAAAAGCCGACCCCTCTTGATCGTCCCGGTTCCGATGCTGGTCGGGTCGAGCTGAGTGACCCTCGAGCCCTGGCGTTCTGCTCGACCGAGCATCCCGAGGTCTTCCACGCGGTGGCTTCGCGGAGCGATGTTTGGAGAGACGACCCGTTCGACGTCGAGACGATTCACGAGGAGGCTCGTTCCGCGTTTCAGCGCCTGGTTCATCGTGCCTCGAACGTGCAAGGGGCTTCCACGGGCCGCATCTTGCTGCTCCAGGGGGAAGCTGGGAGCGGTAAGACTCACCTGATGCGCGCGTTCCGTAACTGGACTCATGGAGGAGGGCTTGGTTACTGCGGTTACATGCAGATGACCTCCGCCACAAGCCATTACGGCCGTTATATTCTGAACAACCTCATCGATTCGCTCGACCAGCCCTATCACTCCCAGACGGGAGAAATCTCGGGGTTACTCCGGCTCTCGACCTTGATCGCGGAAAGCCCCCGAGGCATCGCCATCGACCGGCTCGACCAGATCCGCAACGACGAGCTGGACTTTGGCTGTCTCGCCCGACTGATCGATGCCCTGGCCGATCAGGTGGTACTGGACGACCGATTCAACCATGTGGATATCGACCTGGTTCGGGCCTTGCTCTATCTTCAGTCGAACGACCCGCGAATCAAGGGGCGTGTCCTGAAGTACCTGCGCTGTGAGCCGCTCTCGACTCAGGATCAAGAGCTCCTGGGGGGAATCACGCCTCGCCAGTACGATGACGCCCCCCAGTGGCTCATTCAACGCCTGGGCGAGCTAATGGCCTGGGTGGGGTCGGTCCCCTTGGTCCTCTGTGTCGACCAGATTGAAGATATCTATAACCAAGATGATGCTCCTGTCCGCTTCCGAAGGGCCATGGCCACGCTTTGCGACCTGGCCAGCCGAATCCCCTCGGCCATCGTGGTCATCTCCTGCCTCGAGCAGTTCTACACCTTGTTGAGAGGAAGCCTGACCAATCCCCTGGTTGATCGGATCGAATCCGACCCGGCACCGGTTCGCTTGAAGGTCGCGCGCGAGTCCGCCGAGATCGAGCAGCTTGTCTCTCTGCGCATGCGGTTTCTCTGCGATGAGCTGGAAGCTCCGTTTCAGGAGGAAGCCCCGACCTATCCATTCCCTCGCGACTACCTCTCCCAGCTCTCGGGGATGCGCACGCGCGATGTCCTGGCACGTTGCCAGGAATATCGAGAGCGTTGTGTCGCGGCCAGGCGGCTTGTCGAGCTGGACTCCGCGCAAACCGCCGTCGCTCCTCCACCGGCCGATCACTCCGATGCCACCCGGCTGGAGCAGCTCTGGAACGACCTCCGTTCCGACGCGGCGGAGGAGATCCCGACCGAGAACGCCGAGCTCGCTCTGGTGCTGGGCAGGGCGATCCGGGACGGTGGGCTCGAGCTTGAGACCGGGCACTGGTTTGAAACCGAGGTCCGCGACCGAATCATCTGTGTCGAGCGGCATGCCCAAAATAATTCGGTCGCGCTGCTCACGGTTGGACTTTGCAACGGCACGGCGCGAGGCGGCCATCTGGGGAAGCTCATCAAGGAGGTTGAGGAGCAAGCGGGGGAGCTGATCCCCGTGATCGTCCGCTCCACGGCGTTCCCCGCCAGCCCAACCGCGGCGGTCTCGAAACAGGTTGGTTTGCTGGTCGCTCGAGGGGGACGCAGAGTCGTGGTGGAAGACTCCGACTGGCGGACCATGATCGCGTTTCGGCGGTTCAAGGAACACTATGAGGCGGACCCTGGCTTCTCGGCCTGGCTGAAGGAAGCCAAGCCATTGACCCGGCTCAACTCGATTCGGGAGATCCTCGACCTCAGCCAGCTCCGCGCGATCACGCCGGTCGAGGACGCGTCGATCGCGGATCCGATGGGCATGCAATCGAATGCGCTGGCCGGCCCTGAATCCGAACCCCAGACGGAGTCGGGGCCCGAGTCCAAGTCGGAAGCGCAGCCGAAACCAGAACCGGCTCCGCGCGGGCCGTTGGTGATCGGGCATGCGTTGGATCGTTCGAGGAATGTGATGACCCTCGAGCCGGCCGAACTCACGCGCCATGTGGCGTTCCTTGGCGGCACCGGCTCGGGCAAGACCACGCTGGCCATGAACCTGGTCGAGCAGCTCTTGCTTCAGGGGACCCCCGTCATTCTCGTGGATCGCAAGGGAGACCTCTGCGGCTATGCCAACGACGAGGCATGGCGGCCTTCCCCTGATGATGACCCTGAACGCGTGGAACGGCGCGGGAAGCTTCGAGAGCGGGTGGACGTGGCGGTTTACACGCCAGGCAACCCGCAAGGACGCCCCTTGTCGATCACGATCGCGCCGGCGGGGCTGGGCCTGATCCCTTCCTACGAACGTGGTCAGATCGCACGCTATGCCGCGTCGGCTCTCGCCGGCATGATGAACTACGGGGCCAAGGGGGCCGATACCGCTCGGCAGGCCGTTCTCGCACATGCGATCGAATTGCTCGCGGGTCTTGAGCCCGCGGGAACCGTGTCGTTGCCGGCCCTGATCGAGTACATCGATGAAAAGGACCCCGCACTCGTCAACGTGGTTGGCAGACTCGATACCAAGCAGTTTGAACGCCTGGTGCAGGATCTCGAAACCTTGCGCCTCAGCCGAGGAGATTTCCTGGCGGCCCAGGGTGAGCCACTCGACCCGGACGAGCTGTTGGGTCTCGGCCGCCACGCCTTGCCCGGGAAGACGCGTCTGAGCGTGATCAGCACCAAGTTCATCGGGGCCACGCAGGACGTGCAGTTCTGGGTCTCTCAGCTCCTCGTGGAAATGGGCCGGTGGATCAGCCGCTCCCCTTCAGGCGAGCTCAAGGCCGTTCTCATGTTCGATGAGGCCGACCTTTATTTACCCGCCAATCGGAAGCCGCCGACGAAGGAGCCGATGGAGAATCTCCTGAAACGGGCACGATCCGCGGGTCTCGGTCTCTTTCTCGCCACGCAGAGCCCCGGCGATTTCGACTATAAATGCCGGGAGAATATCAGGTCCTGGTTTCTCGGACGTGTCAAGGAAGCCCCGGCGCTGGCCAAGATCAAACCGATGCTGGCCGATAGCCAGGTCGATGCCGCCAAGCGACTCCCCTCTCAGGAGGCGGGCGAATTTCACCTGGTCCGCGATGGCTCGGTGCAGCGTTTGAAGGCCCAGCTTGCCGCGATCTTGCCCGAGCAGCTTCCTGAAGAAACCATCCTGGCGCTGGCCCGCGCGACGCACCCTCTCACCTCCCCAACCAGGTAAGCCGCGGGTTCGAGAGAGCTCCTCAAGAGCCCCTGGATTGCGAGGTGAGCCGACTGTTAGGCCGATCGATTCGCGCAAGCATAAGGGGTTGCTCGTGACGTATGTCTCGAGCAACCCCTTGATCGATCAGAATTCAAAGGCGGAAAATTAAGGCGGCTGGTCAGTCCTTCAAGGGCTTGACCTGGATGGCGCGGAACGCGACCGGCTCGTTATGTCCGGCGAAGCCGAAGAAGCCCGAGGCGCGGTCCTTGCCGGGGTGCGGCGAGTTGGCCATGTACTCGTTGATCTTGCTGACGTCGGCGTCCACGGTGACGGTGCCGTTCAGCTCGACCTTGATGTGCGACCCTTTAACGGTCACTTCCTGGAAGTTCCACTCCCCCACGGGGCGGAGATATCCGCGCTTGGCGGCGACGATCCCGTAGACCGAGCCGTGGTACTGCCGGGGGTCGAGCTTGGTATAACGATCGGACGTGTCGTCAAGCACCTGGAGCTCGCACATCCCCGCGTACGCGGCGTTTTCCTTCAGGTTGGTGCCCGGGTATCGGATTGCCAGGCCGTTGTTCCCTCCGGGGGGGAGGCGGAACTCGACGCGGGCGACGAAGTCGGAGAGCTCGTCCTTGTGGAAGAGCACGCCCCCTTGCTTGGGCTTGCAGCGGATCGAGCCATCAACGGCTTCGTAGTTATCGACCGCTCCCTTCCAGCCTTCGAGCGACTTGCCGTCGAAGAGAGAGGTGAACCCTTTGTTGCCATGCTCTGAGAGAATCTTGTTCGCCTCGTCGGCCGGGATCTCGCGGACGAAGAGGTTCCGCCAGCGGATCTCGCCGCCGTGAGTCTGGAGCTGGATCACGCCCTTGGGGAACAGGGGGATTTTGCGGTCCCAGTAGTTCTCCATCGTGGCATGATCGACGACGAGCTTGTCGTTCAGGTAGACGGTGGTCCGAGCACCGACCTGGATGACGCGGAACCGGTTCCACTCACCGAACGGCTTGTCGGCCAGGACCAGGGGGTCGCGGCCGGGGGCGTCGTTGGCGTTGTTGAACAGGCCGCCCGAACCCTTATCGGCACCGCGCACGCGGCTGGGGCCCGACTCGGTGTAATCCCAGATCTGCACCTGGGGGGTGCCGCGGAGGTAGATGCCGCTATCGGCCTTGGCGACGGTCTTGTAGTCGATCCAGAGCTCGATGTCGCCGTATTCCTTGTCGGTGGTCAGGTACGCTCCATGGCCGTCGTTAACGAGCTCGCCGCCGTCCTGGACGCTCCAGTGCTTCTTGGCGTCCTCGGTCCACTCCTCGAGCTTCTTGGCCCGGTCGGCCTCGCTCATGTCGGCCAGCTTACGCGGGTCGAAGTGGGGCATTCCGTGCCAGCCAGACAGGTCCTTGCCGTTGAACAGTGCGGTGAAGCCCTTGGGGGGCACGTTGTTCTGATCTTCGGCCCGAGCCATGCGCGGCCCGGCGATCAGGGCGGCGGCGCAGGCCGCCAGGGGAAGGAGGTTGGCGGGTCGGAACGTCATGTGAAGAATCCAATACCTCTTGGGGTGGGATTGAGAAACGAACGATTCCGGAAAAGGCCGGGGCGAGGATTGTAACGCGGGACCGGGGCCAAGTCAGCGGTCAGGGCTTGGCTTCCCGCTTTTTGAAGCGTCCCCCTTTGAATCTCAAGCCCGGCTTTGCCGGTTGGGTTGAGCCCCTGGATGCCCAAGGGCTCGATTTGTGGGGTGGGCATTGCCCACCGGCCCAAGGCCGATGCTAGGAGCGGAGCAGAATTGCCCAGAGACCAGCGGATTCTCGGAAGTTACGATCCTGGATTCCGACCGGTGGGCGATGCGGGATCAGCTCAGTGACCAGCCCTTGCGGTATTCACGCTGAATGTACTGCTGCGCCTCGGGGGCGTTCTTCGCGTACATGGCGTCGGCGTCCCACTCGAGCTTTTTGCCGGCCCGGTAGGCGACGTTCCCGAGGTGGTTGGCCTCGGTCAGCCAGCCGGCGTACTCGAAGTTGCTCATGGTGGGAGAGCCAGTCTTGCAGGCCTGGACCCACTCGGCCCAGTGGCCGATCGAGTTGGGGATCGTCGGCTCGGGCCGCTTGAACTCATCCACCTTGTCGCTCAGGAGCACCTGATGCTTGTTGTAGTCGGCCAGGATCATCCCCTTGGAGCCGATGAAGAGCATGCCGCTGGGCCAGCGCGGGATGAGTCCCTGGGTCCAGACCTTGGGCTTGTCTTCCCCTTGATACCAGGTGAACTTGACGGGGGGCATGTCGCCTCGTGCGTCGTATTCGTAAACCGCGTGCATCGAGGCTGGGGCGATTTCGGGATGAGGCGGGGGGCCGAAGGCTTCGACGGTCCTGGGGGCTTTCAACTTCAAGGCCCAGAACGGCAGGTCGTTCCAGTGACTGCCGAGGTCGCTCATGGTGCCGTTGCCGAAGTCCCACCACCGATACCAGTTGGGACCGGGGAGGTAGACGTTGGCGAAGGGGCGGGCCGGCGCGGGGCCAAGCCAGAGGTCCCAGTCGAGCCCAGCGGGGACGGGCGAGGTCTCGGTCGGCCGCTCGAGCGTGATCAGCCCATCCCGCTCGTTGACCTTGGCCTTCTCTGGATCTTGGCGTCCCCAGGCCCGGGCGACCCAGACGTGGGCCTCGGTGACGGGCCCGATCGTACCTGCCTGGACCAACTCGACCACGCGTCGGAAGCTGTTGTTCGCGTGGTTCTGGTTCCCCATCTGGGTGGCCACCTTGGTCTTGGCGGCGGCCAGGCGAATGAGGCGGGCCTCGGCGATATTGTAAGTCAGCGGCTTCTCGCAGTAGACGTGCTTGTCGAGCTGCAAGGCCGGTAGGGTGGCGAAGGCGTGCGTATGCTCCGTGGTGCTCACGACCACCGCGTCGAACTCCTTGGCGTGGTCGAAGACGCGGCGGAAGTCGGCGAACTGACGGGCCTTGGGGAACTTGACGGCCGCCTGGTTGATCGCGTTCCGATTCACGTCGCAGAGCACGACGATGTTCTCGTCGGCAAAGTGGCCGAGGTTGTGCGCTCCCCGGCCGCCGGAGCCGATCATCGCGATGTTGAGCTTGTCGTTCAGGTTACGGCCTCGAACGACCGCCGGCGCACCGTATGCGGCAAGAGCCGAGGCCGCCGCGATCCGGGCGAACTGGCGACGCGTGGGCTGAGGCATGGATTGACCGGCTGAGGTCACAGGATCCTGGTCCATCGTGTTGGCTCCCGATTGGCTCGATTCGAACCGCAATGACCGAAACACGCAGGTGGGTTGGAACTTCGGATGCGCCCACATGATGGACCGGTTCGAGCCCGATCGCAAGCCCTCAACCTCCCGATCCCGCCTGAAATCCCGAGATCGATCTCCGCCGCTTCGCAATTTTGCGTCGAGCCCTTGACCACAATGGCTTCAGGCAAGGGCCTCCAACTCCTCCCAGCGCTCGTAGGCCAGGGCAAGCTCTTGCTCGAGTGCCTCGAGCTTTTGTTTTGCCTCGGCGATCTCCCCTCCGTCCTTGCGGTAAAAGCTCGGGTCGGCCATCTCCGCGTGCAGTTGCCCCTGGGTTTCCTCAAGGGCATGAATCCGCTTCGGCAGCTCTTCCAGCTCCCGTTTTTCCTTGCCGCTCAGCTTTCTTGGCTTGTCGGCCTGAGGAGTGGGTTTCGGTGGGGCCGTTGACGATCGCGCCTTCGATTCCGCGGGCACTTCGGTGGGCTTCTGGCGCAGGTAGTCGTCGTAACCGCCGTCGTACTCCTTCACCTGTCCGTCCGGCTCGATCGCCAGAGTGCTGGTCACCACGCCGTTAAGGAACGCCCGGTCGTGGCTCACGATCAGGACCGTTCCCTGGTATTCCAGGAGCAAGCTCTCGAGCAGCTCGAGCGTCTCGATATCGAGGTCGTTCGTCGGCTCGTCGAGGACCAGGACGTTCGAGGGTTTCGTGAAGAGCTTGGCCAGGAGCAAGCGGCTCCGTTCTCCCCCCGAGAGGACCCGGGCGAGGCTGCGCGCTCGGTCGGGAGCGAAGAGAAAGTCTTGCAGGTAGCCGACGATGTGCCGCGGCTGTCCGTTGATATTGACCGTGTCGTAGCCGTCGGAGACGTTCTCCTGAACGGTCTTTTCCTCGTCGATGGTGGCCTTCAACTGGTCGAAGTACGAGACTTCCAGGTTCGTCCCTTGCCGGACGGTCCCCTCCTGGGGCTCCGACTGACCGAGCAAGAGGCGGATGAGTGTCGTCTTGCCCGCGCCGTTGGGGCCGATGATCCCGACCTTATCCCCGCGCATGATGGTGGTGGTCAGCCCTCGAATCACCGTGCGGTCGGCATATCCGGCCGACGCGTTCTTGGCCTCGATGACGAGGGCACCGGATCGATCGGCCTCCTGCACCTGCAACCGGGCCGTCCCGGTCCGCTCGCGACGGCTTTTTCGGGCTTCGCGCATGGCCTTGAGCGCCCGAACTCGCCCCTCGTTCCGGGTCCGCCTGGCCTCGATCCCCTTGCGAATCCAGACTTCTTCCTGGGCCAGCCGCTTGTCGAAGAGGGCGTTCTGCTTCGCCTCGGCGTTGAGCAGTTCCTCGCGCCTGATCAGGAACGTGGGGTAGTCGCAGGCCCAGTCGCTAAGCGACCCCCGATCCAACTCCACGATTCGGGTGGCCAGTCGTTCCAGGAACATCCGGTCGTGGGTCACGAAGATGAGGGTTCCGCCATAGCGAGGGAGGAAGTCTTCCAGCCAGCGGATCGCTTCGATATCGAGGTGGTTCGTCGGCTCGTCCAGGAGCAGGATGTCAGGCTCCGCCACGATGGAACGGGCCAACAGCACCCGGCGCTTCATGCCCGAAGAGAGGGCCTCGAACCGGGCGTCGGGGTCGAGGCCCATGCGCGAGGCGATGGTCTCAACCCGATAATCACCCCCGTGATTGGCGTCGTCGAGTCCCCCGGCGATCTCGTCGCCGACCGTCCCCTTCTGCTGGTGTGGAACCTCCTGGGGAAGCCGGGCGATCCGTAAGCCTTGCTGGCGGAGGATCTCCCCCTCGTCAGCCTGGAGATCCCCTTCGATCACGCGCAGAAGGGTGCTCTTCCCCTCGCCGTTTCGCCCGAGCAGGCAGAGTCGCTCCCCGCGCTCCACCTGGAAATTCACCTGATCGAGTAGCCGGGGTCCTCCAAAGGCCAGGCTGATGTTCCGTAAGCTGAGTAATGCCATAAGACCTTGTGACCCCACCCTCTTTTTGCGTCGAGACCCTGGCGGCTCTTTTGGGCTTGCTTTTGACCGTTGACCAAACGCGCGCGTCCACCTTCGCGCAAGAGGCCAACGTACCAAACCCAGGGTCGAAAGAGCGAGCCAGGTTCCTTTGGGATGACGCAGAGCACGAGGTGGGGTCTTCTCGTTGACCAGTGATTCATCGGAGAGGGGAGGGTGGTCGTTGTTTTTGAGCAGACCACCCCTCTCGTCATCTCAGCGACTTGGCGGGACAATCTCCTCGAAATCTTGGGATCGTACCTTGTCCAGCGGCAGGCGGGTCAGGGTCGAGGGCTTGCTAAAATCGATCTTGTTCAGATCCAGCTTGCGCACGCGTCGATTATGCGCCGTGTGGTAGTACATGATTTTATTCTTTGTATCGTAACCGGTGGTCCAGAGGGTCGCGCTGACCATCCCCTGGGTTTTGGCCACGGCGGACCCTTCCGCCGCGCCGAGCGGAACGTTGAAATTGTCGAGGATTCGGAAGAGTTCCTGGAGCGCGTCCTCTCCATTCACGGTCGGGCGAGCGGACTTGGCAAAGGCGACAGCCCTTACGAATCGCGAAGGGGGGGTGAAATCGCCAGGCAGTCCGATCATCCCGCTTCCTCCGCCCAGCGGCTTGAAATCCAGGTCGGCAATCTTCTTGCCAGGAAGCGCGACGGGCGAGAGGTTGATGTAGTTCCGTAGGTTGGTCTCGTGCCAGTCGTAGGAAGGGGCATTCGTCAAGACGCCGAGCGGTGCGTCGAAGATTTTTTGCTCGCCGTTGAGAAACTCGACGACGATCGCTTTTCCGCTCGGCTCGGTGACCAGGTAGTGAACAGGAGGAGGAAATCCAAGGGCGGGTTCGATCGTCGGTACCACGGAGACCTTGCCGAGCGCGGCCCGAGCTTCGTCAACCGTTGAGCAGAGTGAGAGCAAATATTGTCCGACTTCCGCGGGCGATAATGATTCCGCATGCCGCGCTGGGTCGTAGGGTTGGTACTGGGCGAATCCAGGGTGGTAGAAAAGTCCCACGGTCAGCCCTTTCTCGTTCATCCCATCCATGAGGAGATCCTTGTGGAGGGCGTCGAGACCCACCAGGCCGAACTTCCCTTGCCACGATAGGCCAGGCTTTCCGTCCGGGGTCTGCCCCGTGAACTTGAAACCTCTTGGCACAACCACAACACGAGAGTTCAGGTCGAACGACCCCCATTCCATGGTCCGGCCATAGACAGTCGCCCCATCCCGCGCACGAAGAACGATGCCGGTACATGCATGCCCAATCGAATGAGCGAGCAAGCAGGTTGCGGCCAAGAAGGAGATTGATTTTGAGAGCGAACGATTCATCATGGGCGATCACCTTTATGAGATTATGCGTCTGCGCATCAAAGGATGAACGAGATTGGTGAAAACAAAACGGGTTGATTGCCACCACACGAATAAGGAAATGCGGTGGTGGGAATTGGAACGCCTCGGCCCTTTGGTTTGGTTGTGAAGGAGTGTTCGCGATTCAGCGGAGAATTAGGATGAATGGAGAGAAAGCCTAGGCTGAGTGTGAGACCCACGCTCTGAACCCCAACGAAGATTAGCTCACAAACTGCCTCGGTGATTTGGCGTTGTGGAACTCCTGGGCCTGTTCCGCCATTTGGGTTGCCAGGGGTTGGGCTGGATTTACCAAGGCTCAACACCGACCTGGCGCTTCGAGATGCCCCAATCCAGGGAAAGACGGTAGGGAAATGCGTTTGCGCGTTCAATCACGAATCTTGAGCGTCGGGATCCGCGGATAGCCTCGACTTTCCTCGAAACACGCTCCTACGCCTTATTGACGGAGCACGCGAGCCGCCTTACGCTTAGCCAGGGCCGATCGGGCCATTTTGCGACGAGGTCGTTCTGATTCGACGTTAAAAGTTAATGAATGTTTGGAATTAAATGGTTTAGCGATGTGGATTTGTCGAGAGCGAAGATAAATCGGATTCACTCGCTTGCGCTTCGGGCGTGCGCCGTGAAAGGTCTGTCCAACCCCGTGGGTGCGAGACCCACCCTGGAAGGAGGTTGTCCACCAGGAAGCCGTCGAAGTCGATCGGGAGGTAACAA
>Ga0182745_1001763_pt1 | contig 20268 bp, 17 predicted proteins | sample eDN3rd30CKraftBY_FD_128523 | JGI IMG/M metagenome (GOLD analysis project Ga0182745, IMG submission 128523) | Enriched backyard soil microbial communities from Emeryville, California, USA - eDNA 3rd pass 30_C Kraft BY (version 2) (version 2) | ecosystem: Environmental > Terrestrial > Soil >...
CATTACGATTCAAAACTCTGACGCGAGATCCGAAAGCCTTTTGGCGCGCGAACACTCCCTGCGCAATAAGAATTTGCATTCCGAGAGCAGGTTCACAACCAGCTTAATAAAGGCTCTTTAGAACAAGTTGCTCTCGCTGATACCCGCGATGGAAGCGTTTCGATCGACGAAATGCTGAATGCGGCAAGGCAGGACGCGGACAGTGCGAGATGAATGTGCTCTAAACGGCTTCTTTCTTCTTCGGAAGAATCGCGGTGAGGTCTTCATGCGGGCGGGGAATCACCTGCACACTCATCACTTCGCCCACTTTACTGGCGGCGGCAGCTCCGGCATCAACGGCGGCTTTCACAGCAGCCACATCGCCAGTCAGAAACACAGTGGCAATTCCGCTGCCAATCTTTTCCCAGCCCACCATGGTCACATTGGCCGCTTTCAAAGCAGCATCTGCTGCTTCGATCAGGCAGACCAGCCCCTTGGTTTCAATCATTCCGAGTGCTTCATTAACACGCGCCATCTGCAATTTCTCCACTTTTAAAAGGGGGGTGAATGTCCGAAAAAGGAACGGGAAGCAACAACAAAGACGTACAAACCGGCTTTGACTGCCATCCACATTTCCAGGCTGTATTACTGTATTGCTAAATTAATGAATTAATGACGACAGCTGCAGGAACTGCTGCTGACTTTCAATAAATCGACTTGGGTTGCTTTGACCAGGTTCACCGCGTTCCCTTCATCGGTATCGAGATGAACTTCCAGCTTGATTTTGTCATCGCCGCCACGTACGGCGAGATTTTCCAATACGGTCGTGCAGGCAGGAGACTCCACTCGCAAGTGCATGGTTTCACCACTTTTAACACCGTAAAACGCCATGTCTGCCGGCGACATATGCACGTGCCGCATCGCTCTGATGACACCTTCTCGCAGTTCCAGACTGCCCTTGGGGCCAACCAGCAGACACCCGGGTGTGCCGGCCACATCTCCGCTGATGCGCACCGGAAGGTCCAGTCCCAGCGAAATGGAATCCGTAAATGCCAACTCAACTTGCGAAGCTCCACGAGACGGCCCCAGGACGCGCACTTCCGGTAACATCCGGCGACGGGGACCAACAATCGCGACCGTCTCTGCAGCAGCGTAATAGCCTTCCTGGTAGAGCCATTTCGTCGGATTCAGCTTGTGACCTTTGCCAAACAGGATTTCAATGTGCTCATCTGTCAGGTGACAGTGACGGGCGGAAATATTCACAACTAATGGATGAGGAGGCTGCAAGTGGCCAGCAGGGGAAGCAGTTCCGTTCGATGGGATTGGGTTGTGCTTTGAGAGAACAGCCCGCACGACTCGCTCCACATCACTTCGCGACAGACCACTGACATCCACTGCTGACATTCCATCCGCTCCATGCCGGCATGTGGCCGGCTCAGGTTTCTTCAGTCTTCGACAACAATTAAATCGATTCCAAAATCGCAAATCCGCTCGCGCCAATCGGGGGAAATCCCCTGATCCACCACCATCCGATGCACTCGATCCAGGCCGCAAAGCCGTGCAAATTCTGAGTGGCCAAGCTTACTGCTATCCGTGACCACGATGACTTCATCCGCCGAGTCCATCATCTGCTGCTCTGCTTCAACGAGGAGTGAATTGGAATTAAACAATCCCGCCTCGGTCACTCCGCCCACCCCCATAATCAACCGCCGAGCCTGCACTTGCTTGAGAGCAGCCACAGTGAGTGCCCCCAATGCCACTCCTGTCCTGGGATAGAGATACCCCCCCAGAAAAATGAGCTCGACATCCGCCACCCCCACGAGATGATTCACAATCGGCAGCGAATTCGTCACAACCTGCAGTGACTTGCCTGCCAGATGGCGGGCAACCTCCAGGGTGGTCGTCCCTCCGTCCAAGATGATCGTCTCTCCGGTGCTGACCAGTTCAGCAACTCTTCGTCCAATCCTCTGCTTTTCCCGAAGCGCCAGACCTCGCCGATCCTCAAATCCCGCCAGAGACTCTCCGACGTACGCAGCTCCCCCTCTTGTTCGTCGTATTTGCCCAATACCTTCAAGATATTCCAAATCCCGCCGTAGCGTCGACTCACTGACTGCAATTTCATCTGCAAGCTGTTTTAATGATGCAAACCCTTTGTGTTCAATAAATTCCAGGACATTTCCACGGCGTTGATCCAACAACATCCGGCCTCTCCAGTCCTCTTTAACGATGTGTTTTTACTGAACACGTCTAAGGCTACTCGTTAAATCAGTCAGATTCAACTGAAATATGTCAAATTCTTTCATAAAACTTCAGGAGTCGAATTGGTCAGCAACATGCATGATCTTCAATATTCTGTTCCCATTCGTTGGAAAGGTCGACACCAGATCGGCTAACATCCAGCTCAATCTGTTGCAATTGATTTGGGGCCGGCAGCGATTCGTATTAATCTGGAAAAGTTGTTCTGAATGGAATTTTCTGCGCGTTCAGGCAAAGCATCTCACTTGGAACAGTCTCACAAGTCGGGATTGTCGTTGGAGACTGTGACCGTTGGTTCTGCATCCGAGGTTCAATCGGCTTTGCATCGCTTGAGGACCCGCCTGAATTCGATCATTCGGGGCAAAGAAGAGACGATCAATATTCTGTTGATCAGTCTGTTGGCGGGGGGCTCGATCTTAATGGAAGACGTTCCCGGTGTGGGCAAGACCACACTGGCCAAGGCCTTGGCTCGTGCCCTGGAGGCAGATTTCCGCCGCGTGCAGTTCACTCCCGATCTTCTGCCTTCGGATATTCTGGGAGCGTCCATTTATAACCCCGCCGACGGATCATTCACTTTTAAAAAAGGGCCGATCTTTTGCAGCGTGTTACTGGCGGATGAAATCAACCGTGCATCCCCTCGCACGCAGTCCGCATTACTGGAAGCAATGAGCGAAGAGCAGGCGACGATTGAAGGGGTCCGACACCGACTGCCTCATCCCTTTCTGGTCCTGGCGACCCAGAACCCTGTGGATTTTCACGGAACATACCCTCTTCCGGAAGCGCAGCTGGACCGTTTTCTGGTGCAACTTCGGGTGGGCTATCCGGAACGTCATATGGAAGTCGAAATTCTGTATGACCAGGCCACCAGCAGCGAGGAAGTCGATATCGAACCTATTCTGTCGATGCAAACGGTCCTCGCCATGCAGTCGGAGGTGCGGCACGTCCGGGTCGAACGATCGATTGCGGAATATCTGGTGGATATCGTGGCCAAGACGCGGGTCCATCCACTGTTGAAGCTGGGTGTCAGCCCTCGAGGCTCACTGATGTTTTTTCGAGCGGTTCAAGCCTGTGCGTACCTGGGAGGCCGTGACTATGTTGTTCCGGATGATGTGCAAAGGATGTCTGGATACGTCCTGGCTCATCGTCTTGTGCTGACCCCCAAGGCCCGATACGGAAGTGTGACCAAGGAACAGGTCATCCAGGAAATCGTCAAACAACTGCCGGTGCCCGCATGATCCAGCAGCGCAGCTGGTTAGCGAAGAGGATTCTCTTTTTTTTTCAGTTTAAGCTGACCCCTGTCGGCCGGATGGCCGTCTTTCTGATGTTTCTGAGCGCAATTGGAATCATCACCACGGAAATTCCCATTTATCAATTGTTCTGCGGGATTGTGGCGATTTTTGGAGGGGCCGAACTCTCCGGCATGCTGCTGCGACCGCGTCTGCGGGTGACAGGCTCTCTTCCCACAAAAATCACCGCTGGCGAAACCGGCATCGGGTTATTGTCCATCGAAAACCTGGGTTATTTCCCTGCATTTGATATTGCTTGTGGCTGCTTCGTTTTGCCGCCGGGAATTCAGCATATCGATCCCACGCTGAACATCCCGGTGATTCGGCGCGGGCAGGAACTCACATTACCCGTTCATCTGATGGCTGAACAACGGGGAGAATTCCTACTCTCAGAGGTCTATCTTCACAGCACCTTCCCCATCAATCTGATGCGGACCGGTCCCACCCAGCTTCCGCCGCAGAAGCTTACGGTGATCCCTTCATTTTTTTCATTCGAAGAGTTGAATATTCCAATTTCTCACCGCTATCAACATGGTGGAATCCTGCTCGATTCCCACTCTGGAAATGCTGCGGAATATGTGGGAAACCGAGATTATATTCCTGGCGAACCAACAAAGCGGCTGGATTTTCGAGCCTGGGCGCGCACCGGGAAACCTGTGGTGCGAGAGTATCAGGATGAATTTTGTTCACGTGTGGCCGTCGTGCTGGATACCTATGTTTCGAAACCCACTTTCTTCTCCAGAAAGATCGCCAAGAAAGAAGTGGAAGCCGCCATCTGCCTCACGGCCTCCATTGCGGATGCCTTGTTTCGAAAAGGTACAACACTGGAATTCTTCGCAGCCGGCGCGGACCTGTTCTATTTTCAAGCTGCCGATGCGCCGCAATCCTCCCTGGAATCGATGCTGGAAATTCTGGCCGCCTGCGAATCGACACAGGTGAACCCGTTTGAAAAACTCAGCTCCGCCATTGGGGAAGCACTGGAATCCATTTCTGTCGTGGTCTGTATTTTTGTGGACTGGGATGAATCACGTGAGGAACTGGTCAATCAGATCATTCAAAGCGGCTGCAGCCTGCGGGTCCTGCTGACCAGAAGCCGTTCCACGGAGCAGCCGTTTCCGGTTGACAATGACTACACTCAACTTGACCCGAGAGAAGTGCTGGAGGGGGGGATATGTTCGCTTTAATGCCCTTGAGCCTCCGGCATGGATGGCCCGCATTCAATAGAACGATGGCGTTTCTGCTGGTGCTGATCCAGGCGCTGGCCGTGACGTTGCTGATGCACCCCATTCTTCTTCCTGTCGTGACGATCGGTCTTTTGGGGTGGATCGCTCCACAACTCAGACTGACGTTTCACCTTCCTGTTACCGCCGGACTGATCCTGATTCTGGTCGTCGGGGCCAGTCTCCACCAGATTCGGAAACAAGAGTTTGTCGCCATGGGCTTTATCGGCAGTCGAGTGGCCTTTGAGGTGGCGTGTTGCTGTATTGCGTTTCAATTGTATCTGCTCTTTGTCAGGAAATTTTCGGATCAACTTCCGATCTGGTATCTGGCGGTCTCTGGCACCAGCATGGTGTTTTCCGGTGATATCCGCGTGACCTCTTTTTACAGCAATGTGATGCTGTGGATTGTGGCCTGCTACTTGCTTTTCTGGGCCGGATTCGCGATGAGCTGTCGCAAATCCGTCACCCATCGATCACGCAAGATCTGGGTGCGTCGCACGGTCATCATGATCATTCTTTTCATTTCACTGATTTCGGGGCGATGGCTCGCGCAGGCATACCAGAGGCACGCTAACAAATTGGAATACTGGGTGACGGAATACCTGTATCAAGGCCGTATCTCCCGTCCGGGCAGTGGTTTTTCCGGCAAGGGAGGCCTGAACGATATTAACGAGATGAAAGACCGGGAATCAGATCGAGAAGTCCTGCGCATTCGAGCCGATTTTTCTCCGGATTATCTACGTGGCCGTGTCTTTACCGAGTTTTCCCGACAACGCTGGCTCACTACAGATAATATGGAGACGATGATCCCGATCATCGGCCACCCGCCGCTACGTCGGACCTATCCGAATGAATCCGTCTATCAGCTGACCAGGTCTTGGCCGGTGGCCCCTTTGACCATGTCGGTTTTGCCCATGAATTCGTCAACCTCGGCGCACTTCTTCCTGCCACTGGGAGCCGCCGTCCTCTCCTGTGACGGACTGTCCATCCGGGTGGATGCAAACGGGATTGTCGAACGAGACAGCAAATCCCAGTTCGATTCCTACCAGGCACTGATCGGGACACCTCCCCCCATTCCCCCAGAAAAAATCGATCCCCTGTTCCTGGAAGTCCCCAACGGGCTACCAGAGATTATCAATCAAGTCGCCGAGGAAATTTTCGCAAACACCTCATCGACAACCGACAAAATCAGGGCAGTGGAAACCTATTTTCATCGAAACTACTCTTATAGTACCCGCTTGCGAGTGCCTCGCGGAGTGGATCGTCTGGGATATTTTCTGACATACAAACCGGGAGCACATTGCGAATATTTCGCGACCGCGACAACGCTGCTGTTACGCCTGGCGAATGTGCCGGCCCGTTACGTGACAGGATATGTTGTTTCCGGGAGAAATCCTTTGGATGGCACGTATTACTCGCTGCCTCGAGATGCACATGCCTGGGTGGAAGCCTACGATGTCCAGCAGCAACGCTGGCAGATTGTCGAATCCACCCCGTCTGATGGTGTCCCTTTAAAAAGCCAGCTCAACTCCTTGAGTTCTCTGCAAAATGCAGTCTGGGGCGGGGGCCTGCAAATGTTCGAACTCCTGCAGTCCGGGTTTCTTCGCGAAGCCATTATTCAATACTGGAAAATCGCGGCATTCATCACCATCACCGCCCTTGTCGGATTGTTGCTCTCCAATGTCTACCTGGGCAAATTCGTGATGACCTGGAAACGTGAATCCAAAACTCCGCCGCTGTTCGTTCCCCTGGCCCGGGAACGGGCGCGCATGGACCGTTTCCTGTCTCAACGAGGTCTACCACGACTGCCCGAGGAAAGCCTGCTTCATTTTGCGGATCGGCTGGAATCACTCAACCATCTGACAACATCATCATTACTGGCGGTCTGGTACCGAAAATATGTTCAATTGAGATTTCAGGACAGGCCGCTGGAGCCGGAGGCCCTTTCTAAAATTCGAGAGCAGCGGCTGCAACTGACCCGCACAACGAAAGTCGTGACCTGATGGCGACATCGGATTTCATCAATTCACATGCCGAACTCTGGGGACATCAAGTGGTGCTGGACATGGCTGCTCCCTATGTCTTTGTGGGCCTGCTTGCCGGAGAGGATTCGCAATATCTGATTCTGGAAGACGCGGACGCACACGACCTGCGGGACACCAGCACCACCCGCGATCTCTATGTGCTGGACTGTCGCAGACATGGCATTCAGGCCAATCGAAAACGGGTCTTTGTTCAGAAAATTCAGATTGTCAGCCTCTCAAAACTGGAAGACGTTGCCATCTGAGCCTCTCACACCAGGATAAAATTTCGGCCAGGAACTAGCCGCCGAGGCTCGACCTTGACTGCCGGGCAATTCATAATGCCCCTTAAGCAAAAGAGACACCTTGAACATCGCCAGAAATATTCCCCCCCTGACGATGGCGAAAAAGATGTTCAATCAGCAGATCATTGTCCGGCGGTCTGACTGCTGGAAGTGTTCCCAGGCTTTCGGTGCGTCCGAATGTCTGTTAAAAGACCGCTGCAAATGGGAAATTAAGACAAACTCATCTGAGGCAGACAAAGGCAGGCATGTCCGCAATCGCAAAACTCGCATTGGCTGATGGAACCGTCTTCACCGGCACCCGATTTGGTGCGGAGGGAGAGGTCTATGGAGAAGTGGTCTTCAATACCAGCATGACTGGATACCAGGAAATTCTGACTGATCCATCCTACCGTGGCCAGATCGTCACAATGACTTATCCACTCATTGGCAACTATGGCATCAATCCAGAGGATGTGGAAAGCGATGGCATTTCGCTCAAAGGTTTCGTAATCCGGGAACTGTGTGAAGAGCCAAGCAATTACCGTTCCAAGTTGTCCCTGGATGCTTATCTGCGCCAACACAACATCATAGGGCTGGAAGGGATCGATACTCGGGCACTCGTACGGCATATCCGCTCGCAGGGCGCCATGACCGGCATTCTCTCCTCAATCGACCTGGACGATGCATCGCTGATCCAGAAGGCGCGTACCAGCCCCAGCCTGGTGGGCGTCGATCTTGTCCGGGAAGTCATGCCCAAAGAGATTATGGAATGGGATCGCGGCCTGGACCGCGTTTTTGCAACCACGAACTCGCAAGCCTTGGAACCGGGAAATTCCAGTCGACGGCACGTTGTCGCCATTGATTATGGCATGAAGTGGAATATCCCCCGTCATCTGCGGGAAATCGGTTGTCGCATCACCATCGTTCCCGGATCTGCGTCTGCCCAGGAAATCCTGGCTCTGCAGCCGGATGGCATCTTCCTCTCCAATGGCCCTGGAGATCCAGAACCATTGGATTATGCCATCAACACCCTGCGCGATCTGCTTGGAAAGCAACCAATTTTCGGGATCTGCCTGGGTCATCAACTGCTCGCACTGGCACTGGGTGGAGAAACATACAAGCTGAAGTTCGGCCACCGGGGAGCCAATCAGCCGGTCCAGAACGTGCGCACCGGGCAAGTGGAAATCACTTCTCAAAACCATGGCTTTGCCGTTGATGCCGAATCTCTTCCGGATGGAACCGAGGTCACCCATGTCAATTTGAACGACCAAACCGTAGAAGGCATTGAAAATCAAAGCCTGCAGGCTTGTGGCGTACAATATCACCCGGAAGCATGTGCTGGCCCGCACGACAGTCACTATTTATTTGGACAGTTCTTTCGTCAGATGAGAGAAAAAGCAGAAGGTGCGGGGGCACATGGCTCCTCCCAGTCCTGATCACGAGTTCCTTCGTTCCCTCTATTTACTACGACTGCCTTTCAAGGTTGCTTTATGGCCCTGGAAAAAACGCTGATTCTGTTGAAACCCGATGCTGTCCAACGACGCCTGTGTGGACGCATCCTCACCCGCCTGGAAGAACGCGGACTCAAATTGCTGGCCATGAAGTTCTTGCGGATCACCAGAGAACTTTCCGCACAACATTATGCGGAACATGTCAGCAAGCCATTTTATCCAATGCTGGAAGAATTCATCACCTCGGGCCCGGTGCTGGCCATGGTGGTGGAAGGACCGGAGGCCATCGGGGTGGTTCGCGGTATGATGGGCAAAACCAATGGGCGCGAATCTGCGCCGGGAACCATTCGCGGAGACTTCGGCCTGTCTCGGCAGGTCAACTTGATTCACGGCAGCGACAGCCCGGAGGCTGCCGCCCGGGAAATCAGAATCTATTTCCACCCCGAAGAAGTTCTGGAATATGATTCCACACTGGCCACCTGGACGTGTGCGGAAGATGAAAATTAACCCAAGTTCGTCAGTTGTCGACATAAGTACTTGCGGCGCAATGCGAGGCAGGGGAATCTTTCCACGACATCTCTTCAAATTGTTTCAGCAATGAAGAGAGTGTCAGCCCCAGATGGTGCAGCAGGATCGCCTGTCGGTTTGTCACAATTTGTCACAATACCATTTTGTCACAATACCATTGAATTCAGAGCAAATGTTTACTGTTTTGTTGGACAGCATTTGGCGCAAGTCCTTATTCCATGGACCAATGGCGTTCAATAGCAGGCTTAATTCAACGGTCTTGGTCGTCGCCCTGAAGCATAACCCCAAAATCAAAGCCTTCTATCAACGACTCGTTCAAAACGGAAAACCAAAAATGGTCGCACTCATCGCCGCCATGAGGAAACTCCTCACCATCCTGAACGTTATGATCCAAAATCAACAGTCATGGAATTTTCAACCAAATAACCCTTGACCTCCAAGACAGTCGCTACGAGTACTTGGGGTAATCCAAGCCCTGTCAGGGCGATAGCAAGATTCTGCAAGCCAGGCGCCTTCCGCCTTACCGACCGGTGACGAGTTGACTGATCTGTTTGAATTGTTCGTTGCCGGCCACTTCGCACCATTCAAACAGGGCCATTTCACTGGTAATCAGGCGAACGCCGGCATCGGACAGGCGTCGCAGGGCAAACTCCCGGTCTGTGCTGCGGCGACTGCCAGTCACATCTGCAACGGCATAGACGTCAAAGCCTGCGGCCAGCAAATCGAATGCAGTCTGTAACAGGCAGATATGTGTCTCGATTCCCGCCAGCACGACCTGTTGCCGGCCATCCATGCACCTTCCATTCGTAACCCAGCTCAGGCATTCCGCACAACTGAACCGCAATTTTTCCTGGCGATCCATTACCAGATCCGCAAGTTCCGGCACAGTTGCTCCCAGTCCGCGCGGATACTGCTCTGTTGCGGTCACGGGAATGGAAAGAATCCCGGCCGCCAAAATCAATTTCTGACAACCGGTCACCAGGTGTTCAAAATCTGGAATAACGGTCCTGAATTTCTCCTGCATGTCGACGATCAGCAACCGGCTGGAAGCAGCAGACAGCAATTCAGGATTTCGCGCATAGGGCAGATTCATCGAAAAGACCTTGCTCCCTGATTTCCACTCATGCTTCGTCTGTTCTAAAATTTAGGATAGGTTTTAACGCAAAGTCCGACAACGGAGGACGTTTCGCAATCACGTACCCCAAATCCAAGCCCTGACAGGGCATTAGACCAGTTTGGTCGATCATGTGCCCGCGTCGAAAGTGTTGCACCTGACGAAAGACTGAGAGTCTATCCCGAAAGGTCAATTTGTGCTGCGATCGGCTCTTTTGCGTTCTGAACTTCGTCAGCCTGCATCGACGAATTCCAGGAATTCGCCTGCTTCGGCTTCCTTGTCAGAACACAAATCGTCAGAACACAAATCGCTCGATCTCGCCTGACAAAGCACCTTTCCGGACAGACTCTGAATGCCGTGAGGCAAGTCCGCCACAAGATTGACTAAAACGCTCTCTATTCGCTTTTGCTTTCAAATGCGTCCAGCGGAGGGCCTCCCATGATGTGGTAGCCACAGTCAACGTGCAGCGTTTCTCCGGTAATGGCGGATGCATAATCGCTGAGCAGAAACATGGCAGCCTTGCCGACTTCGGCTTCGGAAATATTTCTGCGGAGTGGAGAAAATGTTTCGTACAGCGTCAACATTTTCTTGAAGTCCCCCACACCACTGGCACTGATGGTTTTTACTGGACCGGCGCTCAGAGCATTCACGCGAATGCCATCCGCTCCAAGTTCGCTGGCCATGTATTCCACAGCGCTTTCCAGGGCGGACTTGCACAATCCCATCAGGTTGTAACCGGGAATGACCCGTTCCCCTCCCAGGTACGTGAGTGTCAGGACAGAACCGCCGGCATTCAGAAGTGGCCTGGCCCGACCCGCCATGGCAATCAGGCTGTACACACTGATGTCCATGGCAGTTTTGAAACCTTCGCGGCTGCTGGCATAGACCGGGCCGGTCAGGTCAGCAGGGGGGGCGAACGCCACGCTGTGGAGCACAAAATCGATTTTACCGAATGCATCTTTTACCTTGGCATAGACGGCGTCGAGATCGCCATCTTTCTGCACATCGCAGGGAACGACGAATTTCGCACCAATCGGCTCGACCAGTTTGCGCACTTTGTTTTCGTTTTTCGGACGTACCGGATCTTTGTCTGGCAGATGCGTAAAACCGATTTCGGCTCCTTCGGCATGCAGCGCCTGTGTAATGGCCCAAGCAATCGATCGCTCGTTGGCGATCCCGAAAACAACACCCTTCTTTCCTGTGAACAATCCCATGGTCCGTCCTGTTCCTCTCCTTAAAAGCATATTATGGAAGAAGCCAGCGGAAAATCAGATCTTCCGCCGGCTTCATGACTCATCCAAATTCAACGACTGCCTTGTGAACTCTAAATAACGAAAATCGATCTCAGCACAAAGTCCGGCAACGGAAACCGTTTTGCGATCACGTCTCCCCAGAACTCAGCCCAGACAGGGCACTATGTTATATGATACAGATTTTCGCAGCGAATTGTCATCTCTTCAGGCAATGTTGCATCGTGTTTCATCAACTTAAAAAACGAAGGGAGGTCATCACGCAAAGTCCAACCCGAATTTTTAAAATTGACAAAGCACTAGTGCCCTGTCAGGGCTTGGATTTGGGGTGCGTCATCACGAAACGCCCTCCGTTGTCGGGCTTTGCGTTTAGGCGAACCCCAGTTTTTAGAGTAGACAAAGCACTAGTTCTTTCGCTTCAGAGAAAACTGAACTCCCAGCGTACCGTGCTCATCTGGTGCAAAATACGTTGCCGATGGCGTGAAGTATTTCCGCAGGACTTCAAACGGAGGGAGTACCGACAGGTCCAGTTTTCCTTCCGTGAAGCTGTCATAATCGCCCGCACGTGCTTTTTCGTAACCCGCTGCCAGTTGATCTGCTGGATTCTGGAATGCGAGCAGGCTGACCTTTTCCGGAATGCTCTTGGCAATACTCTGATAGGCGTCTGATTTCAGCAAGGGAGCCTTGGCAGGTCCAGATAAGGACAGTTTGAGTTGATCGGTATTTTTGGCGATCAAAATAAAGTTGTCTTTCACAGCAGCGGCACCTTTTCCTTCCCCGATGGCTGCGGAAAGTTGTACCCCTTTGAATTCCGTCGTTTCCGATTCGCCAAGATTTCCCATCACAACATCGATCAGCTTCTGGCCTTTTGCCGCATCGTTGACACCAATTGCGAGTGTCCCGGACAGATCTTCCGGAGCGGCCGAAGAAAGCAGATACCACTGAATCTGACCGGACAGCACATCCACAATGTCGGTTTTGAGATGTAGGTTTCCAGGGGCCTGCTGAGACAGTCCGGTCACCATCTGGGCGAATTTGCCCGCGCCAGTGAAGGAATCGTAGATCGATTCGATCGATTCATAGGCACCTTTGATGTTCCAGTCGAAGGCCATGAACTGGCCAGCATCAGCGGGAACCCAAGCCGGAGGTGCGGAAATCGTAGGGCGGAGTTCAAAAATTTTCAAAATCCCGGAGGCAGGACCATCCACGTAATACATGGCGCGACTCAGGGAATCGTATTCTTTTGTGGCCAGTTCGACTGTTCCGCCCATTCCCTTGAAGCTGTTCAAGCCAAACGCAGGCGAGTACACCATCCCGGCAAACAACTGGGTATCGGGATTCATGCCCAGGCCAGTGGCCAGCAGGCCAACAGGATCGATGAAGTACTGCAGGACCGGTTCCGAATCTTCATCGGTGCATTTTTCGATGATTTCTGAATAAACGGCGTTTGTGGCAAAGGAATTTTCCGAATCGCCGTCCCATTGATCCAAAACTGTTTCCAGCAACGAAAACGAACTCGCAGCGACCAGTTTATGATCTTTGATGAAGTACGAGATCGTCACCGGGTCCGCGTTTGCATCGTTTTTCACCGTGATGGAATATGTCGTCACTTCCAGGTCGTCGATCTTTTCGACTTCTTTTTCAACTTTTTCATTTTCATCAGCAGCCTCCGCCTTGGCGATCAACTTTTTGAGGATATCTTCATGATCACCAATATCCATGAACAGGACGCCCCCCAGCGTCTGACCTGCCGGACGCAGTACCGCCAGCGTCAATTCTCCGGAAAACAGGGATGTGATGTCTGAAATCGACAACCCCAGTTCGCCTTGAGCCTTCTGTTCGACCTCTTGAAATTTTTCGACCAATTGCTGACGAAACGCTTCCAGCGCAGGATCGTTGATGAGCTGGCTGATACCGGTTTCTCTGAAGTTCTTATGGGCGGCCAGCGCATCTGGAACGCTCACATACAACAGCACCCCTTCGGGCAGTCGCTGTTCAGCAGTTATTTTGTCTTGTGCAAAAGAAGACCCGACACAGACGCCCAACAGGGCCAGTGTCGCTGCAAAGACACGAATCATCCGATTGAACCTCATCTTCATAGCGTCCTTTAAGAGGGTATGCGTGGCGACGGCATCACGTGGGGTTGCCCAGAACATTCTGTCAACGGATCAAACTCATCGCCAGACTGTCATCCATGCACTCGATTGTCACTTCCGCTGAGTCCTGACCGAGCCGCGTAGAATTAGAATGTCCAGAGACTGGTGTATCCGCCAATCGCAATTTGAGCAAGTGGCTCCTGGCGATTCCCTGAATACGACTACCTGAAACTGTAACCAGGAGTTTCTAAGATTTCGCCCAAGTTTGTGATTTTAGAGCGTTTTTGTAAATCTTGTCGCGAACTTGCCTCGGCACATACGGGATGGATGCGATCGACACCAATTCCAGCCTCCCCCCGCCGCTCAAGAGGACGTTTCTTATTTGATAGCAGGTCATTGCAGAAACTCCCTCAACAGCACCGTGGCGTAACTTCCGCTGGGTAGTGAAAAAGTCAATCGCAGACCGTTGGGGTCGGAATCGACTTGAAGATTTTCCGGAAAGACAATCAGCGGGCGCCGCGTCCCCGGAGTGAGTTTTTTGTTTTCACGGAACACATCGCGGGTCAGCCCGGCGGATTTCAGCACCTGTTGTTCGAGGCCGAAGACCTCCGCCAGCGGCGATTTCATTTTGGGCCCAAACAAAGGTCCGGTAATGACGATTTCCCGCAGGTCGCAACGTGCCTGCTCTGTTCGGGGATCCTCGACAACAAACAGGCCCCCTGACGCACAGACCTGCATCACGTCACCCGGTTGAACCTGCTGCAGGATTCCCCGTTCTAATCGCAGTCTCACGACTTCATTGAACAGGGCGGACTGGGCAGCGGAGAGCGCCAGGCGAAGCAGAAATTTTCGCCGTTGATAGGGGATTTTCCGAGCGCTCCCGGTCCCTTTCAGCAAAGACATCCCCAAGGCCAGTGTCTGACCGTCAACGCCAAATCGCTGGTCGCCAAAATAGTTCGGCATTCCGGTCTGATGAATCAGATGGCAAATCTGCACGACCCGTTCCAGGGCATCCGGTGCCACATCGCGAATCACGATTTCGAAGGAATTTCCGGATAAATGCCCTGTTTTCAGCTTATTCCCATGCAGAGCGGTCCGGAGTACCTGAATGGCGGCAGTCTCGATTTTCGAAATATCCGGCAACGCCGAAGCGGGAACAGAAACCCATTGGCGGGTGATGGCCCAGCGATCTTTCAGGCCCGCGACACCGATTTCATTTCGGGGAATCTGCAGGATATTGGCCAGATGTGCAATCAGCGATTCCGCTGAGACATCTCTCTTCTGAATCCATAGGAAAAGGTGCTCACCGACTCCGGAGGGCGCATAGGCTGGAATTTCCTCGACGACAAAATCTTCAGGCTCAACCTTCAAGCGTCCGCTCAACCGAAGCTCAGCAGGCGTCTGGCAGGGAGTGACGGAATGGAATTCAGAATCCGTTTCAGTCAAAAAATCGATCATGAAGAAATCAGCCTGGATGCGGGAGCGGATTTTGACGATGGCCCTTCTCTCTTCCTCGTTCCCATGATTGGCGTTGTTTTACCCGTCAGGGAGCCCATGAGGAGAGATTTTGGAAGAACACATTCTGAGCGGCGCCCCCTATCCAGTCTCTCCCCCGCAATGGTACGGAAGAGAAACGGAAACACAATGCGGAGGGGAGGAGAAATGTTCGCCAAACTCGTGCTCTTGCCCACAATCCTGCGACCAGACAGAAATGCGCCCAGACAGGGCAACGCCGGTTGCGGAGAAGGCTCCAGACTTACACAGATCCCCAATCACAAACGGCCCCGATCGGCGGTGCTTGTCTCAATTGCCAGAAGCGAAGAGTCGAATATATTCCTGACGACACGTCTGATAGGATGTCGTTCCGATGATGTCTGGTGCAGGAATTGAATTGCTTTGGATACTTCACAATCTCTTTATTCGACTCAGCTTTCGGAAGAAACCCGTGCGCGTTGGCAGGCACGAGGGTACGATCTGGAACTGCTTCCTCCAGAAGCCATTCTCCGGCAGTTTCTGGACGCCATCTATCAGGCCAGCCTTTTGCGAGAAGAGGGCGAGCCGATTCGCTGCCGCGTGATTCTGGCCGCTTCAAGCGATCTTTCGGCACTTCCCGTTCAGGGAATCAGTCAACTCAACACGATGACATTTCGTGACAGGCCGTTGTTGAGTGCGCATCAGATTCGCAAACTGGCCGCAGCTTCCGGATTTTATCGCTCATTACTGGCAGTGGAAATTTCACCCGAAGACGGCGAATTGCGACTTTGGGGAATTATCAATACGGGCACCCGCTGGGTGAATCGGGTCTCCGGCAGCCGTCCCGACGAAATGCCGCTTCCCGCCCGGCTGGTCGTACAGATTCTTGGCCCAGGCCACTTAATTGTGGCCTGCGGCGACACGCGCGTTTTTGAAACGTTCGGCGGCGTCCTGCTGACCGACGGGTTCGATCCGTTCCTTTCTCGATGGTTGCCGGACCGTTTTCGGGGCGTACGTGATACGCTGATGAGCAATTTTGAAACGAATGCGGAATCGACAACCACGAAAATCTGTGAATCGTTCCTGAAAAGTATTGCCCAGAGTGTTGTCCGCCGGGCCATTGGCCTGATTCGCACTCGTGGACATGGCGGCATGCTGACCTATATCTGTGACCAGGAAGACGCCGCCGTGCAGGCGTGCCGCTGGTTTCGCTTTCGCGTTTTCTTTCAGCAGGACGAAGGCACCCGCCGTTTTCGCAACCTGATCGTCCATTTGATTCAAAGGCTCATCGCCATTGGACAGTCACGTGGACTGGCGGTGGTCACATGGGATGATTATCAGCGAGTGCTCGATGCTGAAGTTCAGGATATCGACGACGCCATGGTGGAGTTCTCTCATGTTCTGGCCGACTTTATGAGTGTTGATGGCGCTCTGGTGCTGGACCGGGGATTCCGTGTCATCGGTTTCGGTGCCGAAATTCTGGGGGATTCACATGTCTCCGTGATCCACCGCGCATTGGACCTGGAAGCCAATTACACCGTGGCCGAACCCGCCGATGCTTCCGGCACGCGGCACCGGGCAGCCTACCGGCTTGTCAGCGGCGTCCCGGATGTGATTGCCCTGGTTGTCTCGCAGGATGGAGCAGTCCGATTCGTGGCGAATCACAATCAGAAACTGACCTATTGGCCTTATCTGCCGTAATGCCCCTGCCAGGGCTCAGAGTCTGTCCGGAAAGGTCAATTTGTACTGTGATCGACTTTTTTGCGTTCTGAACTTCGTCAGCCTGCATCGATGAATCCTGGGGATTCGCCTGCTTCGGCTTCCTTGTCAGAACACAAATCGTCAGAACACAAATCGCTCGATCTCGCCTGACAAAGCCCCCTTTCCGGATAGACTCTGAGATTCAGGAGACGTGATCGCGAGACGTCCTCTGTTGTCGGACTTTGCGTTATCAGCCCAAATTGGGCAGAGAATTCGGGAACCATAGCCGACGAATGCTGTGTGTTTATTTCATCTGTTCGGTAGCCACATGCTGTGGAAATGTCAGTATCAGCCAGTTCAGAGCTCAGGAAAACTCTTGTAATTCGTTGAATTTTCTGACCTCATCATCTCCGGCTTCTGACTTCTTGCGGTTGCTGTACTACAAACTGGGAGGCCCCGCTGACCATTTAGACCAGTTTGGTCTCTCATGTGCCCGCGTCGAAAGAGTTTCACTTGATGAAAGGCTGAATGCCGCGAGGCAAGTCCGCCACAAGATTTACAAAAACGCTCTAGTCTCCTCGCCGCCACCTGCCACTTGTTACCTGTTACCTGTTACCTGCGGAAAGTGCGATGAATCTGCATTCGGTGTCTGCGGCGGGCGGTAATGGCGATGTTGTTAAGTAAGGAGTTTTCGCCGGACCGGTCCTGTCCGATTTCCCAGATCATGACTCCCCCGATACCGGCATCCATCGCCTGTTGAGTTTTCCGCCGGATGGTGGCGGGACCATTAAAATAAATCCCGTCGACTTCGTCGACATCATCTTCAGGCTGATAACGGTCGACCAGTCGGGCATATGTCATCGCTTTACGATTTGTCACGTGACGACCATAAAACGGAAGTCCCAGCACAATCTTTTTGGCGGGAATTCCCTGGTCAAGAAATGTCTGAATGTCTTTGAGCGCCTGCTGTGGTGTGGAATGTTGTTGTCCGTAGTCATACGACATCAATTGGACCCGATCGACAGATTTCCAGGCTCTTTCCGGAACCTCCCGCCATGGAGCAACCGTAAGGGACAGAGAATAACGATGCGGTTGAAAGTCCGATTTCAACTGTTCCAGAAGTGCCGCAAAACCACTCCAGTCTTCTGGTGTCCGTGGAGATTCCCAGTCGATATCCAGCCCATTCAACTTCTTGTCCTGCAGTGTTTGACATAGTGATTTCGCAAATGTTGCCCGTAACCCAGGATCACGGACGACTTGAGAAAAATGATTCGAACGCTCCCAGCCGCCGACGCACAGAATCAGGCGTGTCTGGTGCTGATCGCGAAGACTCCAAAGTTTTTCCCAGGGTGCATTCTTCAACTTGCCTAATTGGACTTCACCATTCTCGCCAGGTTCAGCAGCAAAGAGAATCAGGTCTGTCAGCAGGGCCGCCTGATCCAGATCCGTTCCTTTGAAGCGATAATCCGGCAGATAACCGACGATTTGAAATCGTGCCTGTTCTTGTGCACCACAAGCGCTCAGGCCGATGCTGACCAGGCACATCAGAAGAAGCGTCGAGATAAAACGATGACTCGGCACTGGTTCCGTCTCCTGCTGCTGATGGGGGCCTGCATCACCAGCGCAATGGCTGGATGAATACTGAACTGTGCGACTCTGCTCTACCTGGCGTATAGAAATGGCAACTCACCCATTGAATGCGGAAGCTGGTCCGAAAAATGTGTAGTATGATTCATTGTGTGCGATTCGCTGTACCAGCAGTGCTAACTCACGCAAATGATAATCGCCCCACATGCAGGCTTCTCCGTATGGAATTCTGGCCCCTGCGGGGACATGATCCCAGTTGCGCGGACGATGATAAATCGAATGCAGCAACAGCCCTTCATGGTCCGGATCATTATTTAAATAAGGGTCACTCAGGAGCGTTTTTAAGATCGTTAATCCACATTGGAAATAATGGTCTCCAGAGTCGCCCCGCAGATTGAGAAAACGTCCCAGCCGAATCAAGCCCTGGGCGGCAATAGCCGCGGCAGAGCTGTCGACCGGTTCATATTGATTAAACGGATCGGCAGGACAATTTTGATAATCCCCCAGATGAACCAGCCCCGGCGCTCCCGTGTCCCAATAGGGAATTCCATCCGTGGGCGATTCTGAAATGAAATAATCGCTGGTGGCACGGGCAGCCGCGAGCATCCTGTCTTCGATCTCCTGTCGTCCGCCAGAAGTTTCCAGTTCCCCATCCGGTACGTGTGCGAGAAACTCCAGTTGTTCTGCCAGACCGGTAATTATCCAGGCTGCCCCGCGAGTCCAGGTGGTAAACGGACTATAACCCTGTTGCGAATTCGGACAGCGATACCGCCCATCATCAGGATTAAAAACACTCTCATGTGCGACTCGCCCGGAAACATCATAAAGATCTCGGTTTTCTCCATAATAGACGTTGAATTCACACGTTGCCCGGGCATGCTGCAGCAGTCGCTCAAGCAGATTGACGGGCTGATCGTTTTCACCCATTAAACGTTGCCCCAACAGATGCGCCAGGGCCAAAGAACGTAATGATCGTATCGTGTCCGCAAAGAGTGAATGAGGACCGTTAAACGAATAAAGATAACCTCCTCCACCATGGATCGGGCTCCAGCGGGCGGCCTGCACGGCACCACTCACTTTTAGTGCAAGATCATACAAAGCCAGTTCCGCAGGATTCTCCGGAAGGCGACCTTCAAGGATCAATCTGCGCAATGTGCCATATGTGCTGACATTGTTAAATCCATGATCATGGACGCCGACATGACTGACATGCGGCGGCATCAGTTCCCAGATTCGTTGTCGACCGGATTCCAGAAATTCCGCATCCCCCGTGGCATCAAACTGGAGCAACGAAGAACCGAACTGGAAGCCTTGTGTCCATTCCGTCCATCCTCGCGAGGTGTATTTCCCGAGAATGGTGAAAACCGGTGAACCTTTCTCCGGGGTCCAATCACCTTCCAGCAACGTCAGACAGCGGGCGGAGACTTCCCACATCCTGGTCAGTGCAGGAAGTAAGTCACGGCATTGAAGTGCAACATCAACTTGAATCATCAGTGGAAAAGTACGTTCGAATAAAAGGAAGAAAACATACATTCATGCTAAGAATGCTGGGGCAACGATGCCAGTATTCAATACCAGGTGCAGCACCAGCAACTGCGTTCATAGGGCAAGTTAAGTTGCTCTAATGCTTCGTCTACTCTAAAAAAATGAGGGGGAGGTCTTAACAGCCTGTTGAAAAATACGAACTCTCGGCCAGACAGAAATGTCCGGCCCACTTTTCCTAATGATCCAGAAGCTCCCGGTGGCACAGATATTTCTGTCTGTGCATTCTTCAACAGGCTGTTAACCTAAAGTCCGACAACAAAGGACGTTTCGCGATCACGGACCCCAAATCCAAGCCCTGACAAAGCATTAGTGATCTTTCGAGTCGTGGTTGTGTCGCTCTTGTTCTTCGGCTTGCCCTTCTTCTATCCCTTTTTTGAAGGAGTGGAATGACCCCCCCAGCGACTTCATGGCGGAAGGAAGTCGGTTCCCAAACAACAGGAGAATAATAATTGCCAAAATGATGAGTTCTGTTGTCCC
>Ga0182745_1001764_pt1 | contig 20264 bp, 13 predicted proteins | sample eDN3rd30CKraftBY_FD_128523 | JGI IMG/M metagenome (GOLD analysis project Ga0182745, IMG submission 128523) | Enriched backyard soil microbial communities from Emeryville, California, USA - eDNA 3rd pass 30_C Kraft BY (version 2) (version 2) | ecosystem: Environmental > Terrestrial > Soil >...
CACCCGTCATAGACGATGTGATGCACGGTCATCAGGAGGACGTGGTCCTCGGCGCCCAGGGAGAAGAGGTGGCCGCGGAGCAGCGGGCCCCGCTCCAGGGAGAACGGCTGCCGGTAGGCCCGGGCCACCTCGACCTGGAGCTGCTCGGGGCTCCATCCCCGCGCGTCGACCTGGGTGAAGTGGGGATCCAGCGCGGGGTGGCTCGTCTGGAGGAGCTGGCCCTCCGCGGTGGAGGCGAACGTGGTGCGCAGCGCCGGGTGGCGCTCGGCCAGCATGCCGAAGGCCCGCTTGAGGGCGGTCACGTCCACCTGGGAGCGGATGCGGAGCGCGAAGGGCGTGTTGTACGCCGCGCTCTCCGGCGCCTGCTGGTGCAGGAGCCAGAGCGCCTTCTGACCGGAGGCGAGCGGGAAGATGCGGGGGGCCGCCTTCCCGGACTTCGCCATGAGCTCGGCGAGGAGCTTGCGCTTCTCCTCGATGGAGAGGCCCTTCATGTCATTGCTCGAGGTGCTCATGCGGTCTCCCTCTCCTGCGCCGTCTGGGCGGCCAGCATGGCCTGGAGGATGGTGTCCAGTTCGCTCTCGGACATGCTGTTCACCTGCTGCTCGATCTCCGCTTCCTGCGTGACGGGCTCCGGCGGCGCCGTCACCGCGGCGGGGCCGTCGAACTTCGACGACAGGCTCCCGGCCACCTCCACCAGGCTCCCGGCGCGCAGCAGCTCCAGCGCGGGAATCTCGATGCCGAGCGCCTCGCGGATGGTCCGCTGGACCTGCATGGACAGGAGCGAGTCCACGCCCAGCAGCGACAGCGGCTTCTGGGGCTCCACGCGCTCGGTGGGAATCTGGAGGATGGTGGCGAGCCGCTCGACCAGGAACTTCTCCAGCTCGGGCCGCCGCGCCTCCGGGCTGAGCGCCGCGAGGTGGCCACGGAGCTGCTCCGCCTCGCTCTGGGCGCTCCCCTGTGCGGTGCCCAGCAGGTGCGCGGTGCGCGCGGACTTGCCGAGGTGCGGGGCCGCGCGGCCCAGCTTGGACCACTGGACGTCGAAGAGGCCGAGCTGCGGCGTGCGCAGGCGCAGCACCCGCTTGAGCGCCGTCAGCACGGTGGCCGGGGCCATCGGGTTGAGACCGAGCGACTCCAGATAGGTGCGTACCGCCTCGTCCTGGGCCATGCCGAACTCTCCGAGCACGCCCCAGTGGATGCTGACCGCGGCCAGGCCCCGCGCGGCGCGGTGCTCCGCGAGCGCGTCGAGGTAGCTGTTGGCCGCCACGTAGTTGCCCTGGCGCGGGTTGCCAATCAGCGCCGCGACCGACGAGAAGAGGACGAAGTGGTCCAGCGGGCGGCCCTGGGTGAGCTCATGGAGGACCCCGGCCCCCCCGGCCTTGGGGCCCATGACGCGCTGGATGCGATCCAGGCCCAGGTCGGGGAGCGGGGCATCGTCGAGCACGGCCGCGGTGTGGAGCACGCCCTTGAGAGGCGGATGCTCGGCGTCGATGCGGGCGAACAAGGCCCGCATGTCGTCCATGCGGCTGACGTCGGCGGCGGCCGCCATGACGCGAGCCCCCGCGGCCTCGAGCTCCTGGACCAGCCTCCTGGCCTCCGGCGTCGAGGCGCCCTTGCGGCCGGTGAGCACGAGGTGGCGTGCCCCCTCGGCGACCATCCAGCGGGCCAGCGCGAGGCCAAAGCCGCCGAAGCCGCCGGTGACGAGATACGTGGCGTTCGCGTCGAAGAGCTGCTCATCCGCCGCCGGCGCGAGCGCCAGCGGCTCGGCGTCGGCCAGCGACAGCGTCAGCCGGGCGAGGCCGTGCGTCCGCGCGTGCTCCGCGAGCCACCCGGGCGCCTCTTCCGCGCGGGCAATGGACCAGCACTCGGACGCGAGCGCTGGCAGTTCCTGGAACCGCGCGAGGACGGCGTCGAGCCGCGCCGAGACCTCCTTCGGCCGCTGCCGCAGCATCGCCGCGATGTCCACGCGAGCGCAGGACGCGCCACGCGGCCACGCGCTGGCGAAGAGCCCCTCCGCAGGCGCGAGCGGTCCCGCGTCGACGAAGCGGCCGAAAGCGCCGAGCACGCTGGTGAGGGTGGGGTCCGCGTCGCATGACGCGTTCACCAGGAGGTCCACTCCCGCTCCCTCCGTCCAGGACAGGATGTCCCCGGAAAGGGAGGGAGAGCGGCTGTCGAAGACGCGCACGCCTTCAGGGACCTGCCCATCGCTGGAGTCCAGGACGATGGCCGTCCGCGCCCCCATGGCGTGGCCGAGCTGGGTGAGCGCGGAGCCAATCCCCCCCGCGTCGCCGACGATGAGGAGGCGCTCGGAAGGCTGAAGGCGTCCCTGCGTCTGTAGTGCGCACTCCGCGCTGAGGAAGGGAAGCAGCCGCCCCTGGGCGGTCCCCGGGCGGACATGGTCGCGATCCAGGCGCAGCACCAGGTGTGTTGCCACCACGGGGGACGCCTGCGCGACGAGCGCCTGGACTCGCTGTCCGAGCGTGAAGCCCGCGGCGCCTTCGCCTACCGCGACGACCTCTCCGCCGACTTCCAGCGGCCAGTGGGTGTCCGACGCACGCCGGCCCTGCACCGCCGCCGCGCGCGTCATCGTCACGCTGGCGACCTTGATTTCAATCTCGCCGTGGCCGGGCTGCTTTCGCGAGGTCCGCCGGGGCCGGCGTTCGGTGCCGTCGAGCACCAACTCGAACACCTGCTCCGTGCCCGCCGGTGGGGGCGTGCCGTGGGACTGTGCTTCCCACTCGGGCAGGGGCTTCGCCACGAGGCGGCGCACGAGCCGGCGGGTGTCACGCAGGGCAACCTCTTCTTCCTTCGTCTCCGCCAGGAGCTCCTGCGCCAGCCGCTCGATGAGCGCCTGCTCCGACGCGGATGCCTCCCGGGGCAGGTCGACGGAGCGGGTCCTCAGGTGCGGGAACTCCGCCGGTACGACGCGTGCGAACCCGACCAGCGACGCGGCGGACAGCGCGCTCACGGCGTCCCCGGGGAGGGCACGCTGCGCGTCCCGCGTCACGATGCGAATCGCCGCGCCATCCCCCGGGGCCAGGGCCATCACCACGTCGAGCAGTGCCTGGACCTCCTCCGCCGCTTCGTCCGGGCCCGCATCCAGGCCGAACAGGTAGGCGACGTTCTGGATGCGCGCGCGGCCCACGGTCTCCACCACCCGGCGGACATCGGCGGCGTCACCCCGGCGAACCTGGAAGCGGCGCTCCGACGCCCGAGCGAAGGTCTCGCCTCGTGTCACCAGCACCACGTCTTGGAGGCCGGTCCGCTCGAATGCATGGGTGAGCTCGGCGCCGACGCCGCCCTGATCGCCGAACACCAGCCATGTGCCGCTGCTCTTGGCGGGCAGCTCCTCGGCGGTGGCTTCGAAGGCATGCGCGTAGGTCCAGTCGTAGAAGGCCGGCCTGGGGGCGGACTCCTCGCGGCTGGCGAGCGCCGCGCACTCGACGCCTGACAGGCGCGCGGCCACCCGGCCGTCGCCGTCCATCAGCGTGATGTCGCAGGACAGCGTATCGGCCGTGCGCTCGCGGATCCGCGCGAGGCACCACAGGGCCGCATGCGGGTCGGGGGACTGGAAGAGCTGAACGCTCCGGCAGCCCATGGGCAGGTAGAGGCGCGCATCGTCTTCCGGCAGCCACGACACCATGGCCTGGAGGCACGGGTCCAACCACACAGGGTCGAGCTGCATCTGCGCATCGCCGGCGATGCGCACCACCTCCGAGGCGGGCAGGACGATCTCCGCCAGGAGCTCGGTGTCGTTCCGCCGCAGGGAGCGGATGCCACGGAGGCTCGGGCCATAGTCCAAGCCGCGCCCCGCGAGCATCTGGTAGAGCGCGTCCGTGTCGAGCGGCGCCTCGGCATGGATGCCGAGCTGGCTCACGGGGACCTGCGCATCCGCCACGGCGCTGACGTCGCGGCGGATGCGCGCGGTGGCGTGCCGCGTCCAGGCCGTGCGGTTGTCGCGCGGCCGGCTGAAGATGGTCACTGTCTGCGCCGCCTCGTCGTAGGTGGTGCGGACGACCGGCTCGTCATGGCCGGAGACGACGAGCGCGTTCTCGAAGCGCACCTCCTCCAGCGCGTGGGGCTCGGGCATCCCCATGGCGCGGCGGACGGCGAGCGCCAGCTCGACGTAGGTGGCGCCCGGGACGACGAGCGAGCCCCGGACGCGGTGGTCCTGGAGGCACGGCAGGAAGCGCGCGTTCAGTCCCCGCTCCCAGGCGGGCACGGGGGCAGAGATGCGGGGGCCGAGCAGGGCGTGCTCCTCCGCGCCCCGCCGGTCCGTGAGGGCCTCCTCCGACTCGTGCCAGTGCTTCTCCCGCTGCCAGGGGTACGTGGGCAGCGGGGTGAAGCGGGAGCCCTGGGGGTACAGTCCGCTCCAGTCGATGCGGATGCCCGCGACGTAGAGCTCCGCGAGCGCCTTGGCGAAGGTCTTCCGCTCGGGCTCCTGCCGCCGGAGGGAGGTGAGGACACGGCCCTCGACGCCGGCCTCGGCGCAGCACTCCTTGATGGAGGCCAGCAGCACGGGGTGGGGCCCCAGCTCGATGAAGAGCCGGTAGCCATCCTTCAGAAGCTGTCCCGCGGCCTTCGCGAAGAGGGTGGGCTCGCGGATGTTGTCGCACCAGTACTCCGCGTCGTACGAGACGCCCTCGATGCGGCCCCCCGTGACGGTGGAGTAGGTGGGAAGGTGGCCGGCGGATGGCTGGAGCGTGGCGAGGCACCGCCGCAGCTCAGGCTTGAGGCCCTCCATCGCCGGGCTGTGGTAGGGCACCTCGACCTTGAGGATGCGCTGGAAGACGCCGCGCGCCTCCAGCTCGGCGGCAATCTCCTCGATGGCCTTCGCCTCGCCGGACAGCGTCACCCCGTTCGGTCCGTTGATGGCGGCGATCGACACCGCGTCCTCGCGCCCACGGATGGCCGCGCGGGCGCCTTCCTCGGACAGGCCCACCGCCGCCATCTTCCCGAGTCCGGCTGCCTTCGCCTGGATGCGGCTGCGCTCGTAGATGACGAGCATCGCCTGCTCCAGCGTGAAGCGGCCCGCGGCGTAGGCCGCGGCGACCTCGCCTGCGCTGTGGCCAATCACCGCGGCGGGCTCGATGCCCGCACGGCGCCACATCTCCAGCAGGCCAATCTGGAGGAAGGTGTTCGCCGGCTGCGCGATGTCCGTCCGGGCCATGTTGGACGCCTGTTCGTCCGCCAGCATCTGCTCCAGGAGCGACCAGCCCGCCAGCCGCTGGAAGAGCGCATCGCAGCGGTCGAGCGTGGCGCGGAAGAGGGCGTCCTGCTCGTACAGCTCTCGCCCCATGGCCCACCACTGCGGGCCCATGCCGGTGAAGACGAACACGGGCCGCGACTCGGCCGCCGGGAGCCGCCGCCCGGAGGCGCCGAGGTCCGCGGGGTTGCCGGCGGCGAAGGACGCCAGCCGCGAGGGGAGGTCCGCCCCCTCGTCCGTCACCAGCAGCGCGAGCCGGTGCTCGTGGTGGCTGCGGCGCGTGGCCGCGGAGAAGCAGATGTCCGCGAGCGGCGCTTTGTCCGGAGCCGCGAGCAGGTCCGCGTAGGACTGGGCGAGCGCTCGCAAGGCCTCGGGGCTGCGCGCGGACAGCGGGAGCAGCAGCGGTCCGGAGGCGGCCTCGCCACGGGGCGCCGCCATCGCGGCCGGCGCCTGCTCAATCACGCAGTGCGCGTTGGTGCCGCCATAGCCGAAGGAGTTGATGCCCATCCGCAGGGGCTCGCCGTCACGAGGCGTGAGCGCTTCGAGCTGACGCGGGATGCGGATCCCCAGCGTGTCGAAGGGAATCGCAGGGTTGAGGTGATGGAGGTTGGCCTGCGGCGGGAGCTGCCGGTGCTGGACACACAGGCTCGCCTTGATGAGGCCCGCAACGCCGGCCGCGGCCTCCAGGTGGCCGATGTTCGCCTTGAGCGAGCCGACCCAGGGACCAGGCCCGTCGGTCCGCTTCGACACGGCCCCCAGGCCCCCCAGCTCCGCCGGGTCCCCGACGGCCGTGCCCGTGCCATGGGCCTCGAAGGCATGGAGGTCGGTGGGGGCCACGGAGGCGCTGGCGCAGACGCGGCGGATGAGCGCTTCCTGCGCGCTCGAGCTCGGCGCCGTCATGGACTCGCTGTGCCCGTCCTGGTTGACGCCGGTGCCCCGGATGATGGCGTAGACGCGGTCGTTGTCCCGGACCGCGTCGGAGAGCCGCTTGAGCACGACGATGCCGGCGCCCTCGCCACGGCCGTAGCCGTCCGCGCGTGTGTCGAAGCTCTTGGAGTAGCCGTCGGCCGAGAGGAACTTCCCCTTGCTCATGGCCACGAAGATCTCGGGCCGGAACATGACGTTGACGCCGCCCGCGAGCGCGAGCGACGTGGCGCCCGTCCTGAGGTCCTGGCAGGCGAGGTGGACCGCGACCATCGACGACGAGCAGGCCGTGTCCAGGGAGATGCTGGGGCCCCGGAAGTCGAACATGTACGACAGGCGGTTGGACAGCACCGTCATCGTCGAGCCCACCGCCGTGTGCGGGCCGATCAGCTCACGGTTCATGGGCCCCATGTGCGTGAGCATGCTGTCCAGCATGAACCCGCCCACGTAGACGCCCGTGGGGCTGCCCGCGAGGCCGTCGGCGGGGAGCCCCGCGTCCTCCAGGCTCTCCCACGCCACCTCCGCGAGCAGGCGCTGCTGCGGGTCGAGCGTCGCCGCCTCGCGCGGGGAGATGGAGAAGAAGGCCGCGTCGAAGGTGTCGATGGCTTCCTGGAGGAAGCCGCCCGCGCGGACGTAGGTCTTGCCGGGCTTGTCCGGATCCGGGTCGTAGTAGCGCCGGTGATCCCAGCGCTCCTTGGGGACCTCGACGATGGCGCAGCGGCCCTGGGTGAGCAGCTCCCAGAGGTGTCGCGGAGACTTCGCCCCCCCCGGGAAGCGGCAGCCGATGCCAATGATTGCGATGGGTTCATGCATGCTATTGGACACTGCGCTCATGTTGAAAAACATACGTCAGTAACGGATTGCCCGTAAAGGGATGGCTGTGTTCTTAACTTTCGAGATTGGCTGTGTATGGATTGGTTACAAGTGCATGTCACAGCCGGGTGTCCGCGGAGGCGCGACGTTTCAAACAGGTGAGGGAACGGTCGAGCCCGCGCTTCTTCATTCCGTCATTGATGAGGATGCGGCTCAGGTCCCCCTCCGGGTTCGGCGCTGGAGGCATCCTCGCAGCCCCGTCTGACACCGATGAGGCTCAGCCGTGTCTGCTCAAATTCTTGGATCACGAGCTGGCAGTAGCGCCGCGCGCTACACGGAGGGTTTTGTTACAAAACCCGATGATACATTCTTGATAAACGAGACATCCGGGGCGAAGCGCGCGAGCCGAGTGGGCTCCACGCCCCTGGGCACGCTTCTCCATTGGGATGTCATTGTGAGGCCTGCCCACTCGCCGATGGGCACCCTCGGGGCCTTCTTGCCCTTGTTCGGCTCGGGTCGGTGTCGCGGAGGGAGAACTCGCGGAGCTGCTCAGGCGAGCCCTCCTCGAAGGAGTCGCCCTCCCGCTGACGCCGTCACCGCGTGGTGGGGCCGCCCATCGCCACCGAGGCAGCGAGAGAGGGCGTCGTCAAATTGTCGTCGGGCGTGCGGTCGATGAGCACGTTCAGCGGATCGATGCCCACCTGGAAGGGCCGCACGGGAACCGTGAACGTGATCTCCGACTCGCCCTTCGCGACCTTGCGCTTCTCCAGGACCAGGGCCTCGCCCCGCTCATCGAGCGCGCCGACGTCCATCCAGTCCTCGAAGTCCACCTCCGTCTGCTCCCCTGTCTCGTTCGCCCGGTACTTCATCGCCATCACCTTCAACGTGACATCCCAGGTGCCCTGGTCGTTCTGCCGCACCTGCGCGGAGAGGGCGCGGTTGTCATAGAGGGTGATGTTCTCGAAGAGGTCGTCGAGCAGGTACTGGTACTCCGGCGGGGTCTCCTCCCGGAGGAAGCCCAGCAGCTCGGTGGAGCCGGTGTACGGCGGGCCCTGGAAGCGGACCTTCTCCACGTAGCGGCGCAGGGCGCGGTTCACCCGCTCCTCGCCGATGAAGTCCTGCAGCGCGTACATGACGAGGCTGCCCTTCTGGTAGTGGATGTACGCCTGCTGCTCCACGCGGGACAGCGGCACCTCCTTCTTCGATTCGAACGCGCGGGCCGAGAGGTAGCGGTCCAGCTCGAACTTGAGGAAGCGCTTCATCTTCTTCGGCCCGTAGCGGTGCTTCATCACCATCAGCGCCGAGTACTGCGCCATCGTCTCCGAGGTCATGGTGGCGCCCTGCGCCCGCGCGGCGACCACCTGATGGGCCCACCACTGGTGGGCTATCTCGTGGGCCGTGACGTAGTAGGGGTAGTCCACGTCATCGGCGCGCCCGTCCTCCACGCGCGCGATGAAGCCGAGCGCCTCGGAGTACGGGATGGTGTTGGGGAAGGCCTGCGCGAAGGCTCCGTAGCGGGGGAACTCCAGGATTCGGGCCTGCCGGTGCTGGTACGGGCCGAACTGCTCGCTGCAGTACTCGAGCGTCTCCTTCATGCCTCGCATCATCCGGTCCAGCGCGAAGGTGTGCGTGGGATGGTGGTAGATCTCGAGCCTCACGTCCCGCCACGTGTCGCGCAGCACCTCGTATCGCGCAGACAAGACGGAGAAGAAGTTGAGGATGGGCTGGTCCATCCGGTAGCGGAAGAACCGGCGCTCGCCCTCGGTCCACTCCTTCTCCAGGTAGCCCGGGGCCACGGCAATCTGGTCCTTCGCCGTGCTCACGGTGGCCCGGAAGTCGATGAAGTCAGAGTCCGGGCGGATGTAGTTGACGTCCTTGGCCTTCGGGTCGTCGCGGTCGGGCAGGCGCTCGCGCGGCGGCAGGCCATGGTTCTTGCGGTCGCCGTCATCCGTCAGCTCGGAGTCCCTCTGGTAGCCCAGCACCGGCAGGTTGAGGTTGTTGAAGAAGGTGCCGTTGCCCACGATGTCCGTGCGCGGACCGCCGTGCTTGAAGCCTCGGGTGCCGAACTCCAGGTCGAACACGATGGCGGACTCGGCGCCCGGCGCCAGCGGCCTGGGCAGCTCGTAGACGTAGGTGCCGAGCTCGGCGTCGTGGGACGTGGGCTTCGTCACACCCGCCAGGGCGAGGCCGCGCACGCGGACATCATCCGGCAGGCTGAGCAGCACCTTGGAGATGGGGGCGCCTGACGTGTTGCGGAGGCGGTAGGTGCCCAGGGCCTCCAGGCGTGGCGCCTCCGGGTAGATGTGGAAGGTGACGTCCACGGCCGTGATGCGCGGATGGGGCAGGGCGGCGTAGGAGGCGTATTCCTTCTCGTACCGCGCCTGTTGCCGTTCGCGATCCTTCTGCGTCACGTAGGGATTGAGCAGGTGAGTGTTGTAATAGATGAACGCGCCCGCCCCGACGAAGACGCAGAGCGCCAGCGCCGCGGCCACGTTCCACGCTGTCGTGCGGCGCGCCTTCGCCGCGGCCCAGCGCTGCTTCCAGCGCGTCTCCCGTCCCCGGACGGTGAGCAGGTAGCCCGCGGCGACGAGGAGCGCCGCCAGCCCGTACCAGTACACGCGGTGCCAGACGAGGGCCGGGATGATCTCGCCAAACCGGTTCATGTCCGAGAACCGGAGCGTGGGCTCGGAGCCGTAGCGCACCAGGGCGTCCTCCACGCCCACCAGCCGCAGCGCGGCCTGGAGGACGAAGTAGAGCACCATCACCAGGTACGCGAGGTACTTCTGGTGGATGAGCACCTGCGCGAAGAACGCCAGCACGCACATCAGCGCGTCATGCGGGAAGTCCAGCAGGAAGAGCTGGGTGGCGTAGAGGCTCCACTCGATGTCGAAGTAGCCGCGCAGCACCTGGGACAGCAGCGCGGAGAGCAGCGCCACCGTCTTGAGCGCGAGCGCCACCAGCAGGAGGGCTCCCAGCTTCGCGCCATAGGTGACCCACAGCGGCGCGCGGGTCACGTCCATGATGTCGGCCAGCCCCGCGTCGCGCTCCTTCCAGACCAGCTCCCCGGCATAGAAGGTGATGGTGATGAGCAGGAAGGGCTGGAAGGTGCGCGAGGCCGTCTCCAGCACCTGCCACGTCACCGGCCAGGTGGCGGTGCCGAACATGGACTTCGAGACCGAGATGCCCATGGTGCCCATGGCGACTCCCGCCACCACGAAGGACCAGAACACCGGCGAGCGGACCACGTCCCGGAACGACAGCCACGCGGTGGCGCGCGCGGCGAGGAGCCAGCTCGCCGTGGTGGGCGCTGGCACCGAGGTGGGAATGGCGACCGGCGGCGGGGCCGCGGCTTCCTTTGGTGTCCCGCGCCCCCGCTGCTCCTCCACGGTGGTGCGGAAGCGGAGCACCGCCAGCGCCAGCAGCACGGCGCCCACCGCGCTCCACACGAGCCGGTTGACGACCAGCAGGCCCTGGAATGGGACGAGGTCCCGGTTTCGCTCCGCGGCGGTCCAGTAGCGGGTCGCGTTATCGAAGGTGAGGAACCCGAATGGGTCCATGATCGACGCGAGGTCGAGGTTCTTCACGTCGGACATGGCGGCGCTGAGGACCAGGTATCCCATCACCAGCACCACGACGCCGACATAGACAGGCGCCATGCGCCGGGTCATGGCGGCCAGCGTGAAGAAGAGCGCCCCGGTGACGAAGAGCGTGGGCCAGACGCCGATGATGAAGGGCCACAGGTACGCGGCGAGCTGGAAGGGCGCGAGCCGCTCCGAGTCCACCAGCCAGACGCCCGCCGCGCCGATGAGGAGCCCGGGGATGATGGCGAGCATCAGCACGGCGCTGAAGAGGTACGCGCCCAGGAACCGGCCGAGCAGGTAGGGGGTCTTCTTCACGTTCGTCGTGAAGATGAGCATCCACGTGTTGTGGCCGAAGTCCTGGTAGGCGGCCTGGCCGAAGACGGCGGCCACCATGAAGAGCCCGAAGTAGGCCAGGCTGGTGGTGAAGTTGAAGACGGTGTGCGGGCTGTTGACGTGGACCAGCTCGGGGCCCGAGGCCACGGCGAAGCCCTTGAACACGGCGCCAATGGCCAGGGTCATCAGCGCGGCGGCGGCGGCCAGCACGAGGGCGTAGACCCAGGTGGAGATCATCTTCACCCGGCGCCGCAGCTCGAAGGTCAGGAAGGCGGAGAGCATGACAATCCCTCAGGCCTGCTTGCCTGCGCCGGCGAGCGCGTGGAAGTAGACATCTTCCAGGTCGGGGTTGGCGGGCTCGAAGCCAGGCGGCGGGCACTCCGCGTGGACGTGGACCAGCCGCTGTCCGGCCACGCGGCGCACGGCGATGACCCGCAGCTCCTTCATGAGCGCGTCCAGCTCCTCCTGGTGGTTGACGAAGCGCTTCCACACGCGCTGGTTCAGGGCCTCCACCAGCTTCAGCGGGTGGCCGGTGGCCACGACGTTTCCCTGGGCGAGGATGGCCATGTTCTGACAGAGGTCCGCCACGTCGGAGACGATGTGCGTGGACAGCAGCACCACGACGTCCGTGCTGATCTCCGCCAGCAGGTTGTGGAAGCGGAAGCGCTCGGCGGGGTCCAGGCCGGCGGTGGGCTCATCCACGATGAGCAGCTTCGGGTTGCCGAGCAGCGCCTGGGCGATGCCGAAGCGCTGCTTCATGCCGCCCGAGAACCCACCGAGCCGCCGGTCGCGGTGCTCCCAGAGGTTCGTCTTGTGGAGGAGCGCCTTCACCGCGTCATGGCGCGCGCCCCGCTGCGACAGGCCCTTGAGCTGTGCCAGGTGGTCCAGCATGTCCCACGCCGTCACCTTGGGGTAGACGCCGAAGTCCTGCGGCAGATAGCCGAGCACCTCGCGCAGGCGGGGCTTGTCCCGGCGCACGTCGATGCCGTCGAAGGTCATGGTGCCAGTGTCGACGTCCTGGAGCGTGGCGATGCTGCGCATCAGGGTCGACTTGCCGGCGCCATTGGGGCCCAGCAATCCAAACATTCCGCGTGGAATGGTGAGGCTCACACCCTGCAAGGCCTTGGTGCCGTTGGGATAGGTCTTCGACACGCCTTCGAGGATGAGTTCCATGCAAGCGACCCTAGCCCAGTCCCCGGGACCGATGCGTCGCGCATCGGTCGTCGTTACGATGCGCGCATGCCCCTTCGCCGTACCGCCGTCGCCGCGCTCGCCGTCCTCCTGGGTGCCTGTGGCGACGGTGACCCAGTCATGCTGGAGGCGGTGGCGGCCAGCTGTCCGGGAGGGCCGGCGCATCGCCTGGGGCGGCTGCCGGCCGGCGCCATGGTGCTCAACGCCTACTTCCTCCAGGAAGAGGCCACCCGGGCCGTCCGCCGCGGCGCGTCCGAGTCCCCCGAGCTGGAGGAGGTCCTCGCCAAGGCCGCCGCCATGGGGGTCCGCGCCCTGCGGACCAACGCTCACAACGACGCGGCGGCCAAGGTGGGGGACACCGCCATCCAGGTGGCGCCGCTTCAGTATGACGAGACGGCCCTGGTCGGCATGGACTGGGTGCTGGCCCGCGCCCGCGCTCACGGCGTCCGTCTGGTGCTCACGCTGGGCAACTACTGGGACGCCTACGGCGGCACGCGCCAGTATGTGAAGTGGGCCGGGCTGCCACGGCCCATCGAGGGGGACCCCCGCTTCTTCACGGACCCGGCCGTGGTGGCGCACTACAAGGCGCACGTGGCGCAGCTGCTGAACCGGGTGAACACGGTGGACGGCATCCGCTACGGAGACCATCCGGCCGTCCTGGCCTGGGAGCTGCTCAACGAGCCCCGCGGCCGGGGGCTGGACCGGGAGGGCGCGCGGCTGCGCGCGTGGGTGGATGACGTGGCGCGGGTGGTGAAACAGCACGCGCCGGGGCACCTGGTGGGCACGGGCGAGGAGGGCTTCGAGCCGACCGCCGACGGATACTCGCCCGGCTTCTGGGCCCGGACCGGCTCCTCCGTGCTCCGCACGCCGGGCGCCAGCTTCACGCGCAACACGGCGTCGCCCTACATCGACTTCGCCTCCGTGCACTTCTACCCCGAGTCCTGGGGGCTGGGCGGGCAGGACACGGCCGAGGCCGGCGCCCGGTGGATTCACGAGCACGCCGCCATTGCCCGGGCCCTGGGCAAGCCCCTGTTCGTGGGCGAGCTGGGGCTGCGCAACGCGGGGGACTTCGACATCTCCCAGCGGCGCGCGCTCTACCGGGGCTGGCTGGAGTGCCTGCGCAACGAGGGCGTCGGCGCCGGGGCCTTGTGGCTCTTCGCCAACGACGCCCGGCCAGAGGCATGGGACGCGTACACGTTCTACTTCCGGGATGGCACCCGACCCGGAGACCCGGTCAACCGCTATGCGGACCTGGTCATCGAGGCGGCCGCCGCCGAGCGGCCCGGCGCGGCGGTCTCCACGCGGCGCTGAGGCCGCGTGTCCGGGGCGCCGGCCCTCACACGGAGATGAGGCCCTTGCGGATGCCCTCCGTGACGGCCTCCACGCGGTTGGTGACCTCGAGCTTCCGGTAGATGTGCTCCAGGTGGGTGCGGATGGTCGCCTTGCTGAGGTCGAGCAGCCGCGCCGCCTCGCTGTTGGACACCCCCTTGGCGATGAGCTGGAGGATTTCGCGCTCCCGGTCCGACAGGGGCTTGAGCAGCGGCTCCAGGGGCGCGTCTCCCCCGACGGGGGCCGCCGGTTCCGCGGGGGCCGCGGCGACGGGCTCGGTGGGCCCGGGGCTGGCGTCGGGCTCCACGCGGAAGTGGCGCAGCAGCCGGCGGGCGAGGTTGGGCTGGATGACGGTGCCGCCCGCGCGGACCTCCTTGATGGCCTCGATGATCTTGTCCACCGGGGCGCCCTTGAGGAGGTAGCCGGAGGCGCCCGCCTTCACGGCCTCCAGCACTTTGTCCTCCTCGTCGAAGATGGTGAAGATGAGGATCTCGATCTTGGGGAAGCGCGCCTTCACCTCGCGCGTGACGTCGATGCCGCTCATGCGCGGCAGCCCCAGGTCCAGCAGGAGCACGTCCGGCATCAGCTTGGGCACCTCCTCCAGGGCGGCCTCGCCGGAGAGCGCGGTGCCGATGATGTCCATCTCCGGGTGGTTCTCGAAGAGGCGGAGCTGGTTCTTGAGGATCTTCGTCTGATCCTCCACCACGAAGACGCGAATGGGCGGAGAGGAGGTCGGCAGCGGGGCGTCCACGGGGGCTCCGGTCATGACGGGGGACAGGGAAGGGAGAATGCCACCTGGGCGCCAGCGCCCGGTGACGAGTCGACGATGAGCTGACCACCCAGCTTCATGGCGCGCTCTCGCATGTTCAGCAGGCCGTAGTGGCCACGCGGTGTCCGGGACGGGTCGAAGCCCTTGCCGTCGTCGCGAACGACGAGATGGACCCGGTCCTCGCTGAAGTCGAGCCGCACCTGGACGCCCTGGGCCTCGGCGTGCTTCACGGCGTTGGACAGGGACTCCTGCAGGATGCGGAAGAGGGCGAGCTGCGCGTCCGGGCTCAGCTTGCGCTGGAGGCCGGTGCGCTCGAAGCGGATGTCCAGCCCGGTGCGCTCGCGGAACGTCTTCGCGTAGTCCTCCAGACCCTGCGCCAGCTCGAAGTCCTCGCGCATCATCCGCAGGTTGCGGCGCAGCTCCTCGATGGACTCCTCCGCCGTGAGCTTCAGCTCGCGAATCTCCGCGCGCAGGCCCTCCTCGCGGGCGAGGTTCAGGATGTACTCGGACTGGATGATCATGGAGGAGAGGGACGCGCCCAGGCCGTCGTGGATCTCCCGCGCCAGCCGGTTGCGCTCCTCCACCACGGCCAGCTCCTTGAGGTCGCCCTGGAGCGACACCACCTCGCGGTGCGCGGCGGCCTCGCGCTCGTTCAGATACACCAGCACGTAGACGATGATGAAGTTGAGCGCGAGGTACCAGAGCAGCGTCAGCAGCTCCACCGCCGTCACCGAGCGGTTGAGGAGCAGGTCCAGCCGCGTGGTGATGGGCAGCGCCAGCAGCGGCGGGAGGATGGCCAGCGGCTTGGGGTAGAGGATGGCGAAGAGGGTGGTGAACAGCAGCTGCGTGGCCAGCAGCGGGCTCTGGAGCCCGCCGCCGACGTGCGGCTTGACGATGAGCACCACGCTGAGGGCCACGTCCAGGCAGAGGGTGATGTACGTCACCCAGCGGCCCGCCTTCGGGTGGTCGATGACCAGGAGGTTGGCGACGCTGTAGAGCAGCATCGCGAAGTAGCCCACGAAGGCGAACGGACCGGTGAGGCCGAAGTAGCCGCTCCACGCCGGCACCGCGAGGATGAGCAGGCCCAGGGTGAGGAACATCATCCGCGCGTAGAAGAGCGCGCGCGCACGGGCGACGAACCGGTCCTGCTCCCACGAGGCGGCTGCCTGCTCCGCCGACACGCTGTCCGTCAGCTTGCGGCGCTCCAGGACCTTTCGCACCCGGGCGCGCAGGTCGTTGGCAGGGGTCTCCTCGCTCAATGCGAGATGGGATTCCATTCGTCCGGCAGTGTACGGGACCAACCGGGGGGGCGGGAATCCCAGAGGAGGCCCGGCCCGTCACCGGGAGGGCGAGGGGGCAGGCCCCGCGCCCTTCGGAAGCGCCGCGTCAGTCGGCCGAGGCGTCACCCGAGCACGCCTGGCGCGCCTCGGGCTTGTTCTTGAAGATGAACTCCAGCCGGTCGATCTGCTCGCCGGTCCGCTCGTTGAAGAGCGGCGTCCCCCCCGCGTACATGGTGCCCTCGGGGTTGCCGTAGGCGTCCATCCCGTGCTTCTGGAGCCAGGAGTCCACGCAGGCCTCCTGGGACGCGCGCGCCGTGCCCGCGTCGCCCTCCGCGCCCAGCCCGCCCTTGCTGGCGCCCGTCTTCTCGGGCTCACCGGTCGCGGAGGCGTCGGTGGGGCCCGGGGCCTCGCCCGACTTGCGGGTGCAGCCGGGGGCCAGGAGGAGGGCAGCGGAAAAGACGAGCACGCCGGTCAGGTTTCTCATATGTCCTGGCAGGTGAGGTCCGCGCAGTGGCGGCACGGTGGAAGGGCGCCTGCGCCTTTCTGCAAGGTCGTCCGCAGGCGAACCCACCATATTCGTTTCCGACCTCGTGGAGCAGCAATCCGATGCACGGCCACGGTACAGACCACCATCCCCGAATTCCCCATGCCTCCCGGCTGGAGGGCGCGCGCGTGCTGCTGGTGGGGGCGGGCGGGCTCGGCTGCCCGGCGTCGCTGGCGCTGGCGCAGGCCGGGGTCGGCCACCTGACGTTGGCGGATCCCGACCGGGTGGACGTGACGAACCTGCCGCGCCAGCTCTGGCACCGGCCGCCCGACGTGGGCCGCAACAAGGCGGAGTCCGCGGCGGCGGGGCTGGCGCGCGCCTTTCCAGGACTGTCCACCGAGGCCCTGCCGGAGCGCGTGGACGCGAGCAACGCCGAGGGCCTGTTCCGCGCGCATGACGCCGTCATCGACGCCACGGATGGCGTGGCCACCAAGTTCTTCCTCTCCGACGTGGCGGTGCTGACAGGCGTGCCGCTCGTGTACGGCGGCGTGCTGCGCATGCAGGGGCAGGCGATGCGCGTGGATCCGGGCGGACCGTGCCTGCGCTGCCTCTATGAGGCCCCGCCTCCGGCGGACGCGGTGCCCACGTGCGCGCAGGCGGGCGTGCTGGGCTCGATGGTGGGGCTGGTGGGCGGGGTGCAGGCGCTGCTGGCGCTGGAGCTGCTCTCGGGCGCCGCGCGCGGCGTCCCGGGCGAGGCCACGCTCCACGTCCTGGATGGCGTGACGCTGACGGGGCGGCGCACGCGCGTGGCCCGGGCGCCGGACTGCGAGGGATGCCGCGTCACGGCTGTGCCGGCGTACCCGGAGGAGGCGGAGGCGTGCGCGACATGACGGCGACGCTGGACATCACCCGCGAGGTCTGTCCGATGACCTACGTGCGGACGAAGCTGAAACTGGAAGCACTGGAGCCGGGCACGCTGCTGGAGGTGCGCCTCAAGGGCGCCGAGCCGCTGAAGAACGTGCCCCGCAACGCGCGCGAGGAGGGGCACGAGGTCGTGTCCCTGGACGCGCTCCCGGACGGGACGCACCGGCTGGTGCTCCGCAAGCAGGGCAGGTGAGGCATGGCGACCCTTCGAATCCCCACTCCGATGCGCGCCTTCACGGGCAACCAGGCCGAGGTCACCGCCGCCGGCGCCACCGTGCGCGAGGTGCTGAAGGACCTGGACGCGCGCCACCCGGGCATCGGCGGCCGGGTGTTCGACGATCGCGGCGCGGTCCGCCGCTATGTCAACGTGTTCGTCAATGACGAGGACATCCGCGCGCTGGGCGGGCTGGAGACGCCGGTGAAGGACTCCGACCGCATCACCCTCATCCCCGCCATGGCGGGAGGCTGACGGGCATGGCGCTGCGTGAAGAGCAGATCCTCCGCTACTCCCGGCAGATCCTCCTGCGCGAGGTGGGAGGCCGAGGCCAGGAGGCGCTGCTGTCCGGCACGGCCCGGGTGGATGGCATCGGCGTGTCGGGCCTGACGACGGCGGCCTACCTCGCGGGGGGCGGCACGCCGGTGGCGGGCGCGGGCGCGCTGACGTTGGGGCCCTGGGCGCCGGGCTTCCTGATGGCGCCCTCGGACGTGGGGCTCCCCGTGACGGAGGCGCTGGCCCGCGAGGTGCCGGCGCTGAACCCCGACGCACGCCCCGATGCCCCCGGCGGAGGGCTGGTGGCGGAGCTGCCCGCGGCCTGGAGCGGCGACGCGCCCTGGGTGGCCCTGGGGGGCGACGGCATGCGGGCCGCCGTCGTCTTCCGGAGCGAGGAGGGCTGCGTCTGGTGCTTTGGCGAGACGGTCCGGCACCTGGGCTCGCCCCCGGACGGCGCGCTGGGGGTGGCCGTGGGGGCGCTGGGGGCCCTGGTGTTCCAGCGGATGCGGCTGGGCATGGGGCCGCCGCTGGGAGGCCGATGGCTGGTGGCGCCCGGCGCCGTCGAGCCGCTGGAGCTTCACCGGTGCTCGCGCTGCGCCGGACGCGGGGAACCTGCCGCGCCGTGAGCCGCTGGCCCGAGCACGTCCGGTCCGAGGTGGTGCGTCATCTGGAGGCCGCGTACCCGTTCGAGGGCTGTGGGGTGATCCTCCGGAGCGAGGCCCGGGGGACGTTCCGCGTCCGGGCCCTGCGCAATGCAGCCAGCACGCCCCGGGACGCCTACGCGTTCGCACCCGAGGAGTGGCTGTCGGTGTGCATCGAGGCGGATGTACACTCAGAGCGGGTGGTGTGTGTGTTCCACTCGCATGTGGATGCGCCGGCGATCTTCTCCCAGGAAGACCTGCGAGGGGCGGCTCCAGAGGGGCATCCGCTCCTGTCGAATGTTTCCTATATTATTGGATCCGTACGTCGTGGCCGTGTCCGCTGCGTGTCTGAGTACGAGTGGCGGGACGGTTATTTCGAGCTCAGAACACCCTGAAACGTTCATTTCAGAAACGAAAAAGCCGAGTATGAGCAGGCACTTGAGTGCCCGTTACCTCCACCTGCGGAAAGGTGGGCGCGAATTGTCAAGTGCCTGGGTTTTCGTCTATAACCGCGTCCATCTTCTGGATCTGCGGCGTCCCTTCGCGGCTTGCAAGATGCGCTCCGGACGCAGGGAGTAGACGACCCATATGGCCCCCAACACTGGTTTCACCCTCTGGCTGACCGGCATGTCTGGTACCGGGAAGAGCACCACCGCTGCGTACATCGCGGCACGCTTGCGGCAGGTGGGCCGCAACGTCGAGATTCTCGACGAGGGTGAAGTGGGCGAGGCGCTCTGGGCGGGTCTGGGGGATGCCAAGGAGGATCGCGTGACGGCGGTCCGCCGGCTGGGCTTCGTCGCGGGCCTGCTGACGCGCAACGGCGTGGCGGCGCTGGTGCCCTGCGTCAGCCCCTACAAGCCGGGCCGCGAGGAGAACCGTCGCGCCATCGGCCGGTACGTGGAGGTCTACGTCGACTGCCCGACCGAGAAGCTCATCGAGCGTGACAGCACGGGCCGCTACAAGAAGGCGCTCAACGGGGAGATCCCCAACTTCATCGGCATCACCGAGCCGTATGAGCCGCCCAACTCGCCCGAGGTCACCATCCACTCCGACGACGAGTCGGTGGAAGAGGGCGCGGCGAAGATCTTCCAGTCGCTCCTGGACCTTGGCTACATGTCCACGGAGGAGCTGAAGATCATCACCGGCAAGAAGATGAAGGCCAACCCGCTGCCGCAGAAGGGCGAGAAGGCGGAGAAGGCCAGCGCCAAGGCGCGTCGCGCCGACGCGGCGAAGCCGGCGGCCAAGGCCGCGAAAGCGGATAAGGGCGCGAAGTCCCGCCCGGCCACGCGCGCGGCCCGGGTGGCCAAGCCCGCTCCGGCGGTGAAGAAGGCCGCGAAGCGGAAGGCCCGCTAGGCGGCCGGGCTTTCGAGCCCATGTATCCATTCCTGAAGGGCTCCTGGTTGCCGCGCATCGGGCGTGCAATCCGGGGCCCTTCCGTTTTAGGAGAGCGTCATGTTGAGCCCCGAGCGGATCCAGGCCCTGTGTGAATCCTCGCGCCCGAAGCTGGAGGCGATGCGCGCCGCACTGCGCGCCCATGGCAGTGCGCTGGTGGCGTTCTCCGGCGGCGTTGACTCGACGTTCGTGCTGAAGGTGGCGGTGGAGGAGCTGGGCGAACGGGCGCTCGCGCTCACCGCGCTGTCCGCGTCCATGGCGCCCGAAGAGGCGGACGAGGCGCGCGAGCTGGCCCAGCGGATGGGGGCCCGGCACGTGGTGATGCGCAGCAACGAGCTGGCGAATCCCCAGTACGCGGCCAACCCGACCAATCGCTGCTACTTCTGCAAGACGGAGCTGTACGACATCTGCGAGGCGCAGCGAAAGACGCTGGACATGGCGGTGGTGCTGGACGGCTTCAACGCGGACGACTTCAAGGACCACCGCCCCGGTCACAAGGCCGCGCAGGAGCACAAGGTGGTGTCGCCGCTGGCGCAGGCGGGGCTGACGAAGGAGGAGATCCGGGCGTGGAGCCAGACGCTCGGTCTGCCGACCTGGGACAAGCCGCAGATGGCGTGTCTGGCGTCGCGCATCCCGTACGGCACTTCGGTGACGCGGGACCGGCTGTTGCAGATCGCCGCCGCGGAGTCCGAGCTTCGCAAGCTGGGGTTCCGGCAGTTCCGGGTCCGGTATCACCAGGACGTGGCGCGGCTGGAGGTGGCGGCGGAGGAGTACGAGCGCTTCCTGGGCGCGGACGTGCGGCAGCGGATCAACACGGCGTTCCTGGCGCTGGGGTTCAAGTTCGTGGCGCTGGATCTGGAGCCGTTCCGCTCGGGCCGCATGAACGATGCGGCCGGTGTCGCCCGGCCTG
>Ga0182745_1001765_pt1 | contig 20261 bp, 15 predicted proteins | sample eDN3rd30CKraftBY_FD_128523 | JGI IMG/M metagenome (GOLD analysis project Ga0182745, IMG submission 128523) | Enriched backyard soil microbial communities from Emeryville, California, USA - eDNA 3rd pass 30_C Kraft BY (version 2) (version 2) | ecosystem: Environmental > Terrestrial > Soil >...
CACCAACAACGCCCAGAAGCACTATAAGCCAGGGAGTTGCTTTCCAATATGTAAGTAGGCTAAATAGAACGACTGCAAAGACAAAATCAACAGGTCCCATGATTGCAGATGTAAAGATGGGATCATAAAACGCCGAGATTAATATCCCTACTACAGCTGCATTCATTCCCATGAATGCCCCTTTCATCTTGGCGCTTGTGCGTAAGGCATTCCAAAAAGGGAGGGCCCCAAAAACGAGTAAAAATGCAGGTAAAAAGATCGCCACAGTTGCTAGGATTCCTCCTATCCAACCATCCATTACAGCTCCAATATACGCTGCAAAGGTAAACATTGGACCAGGTACTGCTTGGGTTGCACCGTACCCTGCCAAAAAGGCTTCTTCACTAATTAACCCCGTTGGAACAAACTCTCGCTCAAGCAAAGGCAACACAACATGCCCCCCTCCAAATACAAGGGAACCCGCACGATAGAAACTATCAAACAAAGCCACTAAACGGGAGGATGTGATTTCTTTTAAAAGTGGCAGTAGCATCAAAAGTCCAAAAAACAAAGTAATGCAAAGAATCCCTAATTTCTTCGTAATGGGAAATAGAATAGTTGACGGTTTCTCTTCGTCTGTTTGTTTGAATAAGAAATAGCCCAAAATTCCGGCCAATAAAATGACACCCACTTGGGCGACTGCAGTTTGCCATAGTAATACAATAGATAACGCAAAAATCGCAATCGCTTTACGCGTTAAATCAGGAGTTAAATTTTTGGCCATTCCTAAAATGGCATGTGCCACGATTGCTACTGCCACAATTTTCAATCCATGAATCCAGCCTGCATCGCTCACATCTAGTCCTTGGACAAGCAATGCAAAAAGAATTAATGCAATAACGGAAGGCAGCGTAAAGCCCAAAAACGAGAGAATGCCTCCTAATACCCCGCCTCGTACCACACCAATTCCAATCCCTACCTGGCTACTCGCTGGACCTGGTAAAAACTGACACAAAGCCACTAGCTCTGCATAGGTTTTTTCATCTAACCACTTTCTTCTGCGAACATACTCTTCATGAAAATAGCCCAAATGTGCAGTAGGCCCACCAAAGGAAGTGAAACCTAACTTTGTTGAAACCTTTACTATCTCCAGTAAATTACTTATTTTATTTGAATTCATCTTATAAAGATCCCTGTTCCTTTTTTCTTACCATTTTATCAAAGGGGAAATTAGAAAAGCTTTGTTTCTGTAATTCTTTACAAAACATTAAATTATATCTATATAATAAAAACAGAAGAGGAATCAGATGTGCCTGACCCCTCTTCTTCCTCTTTTTATGAAGCATTCTTACTTTTTGCTTTGTCTAATTCCGTAGATTCATCAATTTTCAAGTCTTCTGTGACATCGTCCATAACCTCTTTTGTAGAGGATTTAAACTCCCTTAGCGTATCACCTATTGCTCTTCCCAATTGCGGTAGTTTGGAAGGCCCAAAAATGATTAACGCCAATACGAGAATAATGATTAGCCCTGGTACACCGATGCTTGCCATAGATAATTCCTCCAGTTAATTTAAATAGTTGTGAAAATTAAACAGTGAGCAGTTCTCTTTCTTTTCTTCTTTTTTCTGCCCAGCTCGAAACACTAATACTAATTTCAAAAAGCAGCAACAATGGAACAATAATTACAAAGTCAGAAATAAAATCTGGCGGTGATATCGAAACACCAACAATGATTAAGATAAAGTAAGCAACCTTTCGCATTTTACGCAACTTATACGGCGTAACAACGCCAATATTCGTTAAAAACAAAATAACAACAGGCAGCTCGAACACAAGACCAACCGGAATCGTTAAATTAAAGAGCAAGGAAAAATATTGTTGAATGCCATAGGTTTCAACCGCTCCAATTGATAAATTCACATTCGATAAGAAATTGAGCATCAAAGGGAACAATATAAAGTAACTAAAACTAATGCCCAACAAAAATAAGAAAAAGGAAATAGGGATATAAAAAATGGTTCCCCGCGCTTCTTTTTCGTTAAGGCCAGGCTTCACAAATAGCCAAATTTGCCACAATGCAACTGGTAGTGTTATGAGAATCCCGAGAATGAGTGCACATTTCACATAAATCATCAGTCCGTCTGTATACCCAAACAAATTCCAATCCACGCCTCGCGCTGTAGGCTGATCTTTAATAAGATTTAATGTCTTTGGTGCGAACCAAAATCCAATGAGCATGGATAAGACTAATGTAACCGCTACGACAATGACCCTTTTTCTCAATTCCTCCAAATGTTCGATAAGCGTTAATTCATTTTCTTCCGTCATTTTTATCACCCAAATTTCTAATTGACCCAATTTTTTATATATTGTTCGCAGAAAAATGAATCTTATTCTGAAAAAAATGTTAGAAAAAATCTATAATTTCGAGTTAATTCGTCAAAATATTTAATATGTATTTGACCCAACATGGGAATCATAGTAATATTTCTCTCATAATTCAAAAAGAATAGGTGTTAAATTTGTCGAATTTATTTAGAAAAAAACAGCTTGGTGATTTATTAAATAGTAAAAATGGCAGCGTTCAGCTGAAAAAAACATTAGGCGCGTTTGATTTAATCCTGCTTGGGGTTGGCGCTATTGTCGGAACAGGGATTTTCATCCTTCCTGGAACGGTTGCAGCAACACATTCAGGACCAGCAATTGTCTTCTCCTTCCTGATTGCAGCATTTGTTTGTGCATTAGCAGGTATGTGCTATTCCGAGTTTTCTTCCTCTATCCCATTAACAGGTAGTGCTTATACATATGGATACATTGTATTTGGTGAGGTAATCGCTTGGATCGTAGGCTGGGCACTTGTTTTAGAATACGGTTTAGCCTCTGCCTCTGTAGCGACTGGGTGGTCAGGTTATCTGATATCCTTACTAGAGGGGCTTAATATTACAATCCCTCATAGTTTATCGGGACCATTTAATCCAGCAGACGGTACGTATATTAACTTACCTGCTGTACTGATTGTTTTGGCCATTTCATACTTGCTGTCCCGCGGAATGCAGGAATCGGCGAAAATTAATAAAATCATGGTATTTGTTAAAGTTGGCGTTATTCTTTTATTTATCGTTGTTGGGGTATTTTATGTGAAGCCTGACAACTGGCAACCGTTTATGCCTTTTGGATTTGAAGGAGTATTAGCTGGTGCTGCATTAGTATTCTTCGCATTCTTAGGTTTTGACGCGGTCTCTTCTGCTGCAGAAGAAGTAAAAAACCCACAAAGGAACTTACCAATCGGCATTATCGGTTCATTAGTTGTTTGTTCGTTGCTTTATATTACAATCTCCTTAGTATTAACAGGAATTGCACCCTATACAGATTTAAATGTAAGTAATCCTGTAAGCTTTGTTCTTCAGCTTGTAGGGCAAGATTGGATTGCTGGTATTATCTCATTGGGTGCCGTTACAGGAATGATGACTGTAATTCTTGTAATGCTCTATGGTGGGTCTCGCCTTATATTCGCCATTGCACGTGATGGACTGCTTCCAAAAGCCTTGCATAAGGTAAACCCGAAGAATCAAACTCCCGTATTTAATACTTGGATTTTTGGTTTGGCGGTTGCCTTTTGCGCAGGTTTTATCCCTTTAGATAAGCTAGCAGAGCTAGTGAATATGGGAACTTTAATTGCCTTTATGATTGTTTCCATCGGGGTAATTTTCCTAAGAAAAAATAAGGATATTCCTTCTGGCGGCTTTAAGGTGCCATTTTTCCCTGCTCTTCCAATTTTGTCGTTCTTAGCTTGTCTATTTTTAATTAGCAGATTATCAATCGACACATGGATTGCCTGTGGAATCTGGTTCATAATCGGCTTAATCTTCTACTTTATCTATGGACGTAAACATAGTAAATTAAATTAAAAAAATGAGTCCCATTTTAATTGGGGACTCATTTTTTTATGCCTCATTTTCCAAATACATTTGGTAAAGATACGCGCACCATCTGCATTGTTCATTTTCTTTTATATTCTTCAATAGTCCTTCGACAAGAACCTTGTTTAGCTTTGGCTCTTGTAAATCCTCTTTTAATAATTGTAAAGATTCCATCACCAGTGAGTCTTCTCGAACTTCTTCATGTATAGTATTGATGAGTTCAATCAATTGATCCTCCGAAATCTGTGGAGATTGATTTATATAGGCTAAATATTCCGGTGTCACGACTTCGATTGTGGCGTGTTTTGCAATGAGCGTTACCTTTTCTACAATCGATTTGCAAAGCAAGTCTAAATTCACCTTATAATCATCAATTAAAAATAACTCTGAATAGCTTTTTATTAAACCATTAATGGTAAATACTACATCAAGATACATTTTAGGGCTTGTTTCGGCAAATTGTTTTTCCACAATCGAAAAAATAATTTTATTGAACATATTCATGTAATTCTGCATTTTTTCAAAAAGATCCTTATTATAGGATAAAACCTGTTCGGTCATAAAAAACTTAGCAAAATTGGCTTGTTTATGAAATTCACCTAATGCAATTGACAAAAAATTATATAATAGCTCATCTCGTGGTTTCGCCCCACTGACCGCCTGTTCAATATCTGTAAGTATACCCGTCATAAATTCATCAATCAAACTATAAATCAGTTCATCTTTTGACTTGAAATGTAAATAAAATGCTCCCTTTGATATTCCGCAGCGTTCTGTTATCTGCTGTACTGATGTCACTTCAAATCCGTTCTCTGAAAACAATTCCAACGCTTTTTCCATTATGAGTTGTTTTTTTACCACCCAAAACACCCCTACTCTTTCATTTGACAACTGACCAATTAGTCATTATTATAAATAACTGTAAACTAGGAGTCAAATTTTTAAGGGCAGGTGTAAAGGTGAAAGGTTTAGTAAATTTTGTACTGAAGAACAAACTAGCTGTATGGTTACTAACAATCATTATTACGGTATCAGGTATTTATTCTGCTACAAGAATGAAAATGGAATCCATTCCTGACATTTCAATTCCTTACTTAATCGTTATGGGTGTTTACCCAGGTGCTACACCAGAGCAAGTAATGAACGAATTGTCAGTCCCGATGGAAAAAGCTGTTGAAGGACTAGAAGACGTTAAAGCAGTATATTCAAGTTCTTCATCAAACGTTTCTCAAATTCAAGTTGAGTATGAGTACGGCGTTGATATGGACGAGAAAAAACGTCAACTAGAATCAGCACTTGATGGTGTTACATTACCAGAAGAGGTAGAAATGCCATCAATTATGGCAATTAGCATGAACATGATGCCAGTTGTGGCTCTTTCTGTAAGCAGTACGAAAGAAGATATTGTTGAGTTAACTTCAACAGTTGAAGATATCCTGCTTCCAAAAATCGAGAAGATTGATGGTGTTGCTTCCGCTACGATTACAGGACAACATATTGAAGAAGTAGAATTTACATTTGATGATGCGAAAATGGCTTCACTTGGCTTAACAGAAGATACTGTGAAGCAAATGGTGCAAGCAAGTGATATGGCTTTATCACTAGGGCTTTATGAATTTGTTGAGGGCGAAGAAGCAGTCTCAATCGATGGGGATATTCAAACTGTAGATCAGTTAAAAGAAATGTTAATCCCTGTAACGCCTTCTGCTGCTAACCCATCTCCTTTTGTAAAACTTGGAGATATTGCAAAAATTGAAACAGTTGGTAAAGTACAATCTGTTTCACGTACAAACGGTGAAGAAGCCATCGCCATCCAAATTGTTAAAGGACAAGAGGCAAACACTGTAACAGTCGTAAATGCCGTGAAGGATTTAATAGAAGAAGAGAAAGAAAGCATTGACGGCTTAGTCATTGATCTATCTCTTGACCAAGGGAAACCAATCGAGGATTCAGTTTTCTCAATGGTTGAAAAAGCAGTATTTGGTGGTTTAATCGCCGTATTGATCATTTTACTTTTCTTACGCGACTTTAAATCGACAATTATTTCGATTATTTCGATTCCAGTTTCACTCTTTATGGCAATCCTATTGTTAAACTGGATGGATATTACATTAAATATTATGACATTAGGTGCGATTACGGTTGCGATTGGTCGTGTTATTGATGACTCGATCGTAGTAGTGGAAAACATTTACCGTCGTATGCACCTAAAAGAAGAAAAACTTCGTGGCCGAGCATTAATCCGTGAAGCAACGATTGAAATGTTCAAACCAATCCTTTCTTCTACTTTAGTAACGGTTGCTGTATTTGCACCGCTTCTATTTGTAGGTGGTATGGTTGGCGAGCTATTCATGCCGTTCGCTTTAACAATGGCCTTTGCACTGGGTGCTTCTTTACTTGTAGCGATTACAATCGTTCCAGCTCTATCTCACTTCTTATTCCGCAAAAAATTATATGGTGAGAAAACAGAGCAAGCACATAAAGAAGTTGGCAAACTTGCTTTATGGTATAAAGGTGTTCTAGAAAAAGCGTTAAATCATAAATGGATTACATCAATTATTGCGGTTGTTTTATTAGCTGGTTCACTAGCTCTAACTCCTTTAATCGGCTTTAGTTTCATGGGTTCTGCTGAAGAGAAAGTTATGTATTTAACTTATACACCTAAAGCAGGCGAACTACCTGAAGATACAGAAGCAAATATTGAAGAAGTCGAAAAAGAATTAATGAAACGCGAAGATATTGATATCCTTCAGTTATCCATTACAGATGCATCTAGTGCAGATCCAACTGCCATGATGATGGGTGGTGGCGGAGGCGGTGCATTAATGTACCTAATCTTTGACCCAGATATGGATAACTTCCCAGAAGCGAGAGAAGAAGTAGAAGAGTATGTCTTTAACATTGGCCAATCCGGCGAATGGAAATCACAAAACTTCACTTCTATGTCAATGTCGACGAATGAAGTAAGCTATACACTTTATAGCGAAGATTTAGACGACCTAATGACAGCTGTTGACCAAGTGGAAACAGCATTAGGTGAAGTAAAAGGCCTTGAAGATATTACATCTGATGCCGAAGATCCATATGTTGAAAATGTCTTTAAAGTTTCACAAGAACACGTGCTGCAATACGGCTTGACAACAGGTCAAATCGTTATGGCTTTATCTGCAACTGGCTCTGATGAAGTATTAACGACGGTCGAAAACGATGGCGATGAAATCGAGGTAATTATTCAACGCGAAGCAAAAGCTGCTCCAGAATCAGTGGATGATCTATTAAACACTGAAATTCCAACAGCAACTGGTGCTATGATGCCGTTATCTGAATTAATCGATGTCGAAACAGGCACAACGTTAAACACTTTAACTCGTTCTGCTGGTGAATACTATGCAACTGTTAAAGGTACGATTATTGGCGATGATATCTCTGAAGCCTCAAGTGCAGCTGACGAAAAAATCGATGCCCTTGACTTGCCAAAAGGCGTAACATCTGGCGTTGCCGGTGTTGCTGCAGATATGACAGAGACATTTACACAATTAGGTGTTGCGATGGTTGCAGCGATTCTGATTGTTTACTTTATCCTAGTCGTAACATTTGGTGAAGGATTAGCACCATTTGCAATCCTATTCTCACTACCATTTACAGTAATCGGTGCGTTCATCGGATTATACGTAACAAACCATACAATCTCTGTTCAAGTAATGATGGGACTATTAATGTTAATCGGTATCGTTGTAACTAACGCCATCGTTTTAGTAGACCGTATCATTCACATGGAACGTGAAGGCATGGGAATGCGCGACGCAATCCTTGAAGCTGGTGCTACTCGTTTACGTCCAATCTTAATGACGGCGATTGCCACAATAGGCGCAATGCTTCCAATGGCTCTAGGCGTTGGTGGCGGCGGCGGACTAATGTCAGCCGACCTTGCCATCACAGTAATCGGTGGGCTATTAAGTTCTACATTATTAACACTAGTAATTGTTCCAATCGTGTACGAACTTCTTTCTAAAATGTTAAAGAAAAACCGTGTCGATCACGAAGAAGACTAATGTAAATAGAAGGTGCCTCTTTCTGAGGTACCTTCTTTTTTTCGTTCAAATTTTAAATAACCATGTATAGGAGGCCTCTTATTTGGTTACTATTAGGGTAAGAATAGGATTGGCAAGCCATTATATTTTTAACAAATACTATTTTCATAGTTTGCTAGATTCTAAAACACTGACAAAGCAAGATTTGTTTCACATGGAACATTTTACTAAAATAACATTCCATTCCTTTGATTTAAATGGTAAATGTATAATATGATGAAAATGGGGTGATGGAATGAGCATGAAAATTTATATGGATAACGAACAATTTATTGCAGGAACAACATTAAAGGATTCCGGGAGTGCTGAACAAAATAATATGGCACTTCATGTATGTGAAAATCCTTTAAATGTAATTGAAAATCGCCAAAATCTTGCTTCTTCTTTAAACTGTGGGCTAAACGATTTCGTTTGTGCCAATCAAACCCATAGTGCCAACGTACATCAAGTGACTGTAGCCGATAGAGGTCGGGGTTCTCAAAAGACAGAGGATGCAATCGCCAATACTGATGCACTCTATACATTTGAAGAAAATATGTTATTATCCACATTTACGGCCGACTGCGTACCAGTTATTTTCTACAATGAATCCAACGGTCTTACAGGTGTTATCCATTCTGGCTGGCAGGGGACCGTAAAGGAAATTACGCTCAAGGTTTTCGAGCAGCTATTCGCCGAAAAACAAAACGAGCCACAAGATCTCCATGTCATCCTTGGACCAGCACTTAGCCAAGACAAATTTGAGGTCGATGAAGATGTGTACCAAAAATTTGCGGCACTTGGTTATGCGGATGATTTTATGTATTTTAAAGCAGAAACAAACAAATATCATATCGATAATCAGCTGACTGTAAAAAAACAATGCGAACTAGCAGGCATTCCAGCTGAAAACATCGTGATTGATCGAACTTGTACATTTAAGAGTGACGAGGGGTTCTCTTATCGACAGGATAAAAAAACTGGCAGACATTTAAGTTTCATCATGAAAAAATAAACCAAAAGCATGAGTTCGAATTTAAGTCGAATTCATGCTTTTTTGTTAAGCTTCGCCTAAATTGCTTCTTCCAAATGATTTTCTCGCAATGCCATTCATATAGTACTTTACCGAACCTAATTTAGAGGAGGCTTATGCATTGCTAATCCATGTTGTCAGCCACGGGGAAACACTTTGGCAGATTGCAAGTCGATATAATGTAACTGTGAATTCAATTCAGCAAATTAACCAGCTGCCGAATATCAACCAATTATTACTCGGGCAAGCTATTTTAATTCCTACTGCTGGTGTGATGCACTCGATTCAGACGGGGGAAAATTTATGGTCCATTGCAAGGAACTATGGTGTGACAGTAAATACGATTATTAATGCCAATCAGATTACTAACCCAAATATGTTATATCCCGGTGTAACGCTCTATATACCACCGATTGTACACACCGTTCAACCAGGCCAAAACCTATGGCAAATCGCAGCCCAATACGGGACAACGATTCAAGCAATCCTCACCGAAAACCAACTCACAAATCCCAATCTAATCTTCGCCGGAACTATCTTAAACATTCCTAGAAGAAAGCCGTTAATCGAAGTGAATGCTTATACTTATCAAAAGGATGCCGATGCTGCACAAACAGTGAACGAAATTGGCCAGTTGCTCACCTTTTTTAGTCCCTTTGCTTATTTAATCAAAGAGGATGGTACTCTCGAACCCTTTGCGGATGATTCCATGCTTGCTGCTGCGAAGTCTAAAAATGCAGTTCCAATGCTAGCTATTACGAATTTATCCGTCACTTCCACAGGAACAAATCTTGCACATGCCGTATTATCAAACCCAGACACTCGAGAAAAATTACTGGCTACCGTTAGTAACCTCATGAAAGAAAAAGGCTATAAAGGGTTAAATATCGATTTTGAATATGTACAGCCAGAGGATCGAGAGAATTATAATCAATTTCTTCAGTTAGCAGTGGACCGGCTGCATCCGGAGGGCTATTTTGTTTCCACAGCGGTCGCGCCGAAAACAAGCGGTGGGCAAGAGGGATTATTGTATACGGCACATGACTATGAAGCGCATGGCCGAATTGCAGATTTCGTTGTGTTAATGACCTACGAATGGGGCTGGCGAGGTGCATCGCCGCAAGCCATTTCACCCATAAACCAAATGCGGCGTGTCGTAGAATATGCCCTTTCTGTTATGCCGGCAAATAAGATCTATTTAGGGTTTCAAATCTATGCGCGAGATTGGAAGATTCCACATACCGAAGGGGCTACTGCTGAGACATTCAGTCCCCAAGAGGCGATTCGACGGGCGTACAAATACAATGCGACCATTCAATATAACGAAACGGCACAGTCACCTTTTTTCCGTTATGTCGATGAACAAGGGCAAGGGCATGAGGTTTGGTTTGAGGATGCACGCAGCGCACAAGCCAAGTTTGATATGGCTAAACAGTACAATCTAAGAGGAATTAGCTACTGGGCATTAGGCTATCCTTATCCACAAAATTGGGCGTTATTAAATGCAAATTTTGAAATACAAAAAAATTCCCCCTTAGTAAGAGGAATGTAAGCAAATCGCTTGACCAATAAACTTCTAAATAAACTCTGCATTGGAATCCTTGCAGGGTTTATTTTCGTATTTTGTCTAATATTCTTTTAGCGTTCTTGGCAGTATACATTTTCTGATCTGCTTCACTATATAAGGATTCCATATTGCGAATCGATGAGTTGATATAGGAGTAGCCAATGGACATTTGAACTGGGAGTGACTCATTAAAGGTATTATGATAATTTAAATTTTGAATGACTTTATCGATGAACAAGATAACATCTTCTTCTTGTACATCTGGCAAAAGAATGGCAAATTCATCTCCACCTAATCGTGCAATAATCGTTTCCCCGTTAGCACAATTGGTTAATAGATTCGCCGCTTCAATAATAATACGATCGCCTGTTTGATGACCATAATGATCATTGATATATTTTAGCCGATCTAAATCGCAAATAATTACACCCATTGGAACATCCATCACCTTATTGTATAGTCCCATTTTCATTTGAAAATAATTGCGGTTATAGACATTTGTTAACCCGTCATAAGATACTTCGTATTCTAATTGCTGCTGCAACTTCATCCGATCATCAATATTTCGGATAACTCCTTGAACGGCAACTAATTTACCTGCTTTATAAACTGGTACAGCATACTCTTCAAACCATATATATTTCCCTTCAGCATTAAGGAAACGTACAATTAGCGGTTTACTAAAATTCATCTTGCCTTGTATTTTATTCTCTAGTTTTTCACGATCCTCTGGGTGAACAATTTCAAAAATTTTAAAGGGATTATCTATTTGTTCCTTATAAGTATTCGGCCCTAACTGGTTTACTGCCAAGCTTAAATAACGATATTTTAACTGAGGTGTTTCACAATAGTAAATAATATCTTTTACATTTTCAGCTGTTTCATTCAGCGGTGTTAGACAGTCAACCCGCTGTTTCATTTTAGCTAATCGAAAACATTGTATTATACAGTATATTGAGAGTATTATGACTATTCCAAGTACGACGAACCACATTATCTACACCACTTTTCTACTATCTATTAAAAAGACAATTCTGCGCATTCAACTTCCTTTATCTTCCTTCTATTATAGTCCTATATTAACACCACAGTAATAGTAAAAATGCTAAAATTACAATTTCTTTTGCTTAAACCTTGTTTATTCTCGCTCATTAACACCCCATTTTCTATTTTCTTTCAATACAATCCCTAACATAAACAAAGGATTGAGTCATATAATTTTATGACCGAAATTATGGACTGCCAATAAGGAGGAAGAAATTGGACATTTATGTTAGACCGGGAACTTCATTTTGGTATTTAAGTCAGCTGTTTTCCGTACCTCTTCGATTAATAATTGATTCAAATCCAGATAGCGATTCTAAAACTCTCTCTATAGGTCAAAGGTTAAGGATACCTGGCTATGTCACTGTCAACTATCAGATCCAGTATGGGGATTCGTTATGGTTAGTCGCTCAAAGAAACAACTTATCCCTAGAAAGCCTGTTTCTAGTAAACACAGAATTGAATCCAAGCACTTTACAGGTCGGACAAACGATTCGCATTCCCAAAAGAGTCACTTGGCGTTTTGTAAATGGGAAACAACACTATGATTACCAGACGATGATGAATGATATATGGACATTACTAGCTGTCTATCCTTTTATGAGAATGTCTAACATAGGCAATACGGCACTAGGTAAAGAAATTCCTGAGCTTTTAATAGGAGATGGGGCAAAGAAAGTTCACTATAATGCTTCCTTCCACGCAAATGAGTGGATTACAACCGCCATCCTCATGACTTTTCTAAATGACTATCTGTTATCCCTAACAAATCAAAGCACTTTGCGAGATGCATCCACTTTCCCTTATTATCTACAAGCCATGCTGTCGATTGTACCGATGGTGAATCCAGATGGCGTAGATTTAGTCATTAATGGAGCGCCTGACGATGCACTATGGAAAGACCAAGTAATTGAATGGAACAATGGCAGCTTGGACTTTTCCAATTGGAAAGCGAATATTAACGGCATTGATTTAAACGATCAATTCCCTGCAAAATGGGAGGATGAACGAGCGCGCAATCCGAAAACTCCAGGACCGCGCGATTATGGAGGAGAAGCCCCTTTAACACAGCCAGAAGCCATTGCTTTAGCCGAGTTAGCAGAGCAAAGGGATTATTCCTATGTCCTTGCCTTCCATACACAAGGTGAAGTAATTTATTGGGGCTATGAAAATATGGAGCCAGCAGAGTCTGCAGCAATCGTCAATGAATTCGGCAGAGTAAGTACTTATGAACCTGTCCAAATGATTGAGAGCTATGCCGGCTATAAGGATTGGTTTATCCAAAAATGGCGTAGACCTGGCTTTACTGTAGAGCTTGGCACAGGACAAAATCCACTTCCGTTAGATCAATTTGATGAGATTTATGAAGAGACATTGGGCATTTGCCTTGCTGGATTATATATGTAGAGAAGGATGCCGGAGAAGTTTGATTCTCTGGCATTTATAGTTATGGCAAAAATAACGTCACCTTTTTCATGCTGTCGAATATCCTACAAAGTATGCATTTTAAAAAAACAAATCCAACTGTGTTTGTTGGAGGATAGGAGAAGCATGAAAAGACTATTACTATCTCTTTTGCTTGTACCTTTTATGTTTTTAGTTGGGTGTAATGACTCAGATTCAAAAAAAGAGGATACTGAGGTTAAGGAAGAAACGACTCCAATTGATAAAAAAATGGAAACGGAAACAACCACTCCACAAGCCAATTTAGAGCAGGACTTTACGAATTATATAGAGGAAATTGTTGTACTTGCTCCAGAAGAGGATCGAATCATCGGTCTTTACGCGAGTGTCACTGGGTTAAACTATACAAGCGATGAAGTGCTCTACTACACGCTTGTCGATGAAGTCATCCCTGGGTATCGCCAATTCACCGTCGAATTGGAAGCCATCATGCCAAAAAACCCACGCATTCGAGAAATGCATGAAGTATATATTGAAGCAGCTAATCTCCAATATAACGCGTTTACACTCATGGTTTCTGCGATTGAAACGCAAGATATGGAGAAAATGACAGAAGCAAATAAAGGACTGGATGAAGCAAGAGCACTACTACGCGATTGGTTATATGAGGTAGATGCAATTTCTGCTGAAACAGGCGTTAGCTTAGAGTAAAAATAAAATAACTTCCTTTGCGGTTTTCGGTTTATTTAGCGAAAATCGCATTTTTTAATGATAAAAAATCTGCCAATAGCCATATTAAATAAGAATTCAAATCGAAAGGAGTTTGCCTTATGGGAAGAGACGATAGCAAAAGTAAAGGCACGAACAAACAATCACTGCCACAGACACCCGACAACCTGAAAATTGCTCCAGGTGAAATGCGAGAGGAAATTGCCCAAGAATTAAACGAGCTTCACGAACTAGCACAAAAAGGAAAAAATAATCGAAAATAAGAGGGGGCTCGCTTGTTGGACTACAATCGCGCACAAGAAATTGTTGCCTCATCAAAAGAGTTTGAAGTTAGCTATAATGGTGCCTCTATTTGGATTGATCAATTGCACGAGGATGGTAAAACAGCCACAGTTCATTTAAGACATGCCCATGAAGAACATTCAGAAGTAGCGATTTCAGAACTAAAAGAGGAATACTTAATTCAGTAAACTTCACCATCCCACTGGTTTAGAATCCAGTGGGATTTTTCTTTTGAATACACTTCGCCTGCTTTACATACCTTTTGTTAAATGCACTTTTTCAAACAGTCATACTGCCATCACTGAGTCAGAAATAGCATAAAAACGGAAAAAACTGTTAATAATGCATAAGAAACTTTTACCAATTGTAAGGGGTGTGCTATGGGTAAAAAATATATTATGTTATTTGGTATTTCCATTGCTTTTTTAAACTTATTTGATGGCATTGTGACAAACTATGGACTAATGGAGAAGTTAATAAGTGAAATGAATCCGGTGATGGACTTCATAATTTCCATTAATCCTGCTTTATTTTTAAGTTTAAAGATCGGTCTTTCTCTGCTTATTCTTTTTGCTTCTTACTGGGTTTATACTACAAGCAAAGTAAACTTTCAAAAGCTCTATTTACTTTCCCTGGTCGGCGTTTTTTGTCTTTACTTCGGAATTTGCAGTGTTCATCTTTATTGGCTGTCTTTACTGTAAATTGGTTCTTCATAATACTGATTTCATCCTGGTTTGGAATTGTATCTTATCTAATAACAAAAACTGCCTACTAATTATCCTTTTCGAATAATTTAGTAGGCAGTTTCGATTTCTAGCGTTCATTTACCCACTCGATCAATTCTTTTGATGTGAGTGGCGGCGAGAAGTAATACCCTTGGATTTGAGGGGCTTCCTCCATCGAATGAATAAAATTAAATTGTTCCTCGGTCTCGACACCTTCAATCACAATTTTCAAGTTTAAAGAGTTCGATAATGTAATAATCGATTTTAAGACTGCAGAATCCTTTTCCGAATTTGAAATGCCATCGACAAAGGATTTATCGATTTTAATCGTCGAGATTGGCATGCGTTTTAAATAGGACAGCGAGGATAACCCTGTTCCAAAGTCATCTAAGGCAACCGACATGCCAATTTCTCTAAAGCGATTTATAGCGGTAATTGCATGCTTGATATCATAAACCACACTTGTTTCCGTAATTTCCAACTCTATATATCTACTATCAACATTATAGTTTTTAAGATTGTAGTTAATCACATCATATAATCTAGAAGAAGTTATATAGGAACCTGGGATATTAATAGAAATTTGCTCAAACTCAAGCCCAACCTGCAGCCATTCTGAAATTTGCTTGCAGACATGCTCGATAATCCAATCCGTTAAATCAAAAACCTTTTCACCGGCATTTTCGATAATGGGAATAAAAACAGCTGGCGAAATCATGCCATTAACTGGATGGCGCCAACGCAGGAGCGCTTCTAACCCAGACACTTGTTTTGAATGGGATTGTACTTTCGGCTGGTAAACCAAAAATAGCTCGTTATTCGCCATCGCCTGATCGATATCATCAACAATTTGTCTTTCAACATTATACGTATGAACTTTCGGGTCAAACTCAATAACATTTTGTTCACTATTAAATGACGGGTAATGCAGAACAGCCAAGTTATTTGATAACAGCTCTAGCACACTCTCTTTATCCTTGGAGGAAGAGATCGCAGAAATTGTATCAATAACGATCGAGTACTTGTCAATCTGAACCGGATTTTTCAAATGGGCGCTAATGCATTTCATCAAAACCATTAGAGCATCATATTGCTGATCGCTAAAAGCATACACGGCAAATCGATTTCCCTCTATTCGATAGATTTTAAAAGAGGGGATTTTGCTTTTTTCAATGATTTCTCCTACTGCTCTGATAACTTTGTCACCAAATATATAACCATACTGATTTATCCATTTTTCCAGGTTTTGAATTTGTAAAATAGCGAGACTTCCGGATGTCTTTAAATGATTTGTATCCTTTTCAAACTGGCGTTGATTTGGCAATAAGGTTAAAGAATCATAATAATTCAAACGGTAGTCTACATAGCGGTCAAATAAACTTGTCACTCCAACAATAACAAATAAGATCCCAACAGCTACTAGCACTAAAAAAGGTAAATCCATTTTAAAAGTATGCATATGGTTGACCGCTTTTACCGACCCTTCTAAATAAAAAACAACTGATGCCATCCCAGTATAATGCATACTAGAAATGGCCACTCCCAACAAAATTGCTGTCACAATTTTGATAAGCTGATTGCCCATAAATTTTTGCAGTGACGAAAAGACATACATCGCTACATTTGCTACAACAATCGCAATGATAATCGATAAAATAAATAGCCCCGGCTTATAATAATACTTTGCTTCCGTTTCCATTGCAGCCATTCCCAAGTAATGCATCGCTGCAATCCCTAAGCCCATCACAATCCCCACAACTGAATAGGATAGGATAGATTTGTGTGTCCTATTGGCAAAGGAGAACGCTATATAGGAGGCAGTAATGGCTGGCACCATAGAAAAAATCGTTAGGATCGGATTATTTTCCATTGGTAAAGGCAACATAAATGCCCTCATGCCTATAAAATGCATCGACCAAATTCCAAGTCCCATAGCAACTGAAGAAAGAGATAACCAAAAAGCTTTAGGAAAAAACCCATTCTCTTGAATTCTTTGATTCATAAATAATGCCGTATACGATGCACAACAAGCGATAAACACGGATAAAAAAAATAATATGCTGGAATAATGCCCATTTAAGATCGTTATTTCCTGGGAATCGGGTATAGAAAACATAATACTCCTCAGTTCTTTGTTGATTTGTTCTTAAAGTATATCTGAATAAGTTGAAATTTCATACATTAAGTTACCCAGGAATAAAAGTAATAATTATCTGTAAATCCATTATTTATCTTACTTACCATCTATATAATTTAATAAGGAGAGGGACTAAAGAATTATCTTTAGTCCCTCTTTGCAATCTTCGTATTTAGAACAGCTTTTGCCTTCATGTCGTTTCATAAATAAACTGATATTACCGATTGGTAAAGCTCAATTTATTCATCACGTTCCTTTTTAGGATTGAACGTTTTACAGCACGTATCTTGAGAATTACTTGCTTCTTCTGAAATCTTCTCAAAATCAAAATCCGAAGCAAACTCTGTATTTTCGTTTGCAGAATGGTAATCCATATCAATCTGGATTTTCTCTGCCCCACAAACGTTTCCCTTTTTATGGAAAATACAGTTCGATACCGCACAGCTTACTTCTACATTTGGCATAGAGCTATCCTCCTCAAAAGATTGTCATGAAAAGTAAAAATGAGGATCTGCAAAATCCTCATTTACACTCTCAGACTTTATTTTGCCCAAAGAACGGATTTTTATTTGAAAGGTTTTTGCATAAAGCTTCGAAATAAGTGAAAAATAACCCTCAAAGAATGACCTTTGAGGGTTAAAGCTTATTATTTAGCTGAGCTATCTTCCATTAATTTTTCATCGGTTTTCTTGCTATTTGTGGTATTGACATTGATATAAAGCTTGCCGGCTGTGGTTTCACGGGTTTCGTTTTTAAAGCTGTCAACAACCTTCACTTCAATTATTGCACCATCTGCTTTTGTTCCAGAAGGGACTGTATAATAGCCTTCATAATGGCCAGCGCTTGTTTCTGACATGGCTAGTTCGGTGACGTTATGAGGCTGACTTCTTAAGTTGGTTAACGGCATTTGAATCGTAAAGGTTGCCCGTAATCCGGGTTCACTATCAAATTCAATCTTTACGCTTTTACCAGTAGCCAAGCTTAGGTCAGTCTCTGGTTTCACATTTTCAATAACAGGCGCTTCAAAGTCGGTCGTGATTGTCAGCGTCTTTGTTGTCCGATTACCTGCTAAATCCTGAGCAATTAGTTTAATTTTGTTTGTTCCGTGCTCCAGTAAAATTCGTTTGGAGAATTGGCCATTTTCTATAGTAGCTTTTTGCCCATTTACTTTCACAAATTCTAAGTTTGCATCGTCAATACTGCCTGTTACAGTAATCGATTCTTTATTTACTTTGTCGCCGTTTGTTGGAGCAGAAATTGCAAGTATTGGAGCTTTCGTATCCAATACAACCGTAACTGGGGAAGATTCGCCAGTTGTTTTACCTGTCAATTTGGAAGTAGCTTTAAATTCGTTATTTCCTTCTATAAGGGTAACTGGAATTTCAAATTGACCTTTATCGCTCACTTCAGCAGTGCCAGCTATTTCTCCATTTTGCATAAGCTCAATTGTTGTAGTTGGGGAGGCGGTGCCTGTCACCGTTAAAGCAGATTTGTTTGTAATTAGACTTTCAGTTGGCGCTGTAATGGCAGGGGCAGCAACTTCATAATTCACTCTTGCACGAATCATATAGTTTCCTTCTTCTTCAGGAGAAGGTGTCCAAGCACCTGATACGTATTGATAACTTCGGCCAGCGTTGTCGCCATCCTCATCTGTTCCTAATCCAGGGGCGTTTGGATTTGTATTTGCTTGAATATAGACCATATAGAAATCGCCATTTACACTAATATTGTGCTCTCGTAAGTCCACAACAGTCCATTCTCCATTACGAAGGGCCGTGGCATTGATTGGTCCAGCGATTTTCTTGCCCGGTGCCCCATTGTCGCCAGTGGCATCCCATACTTCTATGTTAAAGTCTGTACCGCCAGGACTTGGCCAAGAAGTATCCCAGAATCGGAACACACCATCTGTGACAATTCCATTTTCTTGCCCCTCTGGCAGCGACATTTTCACTGCCCATCCGTTTCCTGCATCATAAAATACTCTTGCATTTTCAGCTGTTCCATCATCATAGCCAATTTCTCCACCAGGATACGTGTAAAACGGTTCAAGTGCCGCGTCAGCCACTGCACCATCTGCGTCAATAGACACCATTAGTTCTTGACTATGGTATCCATTGGCGACAATTTTCAACGTGTAGTTGCCTTCATAGCCAGTTAATGTGTAGCTGCCGCTTTCATCCGTCGTTACTGGAACAATGTTTGCATCCTCAACAAGAAGTAAGGTTGCACCTGCAATCGGCTCTCCAGTTTGAGCATCACTAATTGTACCCGTGACAGTATTTTGAGGAAGCTCCTCTAAAGTAAAATTAGCAGCAACCGTTTGATCTGCCTCTACAGTAACGCTTTGTTCCTCCGCCTCATAGCCATAGGCACCTGCTTTGACAGTAAATGTACCCGCACCATGCATTAGTGAGTAAGAACCGTCAGCCGGATTTGTATAAACAGAAAGACCTGATTCAACAACGCTGACCTGTGCTCCTAGTGGAAGCAGAGTTGGATTTGCAATCCTTTCTACTTCAGGTGTTGTCGCTTTTTTAGGCAATGCTGGCTGAATTTTCGTTGGATCTATCGGAGTCTCCTTTTTGTCTTTTAGTTTTTCAGCAGACTTCTCAGCTTTCTTTAATTTTGCTGGTTTGTTCGCCTTTAATTTTTTTATCACCCCTAATTTGTTCTCTGCAAGTGCTGTATCAGATAGGGTAACATCATCAAGATACCAGCCATCACGTAAAACACTGCCGTCCGAATAAGCATTAAAGTCAATGTATACCCGTTGTTCCGCATAGGCCGATAAATCTATTTGCGTATTTAACCAGCCATTTGAGCTTCCTGCAACTTGCTGTAATTGCGTCCAGTTTACTAAATCGGTTGAGATAACGACATGGCCATAATCCCAGGCTCTTCCTGACGAAGACATCTCAAAATTATGCCAATGCTTAAATTGTAAATAGCTGCTTCCTTCAGGCAAGTCTACTGGCGGCATAATCAGTGTCGCATTCATATTATTGTCGTAAGTGCCCTCTAGGTTTGTCGCGTATACATTTTCACCTGAAGCTGCATTGCCAGGTCCAGAAGTTGGTACTCCCCATTCCCAGCTATTGGCTTCACCAAAAGAGCTCCAGCCTATCGGTTGCCCTTCAAAGTCTTCTGTATAGCCTGTTGTAATCCCTGGTTTTACTTCTACTGTATATTCATCACTTGTCACTTCATTATTTCCAAAATCATTAATGGTCCAAAAATACGTAAACGCTTGACCTGTGATGAGGCTGCCAGGAACAACGACTGTAAATTCACCTGATTTGTAATCTCCAGAGGAACGTCCAGCCTCAATTGTTTGTACTTCCCCATTCGGGTCCAGATAATTTAAATTCAC
>Ga0182745_1001766_pt1 | contig 20254 bp, 15 predicted proteins | sample eDN3rd30CKraftBY_FD_128523 | JGI IMG/M metagenome (GOLD analysis project Ga0182745, IMG submission 128523) | Enriched backyard soil microbial communities from Emeryville, California, USA - eDNA 3rd pass 30_C Kraft BY (version 2) (version 2) | ecosystem: Environmental > Terrestrial > Soil >...
CCCGCGAAGACGAAGGCGAAAAGTGGTGGAGCCCACACTTCCGTTCATCGAGTGCTTCAAGCACATCAAAAACAATCGATGCCATCCACGAAGTCATCGTAGCTGATCGTGTTCACAGCAGTGCGCCCGCGCTCCCAGGAAAATACAATGCGGGCGGGACGCCCGCGCTCCCAGGGAAATACAATGCGGGCGGGACGCCCGCGCTCCCAGGGAAAGAACGCGCAATCTAAAAATTGATAAATTTCACAAATCAACAATATTATTTAGTGAATGTACTTCAAGATGGCTCGACGCGATAGCGTGCGACGATCGTCGTCACGTTATCGGGCCCGCCATGCTCCAGGGCTTGCCCGACCAGCTCGGTGCAGAGGTCGCTCGCCGAATGGGTTGGATGCCGTTCGAGGATCGATTGAATCGCTTCATTCCCCAGCGGTTCCACCAATCCGTCGGTACAGAGGAGCAGCAGGTCGCCGTCCATGACCTCCACCTTGTGGATCTCGGCGTGGACCCCTTCCTGGGGGCCGCCAAGCACGTTGGTGACCACATGCCGCTTACGATGCGTGCGCGCGTCTTCCGGGGTGATCAGACCTCCTTCCACGAGGATCTGAACGAGGGTGTGGTCGCTGGTGATCTGCTCGAGCTCCCCGTCGCGATAGAGGTAGGCTCGTGAATCCCCCGCGTGTACGATGTACAGGCAGGTTCCCACGCTATAGGCCATGGTCATGGTGGTCCCCATGCCATGAAGCCTCGGTTCTTGATGGGCTCGTTCAATGATGTCCTGATCGGCGCGTTCGAGGCTCTGGCGCAGCTCACTGAAGAGCGTGTGCTCCTCGCATCCTTCAAACTGAAGGAACCATTTGAGCCGATCGAGGACGAAGCGTTCAACGCTCTCCACCGCCAAGGCGCTGGCCTCCTGGCCGCCGGCCACCCCGCCCATTCCATCAGCCACGATGAGCAAGTAACCTTCGCGGTCGGCAATTTGATCTCGCTCGCAATCCGAGAGACTGGTTTGGCACACCACGAGGGACTTGGTCATGCGCGCGACCAGGTAATGATCTTCGTTACGTTTGCGGACCTTGCCGGTATCCGTCAACGCACTCGCGTCGACGGACACTTTTCGAGGAGACTCCTTGGCGTGATCCGCTCCGCGATCATCGGGTTCCAAAGACTCGGTCGTGGGCATTTCCAGGGACGACATGGGGCTCTCCACTCCTCTCCCGCTTCCACTCGACGCATGCAGAGAATGAGCTGATTCGACCAATGTTCATGCAAACGGAATGCCAGGAACCAAATCACCTCTCTGGTCGCGGTCGATGCTCGCTGGTCCCGTCTCGCGAGGCATCAAAGAATATGGGTTTAAGGCAAACAATCGCCAAGCGGATCGTTACCGCCGGCACCGCCAGACGCCATAGCCCGCGCCCACGGCAAGCACCAGGATCGTACCGATCCATAAAGGCCAGCGTGATCGAACCAAAGGAGGAGGGGAGAGGTCGCCCAACTCGTCGGCGATCACGTTCAAGGAACCGATCCGAACATCGACCAGGGTGGGAGAGCCTCCGTTGGCGGCCGCCACGCGCACGCCATTGACGTCTTCCCGCCCCACCTCGAACTGATCAATCTCCCGGAAGGAGTCGCTATCTCCCTCAGCGGCCAGATACGCGAGCACGGCCCCGGTCCGCGCGATGCGGAGCTTTCCCGACCGGCCCGTGGCGGGGGCCGACTTGACTCGGTGTTCGCGGGCGCTTCCCGGGGGAGTCGAGGCCCGGTGGGCGAAAAAGACCGTCTCCCCACCTGGCTTGAGTTGCCAGCCCGTCGTGACGGCGGTCTGGGCCGGTGAAACCATGGTCAGGTAAAGCGAAGGGCCCGCCCCCTGGCCCCCTTCGGGTTCCTTCACGTTGACCACCTCGAATTCCATGGTGATCTCAAAGTCCCCCTTGATACCCGTCTTCAAGACGACTCCAACAGGGGGCTTCTTGCCGTGCTCCGGCGGCAAGACGATCCGCAACCCTTTCTTGTCGGAACGGATCGCGGTGGCAAAGCCGGGCCCGGTCGGCCGAAAGAGGCTTGCGTCGTACGGCTTGCCTCGAAAGTCCTGGCGGAACTCCGCCGCCAGAGCGGGTGTTCCAACGCTCCAGGCGCAGAACAACCCGAGGAGAGCCGTCCGAATCCTGGTTCTACTCCACACGTTCGGTTCTCCCCAATCAATCGTTCTGACCGTCCAGCGGAGCCCCATCGGCCCGCGCACCCATCCGAGCAAAAATCTTTGGATCTATGGAATACGTCACATGACGCACGGAACCATCACCCAGCACAAAGTTCATACCGGAATGATGTGACGATCCGAACTGAGCAAATCCTCGCTCGGATGTCGGCTCGTTACTGTCGAGCGCGGGGGGAAGGTTCGTATCGCGCATCGTGTCCCAATCATTACCGCAGGTGTATCCTTCGTTGTCGTCGCTCCGGCCCGCCCCCAGGTAGAAGAGGTTCATCCGCTTGTCCCCCACGAGGAGGGTTGAAGACGAGCCGTCGAGCATGTCGCGCAAACCCAAGGGGAACCCCATCCAGTTGGCACGAATCGCCCCCGTCCCCTCACTCAGGTTGTTGGACGCGTAGTCGCTCAGGGCGTGGGTTACCCGGTCGCTGGTCCCTTGGCTGATATAAAAATCGGCGTAGGTGTAAGTCATCGGCGAGCGGCGAGTCGGGCAGAAAAAGACATTGAAGAGGGCCCCAACCGCCACGCGCTGACGGGCGTTGTCGGTCGTCTCACTTCCCCCTTCCCAGGCGTTTTTCCCTTCGATGTAAGGGAGTATCTGGTAGCCCCAGCCAGCGCCCTGCTGAGCCCCCACGGCAGGCGAACCATTGAGATACCTGGGTGCGCTTCCCCAATCTCCTCCCGCCGTTGGGAAATAGCCTAACTGGTCGTGATGCGACTGAAACGCCAGGCCAAGCTGCTTCAAGTGATTGGCGCACTGAAGCCTTCGAGCGGCCTCTCGACTTGCCTGAACAGCCGGGAGCAAGAACCCAACGAGAAGTGCGATGATCGTGATCGCGACCAGCAGTTCGATGAGCGTGAACCCCACACGAGGCCGAAGCACCAACGGAGTTCGCAACATGGGAGTTCTCATCCGGCTGACTCCAAGCTCAGGTTTCCGACAAATACTAACAACTTCAACAATTCATTATTTTGTTTCATCACATTTAATTGAATCGTCATGGGTCGGCTTGAGGTTCGACGAGCTGCTCGGCCTTCAACGTAAACTCGACGAGCCGGCCGTCGACCAGGGCATTGTGCAACCAACCCGGGTCCGCCGCGAAACGAACGATCCGCACATCCTTATCGCTGGCGTCGAGCGTTCGCATCAGCCGAAACGCCCCCGACTCCCCTTCCGCGGCGAAGCAGCGGAACACGGAGCCTCGGCGCTCCACTCGAAGGCGAAAGACTCCCGCTTCTTTGCGCACGACCAAGGTATCCGTGAACTGATCGACCCGTTTTTCCCCCCGACTCCGATCGCCGGTTCGGTGTCCGACGAGAAAAACGGGCCCACGCACCTTGTCTTGCATCTTGCCGAACCACAGGCCGTTCCATTCCTCGTCATCCATGAAGAAGTAGACGGTGAGCCCCACACCAGGCCCTTCGTTCGGCCGAACAACCTGGAGCAGTTCAAACGTCGCCTCCAGCTCGAAGTCGCCGCGAACGATGGGGCGGAGCGCTACACCCAGGGGTTGCGCGGGGCCGTTGGCCGCGGGGAGGCTGATCCGCAAACCTTCCGGCTCGAACCGGACGAAACGCTCCGGTCGAGGGCCAGACCACTTCAAGAGCTCTCGGTTCAACCTTCCGCCCCGAAACGACTCAGCCACGCTGGAGTACGATGGCGACCGGAGAGGCCCCCAGCCCACGTACCCGACGATCGAGGCCACGAAGAGCAAGGCGAGCAGAATCCCGCTCGCAAGCCCCCCTTTCGTGGTAGCCAGGGTCAGAACGGAAGGAGACACCGTCCCCACCAGGCTCGTCTTGTTGACCAAGGCCGATGCGCCCTTCAGGGTGGAGGTCCAGAGGGCCGCCGGGACCGCCGCCTCCGCTTCTCCACCGGCGAGCAGAGTTCCCAGAACGGCCAAGGTGATCCCTCGACGAAGGAGCCGGCTTCGCAATCGCTCTCTTCCGCGTCTCACGCGGTCCTTCAAGGTGCGCGGGTTGACGTTCAAGATGTGCCCGGCCTCTTCCAATGTGTGGCCTTCGAAGAGGCAGACGATGACCGCGGACTGCAAGTCGTCGGGAAGACGAGCCATTTCTTCATCGAGGGCCTGCCGCACCTCGCGCCAGGAAAGATTCGCCTCGTCCACGATGGCTTCGCTTCGGGCGTGGGCCGCTTCGTTCAGGGATTGACGCCCGCGCCGCGCACGTGCCCTGCGTGCGAGCCGCAACGCGACGGTTTGCAACCAGCCTGCCACGGAATCGCGCTGGAGGATCGACGAGGCCCTTCTCGCCAGTTCGAGGAAACTGGCCTGGAACACATCTTCCGCGTCCTGGGCGTGGGCCATCACGCGCCGGCAAACCCCGAAAATGTAAGGACCGTGGCGGGTCAGGAGTTCGGCGAAGGCGGCCTCGTCGTGGTTCTTGACGAACCCTTCGAGCAACTGGCCGTCCGAGCGGGAGCGACCAGGGCCAGTCTCCTGTTGTGGGTTCAGCGCGGGGGTCACCATGTCACATGCGTTTCTGAACTCGGGATTGGCTTGAGCATGCAAAGGCCGACGCCTTGCCAACGTCCTCACACAGAATGATGTGACCTGACCTCGCCAAAGGGACAGGGAAAAACGGCGAGCTCATCCCGATTTCGCCCGAAGGGGGCGGCCGACGCCTGGCTCGAGCGCAACCTGGCCGGAGAAAGAGCAGAGGGGGGGCATCAAAAGAGAGGACTTCGCCTCTCCATCTGGCATGCACCAGTCGAGAGACGAAGTCCAAGGGTAAAACGCGATTCGAGGTGGGTAGACCCGACCAGCAGGCCAACCGACCGGTTTAGACGTAGGAACTTCCCGCCGCTTCGCGCCGCTCGCGATCGCTCGGGGCGTCCTCGGCGTGCGGTCGAGGGATCGAGGAGCCCTGGTGCGAGAACCGTCCCACAATCCGCCGGAAGAAATTCACCCACTGATCGATCAGCTCATAGAACACGGGGGTCACGACCAGGGCGAGGACCAGCGAGAACATCTGGCCGCCGATGATGACCTTCGCCATGCTCGCGCGAGCCCCCGCTCCGGGCCCCTTGCCAAGGGCGATCGGAACCATGGCCGCGACGAGCATGACCGTCGTCATCAAGATCGGCCGAAGCCGGGTATGGTTCGCCTCGATGATCGCCTCTCTGCGCGGAACGCCCTTGTCCCTTAGCTGGTTGGTCGCATCCACCTGAAGAATCCCGTTCTTCTTGACGATGCCGACGAGCATGAACAGGCCGAACATCGCATAGATATCCATGGGTGTTCGGAACATGACCAGCGAGAGCAGGCCGAAGGGGACTGTCACGGGCAACGCCATCAAGATCGAGATGGGCTGAGCCCAGCTCTCGAACTGGGCGGAGAGGATCAAGTACATGAACAGGATCGAGAGCCCGAAGGCGATCATGAAGTAATAGCCCGTCTCTCCCATCGTCTTCGCCTGACCGGTGAAGACATAAGAGTATTGCTTGGGCAGATTCATCTCCTTGAGGATGGCGTCGGCGCGCGAGACCGCTTCACCCAGGGGGATCCCTTCGGGGTTACCGAGCACCGTCACGATGCGCTCGCGGGTGAGCCGTTCGATTTCCGTGGGGCCACGCTCATCGACCAGTTTCGCCAGGCTCGAGAGGTTAACCAGCCCCGCGGTGGCGGAAGGGAGTTTGAGCTGATAGAGCTCGGCCGTGGAGGACCGCTCGGAAGCCACCGCCCGAAGCCAGACGTCGTACTGTTCGTCTCCGTCGCGGAACTTCGAGATCGGCATCCCCCCCACCAGCACCCGTAGCGTGTCGGCGATCGTCCCAACGGGAATGGCCAGGTCGCTCGCGCGCTCTCGGTCGACAATGACCTGAACCTCCGGCTTTCGCAGGGAGATCGAGGTATCGAGGTCCACCAGCCCCGGCTTCTCCTTGAGCTTGGCCATCAAGGTATCCGCGTACTTGGACAATTGCTCGAGGTCGGGGCCGGAGAGGTTGACCTGGAAAGTCTGAGGGCGCCGGCCCCCCTGGAACGCTGAGACGTCGTTCACGCTGGCCCGCAGGTCGGGGTAGTCCACGAGCAGGTCACGGGCCTCTTGCTGAATCGCGAACTGGGTGTATTCCGGAACCCGTTCCTCCAGATCCTCCATGCCGACATAAATCGTCGCGCGGGTCACATCCCCCTGACCCTTCACAACGCGGCCCCCCGTCGCCTGGCCGATCGTTGTGAATAAATGCTTGGTCCCCTTGAGCGCCCGGAGCCGGGTTTCGAGCTCGTTGCAGATCGTGCTCGTCCGTTCGAGGCTGTAACCTTCGGGAGTTGTGATCGTGACTTCGTACTCGCTCTGATCGTCGCGTGGAATGAGCGACATTCCCATGATCTTGCCGATGGGGATCGTGCTAAAGATGACGCCGAGGGCGAGAAGTACGACCACGAACTTGAACCGCATCGCGGCGCGCAAGATCAGGCCGTAGCTCCCATCGACCAGGCGATAGATCACGCCCGACTTGCTGTTGGCGTGCCCCACCTCGCTCGGGTCGAGCTTGAGGAACCGGCTGCACAGCATGGGCGTGAGCGTGAACGACACGAACAGGCTCATCGTGACCGCGAAGGCGACCGTCAAGCCAAAGCTTGAGAAGAACCGGCCGACGATCCCCCCCATGAACGCGATCGGCACGAAGATGACGATCAACGAAAGGCTGGTCGCCATGACCGGGAGGGCGATTTCACGCGTTCCAATGCGCGACGCCTCCATGGCGTCGAGCCCTTCTTCCTCCATGTGGCGGAAGATGTTTTCGTGAACCACCACCGCGTCGTCGATCACGATCCCGATCGCCAGGATCAGGCCGAGCATCGTGATATTGTTCAACGTGAAGCCCATGTAGCTCATGAACATAAACGTTGGAATGATCGACGTGGGGATGGCCATGGTGGCAATCACGGTCGTTCGCCAGTCGCGAATGAAGAGCAAGATCGTGGCCGACACGAGCACGCCGGCCAGCAAGAGGTGGAACTTCACCTCCTCAATCGACTTCTTCACGAACCGGGACTGGTCGCGGATGACCTCGGTGACGATGTCGGCGGGGAGCGATTCTCGCAAAGTGGCGAGCCGCTCCTGGACATCTTCCGAGACCTTGACGGTATTCGTGCCCGACTGCTTCTGAACGACGAGGCTAACCGCGTTGTTGCCGTCGAGCCGGGCCAGGGTTCTCGGTTCCTCGAACGAGTCTTCCGCCCGACCGATGTCGCGAATTCGTACCGGGTAGCCGTTGCGATTCGCGACGATCAGGTTGTTAAACTCATCGGCCGTGTTCAACCGTCCCAGGGTGCGCAGCACGAGCTCACGAGGCCCTTGGTCCACGCGTCCGCCGGGCACCTCGAGGTTCTGCCGCAAGAGGGCCACGCGCACCTCTTCGACCGAGAGGCCATAGCCGGCGAGCTTGTCGGTATCAACCACCACGTTCATCGCGCGGATGCGGCCGCCAACGAGCGAGACCGCCCCCACGCCATTCACGGTTTCGAGCCGTTCCTTGATCCGCTTCCGAGCGATCTCGGTCACCTCGCGAAAGTCGCGGCTGCCCGAGACGGCAATCGTCAAGATCGGCATCGACCCGGTATCGAACTTATCAATGATCGGGACCTCGGTCCCGTCAGGCAGGTCGGCCAGGATCGTGTTAACCTTGTCGCGGACCTCCTGCGTTCCCACGTTCCCGTTCTTCGAGAGCTGGAACTGCACCGTGATCGTCGAGACCCCCTCCATGGTGGTGGAGCGGAGCTCCTCGATCCCGCTGACGGTGTTGATGATATCTTCGATGGGCTTCGTTACCGAGGTTTCCATCTCCTCAACGCCCGCCCCGGGTAACACGGTCGTGACCGTGCAAACGGGGAAGTCGACGTCGGGGAAGAGGTCCACCCCCAGGCTCCCGTACGAGACGATGCCCAGCACCACCGGGACCGCCATCAGGACCCAGGTGAAAACGGGACGTTTGATACAGATGTCGGAAATGGTCATGGAAGCGACCTTAAATCCAGATAGGAAGTCTGGAACCCCGTTCGGTCCCCTAGTTCAAAGGGGCGCCGTACCCTCTTGCCAAACGGTCAGACTCAACTCAAGCCCGGTACCGGAATCGGACCGGGCACGAAATCGTGGACGTGACGCTCTGCGAAATGATGCTTGCTTATTTCTGGGGTACTTCCGGCCTCGCCCCGGCGCCCGGTTCCGCGAGGGCCGGCAAGGGGGCTTTCCCCTCAGCCTGCTTTTCATTCTCTTTCTTGGGCTGATCGGCAGAGTCGGCTGCTGGCTTCGGTTTCGACTCTCCCTCGGGCTTCCGCAACACGATCGGGGTTCCGTCGGCCAGTTGAGTCTGGCCGGAGGTCACCACCTGGGCTTGCTCGGGGAGCTCGCCCGAAACCTCAATCCAACCCAAGCCTTCCTGACCTGTCTCAACATTGATTGCGCGTGCCTTGTCGTTCTCAACCACGAACAACTTCGTAACACCGGCGAACTTCACGACCGACTCGATGGGCACGACCGGGGCTTTCGCGTTCCGCTCGGTCAAGATGGACGCCTTGGCGAATCCACCGGGGCGAAGCAACCCTTGATCGTTCGGAACGGCGACCTCCACCTGAAAGGTTCGGCTCACCGCGTCGACGGAGGGATTGATCCGCGCGACCTTCCCTTCAAACGTGGTGCCGGAGTGGGCCGCGATCTGAATTCGGACGACCTGCCCGAGCGCGATTTCCGAGCTATGCCGCTCCGGCACATTGGTCCAGAGGCGGAGGGGGCTTTCCACGACGAGGTCGAAAAGCGGGTCCCCCTGACGGACCATTTCTCCTTCGGCGATGATTCGCTTGGAGACGGCGTACTCAAACTTGCTCGAATCCCCTTGGGGCCTGGCGAAGGAAAGAGGCGCACGAATCTCGGTGTCTTTTCGCGCTTGCATCGCCACATCGACCGCCGCTCGGCTGGCCCGAGCGTTGGCGAGGGTCGCCTGCGCGGTGAGCGAAGCGTTGGCCAGCGCGGCCTCGGCGGCCTGTTCATCGTTTTCGCTGTTCTGCAAGTCCTGAGCGGCCCCCGCGCCTCGGCGGCTGAGCGTGCGCTCTCGGGCCAGGTTTTGCCTGGCTCGGTCGAGTGCGACCCTGGCCTGAACGACCGCTGGAACCGCGCTGACATCAAAATCCTTGGTTGGCAGGTCGGTGAGGCCCAGCTTGGCGAGCTCGGCCTGAAACTGGCGCTGGGCTTGCTGGATGGCCAGGTCGGCGTCGATGGGATCGAGCTCGGCGAGCAGGTCGCCCGGCTTCACCCGATCGCCCATGTCGTGGTGGATCTTCAGCACCCGCCCCTGGCTCTTCGAGCCGACCGTCACATCTTCCCAACCGTTGAGCGTGCCGACCACCTCGACGGTTCGCTCGACCACACGCTGCTCCAGCGGAGCCGTGGTGATGGGAACGGGCTTCGGGGTGGTCGAGGCTTCCGCTTTCGATTCGCCGGTCGAGTGACCACACCCCGCCAGCACGAGAGTGGAGAGTGCCGCGCTCGACCAGCAGACCGCCCGGATTCCGCTAGGAAACACCATGATCAAGACCTCCAGCCGGGCTCCCCGGCTTGCCAAATCCGAGGAGCAAATCGTCCACGAGGCGTTTCGCGAGCCCGGGACCCAGTTCTTGATTCTTGTAGAGAAAGTCCAGGACCGAGATCACGATCATGCCTCGGCAGGCCCTGGCGAAGCCCTCAACCCGAGCCTCGTCAATCAACCCCGCGTTCGCCGCGTGGCGAACGATCTCCAACATGACGCACGACATCCCCCCCTTGAACCGCTCCATCTCCGCGATCAAGCCCTTGGCGGGAGGGCCGAAGAACAGACTAAACAGAAAACGGCTCCGATCCGGGTCCTCTCGACCCCAGGCGAAATGCACCTCAAAGGTCGCGTAGAGCATCTCAACCGGGTCTCCTCGCGACTCGAGGATGCGCCGGAGGGCTTCGTCGAGATGAGCCATCGGCCTGAGCAACAGCGCCTGGGCGAGCCCTTCCTTACTCCCGTAGTGGTAGTAAAGCGTGGGCTTCGTGACCCCCGCTTCCTCGACGATGGCGCGAACCGGCGTCGCGTCATACCCTTGAGTCGCGAAGAGGCGGGCGGCCACCTGGGCAATATGCCGGGCGACCTCGCTCGTCTCTGCTCCTTCAACAGGCAACGGTTGAATCAACCCACTCCCCTTCCAAAACGGTGGCGATTCACGCCTATACCGAACGGTAGGTATAATAAAACCTCACCCCAACTCGTCAAGTCGATTTGTGACGGTCATTCCGAAAAGAAAAGGGGGTGTCCGAGGCGTGGGAAGAAAGTTAGGCTCAAACAGTCGCACTTGCGCCCGGTCAATCTTCCTCGGATCGATCGAATCGATCGATCAGGGCCGCCGCAAGCGAAAGCCTGTGCGAGGCAAATCCCAATCCGGCTCGAATTCCACGAAAACGAGGCGTCCCGATGAACGTGAAGCGCCAGATTACCCCCACGATCACCATTGGCGACCAACCGACCGACGCCGACCTTCAAGCATTGAAAGCGGAAGGATACGGCGGCGTAATCAACCTGCGCAACGATGGTGAGCCCGAACAGCCTCTAAGCACCTCGGCCGAGGGAGACGTCGCGCGGGGGGCTGGTCTGGCCTACCTTCACTACGGCGTTGGAGCAGCCCTGCTAACAGAGGAAGGGGTCAACCAGGTCCGCGAATTCCTCGATCGCGAGACGCAGTCAGGCAAGGTGCTCGTCCACTGCCGTCGGGGCGGCCGGGCAGTCGCCCTGGTCCTGATCCACCAGGCCAAGGCCCAGGGATGGAAAAACGACGAGGTCTTCGAAAAAGGGAAAGCCATGGGCCTTGAAGTGGAAGGAGGGCTCCGGACCGCCGTGGCCAACTACCTCCAGCAAGAAGCGAGCAAGTCCTGACCCCCCTGGAGGTAATCGTTCCGGGCAAAAGCCACCGTGCCGTTAACCTCGGACGTCCCGAAGGCAACGGTTCGCTTCGACGTCCAGGCTCTTTGCCGCAATTGTGATTGGCCATAGGTTCCCACTCACAGATTAGGCCCTGCAAGTCATCCCATTTGTAGGGTGTGTCAAGCGTCAGCGCAGACGCACCAACAACGTAGGCCAAGGCCTCATTAGCGCAATCGCTTACACGCAAACACAAATACACATATGTAAACATACGTAATCGCCTGGACCAACCTGGCGGGTCATCCCGATTAATCCGTTGAGGAGATTCAAGGGCCAGACTTCGCCCTTCCTGGGAGCGCGGACATCTTGTCCGCGTTTCGCACTTGCTAAATGCGGACGTGACACCCGCTCGCCCAGAAAGATAGACCTCAATGCTTCATAGAATCTGTTGGTGCGTCTGCGCTGACGCTTGACACACCCTACGAAGGGGATGACTCCAGCCTCTCACCTTTGGAACGCCTTACTCGCTGGCTATCGATATCCCCTGAAATATCTTGTGAGGCTGATCGCACACCGACTCCCACACAACATCATCCACTCAAGTCGCGGGGCGAATGTCGTCATCAATCTCAACGACTTCCGACCCCACCAGCATGACAAGCATGCCGCGAATCTCTTTGACTCGATCCATCGAGACCTCAAAATCAATCGTAATCACGTCATCAACACCGATTTTCTCTGCCGTTTCGGGTGAAAGCCGCAGGACAAGTTGGTTTTTGAGCAATAATGCTCCCGCGACATCGCCATAGTCACCGTGCCCTTGAGAGTTGACTTCGATGTGGAGTTTATCAAACCCAAGTTCGATTTCCTCCTGAGGAAGCCGCGATAGCTCTCTTTGTAGAGTGACATACTGGGTTGTATCAAACTCGTCGTCGGCAAAACCAAGCAACGCAATGCCATCTTCAATTTGAGAAACAATACAGGCTGCTTTGAATCTCATTGGACCTCCCAGACAAATCAAATAACACATATTTATTAAACATAATCTTGTTCGTAATCCACTGACGATCGAGAAGTATGTCAAAAGGGTGGCCGAGGGAATAGATCCAACCTTCGACGCCCGGGTCAGGTCATCTCTTCGCCCTCTCCTGAGATTCGGCTTCGTGGTCGCCCCATTTTATGCGCCATCGTATCCGCTCGAAAGTCACCGCGTTCCAGCGCACTCTCCGAAGTCTGGGTCCGATCGGGCAGGCGCCAAAGGAGGAGGAGCACCCACTCGCGACCGACTGTCGGGTCCAGTCCCGAAGTATCACGCAGAGTGTCTAACAAGGCAACGACTTGCAGGCGGCTGGTCGCCGCGCCGAACAGTGGTTCAAGTACGAGACCCGCGCACGCGGGTCGTGCGCCCTCGCCAGTGGACGGCCCCGTGGAGGTGGTACAAGTATCCGGCTCGAATCGCACAACAGGCCACCACCAACGCGGAGAGAGGGAAGGCCAGGGCGCGGCTGCGATCGAAGGAGAAGAGTTCACGGCTGAGCCAGAGACATCCATATTCGACCAGGTAAGTGCTCAACGCGAAGACGGCCAGCGGCCATTCGCCCTTAGCAAGCGCATACCCAAGCGCAATCAGGGGCGTCCAGAAGACGAGGAACGGGAGCAACAGGATCAACGGGCTCGCCCAGACCCGACCGCGAAACCCTTCCAGAATATTCTTGGTCGTTCCCCAGAACGCATGCCGGTTCCCCTTGAAAAGCCGAACTTCAAGGAGCCAGGGGGCAGCCCGAACCGCGACGCGACCGCCACGCGACTTGACCAGCCTGGCGAGACTCACGTCGTCGAGCATCTCGCCGCGAATGGCCGCGAGGCCACCAACAGCCTCGAGCGTCTCGGCTCGAACCAGCATAAAAGCTCCCACGCCAAGCGCATCGGGCTTGGTGGGGTCCTCGATCCGGGAGTTCGCGAACTCGGCCACACCGCTCACGACAATGGGCAAGATCACGTTCTCCCAGAACGAGACGAACCGCATCCGAGGGAACAGGCTGAGGAAATCGAGCCGATCTCGCTCCAACGCCCCCAGCGCCATGGCGAAGCACTCTGGCTGATGAAACACGTCGGCGTCGGTAAAGAGGAAATAACGCCCCGATGCCGCCTCAACCCCTTGCCGCATGGCGTTGGGCTTGCCGAGCCAACCGTCGGGGACCTCGGGGTTGTGAATCACCTTCAAGCGAGGATCGAGGCAGGCGAGCTCGTCGGCGATTTTCCCGGTTTGGTCGGTGGAGTGATCGTTGATCAGGATCACCTCGAGACGAACTCCCGCCTGGTCCAGGATCGATCGTAATGAGAGTGACAAGTCCTCAGCCTCGTTCCGCGCGGGGACGATCACGGAAACCAACTCATCAAGGGCCGCCTCACTCCTGCTGGGCAGGTCTCCACGCCACCTGAGCCGGCCTAACGCCGCGTGAATCTGGTAACCCACACTCAACGAGAGGATGCAAGCCAGGCCGCAAACCAACCACAACACTTGACTCATACCATCACTTTTTTTGAAAAGGGATCCTTTGGATTTCTTGGTGCGAATCAGGACCGCAATCCGAGTCTTGGCGGGATGTCTTGGGCGAGTTGGACGAGCGTTTGCTTGACTCACCCGTTTCGCAAGTCGTAAAGTAGGAGTCGATGCATCCGTGCAACGAATGACGGGCTCGGTAATCGTTCTTCCCGGTACCGAGCCGCCCGTGAATCACCTCCGTTTCGACCCTCGTCGAGCGTTAGGGGGAGCCGCTCATGGTGCGCCTTGGAATGACCTGTGCCGCCCTGTTCGCCTTGGTCTGGCAAGGGCTAGGAGTCGGAATCGCTCACGCTGAGGAGGACATGCGGACCGCCTCTTCGTACCTCCAGGGACTGCGTGACCGGGGCTATTTCGACCTGGCCGACGAGTTCATCGAGGCGCTCAGAAAAGATAAGGCAACCCCGCCTGAGTTTCTCGTGACGATCGACTACGAGCAAGGTCGAATCAAGCTCGACGAGGCGAGCCGAACGGGCGACCTGGGATTGCGTCGAGAGCTTCTGGATCAGGCAAGGACCCGGCTCGCCGAATTCAGTAAGAAGAATCCCGACCACCCCCTCGCGTCGGAAGCCCTGGTGCAAATTGCCCGGCTGCTGGTGGAGCGCGGTCATCTGGCCATGCTGTTGCGAGAAGATACGGAAGACCCCAAGCTGAAAGAAGCCAAGCTAACCGAAGCCCGCACCTCGTTCCAGCAAGCGCGTGACGCGTACGCGAAGGCCGACGAAAAGCTGTCAGCGGCCTATAAGACCTTCCCACCTCACATCCCGGAAGACCAGAAAGAGAAAATCAAGGAGCGGGACAAGACGCATCTGTCGATGATGGACGCCCAGATCCAGAAAGCCGTGGTGGACTACGAGGAAGGGCAAACCTATCCCGCGGGCAGCAAGGAACGGGGCGAGTTTCTCACGAAGGGGCTTCAACAATTCGAAGCGCTTTATAAGCAATACCGTACACAGGTGGCAGGGCTTTACGCCCGGATGTGGCAGGCGAAGTGCTACGAGGAGCAAGGTCAGCTCGGCCCCGCCCTGGGAATTTATAACGAGTTGCTGGAACACCAGGCCCCAGAGCTCAGACCCATGCAGCGGCAGGTCGCCTACTTCAAGATCATCGCCCACGGCAAGCGCAAGGAACATGCGCTGGCGGTCGACCTGGCCAACGTCTGGCTTCAGCAATTCAACACGCCCGCGGAGCATCGTACCAATGAGGGGCTAGGGGTTCAGCTCGAACTGGCCAGGAACATCCTGGCCCAGGCCCCCAACGCCACGGAGAAGGATAACCCCGCCGCGATTCGCAGGGTGGTCGATGTGCTCGGACAGGTGGTCCGATACGCCTCTCCGCACAAGACCGAAGCGCTCGTTCTGCTCAAGAAGTACAAGCCCAAGGCCGCCGCCAACGCCGAGAACCTCTCTCGGATGGACTACGCGGAGCTCAACGATCAGGCCGACCAGGCCATCGCCTCGCAGGAGTGGGACCGGGCGATCCAGGCCCTCAAGTTCGCCGTCCTCAAGGCCGACCCGCTCAAGGACATCGACAAGGCGAACATGGCGCGCTACAAGCTCGCCTATTGCTACTACATGAACAAGCAATATTATGAAACCAACGTATTGACCGAACACCTGGCGCGCCGGTATCCGCGGTTCAGCATGGCTCCCAAGGCCTCGGAAATTGCCATGGCGTCACTGGCCGACGCCTACAACCTGCATCGAGAGATCGACCGCGGCAGCGACCTGGCCCGGCTGATCAATATCGCTGAATACGCGGTAAAAACCTGGCCCGACCGCGAAGAGGGAGACGCAGCCCGCATGACCCTGGGACAGGTCTATCAGGGGACCGGGCAGTACGCCAAGGCCATCGAGGTCTATGAGTCGGTCCCCGCCAAGTCGAAGCGTCGGGTCGAGGCCCAGGGGAAAGTCGGAGCTTCGCATTGGGAATTGAGCCGGTCACTCAGGGCCAAGAACAACGAGAAGGAAGCCGACGCCGAGGTGGTCAAGGCACTCTCGAACCTGAACGCCGCGCTCAAGACCAGAAAGAGCGCGGGGACGGTGGCTTCGGATCCAGACCTAATCACCAACATCTGCGATATCGCCGAGATCAACCTGAGCACCGGTAAGGCGAAGGAAGGACTCGCGTTGCTCGAGCCGAGCGTGAAGGCGGCCCGGACCATCGGAACTTCCGGACCCGCCTTCAGTCGGATGATGACGCTCTTGCTCCGAGCCCACATTAGCATGGGGGAGATCGAGAAGGCCCAGGAAGACATGGCCTATCTCGAAGAGAAAGGGGGAGGAAATAACCTCGCCCAGCTCTACTACGAACTCGGAAAACTGCTCGAAACCGAGCTGGCGGCCCTGAAGGAGAAAGGGGATAGCGCCACGCTCGCCAAGCGACAGGCCGACTATCTCAAGTTCCTCCAGGCGTTGGCCAATGCCAAGTCGGGTCAGACCCCGCAATCCTTGCTTTGGGCCGGCGAACAGATGCTCAAGATCCAGAACCCGCGCGAAGCGGGCCAGCTCTTCGGCCAGATCCTTGAGAAGTGGGGAGAGAACAAGGAATTCCTCGCCCAGCAAGGAGCGGATCAATTCGTGCTCCAGGCGAAGATCGGCAGCGTTCAGGCTCTGCGAGAGCAGGGGGACTACACCAAGGCCGAGTCGATGCTGGCCGAGCTCACGAAGCAGAACCCCAGAACGGCCGCCTTGATCTTCGAGCAGGGGATGATCCTGGAGCGAAAGGCCGAGGCCAAGGAAGGGAGCTGGAAGCAAGCGTTCGCCCACTGGCAAAACCTGGCGGTCCGGCTCGGGACCTCCCGCCCCAGACCCCCCCAGTATTACGACGCCTGGTACCACGCCGCTTACGCGCTGAATCAGGATGGCCTGGGCACCAAGGCGAAGCAAACGCTCAACAGCATCATGCGCCTGTCTCCCACCGTGGGTGGGACGGACATGAAGCAAAAATATGAAGCCTTGTTGAAGAAAATCAAGTAAATCGACCCGGATCTCTTTCTGCTGCCCTGTGCGGGAGACCTTGCGCAATGATTTTCCGACACTTGATTCCAGCCGGAACCCTGGTCCTGGCGCTCAGTGCTTCGGTACTGGCCGACGAAGTCATTCTGGTTCCGGGTTCGACGGTCAAGAACGCGGCGGGCGGTCGGGTCCGAGGTACGGTCGAGTCGGAGTCTGGGACCGAGGTGGTCGTGAAACTGGGCTCCACCACAACCCAGGTTCCGGTCGCCGACATCCTCTCCATCGTCTATACGGGACAACCGGCGAGCATGGCCTTGGCCGAGTCTCGCGAAGCGGCGGGAGCTCTGAGCGAAGCCGCCGACCTGTATAAGAAGGCGGTCACGGAAGCCGCTGGCAAACCATTCATCCTTGAAGCGGCCCAGTTCCGCCACGCCCAAACCCTGGCCGAGTTGGCTCTGACCGACCCGGCACGATCGGCCGACGCGCTCGCCCAGCTCAATACCGTCCTCAAGGCTCACCCCAAGAGCCGGCACGCCGGCGCGGCACTTGACAGCCTGGCGCGACTGCAACTTCAAAAGGAAGATTACGCCGCGGTCGAGAAGCTCGCGACCGACCTGGCGAAACTTCCCCAAGGCGAAGAACGCGCGGCGATCCTCCGGGCCAAGGTCTTCTCCAAGAAAGGGGAGTTTGACAAGGCCCTGTCCGAGTACGACAAGCTCATCAAGGCAAGCCCGGAAGGTTCTGTACGCCGACGAAACGCCCAGCTCGCCCGCGCGGAGAGTCTCGCCGACCAGAAGAAATTCCCCGAGGCGGTCACCGAGCTGAGGAAGGTTATCAACGATAGCTCACCGGAAGATATCCCCACTCAATCCGCCGCTTATAACACTCTGGGAGACTGCCTGAGAGCCGCCGGCAAGCCCAAGGAAGCGCTCGACGCCTACTTGCATACCGATATCCTGTACGCGAAGGACAAGGTCGAGCACCCTCGAGCGCTGGCGAACATTTCAAAGCTTTGGCGTGTGCTCAAGCGGGATGATCGAGCCGATGAAGTCTTGCAGCACTTGAAGAAAGAGTACCCGAACAGCCGGTGGGTCAGCGTGGCCAGTTCGGTTCAGGTTCCTTGATCATCTTGATCGCCAATCCGGACCGGGCCCGGAACGCACGCGTTGACCGAGGCCGCGGGCCGGTTCCTCCCGCCCGCTCGCTTCCTTGAAACAAGCGGAGTGAGGACCGGCTCCCTCAGAACGGAGGAGGGCTCGCTTCCTTCGGCGCGGCGGGGACCGGGCGGGTTGGCGAGACCCGTGGGGTGCTCGCGGAAGTTGGGCGTCCTCTTGAAGTCGATGCCCCCGCGCTGTTGGAACTGGTCGAGCGCCTGGTACGAGGTGAGGTCAGATCGGCGGTTGCTCCCGCCTGATCGGGGTCGGGATTGATCGGCTCAACCGTTCCCGCCGCTCCCTCTTCCTGACCATTGAACCGGATCAGGGTACCCGCAAGCAGAGGAACCGACGAAGAAACGATCAGAGAATCATTGGGCCGGAACGAGCCGGTCACCTGAATTCGTTCCGCCCCTCGATTGCCGAGCAACTGGACAGGCACCTCCACGACATATTCATTGCGAACCACCTGAACCTTCGCGTCGTCACGCTTGGACTTCTCCGCCTGGCGTAATGCACGAAGTGGGATCGTGGCCAGGGTTGTGGTGGGCAACGACGGGCTCAGTACATGCTGGCCCGGCTCAAGCTTTCGATCGGCGTTGGGCACCACCACCCAGGCTCCCGTGAGTGGCTTGGCCAACTCGCGCAAGGGTGAGTGCGACTCCGGTAAGGGAACGGTCGTCTGAACCTTCCCCTCAACTATCTGCCCTTCCACCTCGAGCTTGACCGTCGCCGCGGGGGTCGCGACGGTTCGCTCCAGGGGGACCAGGACGCGAAGGCTCGAGTCGTCGGCGAGCTCCGCGATCGTCTCACCCGCGGAGACATACTGCCCCGAACTGGCATTGATCTTGAGCAACCGGCCACTGAACGGGGCCTTAATCGTGCAGAGGTCCAACTCAATCGCGGCGAGATCCGCGCGTGCCTGGGCCGCTTCAAGCTGGGCTTCCGCCACCTCTCGATTTGGTGCGCTCTTGAGAAGCGCGGTCATCTCCCGGACGTGGGCCTGAGCTTCCTTAACCCTCGCCAAGCCCATGGCCCGATCCAACTCGGCAATCTGCGCCCGGTTTTGAACCGACGACCCGACCGCGAAATCCATGGACCTCACCAACCCACCCCGAGGGACCACAATCGGGATCCGCTTGATCGGTTCCAGAACCGAAGGGATCTGGTAGCGATCGGGCTGTCTCAGTTCCAGGGGAATGGATTCGATCTTGGCCGTGTCGGGCAACGTCTGGGCTAGCAAGCTGAAGGGGGCGCAGAAGGCGATTCCCGCCAGCGCGACAGTCCTGCTCCAGAGCAGCATGAGAGTGACCTCGTTGTAGAATCGAAGAGATGAGGACGCATTCATAGACCAGAACGGCCTCGAGACGCGTGCGTGCCCACTGTTATTACCCTAATCGCGACCGAGCAGGCAGGTCAACTCATAGACCAGGGTCGAAAAGCGGTGGCTTTATCCACGGTCAATCGACCGGACGGGCCGCGGGACAGGAGAACAAGGAAGGGGTGTGGCTACCTGAGTTTGACCTTTGCGCCGTAAGGTGCTGAGGGGCTCTTTTCGCGAAGCTATTCGAACAAGCCCGGAAGATCCCGAGCGCCGTGGAGGATTCGGACAATCTCAACGCCTTCTTCATCCGGCCGATAGAAAATGACGTACTTTCCAACGAGCGAACTGAAGAGCCCAGGAGCCAGTTCATTCCGACTCCGCCCGATACCGGGCATCTCTGCCAAGGTCTGGCACTTCGCCTCGATGCGGTCGAATAATCGGCGTGCGATTGAAGCGCTGTCTCCGAGGAAAAAGTCGGCAATTTCCTCAAGATCGCGTACCGCTTCCGGAGTCATGCGGTAGCGTTTCATGACTGGCTCGGCTCACCGCCGGTCTTCTGTCGAAGCCTGCGAAAAATGTTGGGCCCGTCGAGCAATTCCCCTCGATCAGCCTGGTCAATGCCGATCTGTATCTCCTTGCGAAGCTCCTCGTACCTCAAGGCTTGAAGTCTGTCCCGCTCTTCCAGGAGCCGAAGGGCCTCGCGAACGACTTCACTCGCCGAGAGGTAAAGACCACTTTCGACCTTTGCGTGAACGAGCTTTTCCAGCTCGGGCGTCAGTGAAACATTCATGGTGGATTTCCCCCGTTAGGTCTTGACCATGCCTGACTAGCCTAGTCTCAACCACAAGCTTTGTCAAAGTTTGTCATTGGCTATGTAAAATTCGGATCCAACTCGCTCGGCCGACCCAAATCTTTTTAAGACGAACTGCCCTACATACACACTTCATGAAATGCTCTAGTTCTTAAGCATCATAAAATGCAACCTATTTGCTCAACACAAAAATCGGGGGGGACATCAAGAGTCGGGTGTAAGCCGCAGTCCGTTTTTTGAGGCTCTACCCAGCTTTCCTGGTCCTCGTAGTGTTGTACGGGCGGTAGGCGCTGATCGGGCGGGTCCTCAAGTGCTTGGACAACGTTTCGTCCTC
>Ga0182745_1001767_pt1 | contig 20254 bp, 10 predicted proteins | sample eDN3rd30CKraftBY_FD_128523 | JGI IMG/M metagenome (GOLD analysis project Ga0182745, IMG submission 128523) | Enriched backyard soil microbial communities from Emeryville, California, USA - eDNA 3rd pass 30_C Kraft BY (version 2) (version 2) | ecosystem: Environmental > Terrestrial > Soil >...
CCGGGCCGTACTCCGTCCGCAGCGCCCGGCCAGCGCCGGTCCCCAGCACGGTCTCCACCTTCGGAGACACCACCCGCAACGCGCCCTCGGCCCAGCCCGGAGGGAGGCTTGCGCCAGCCGAGGCACCCGTCGCGGTGCGCGCCCCCGCGTCCAGCAACGCCGAGGCCACCGCGCCACGCACCTCGGGCGCGCTGCCCGCGCCGTCGAGAACGGGAGACGGCGAGTGTGAAACACGCAACGCTTTATCGCGTGAGCCGCCCCGCTCCGCCGGCGGAGCGCTTCGCCGCAAGCCAACTCCCACGTTGAAACAAGCACAGAGGCAGCGAGGCTGCCGGCGTATGGAGCGCTCGCCGACGTCGCTCCACGCTCGAATCCCTCCGCGGAGATCTGCCCCTGCGTCCTCGGGCGAAGCCCGCTCGCCTGCTTGCATTCAGCGCCGCGCGGCCGACACGTGCCATGCGCTCACGTGAAGGCTTCGCGCCGACATGTGGAGTGAGAGGGCACGCCGCCCCACAGCCCACCTGAGCACGGTTGCCTTCGGGCGCTTGGGATATGACCGTTCAGGCGTTCACTACCCCTCGCGCAGCCGGTGTGCGCCTACCCCCGTGGGCGAGGACCCTTATAATCAAGATGCCTTTTCACCCCGTGGAGGGGGTGCGCCTCTGGGCGTTCGACCCCTGACACGAGCGTAACGCGCGGTCCCACTCCGCGGCGGGGTCCCGAAGGGGCAGCAGGGCTGTTGTGCCTGGGACCTTCGTCGGGGTGGGTGTGGAATGGCAGTCCTGCCCTCCAGGTTGACCATTTTGGCCCCCTGTCGGCGCGGCTCCTCCGCGCCCCGGGTGGCTCCGAGGGAGAGACATGAAGGACGCTGAGAAGGGTTCGTGGGTCTCCAGAATCGCCGCGTTGCAGGACGCGAAGACCTACGCGGAGCTCAACTGGGAAGGCTCGTTCGAGGACTACCTCGAAATCGTCCGGCAGAACCCCAAGGTCACCCGCACCGCCTTCCAGAGGATCTACGACATGATCCTCAGCCACGGGAAGACGGAGTACATCGACAACAAGAAGAAGCTCATCCGCTACCACTTCTTCAGTGACGAGAAGTTCGGCGGCCGTGACGCCATCTTCGGGCTCGACGTGCCGCTGATGAAGCTGGTGAACGTCTTCAAGTCCGCCGCCCAGGGCTACGGCACCGAGAAGCGCGTCATCCTCCTCCACGGCCCGGTGGGCTCGTCCAAGTCCACCATCGCTCGCCTGCTCAAGAAGGGCACCGAGGAGTACTCGAGGACGCCCGAGGGCGCCGCGTACACCTTCTCCTGGCTCGTCGACAAGAAGGGCCCCGACGGCGGCACCGTGAAGGAGAAGATGAAGTGCCCCATGAACGAGGAGCCGCTCAACCTCGTCCCGCGTGAGTGGCGCGCCAAGGTCCACGCCGAGCTGTGCCCGCCCGACAACGGCTACACCGTCCCCGACGGCTCCGAGCTGTGCCCCGCCTGCCGCTTCGTCTTCAAGGACCTGATGACGCAGTACCAGGGCGACTTCGCCCGGGTCATGGACCACGTGCGCGTCAACCGGCTCGTGTTCAGCGAGAAGGACCGCGTGGGCATCGGCACCTTCCAGCCCAAGGACGAGAAGAACCAGGACTCCACCGAGCTCACCGGTGACATCAACTACCGGAAGATCGCCGAGTACGGCTCGGACTCCGACCCGCGCGCCTTCAACTTCGACGGCGAGTTCAACATCGCCAACCGCGGCATCATCGAGTTCGTCGAGGTGCTCAAGCTGGACGTCGCGTTCCTCTACGACCTGCTCGGCGCGTCGCAGGAGCACAAGATCAAGCCGAAGAAGTTCCCGCAGACGGACATCGACGAGGTCATCCTCGGCCACACCAACGAGCCCGAGTACAAGAAGCTCGAGAACAACGAGTTCATGGAGGCGCTGCGGGACCGTACGGTGAAGATCGACGTGCCGTACATCACCAAGCTGTCCGAGGAGGTGAAGATCTACGAGAAGGACTTCAACTCCCGCGCCATCAAGGGCAAGCACATCGCGCCGCACACGCTGGAGATGGCCGCCATGTGGGCCGTCCTCACGCGCCTGGAGGAGCCCAAGAAGCACAACCTGTCGCTGCTCCAGAAGCTCAAGCTCTACAACGGCAAGACGCTCCCCAACTTCACCGAGGACAACATCAAGGAGCTGCGCAAGGAGAGCAACCGCGAGGGCCTGGAGGGCATCTCCCCGCGCTACATCCAGGACAAGATCTCCAACGCGCTGGTGAGCGACAAGGGCGAGGGCTGCATCAACCCCTTCATGGTCCTCAACGAGCTGGAGGCCGGCCTCAAGACGCACTCGCTCATCAACAGCGAGGACGTGCGCAAGGGGATGAAGGAGCTGCTCACCACGGTGAAGCAGGAGTACGAGGACATCGTCAAGAACGAGGTCCAGCGCGCCATCTCCGCGGACGAGGACGCCATCGCCAAGCTGTGCGGCAACTACATCGACAACATCAAGGCCTACACCCAGAAGGAGAAGGTCAAGAACAAATACACCGGCCTCTACGAGGAGCCCGATGAGCGGCTGATGCGGTCCATCGAGGAGAAGATCGACATCCCCGAGACGCGCAAGGACGACTTCCGCCGCGAAATCATGAACTACATCGGCGCGCTCGCGGTGGAGGGGAAGACCTTCAACTACCGGACCAACGAGCGGCTCCACAAGTCGCTGGAGCTGAAGCTGTTCGAGGACCAGAAGGACAGCATCAAGCTCAAGAACCTGGTGTCCTCCGTCGTCGACAAGGAGACGCAGGAGAAGATCGACCTGGTGAAGGACCGGATGATGAAGAACTACGGCTACTGCGAGATCTGCTCCACGGACGTGCTGAACTTCGTGGCCAGCATCTTCGCCCGGGGCGACGCGAAGGAGTAACCCCTAGAGAGAGGCGTACGCCGTGACCTTGAAGATCCACCAGGACCACTCCCGCTTCAAACAGATCGTCCGGGGGAAGATCAAAGCCAACCTGCGCAAGTACGTGCAGAAGGGCGAGATGATTGGAAAGAAGGGGAAGGACGCCATCTCCATCCCCATTCCCTTCATCGACATCCCCCGCTTCAAGTACGGCCACAAGGAGCAGGGCGGCGTCGGGCAGGGAGATGGCGAGGTCGGCCAGCAGCTCGGCCCCGGCGCGGTAGAGCCCGGAGAGGGCAAGCAGGCCGGCCAGGGCGAGGGCGATCACGCGCTGGAGGTGGACGTCACGCTCGACGAGCTCGCCCAGATCCTCGGCGAGGAGCTGCAGCTGCCCAACATCGAGCGGCGGCAGAACGAGCGCATCGTCACCCAGAAGGTCCGCTACACCGGCATCAACACCACCGGCCCGGAGTCGCTGCGGCACTTCAAGCGGACCTTCAAGCAGGCCCTGCGGCGGCAGATTGCATCCGGCACGTATGACCCGGCGCGGCCCGTCATCGTCCCCACGCGGGAGGACCGCCGCTATCGCAGCTACAAGCTCCAGGACCTGCCGGAGACGAACGCGGTCATCATCTACATGATGGACGTGTCCGGCTCCATGGGGGACGAGCAGAAGGAGATCGTCCGCATCGAGAGCTTCTGGCTCGATACGTGGCTGCGCCACCAGTACAAGGGCCTGGAGGCGCGCTACATCATCCACGACGCGGTGGCGCGCGAGGTGGACCGCGACACCTTCTTCCACACCCGCGAGTCCGGCGGGACGATGATCTCCAGCGCCTACAAGCTCTGCCGGGACATCATCCTGGCGGACTACCCGAAGAGCGCGTGGAACATCTACCCGTTCCACTTCAGCGACGGGGACAACTGGAGCGCGGACGACACGCGGCAGTGCATCGAGATGCTGCGCGACGACGTGCTCCCCAACGTCAACCAGTTCGCCTACGGCCAGGTGGAGTCCCCCTACGGCAGCGGGCAGTTCATCAAGGATTTGCGCGAAGCGGTGGGGGACTCGCCCAACGTCGCGCTGAGCGAAATCGCGGACAAGGACGCCATCTACGCGTCCATCAAGGACTTCCTCGGCAAGGGCCGCTGAACCTCAGCGTCCCTGTCCCACCGGAGCGACTGCCCGATGCCCAAGAGCCTCACCCCCCGCCTCGCCGCGCTCAGGGACGAAATCCATGGCTACGCCAAGGAGTTCGGCCTGGATTTCTTCGACACCATCTTCGAGATGGTGTCCTACGACGAGATGAACATGGTGGCCGCCTACGGCGGCTTCCCCACCCGCTATCCCCACTGGCGCTGGGGCATGGAGTACGAGCAGCTCGCCAAGGGCTACGAGTACGGGCTGAGCAAGATCTACGAGCTCGTCATCAACAACGACCCCTGCTACGCCTACTTGATGGAGAGCAACCCGGAGGTGGACCAGAAGCTGGTCATGGCCCACGTCTACGGCCACTGCGACTTCTTCAAGAACAACTTCTCGTTCCGGCACACCAACCGCCGGATGATTGACGAGATGGCCAACCACGCCACGCGGGTGCGGCGCTGGGTGGACAAGATTGGCGTGGAGAAGGTCGAGGACTTCATCGACCGGACGCTGAGCCTGGAGAACCTCATCGACCAGCACGCGCCGCACATCCGGCGCAACCCGGACCCGAAGAAGGCCGAGGACGAGCTGAAGGCCAACGAGCGCGTGGGGGGCTTCAAGGTGGGCCGCGAGTACATGCGCGGCTACATCAACCCCTCCGAGTTCCTCGACTCCCAGCGCAAGAAGGTGGAGGACGAGAAGCAGCGCGCCAAGAAGTTCCCCGAGCGCCCGCAGCGCGACGTGCTGCTCTTCCTGCTGGAGGAGGCGCCGCTGGAGCCGTGGGAGGCGGACATCCTCGCCATTCTCCGCGACGAGGCCTACTACTTCGCCCCCCAGGGTCAGACGAAGATCATGAACGAGGGGTGGGCCAGCTACTGGCACTCCACCATCATGACGCGGCGGGCCCTCAAGGACGACGAGGTCATCGACTACGCGGACCACCACTCGGGCACCATGGGCACGCGGCCCGGCGCCATCAACCCGTACAAGCTGGGCATCGAGCTGTGGCGGGACATCGAGGAGCGGTGGAACAAGGGCCGCTTCGGCAAGGAGTGGGACGAGTGCGATGACCTGCGCGCGCGCCGCGCCTGGGACAAGAAGCTGGGCGCCGGCCGCGAGAAGATTTTCGAGGTCCGCAAGCACTACAACGACATCACCTTCATCGACACGTTCCTGACGCCCGAGTTCGCGATGGAGCAGAAGCTCTTCGTGTACGGCTTCAACGACAAGCGCAACTCGTGGGAGATCCTCGACCGCGAGTTCAAGAAGGTGAAGAACAAGCTCCTCCAGGGGCTCACCAACTTCGGCCAGCCCATCATCGAGGTGGTGGACGGCAACTTCGAGAACCGCAGCGAGCTCTTGCTCGCGCACCGGCACGACGGCCAGGACCTCAAGGGCGACTACGCACGCGAGACGCTGCGCAACCTCCAGTCGCTGTGGCGGCGCCCCGTCAACATCCTCACCCGCTACGACAACAAGGGCACCCTGCTGCGCTTCGACGGGCAGAGCCACTCGGAGCGGAAGGTCGAGCTCTGAGCGGCCCTGCCCTGGCCGGTGCGTCAGAGGTTCAGCGTCTGCATCGACTGCTCGGCGTAGCGGAGGCCCGCGGCCGCGCCCACGGGTGAGGCCTCATCGATGCGCCGGAGGTCCTCCGGCGACAGCTTCACCGCCAGCGCCCCGACGTTCTCCTCCAGGTAGCGCACGTGCTTCGTGCCGGGGATGGGCACGATGTCCTGCCCCTGGTGGAGCACCCACGCCAGCGCGAGCTGGGAGGCCGTCACGCCCCTGGCGCGGGCCAGCGCCTGGATGCGCTCCACGAGCTGGAGGTTGCGCTGGAAGTTCTCCCCCTGGAAGCGCGGGGACTCGCGCCGGAAGTCTCCCTCCGGCAGGTCCTCGAAGCGACGGATGCGCCCGGTGAGGAAGCCGCGCCCCAGCGGGCTGTACGCCACGAAGCCGATGCCCAGCTCGCGCACGGTGGGGAGCAGCGCATCCTCCGGGTCCCGGCTCCACAGCGAGTACTCCGTCTGGAGCGCGGTGATGGGGTGGACCGCGTGCGCGCGGCGGATGGTGGCCGGGGCCGCCTCTGAGAGCCCGAGATAACGGACCTTGCCCTCCCGCACCAGCTCGGCCATGGCGCCCACCGTCTCCTCGATGGGGACGTTCGGGTCCACCCGGTGCTGGTAGTACAGGTCGATGTAGTCCGTCCCCAATCGCTGGAGCGAGCCCTCACAGGCGGCGCGCACGTACTCCGGCCGGCCGTTGATGCCCACCCAGCTCCCGTCCGGGCGCCGCTCGTTGCCGAACTTGGTGGCGAGCACCACGTCCCCCCGCCTGCCAGCCAGCACCTTCCCCACCAGCAGCTCGTTGGTGAAGGGGCCGTACATGTCGGCGGTGTCCAGGAAGTTGATGCCCAGCTCCAGGGCCCGGCCGAGGGTGGCGAGCGCCTCCTGCTCGTTCGCCTGGCCATAGAACTCACTCATTCCCATACAGCCCAGGCCCATCGCTGGCACCTCGAGGCCTTGCGAGCCCAGCTTGCGTTTCTGCATCTGCGCCTCCTCGGTTGGAATGCCGGGCGCGCGGGGTGCGACACCCAGCCACACCGAAAGGTGGCCAGCGACCACCGTAGGCGCAGAGAGAAGCGGCCCGGCCGAGCGCCCGGCCGCAATCCCAAGCAGCCAGGCAACCGGGCTTGCGAGATTTCAGAGCCGTCCGCTGGGCGAGCGCCGGAGTGTCCACTAGACTCGGCGCCTCTCCATGCGAATCGCCCCCCTGCTCTGCCTGGCCACCGCGCTGCTGGCCTCGACGTCCGAGGCCGCCGTCCGCTACGTCATCAAGAACCGCCGCATCGAGCCGAACCAGACGCTCGCGAAGGCGCTGCACGACGCGCAGCTCCCGGACGCGCAGGTGGCCGCGGTCATCTCCGCGCTGGAGGGCGTGTTCGACTTCCGCAAGTCACGCGTGGGGGACCAGCTCCGGCTCGTCATGCGCGACGGCGAGCTGGACTTCTTCGACTACCGGCAGAGCATGGTGGACGAGTGGCAGGTGCGCCGCGACGGCGAGAAGTACGTGGGCAGCAAGCGCGCCATCGAGGTGGAGAAGCAGGTCGCCGTCGTGTCGCTGGAGATCCAGTCGTCGCTGTACGAGGCGGCGGTGGCGGCGGGCGAGGACCCGGCCATCGGCATGGTGCTGGCGGATGTGTTCGCGTGGGACATCGACTTCTACCGGGACGTGCGCAAGGGCGACACGGCGCGCGCGCTGGTGGAGAAGTTCGTCTCCAAGGGCCGCCTGCTGCGCTACGGCGACGTGCTGGCGGCGACGTACGCGGGCGGTCTGGTGGGCGACAAGAAGGTGTTCCGCTACGTGCTCCCGGACGGACAGCCCAACTACTTCAACGAGGAGGGCGCCAGCGCGAAGAAGACCTTCCTCAAGACGCCCCTGAAGTACGCCCACGTCACCAGCCGCTTCGGCTCGCGCTTCCACCCGGTGCTCCAGTACCTCAAGGCCCACAACGGCGTGGACTACGGCACCCCCATTGGCACCCCGGTATGGGCGGTGGCGGACGGCACGGTGACGCATGCGGGCAACGCGGGCGCCGCGGGCAACATGGTGGTCATCCGCCACGCCAACGGCTTCGAGACGCAGTACATGCACCTGTCGCGCTTCGGTGAGGGCGTCCGCGCGGGCGCGCGCGTGCGGCAGAAGCAGGTCATCGCCTACTCCGGCAACACCGGCCGCTCCACCGGGCCGCACCTGCACTTCGGCCTGAAGCGCAACGGCCAGTACACCAACCCGCTCAACCAGCAATACCCCCGCGCGGACCCGCTGCCCAAGCCGCTGCTGCCCGACTTCCTCGCCAAGGCGCAGGAGCTGACCGCGCAGATGGAGGCCGTGTCCGTGGCGGCCGTCGCCGGGCAGGCCCAAGCCATGCCCTGAGGCCGTGCGCGGTCCTACTCCCAGGTGATGACGTAGTCGGCACCCGTGACGCCGCGGGGCGTGCCCACCACCCGGCTCTTGCAGCCGATGACGCTCAGCGCCTCCTGCAGGACGCCCTCGTGGTACTGCACCGGCTGCATGTCGCCGTGGAAGGCCAGGCGCACCTGCTTGTCGGCCAGCACGGCGTACTCGCGCCGGCCGTAGTTCACCAACGTCGAGTAGGCGGTGGGCGCGTGGGAGAGGAGCCGCTTGGGGTCCCCCTTGCCGATGAGCCGGTTGAGCGTCTGCCCCACGGTGGACTGGAAGAAGTGCGAGACGGCCGCCGCGCCGCAGGCGCGCACCGCGTCCTCCATGGAGCCGTAGACGGGCGTGAGCGCCTCGGACGTGGTGTACAGCAGCCGCAGGGCATCCACGGCCGGATACGAGAAGAAGTCCACCGGGGAGCGCTTGAAGAACGGCTCGCGCAGCCGCGTGGCCGCCTCCGCGCCGAGCTGCCGCTCCGTCAGGTTGAACACCGCATTGAAGACGAGCCCACGCACTGTGTCGTTGGGCCGGATGACAGCCAGGCGTTGTTCGAAGTCGTTCTGCGGAAAGCCCATGGCGGAGGGGCTTCTACATCAATCCGTCTCGGGGTTGGCGCGACATCCACCGGCAGGCAGTCCGCCGCCCTTCCAGGTGAGCTGTCCCGAGGGACGGTGGCGCGCTTTACCGGTGCGACGCAAGACACGGCTGCGATAGCCTGACACACCGTCCGTACCCGGGAAACCCCGGGGCTCGCGGAACCCTGAACCCGCAGCATCCACGTCCCGAGATACCCGCGCCATGGCCCCTCCCGCCTCCGCCTCCCAGCAACCCCGCTCCGCCCAGCCGGCCACGACCGACGACGGCGGCCGCGCCGGGCACGACGCGGCCAGCCTGCGCCGTTCCTTCCTCGACCACGTCCGCTACTCACGCGGGAAGAACTACGAGTCGTCCACCCCGTATGACCGCTTCATGGCGCTGTCGCTCGCCGTGAGGGACAGGCTGGCGGACCGGTGGGTGAAGACGTCGCGCACGTACTACGAGAACGACGTCAAGCGCGCGTATTACCTGTCCGCCGAGTACCTGCTGGGCCGGGCCCTGGGCAACAACCTGCTGAACCTGGGGATGTACGAGGCGGCCCTGAAGTCGATGCAGGAGGTGGGGGTGGACCTCACCAACCTGCTGGAGATGGAGCCGGACGCGGGCCTGGGCAACGGCGGCCTCGGCCGCCTGGCGGCGTGCTTCATGGAGTCGCTGGCCACCCTGTCCTACCCGGGCATGGGCTACGGCATCCGCTACGAGTTCGGCATCTTCACGCAGGACATCGTCGACGGGTACCAGGTGGAGCGCGCCGACGAGTGGCTGAAGTTCGGCAACCCGTGGGAAATCGTGCGGCCGGAGAAGGCGGTGCCGGTGCGCTTCTTCGGGCGGGTGGAGCACCACCAGGGCCCGGATGGCCGGCCCGTGGCCCGCTGGGTGGGCGGCAAGACGGTGATTGGCGTGCCGTACGACACGCCCATCGCCGGCTACCACAACAACACCGTCAACACGCTGCGGCTGTGGCAGGCGCGCGCCTCCGCGGAGTTCGACCTGCTGCTGTTCAACGCGGGCGACTACGAGCGCTCGGTGGTGGAGAAGAACGACTCGGAGGTCATCTCCAAGGTCCTCTACCCCAATGACGCCTTCCAGGCCGGCAAGGAGCTGCGGCTCAAGCAGCAGTACTTCTTCGTCGCCTGCTCCATCGCGGACATCGTCCGGCGCTACCTGAAGAACCACACGGACTTCAAGGGCTTCTCCCGCAAGGTGGCCATCCAGCTCAACGACACGCACCCGGCCATTGGCGTGGCGGAGCTGATGCGCGTGCTGGTGGACGAGAAGCGCCTGCTCTGGGACGAGGCGTGGACAATCACCCAGGAGACGTTCGGCTACACCAACCACACGCTGCTGGCGGAGGCGATGGAGAAGTGGCCGGCGACGCTCTTCGAGCGGCTGCTGCCCCGCCACCTGGAGATCATCTACGAAATCAACCAGCGCTTCCTGCGGCAGGTGCAGATTCGCTACCCGTACGACCAGGAGAAGATGCGGCGGATGAGCCTGGTGGAGGAAGGGGCCGAGAAGAAGATTCGCATGGCCCACCTCGCCGTCGTCGGCAGCCACAGCGTCAACGGCGTGGCGGCGCTGCACACGGACCTGCTGCGCCGGGACGTGCTGACGGACTTCGCGTCCATGAACCCGGAGCGGTTCAACAACAAGACGAACGGCGTGACGCCCCGCCGCTGGCTGGCGTGGTGCAACCCCCGCCTGTCGAAGCTGATCACCTCCCGCATCGGCGATGGCTGGTTCACGGACCTGGACCAGCTCACGAAGCTGGAGCCGCACGCGGAGGACCCCGAGTTCCGCAAGGCCTTCCGCGAGGTGAAGCGCGCCAACAAGGAAGACCTGGCGCAGCACATCCGCGACCTGCGCTGGGTGCAGCTCAATCCGGACGCCATCTTCGACGTGCAGATCAAGCGCCTGCACGAGTACAAGCGCCAGCTCCTCAACGCGCTGCACATCGTCGCGCTGTGGATGCGGGCCCGCCGGGACCCGGCCACCATCATCCACCCGCGCGCGTTCATCTTCGGCGCCAAGGCGGCGCCGGGCTACCACCTGGCGAAGCTGACCATCCGCCTCATCAATGGCATCGCCGAGGTGGTGAACAGCGACGCGGGCACCACGGGCCTCCAGGTGGTGTTCGCCCCCAACTACCGGGTGAGCCTGGCCGAGCGCATCATCCCCGCCGCCGACGTCTCCGAGCAGATCTCCACCGCGGGCATGGAGGCCTCCGGCACCGGCAACATGAAGTTGATGCTGAACGGCGCGCTGACGCTGGGCACCCTGGACGGCGCCAACGTGGAGATTCGCGAGGCGGTGGGCGACGAGCACTTCTTCCTCTTCGGCCTCACGGCGGACGAGGTGATTGCCCGCAAGCGCGAGGGCTACCGGCCCCGCGACGTGTACAACCAGCACCAGGACCTGCGCGAGGCGCTGGACCTGATTTCCACCGGCTTCTTCTCGCCGGAGGACAAGAACCTCTTCAAGCCGCTGGTGGACAGCCTCCTGGAGGAGGACCGCTACCTCATGCTGGCGGACTTCCCGTCGTACATGGCGAAGCAGGAGGAGGTCGCGCGCGCCTTCCTGGACGCGGACGCCTGGGCGCGCAAGTGCATCATCAACGTGGCTCGCGGCGGCATCTTCTCCTCGGACCGCACCATCAAGCAGTACGCCGAGGAGATCTGGCGCATCCAGAAGACGCCCGTTCTGCTGTAGGCCCCGCGCCGTGGCGCCTCCCCTTCCGGTCCGCGCGGGTTCGGGCCGGGAGGGCGCTGGCCGCAGGTGCGGGCCAGAGGCCGCGCCCAACGTACGCCACCGGACGGATGCTTCGTCCATCACCCATCGGCGGCCCCTGACCTGAAGGCTCATGCGTTTGACCCGAGGCGCGGCCCCACGGCCTGCTCCGGTATTGGACGTGGAGCGAGGCAGGATGCGAGGGAGGACGCTGGCCATCACCGGCTCCGGCCTGCCGCTCGAACATGGGGGCGACATGAAAGCGCGAGCGATTCGGTGGCTGGGCGTCAGCGCGGTCCTGCTGTGCCTTCTCGCGGGGGTCCGCCTCATGCTCTCGATTCCACCCGAGGTGCCCGCGGCCGCACACGGCCGCCTCCCCGCGCCCCCGAGCCCCACCGTCACTCCACCGCCACCGCCCGCGCCAGGCGCCCCGCCCACGGTGACGGTGAGCGCGGCGGCCCTGGCACCGTCGCCCCTGGACGCGGAGCAGGAGGTGCTGCGCCTCTCCCTGCTCGAACGCTTCGGCGCGCGCCTGCACGAGCCGTCCGTCCAGCTCCGGATGCTGGAGCAGCTCATCCGGTACTTCCGGGACCGCTCGCCGGAGCACTGGCTGGAGGCGCTCCAGGACTTCCTGCGGAAGGCCTTCCCCGGCCAGCACGAGGCGCTGAGGGCCCTGCTGCGCGACCGCATGGACTACGAGAAGTGGGTGAAGGACAACGACGCATACCTGCGCGGGCTCGACGGCACGCAGCGGCGGGCCGCCCTCCGGGACGCGCGCAGCCGGCTCTTCGGAAAGGAGACGGCGGAGCGGCTCTGGGCCTCCGAGCTGAAGCACCAGGCCATGGCGGACACGCTCCAGGCGCTGGAGGCGCTGCAAGGCGCGTCGCTCGCGGAGAAGCTGTCGACCTACAAGCAGCGCCTCGGAGAAATCTACGGGAGCGGCGCGCAGGCGCACCTCGCCCGGCATCCGCAGGAGACGATGAGCCGCTTCCTCGAACTGCCCTCCGTCCAGCGCGAGCTGACGGACATGGCCCCCTCCCAGCGGACCCGCAGCCTGCGGGCCGTGCGCCAGCAGATGGGATTGGGCGACGAGGCCCTCCAACGCTGGGACGCGCTGGACCAGACGCGCGATGCCCGCTGGGAAGCGGGCGCCCGGTACATGGCCGAACGCGCGGCCCTGATGCAGACGCTCACCGGCGACGCGCTGGAGGCGCGCCTCCAGGAGCTGCGCGCCCGCTACTTCGGCGCGGAGGCGGACATCATCGCCCAGGAGGAGGCGAGCGGCCTCTTCCGCTTCACGCGCCCCCGGCAGTGGGGGCGCAACTGAGGCGCGGCCGGGCTGTCACGCCGCCTGGTTCAGCCAGTCCTCATAGGCGCGGAAGTCGTAGTCCCGCCCCAGGAAGGCGTGGACCAGGCGGGCCGCGTCGTCCGAGCCTCCCGGCTCCAGCACCGCGCGCCGGTACGCCTGGGCGGGCTCGGGAGACAGCAGCCCCTTCTGCTGGAACACCGTGAACAGGTCCTTCGCGATGACCAGCGACCACATATACGTGTAGTAGTTGGACGAGTACCCGTCGAGGTGCCCGAAGGAGAGGTGGAAGTAGGTGCCCTCCACGTAGGGGAAGGCCGTGAACTTCCCCTGCAGCTCGCGCACGAGCGACACGGCCTCCACGCGCTCTGGATCGCGCCGGTACAGCTCCAGGCTGAGCGCCGCGTAGAACATCTGCTGGCGCACCCACAGGCCCTTGCCGAACTCCTCCGCGCGCCGCATCCGCTCCACCATGTCCGCGGGAATGGGCTCGTTCGTCTGGTAGTGGCGGGCGAACGTCTGGAGGCTGGCGGTGTCACGCGCCCACTCCTCCAGCATCTGCGACGGCGCCTCCACGAAGTCCCACTCCGTGCGCACCCCCGACACGCCCGCCCAGCGCGTGTGCCCGCCGAAGATGTGGTGCAGCAGGTGGCCGAACTCGTGGAAGAAGGTCTCCACGTCGCTGTGCTGGAGCAGCGCAGGCTCCGCGCCCGGGCGCGGGAAGTTGCAGACGAGCACCCCTTCCGGCAGCCGCCGGCCCGCCTTCCCGCTGGTCAGCGTGAACTGGGCCGCGTGCTTGTACTTGTCCTCGCGCGGGTGCATGTCCAGGTAGAAGCGCCCGCGCAGCGTGGTGCCTTCGAAGACGTCGTAGGCCTCCACGTCCGGGTGCCACACCGGCGCGTCCGCGACACGGCGGTAGGTGACACCGAACAGGCGCGCCGTCAGGTCGAGCACGCCCTGCTTCACGCGCGTGTACTCGTAGTAGGGCCGCACCGCCTGCGAGTCGAAGGCGTACTGCTCCGCCTTCACGCGGTCCTCCAGGTACGCCTGGTCCCAGGAGTTCACGCGCTCGGCGCCGGGCGCGTCGCGGCGCTTGCGCTCCAGCAGCACGGCGTAGTCGCGCTCCATGCGCGCCCCGGAGGCGGCGGCAATCTTCTCGATGAAGTCCGAGGCGGCCCGCTCGTCGCGAATCATCTTGTCCTCGGTCGCATAGGCCGCCCAGTTGCGGTAGCCCAGCAGCGTCGCCAGCTCGTTGCGGCGGGACACCATGCGCCGCAGCACGTCCGCGTTGGCGGGGTGGCCGCGCTGGCGGAAGGTGCGCCACAGCTGCTCGCGGGCGCTGGCATCGCGCGAGTACGTCATGAAGGGGACGATGTCCGGGTAGTCCGTGGTGATGCGCACCTTGCCGTCCGCCCCCGGCGGGTGGGCCCGCACGTAGTCCTCCGGCAGTCCCTCCAGCGCGGAGGGCGGCAACGCCTCCGTGCGCGTGTCCTGGCGGATGTTGCGGCTGAACTCCTGGCCGATGCGGACCAGCTCCTCCTGGAGCGCCTTCACGCGGGCGCGCGTGGCGTCGTCCCGGTCCACGCCGGCGCGGCGGAACTCGCGCAGCACCTTCTCCATCCACTTGTGGGTGGCGGCGTCCTCGCCGGACAGGTCCAGCGCGGCGAGCACGTCGTAGACGCCCCGGTCCATGCGGATGTCGTTGCTGAGCGTCTCCAATGCCTGCTCGGCGGACTCGGCGGCGTCACGCATGGCGGCGTCGGGGTGCGCGTGGCGAGCCACGCTGGCCCGGGCCCCCGCGTCATCGAGCGCGGCCGTCGCCTCATCGTAGAGCTCCAGCACCTCGCGCGTGACGTAGGGCGGCCGGAGGGCCTTGAGGCGGGCGATTCCCTCGCGGGCGGCGGCCATGGCCTCCTCGGCGGCGCGCGTGAATTCGGCCGGCGGGCAGGTAACGAGGCGGGCGGCGTCGGGAACTTGGCTCTCTGACACAGTCTGCTCCTGGGCGTGGTGACGGCGGGGATACGGAGGCAAAGGTAATGCGCCGGCCGCCCGGGAGCAGCAGGGATTGGCGGCGGACATGACAGAGGCCGCCCGGCGCATGCACGCCAGGGCGGCCTCCGTGAGAATCGCGGCATCAGGGGTGGCGGCTACACGGCTTGTCCGGCCGGGCCCCGCGAGCCCTACGGCGAACGGCTGGAGCGCTCCACGAGGTCCGCGGCGTCGTCGCCCGCGCCGGAGCCATTCCCGCTGGGCCCTCCGGCGCTCGGCTCGCTGACGCTGACGGGGTTGGCCGCGCCCGGCGGAGGCGTCACCGGACCGGTGATTTCCACGCCGCAGGACGCGTTGGCCGCGCCCGGCGTCCCCCGCCCGCCCCCGGGGAGCTGCGCGTCCGAGTCACACCAGGCCCAGACGTGCTGACTGGCCCGGGTGCCCACCACCTCGGACGACAGGTTCATGGAGCGCCCCGTCGTCTGGGGGAAGGACGCCGAGTACGTCAGCGCGTCCACCACGACGTCCCCCATCTCGACGGAGAGGCTCCCCGAGTGCCCGAGCGCGAAGGGCGTGCCGCCGTACTCGTACTGCGCCTCCACGCCGCCATTCGTGGCGGGATTCACGTTGCTCGCGGCGACGAAGGTCCCTCGGCCCCGGACGATGAGCGGCCGGTCGCCCGGAGTGAGCACGCTGAAGTCCGACACACCGCCCGCGCCATTGTCGAAGCGGATGTGCAGGTTCGCGATGTCCCGCAGGCCATCGACGGTGCTGGTCAGCTCCAGGTACTCGGTGGTGTTCGCGTCGGGGCGGTGCATCAGCTCGCTGATGACGAGCTCGCCCGCCACGGGCGCCGGGGCGGTGTCACAGACGCCCTCGAAGCAGACGCCATCCGGGCCCGGGCACATCTCGGTGGTGGGCGTGTACTGGCACTCCGCCCCGCCCACTGTCACCACGCACGCCTCCGCGTACGTCACGCGCTGCACACCATCAGGGTCGCACTCCGCCGCGCGAGGCCCGCAGACGATGTCGCCACACGGGCCCGGCACCTCGATGGAGGTGAAGGACAACGTGCTGCCATTGTGCGCCCCGTCGAAGACCCGGAGCCCGAAGTACCAGGTCGTCGCCTGCGCCGGCGGCAGGGAGCGGATGACCTCCTCCTGCTGCCCCGGCGCCCGAGGCGTGCTGGTGGGCACCTCGGGCGCGAACTCGAAGCTCTGGGCATCGAGCGGCTCGTCGCTGTAGCGAAGCTCATAGCGGGTGGCGGTCCCCAGGACACCATCATCCCCTGTCGCCACCCAGGTCAGCCGCACCGTGGAGGTGTCCACCAGGCTGGCGCTCAGCATGACCGGATCGGGTGCCACATCATCGGTGATGGTGACCAGCGCCTCCGCTTGAATCAGCGACGGATTCGCCGTGGTCGCGACCAGGTAGAAGTCTCCCTCCTGGTCCACGGTCAGGTCGGTGAAGACGGCCACGCCGTCGACCGGCGCCACCGTCAACGTGCCATCCAGGCTCACTCCGGGAGCACTCTCCAGGTGGAGCGTCACCGAGGGCGAGGTGACGCTCGCCGTGTTGCCGAACGCATCCTGCAGGGCCACGCGGGTCTCCGCCAGTGGCTGCCGCACGGTGCCCGTCTCCGGCGCCGCGAGGAAGGCGAGCCGCACCGGCGCCGCCGCGTTCACGGTGATTTCCTCCGTGACGGGCTCCTCGACGCCGGAGGCCTCGAACGTCACCGTCTGCACACCCGCTGTCTGGAAGGCGATGCCGAACACATGAACGCCCAGGTCCGCCTCCGTGTACGTGTGCGCGCTCAAGGGCTCCGCCGCCGCGTCGGAGGACGAGGGCGTCACCGTCCCCGCATAGTCCGTCAGCACGTTTCCGAAAGAGTCCCGCGCGGAGACCGTGAAGGTCTGGGTCACGCCCGCGACGATGGTCTCCGTCGGCAGCTCCAGGTGCAACGCGGACAGCGCTCCGGGCCGCACCGTCACCGTGCCCGCCGCCGTCAGCGTGGGCTGCGCCGTATCACGGACCACGAGCTGCCGCGCGCCTGCGGCGGCGAACTTCACGTTGAAGAGGTGATGGCCACCATCCTCCTCGCGGAACGTGTAGTCCTCCGGCACGATGGCCTGCGTGTCGTCGGGGACCTCGAAGTGCACGGTGCCCCGGTAGCCGGTAGCGAGATTGCCGAACGCGTCATGCAGGGAGACGGTCGCCCCCACCGGAGAACCCGCGGCGGCCGTCTCCGTGGACAGGTTCAGTCGCAGCGCCGTCGCGGGACCTGCCACCACCTCGGTGCTCACCGTGTCCGTCAACCCCACGCCGCCCACTTCGCGCACCGTCAGCGTGCGAGTGCCCGCGGTCATGAGCGTCACGACGAATGGGTGCTGCCCCGCATCCCCGGCAACGAAGGTGTACTCGCCGGGCAGCAGGGCCTCGTCGTCGGACTCGAAGCGGACGGTGCCCGTGTAGCCCGTGACGACGTTGCCGTACGCGTCTTGCGCGGTGACGGTGAACTGCTGCTCGTCACCCGCCACGACCTCGGCGGGCAGTGCGCTCAGCTCCAGCGACGCGGCGGCCCCCGTGCTCACCTCCACCTCGAGCTCCCCCGTCAAGTCCGTCCGGACCCGATCCGTCACGGTGATGCGCTGCGTCCCCGCGGTCTCGAGCTTCACGCCGTTGAAGACCTTGTGGCCCGCGTCCCCTGCCGTGAACGTGTAGTCGCCGGGCAGCGTCGCCCTGAGGTCGGTCGACGTGAAGCCCACCGAGCCCGTGTAGGTCGTGACCACGTTGTCGAACGCGTCATGGACGGTCACCTCCAGGCGCCCCTCGACGCCAGCGGCCACCGGCCCGCTCAGCCCGGTGAGCCCCAGGCGCGCGGGCTCCGCGTGCGTGATGGTGAACGGGTTGCTCTGCACCGGCGGGATGCTCGCCACGGTCGCGGTGAACCGGTGCGTGCCCGCCTTCTTCACCACCAGCCCGGAGAAGACGGCCACGCCGTTGGCGGCGGCGACCTGGACGCGCTCGAAGCCGTCCTCCCCCACCACCTCGAGCGTGACGGGAGACGTCGCCGTGGTGACGACGTCTCCGTTCAAATCCAGCAGCGACACGTGGACGTCCGGCAGTCCCGCTCCCGCCACCCCGTCCTGGGGCTGCTGCGTGAAAGCGAGCTGCGACACGCCCGCCACCAGGGTCTGCACCATCAGGCTGGAGGAGCGCGCCGAATTGCCCTGGTTGTCCAACACCCGCAGGGCCACGTAGTAGTGGGTGTGGGGCTGAAGGCCCGCGACGACGGCGGTCTCCAGCGCGCCGGCCTCCTGGGGCTCGCCCAGGCCTCCCACCGGCGTCGCCTGGTTGAAGTCCGTGTCCGTCAGGATGGGGTTCAGCGAGTAGCGTAGGGAATGCGACGTCGCCCGGCCCTCGTCTCCGTCATCCCCCACGGCCTGCCACGACACCGTGACGCTGTCGGCCGTGGCGGCCGCCTCGGTGAGCACGGGAATCGAAGGCGGCACGTCGTCCACGATGGAGATGGAGGTGCTGGTTGCGGGCGCCAGGCCGTCCGCGGTGGCCTGGAGTTGGAAGCTGCCCTCCGTGTCCACGTGGATGCCGCTGAAGGAGGCCACGCCTTCCACGGGCGCCACCTCGGTGATGCCCCGCAGGGGGGCACCACCGCCGGGCACCAGCGACAGCGTCACCGCGGGCGCGCCCACGGGGGTCTGGTTCCCATGGGCATCCTGGAGCACCACCCGCACGGCCCCCAGCGCGGCGCGCACGGACGCACGCGGAGGAACGAACGTGAAGGCCATGGCCGAGGTCCGGTCCGCCGCGACGCGAACGTCCTGGCGGCCCGCCAGCCCCGTCTGCGAGGTGTCCTGCACGTCGACCCGCTGGAGCCCCGCCCTCCGCAGGGTGATGCCCGTGAAGCGGAAGCGGCCCGCGTCCCCCGCCGTGAAGGTGTGCGCGGCAGGCAGCGTGGCCGCGCCGTCCGACGACTGGACCACCAGCGTGCCGCGATAGCCGGTGGCGACGTTGCCGAACGCGTCACGCAGCGTCACCGCTGCTTCATGGGTGGCGCCCGCCGTGGCCCTCGCCGGTACGCCAGTCAGCTCGACCGTGGCCGCGGCGGCCGGCGTCACGTCGAAGAGGGGGCTGAGCGCGTCCTCCACACCCGCGGACTCGGCCTTGAGCTGATAGCCGGTCCCCGCGCGCGTCAGCACCACCTCCGAGAAGCGGGCCACGCCGTCCACCGGCTGTGCCCGGAGGGTGCCCCCCAGCGGCGCTCCACCGGGGCCAGCGGCCAGCGACAGCGTCACCTCGCCCGAGGCGGAAGGCACCACGCGGCCGGCGGCATCCCGGAAGGTGACCTCCAGCCCCCCCACCGGCGCGCCCGCCCGGGCCGACACGGAAGAGGCCGTGAACGCCAGCCGCGCCGCGCGCAGGGCCGTGAAGGCAACGACGGGCCGCGAGCCCAGCACCACCGCCCCGCCCTCCGCGTCCACCGAGGCGGTCACCCGCTTCGAGCCGCCGCGCGTGGAGACCACGGACGCGGTGGCGACACCGGCTGCGTTCGTCCGGTCCGCCGGCTGCGTCACGGTGTTCCCGTCACCGGACACGTCCACCCGCACCGCGCGGCCGGCAAGCGGCGTGCCGTCCTTCCGCCGCACCGTCACGGTGATGGTGAGCCGATCACTCCCGTCCGCGAGCACCTGGGCCGTCCGGTCCACCTCCACCGTGGACAGAGAGGCATCGGGCAACGGAATCACGGGGGGCGGCGAGGTCGGCTTATCGCCGCCACCACACCCCATCGCGACGCCGACGCACAGCACGCCCAACCCCAGCCACCGGGAGAGCGCGAGAAGACAACGGGACATGTCTGGCTCCGGGAACGAACGAACCCCGCACGGAAGAAAGCACTCGCGAGGTCCCGGTTGCCTTCTACCAGACAACGCCCTTCACCACGTAGGTCCCAGCCCGACCTTTGCACCCTGGGTAGAACCCACGGGGCCATCATGACCCATGGGCCTTCAGCGGGGCTACATGCCGAGGGCGACCATGAGCGCGCCGCCGCCCAGCAGGGACTGGCCGCCGTCGCAGACCATGATGGAGCCGGTGATGTAGGCCGAGCCCTCGGATGCCAGGAAGAGCGCGAGCTGGGCGATGTCCTGCTTCTTCCCGAAGCGCTGGAGCGGCAGGGCCTGGGCGAGCTTGTCACGACCCTCGTCGCTGGGAGCGAGCCGGCGCATGCCCTCGGTGTCGTCGATGGGGCCAGGGGTAATCGAGTTGACGCGCACGCCCGAGCCTCCCCACTCGATGGCCAGCACGCGGGTGAGCATGTCCACGCCAGCCTTCGCGGCACAGACGTGGGACTGCATGGCCATGGGCAGATAGGCCTGGGGCGCGGAGATGTTGATGATGGAGGCGCCCGGCTTGCGCAGGTGCTCGAAGGCGGCGCGGCTGATGTTGAAGGTGCCCAGCACGTCGATGTCCATCACCGCCTTGAAGCCGTTGGAGGACATGCCCAGGGCGGGGGCCGGGAAGTTGCCGGCGGCGCCACAGACGACGATGTCCAGCTCGCCGTAGGCCTCCCGCACCGTCTGGAGGGCCTTCTCCACGGCCGCGAAGTCCCGGAC
>Ga0182745_1001768_pt1 | contig 20241 bp, 18 predicted proteins | sample eDN3rd30CKraftBY_FD_128523 | JGI IMG/M metagenome (GOLD analysis project Ga0182745, IMG submission 128523) | Enriched backyard soil microbial communities from Emeryville, California, USA - eDNA 3rd pass 30_C Kraft BY (version 2) (version 2) | ecosystem: Environmental > Terrestrial > Soil >...
CATACTCCGACAATTCGGTGGGAACGGACCGATGGGCGAGCAGAATCCGTCCCGCCTGCAACCCGATGGGCATTCCGACCGCTACCACGAAGAGCCACCCGCTCCCCTCCAGCAACCGACTCCGGGCCGACGTCGTGGAAACCTTCGCGAACGCCGACCACCCCAACCCGCTCGCGCGGAGAGCCAGCACGGTGCCCAGGGTCTGACCGCAGAGCAATCCACCCAGCGACGACACCGCATACCAGATTCCATCGACATCGATCGCAGTCAGCAGCAATGTCACCAGCAGGGCAAACGCGGGACAACTCATGAGCACCAGCGTGGCCAGAGGGTTCCGATCGATACCTATGAGAATCCGTACCCCGAGACCGGCAGGAATCGTCAGCGCAAAGATCGATGCGGCGACGGTGATCGCCCACCTGTCTGCGGCGCCACTCGACATCCCGAGGAGAACCTTCCAACCGTCGAAAGCCATGACGATCAGCGCCAGGACCACACATCCGGCAGCGATCGCCCCCAGTACGCGATACGCGCGCCGAATCACCTCTGGAGCTTCCGGGTCTCGGTTCGGCCCGTGCAGCATCGAACTTGCGCTCAGTACCGTTGCACCGATCCCCAGATCCGCGAACGGAACGAGAAGCGTGACAGTCGCGATCAACGACACGAGCCCGAACACGGCAGACCCTGTTTCGCGCACAATCAAGGCAGTATTGGCAAGCCCCAGCGCCGCGACAATCGGCGTGCCGAGAACTCGGTACACCGTGCTGTACACCACCGCCCGGCTTTCCTCGGGCGCGAGCCGATCTCGCTCCGTTCCTGCCATCAGCGGATCGAGGCACGTGGCCGGTGCAAAACGATCCGCACCGCGGAGAGGACGGCGTAGGTGAGCGCAAACGGGCCCGGCCTGCCATGGCGCAACGACGACCAGAGCGAACGCCGCACGCCTGACAGCGATCGCGCGAACACCGCCGCGCTGACCGGACTGGTGCACAGATAATCGCCGCGCACGCGCGGTGATTCCGTGCGCAGCCTGCTCAGACCCCACTCGATGTACTCGTCTGTACGGTCGGTGGTACTACGCGATACGGACAGACCACCGACGTCGTACGTGCTCAGCACGTCCTCGAGCTGAATCACCTGCACACACGGAATCGCACGTTGGACACGGATCAACCAGTCCGGTTCCTCGTGTGCGGCATCGCCGTCGTCACACCACGGAACCGTACGCACGAGCTCGGCCGGAAAGCAGAGTGTCGAGGTTTGCAGAACCGCACCACCAGAAGTGAATCCGGTGAAACGGAACAAGTAGTCGGCGATGGACTCTCCGGGTTCGACGAGCCGACGCGGCCACGTTCGTCGTCGGGTGCCCGGACCTATGACCGCCATGCGCGACGAGGCGATCCAGCAATCCCCGGCCTCGACTCCGACAGCCGCCAATTGCCGCTGCAGCTTCGTCGGGTACCACTCGTCGTCGTCGTCCAGCAAAGCGATCACGCTGCCGTGTGCAGCCTCGATTCCCCTCTGTCTCCGGCGCACAGGACCGAGTGCGATCTCGGCACGAAGCACCCGAATTCGATCATCGGCCGGAAGTGGCACAGGCACTTCCGGGGGAGCGACCACAATGATCTCCTCGACTCGGATCGTCTGGCCGAGAACGGACATTACGGCGCGATGCAGCGTCGGCCGGACGAGAGTGGGGATCACTACGCTGACACTCGGCGTCATGGCGGATCGACCGTCCGCGGCCGGAAGTGCATCGCGCAGTACAGCAGGGCGATACACGCGAACTGAGGAATGCTGTTGTATGTCCACGCATCGTAGAGGAGATCCCAGATCCCCTGCAGAGAGGCCGTGACCGCTATCGGCGCCCAGGTCCCGTACCGCGCGAAGTTCCAGATCACACCGAGGCACGCGACCAGCAGCCACACCGGAAGGAGCACGGCGAGTACGCCGCCCTCCGCCCACGATCCCAGCAGGATGGAATGCATCGCCGAGAAGTCGGTCGGCGGAAGCCTCCAGTAGAGTTCGAACGGGAAGGTCGGATCGAAGCCCAGCCGAATCGCCAGATGCTCCGCCTGGGTATATACCTGGGCCGTCAGGTTCTCGGCGCTGCCCCAACCGAGAATCGGACGCTCGAGGATCGCGGTGACGGTCATGGGTGGTTCGGTGCGACCCGCCAACAGCAGTGGCAGCCCAGTCGCGTCCTGCTCGATCGTCTTCCTCTGGAGCACCGGTCCGAACAAGCCCGCACGCGCCGCGTTCGGCATCACGTACGCGAATGCCAGTCCTGCACAGATCACGGTCGCGAACTGCAGTCCTCGGCCGAACCGTGCGCCCAGGGGGCGGGTTGCCAAGATCGCGGCAGCCACCAGACAGACGAGGGCATGCGAGCGAAAGTTGAGACCCAGGCTTGCAAGTCCGAATATTGCAAGGACTACCGGGAAGACGGACCGCGGCACACGCATCTTCGTCAAGACGAACAGCGCCAGGATCGTCACGGAGAACGCGATTCCGTACTTCCACAAGTCGAGGAAACTCCCCGTATGGGTCAGCTCGATGCCCTCGATGACGTAGAAGCCGACAGTACCGGCGGCGATGCCTGCGAGGATCGTGCCGATCCGCTCCACCGCGCGGCCCGTGAGAACGGTCAGGCCGACGAGATACAACGCAAATGCTCCGGGCGCAATTGCATTAGGCCACAATGCATTCACGTCATTGACGATGCCGGAGACGCGAAACGCCATCCATCCGAGGAGCGCCAGCACAATAGGCAGCAGATCCACTCCTCGGTGTTCCATCAGGAATATCGCCGGCACCAGGAGCAGGCAGACCACCGACAGTCCGGTGACCGTCACGTTGGCGAGCTGAATACACGACGTGGCGCCGACAGCGAACAGGGTTACCCGTGTGAGCGCGGCGCGATGGGCACGCTGCAGTTCTGCCACGGTTTGTACAGGCACGAACGCCATTTCGGTCAACAAGCACCCCTACAGCAAGATGGACGCTCACTGAAACGATAGCGGCCGAGAGTACGCGCGATGCATACTTGTCGCAAATGCCTAGCACTGGATCGAATCGCTCATTGGCAGCAGCGCGCGGCCGCTCGTACGACAAGGGACGCGGGATAGTTGCGCAGGCGCTCTGGGTCGCAGTGTCGAGACTGATCTTCACACAGGTGTGGTGTCCGAATCGGTTGCGATGCACCATTCTGCGGTGGTTCGGCGCAGAGGTCGGCCAAGGCGTCCTGATCAAACACAACGTCACGATCCAGTGGCCGTGGAAGCTCTCGATCGGAGACCATTCCTGGATCGGAACGGGAGCCGAGCTCTACAACATCGACACCATCGTCATCGGATCCGACGTATGCATTTCGCAACGTGCCTACCTGTGCACCGGCAGTCATGACCGCCGATCACCGACCTTCGGATTCGACAACGCCCCGATCGTGGTCGAGGACGGCGTGTGGGTGTGTGCCAGGGCCACTGTCCTGCGTGGTGTCACCCTCGGATCGAACTGCGTGGTCGGTGCCACCGCGCTGGTGACGGAGGACGTGCCCTCGAACTGTGTGGTCCGTCCTCCACGACCTGTCGTCACACCGAGATGATTCCCGATGCGAGTTCTGCAGGTGGTGACGATGCTCAGCCGGGATGGGGCGTACGGCGGGCCGGCCCGCGTCGCCCTGAACCAGAGCGCGGAACTGCTCGGCAGAGGCAACGACGTCACCGTCGTCGCGGCGACCCGGGACTATCCGCTCGGAGCCGGCCGGATCGAGGACGTGCCGGTCCGGCTGTTCAATGCTCGGCAACTCGTGCCCGGATCCGGATTCGCCGGGCTCGGAGCCCCGTCGATGGCCCGATGGGTCAGCCGAAATCGAACACGGTTCGACGTCGTCCACATCCACTTCGGCCGTGATCTCGTTGTGCTCCCGGTGGCAGTGACCATGCGGCGATCGGGAATCCCGTACGTCCTGCAGACGCACGGGATGGTCGGACCGTCCGACCACCCGCTGGCCGCGCCGCTCGACGCCGCTCTCACGCGGAAAATACTTCGGGGTGCCGGTGCGGTGTTCTACCTGAACGCGCCGGAACGCGAGCAAGTCGGCGCAGTCGCCGGATCTGCTCTCCCGTTCGTCCATTTGCGCAACGGCGTGCCGACCTATCGGGGTACCGCGGCGCGTCCAGGCCCGCCGGAGGTGCTCTTCGTCGCCCGCATGCATCCCCGCAAGAGACCGGTCGCGTTCGTGGAGATGGCAAAGGCCCTGCTCGAGAAAGGTGTCGACGCGCGGTTCACACTCGTCGGTCCGGACGAGGGCGAGGGACCCGCGATCCGCGCTGCACTCGGGGGCGGCGATACCCGGCTCTCGTGGGAAGGTGCGCTCGCACCCGTCGCAGTTCCCCAGCGAATGGCAGCCGCCGGCCTCTATGTACTTCCGTCGGTGCGCGAGCCCTTTCCGATGTCGGTACTCGAAGCGATGTCGGTCGGTCTGCCGGTCGTCATCACGGACGACTGCGGGCTGGCCTCTGTTGTGGAGCGGACAGGCAGCGGCATCGTCACCGATCCCGCCGTCCCGGCACTCGCCGCCGCCGTGGAGTCCCTTCTCACCGACCACGAACTCGCCCGAGCAATGGGCGAACGCGGTCGGGCGGTCGCACACGCCGACTTCGGAATGCAGACGGTCGCCGAGCGCCTGCAGGATGTCTATTCGAGCTTGCTCGGGAGCAGTCCATGAAGGTCGTCGGCAGCCCCCGAACGATGTGGGTGATCGTCTTCAACGTGGCACTCAGCGCGCTCGTCGCCGCTTCGGTTCTCGCTGCGTCGAGGCCGGACGAGTCCGGTCCTGACATCCCACTGAGCATTGCTGTGGTCGGAGACGACTATTCCGCCGGTGTGCAGAATCGCTCGGTGTGGCCGACGCTGATGGCGCAACGCACCGGATGGTCGGTGGCGAACTTCGCGCAGCCGAACGCGGGCTACGTCGCGGACGGCCAGGGCGGGCATGCCTTCACATATCAGGTCGATCGTGCGAAAGGTGCGAACACTCGGGTCATCCTCATCGTCGGCGGCCTGAACGACACCGGGTTGTCCTCGCCGGATCCGGTCGGCATCGGAGCGATCGACGCGATCAACAAGATCACTCTCGGCGGCAGACGCGCGCTCGTGGTCGGGCCGACTTGGTTCGAGCGACCGATACCGGAGTCGGTCGTCGACGTTGCCGAGGCCGTCCGACAGGTCGCCGAGGACGCCGGCGTACCGTACCTCGACGCCCTCGAGCCACCGCTGCTGACGAGAGCTCAGATGCAGCCGGACCTCAGCGGTCCGACGGACGCCGGGCAATCCGTGCTCGCCGACCGGATCACCGAATGGGTCCGCTCGGAGGTTGCGAGATGACCCGAATCCGATGGTTCGATTCGGTCGCGATAGCACTCGCTGTCGCAATCGTCGTCGTTCTCGCCCTCGTTTCCCGGCAGCCCGATCTCCTTCCGACACCGGAGCAGGCTCGGATCGATCGCTCTCCGGAGTCGGACGATGTTCGCCCGTCCGTTCTGGTCCTCGGTGATTCGTACACCGCGGGAAACGGGTTGGAGGAGATGTCGTATGCATGCGTGGCAGCCACCCGGCTGGGATGGCTGTGCAACCTTTCGGCGATGGCCGGTACCGGCTACATCAGCGGTGGTCCGGCAAACAGATTCGTCGTGGACCCATACGTCGGCGAGTCGGCCGCGTTTTCCGAACGCATTCCACACCTCGCCGCCGCCTACACCCCCGACACAGTCATTCTCGACGGTGGACGGAACGACCGGTTCCCTCCCAGCGAGGACGTCTTCAACGCAATGCGATCGACCATCGAAGACGTCCGCCGGACCTGGCCCACCGCCCGAGTCGTCTTCATCCGGCCGCGAGTCCTCAACGATCCGCGCGACGACATTCGATTCGACGACGACTTCATGGCGCGCCTGCAATCCGACCCAGCCGTGGACGGGGTGATCTTCGTGGATCCGATTGTGTCTCTGGCTGATACAGACACCTCCGCGATGCTGGCCGCCGATGGCACGCATCCGAATCAGCTGGGTGACCGCGTCATCGCCGACGCCCTTTTCGAGTCGCTGGCCGTCCGAAGCGTGGCCGGTGAGCAATGACCAGCGTGCTGACCGAATACCGAGATGTGCTGCGTAAGCGGTGGCGATGGGTCGCGTGGGGAGTGCTCCTGACAGTTGGTGCCACAACCGCCTTCCTGTTGCTCGGTCCCCCGATCTATCGAACGCAGGCAACCGTGTTCGTCCGTACCCCGGGCGACGTCAGTCGAGTCGTCGACGGCGGTGACTCGTACGCACAGGGGCGCGCCGCGACATATGCCGAACTCGCCGACAGCACCGACCTCGCAGCGCGCGTGATCGACAATCTCGGACTCGGCCTGACTCCGGAGGCGCTCGCGAATCGAATAGACGCGGCCAACCGGCCCGGTACCGCACTCATCGACGTCGACGTTCGCGCTCCTTCGCCCGAGGAGGCCGTGCAGACAACGACCGTCCTGCTCTCCGAGTTCGCGACGATGGTGCGAACCCTCGAGGAAGTTCCCGGAGCACTGCTACCCCGGGCGGAACTCGCCGTCGTCGAACTGCCCGGACCGCCGACACGAATCGTGGCCTGGAACGTGACAATTCCGGGCGCGCTTCTGGCTGCGGTTCTTGCCGGGTTGTTCCTCGGAGCGACCGCCGCGGTCGTCCGGTCGATCTTCGACCACTCGTTGCACGATCCCCGTGACGCCGCCCGCATATCCGGCACCACCCTTCTCGGTTCGATCCGAGACGGGACGGCTGAGCGGGTGACGTCGAATGAGCGCGGCCTTCGACTGCGGCTACTCCCGCTCCTGGGGAATCCGTCCCGCGGCGTGATAACGGTCACCGATGGAAGCCAAGCGTCGACCACCGCCACCACAGCCCGCTACCTCGCGCGCGCTCTTGCGGTGCGGGACTCCTCGGTCGTCATCGCCGATCTCGACAGGCAACGCGCGGACGTGATCGACTCGACCGAATTGCGAAGGAGAATCCGGAAACTGCGTTCCCGCTACAACTGGGTCATCCTGGCGTGCCCTTCGGCGACGAATGCTGCTGCGCTTGCCGATGCATCGGATGCAATCGTGCTGGTCGTCCGACAAGGTGTGACGACCCGCCAGCAGTTGCGCGACACTGCGATGCTTCTTCCGAAGTCCGTGGCGTCCGCTGTGGTCTTCGATCGTGGAGTCCACCCTCACGGAGATGAGGAGACCGAGTGAACCTGGCGACCTTCTTCGCAACGATCAAGCTGTACCGCAAGACTTTCGGCGCCGCTTGTGCAGCGGTGGTGATAGCCGGCCTGAGCTGGATTCTTCTGAATCCCACCCCGTACGTGTCCACCACCCAGCTGATGGTGTCGATAGAGGGAACAACGACAGCAACTGCATACGAGAACGACGAGGTGGTGGCGGGGCGCGTCAATTCCTACGTTGCGCTGCTCACCAGCGATGTGGTGAGTCAGCGCGTGGTGGACGAACTCGACCTGCCCGAGACAGCCCAGGAGCTCGCCGAGCAGGTCAGCGCGACCATCGTGCCGCCGAGAACCGCGATAATCGATGTCGCGGTGACAGACGAATCGGCCGCTCGTGCGCAGCTTCTCGCCGACACGTTCGCGCGCGAGTTCATCGAGTACGCCGATGCGCTGGAAACACCGACGGGGTCGGACAGTCAGAAGGTGCATTCGACAGTGATCACTGCCGCGACCGAACCGCGGGAGCAGAATATCGAACGTATCGGCCTCTTCGCCATCGTGGTGCTCGCCGGGATAGTAATCGGGGCAATCGCGGTATGGGTTCGTGCACGGACGGATCGTGTCGTCCGAACCGAATCTCGTGCCGCGCAGCTGGCAGGCGTGCCGATGATCGGATCCGTGCCCGAGGTACGCAATGCCGACGGACGCGATTTCGAGAGGTATCGACGTCTGCGGACTCACCTACGATCGACGATCGATCACTTGCACAGGTCCGAACGATCGGGCCTGGTGTGGATGATTGCAAGCGTCGCCGGTGAATCCGATACCTTGGTGCTGGCTGCCAATCTCGGTCGTGCCCTGGAACTCCGCGATGGTCGGGTGACTGTGATCGATGCCGCCGAGGAAACTGTCGCCGACCTCGAACCGACAGCTTCTCGCGGCACGGACGGCGTTGGACCATCGCGCCTGCCGAACACGAACGGCCAACGCGTCCCGATCACGCCGACGAAATGGAGTATGGAGGCCGGCGACCTACCGACTGCTTTCGGAGAACTCACAAATCGCTTACGGAAGGAATACACACATGTGGTCGTTGCCGCTCCGCCTGTACTGGCGTCATGCACCGCATCGGTGATGAGCGACTTCGCCGACGGAGTCCTGCTGGCAATCTCGCTCGGCGTCACGGTGCGGCGCGACCTCGTCGAGGCAACCGAACGTCTGCGTGATACCGGCGCTCCGCTGCTCGGCACGGTTCACGTCGACCCCGATACCGAGACTGCTGCCCGCCGACCGGCCGAACCTGTCGACAGCCCTGTGGGATAGCCGAATTCGTGGTCAGTACTGTTGATAAACCCGGATGTAATCGACTTCGAGGCGACCGACACGCGCCTGATCCGTCAGGAGCGAATCCGCGTCGCGCTCCCAGTCGTTGTCGATCATCATGTGCAGAATGAGTTGCATCGGTCCGTTCTCAATCCGGCCACTGTCGACGAATCGACCACACTCGACTCCGTTGATGAACCAGGCGATGTACTCCGGCTGCCAATCGACGCCGTATCGCACCCATTCGTCGGAGTAGTCACGCACTCCACATGCACCGTTGTCCTCAGGCCCGTCGTTGACCGAATACGACTCGGTTCTGCCGTTGTAACTGTAGGTCATATGAATTGTCTCGGGTTGACCTCCCAACACCTCCATGATGTCGATCTCGCTTCGATAGTTGTACGAGGGGTCTGTCGGCACCATCCAGAAGGCGGTGAAGAAACCCGGCTCACCGGGAAACTTCATGCGCGATTCCACGTATCCGTACGTGAACGGAAACAGGTACTGCCCCGACTCCGCGTCCGGTCGAGCAGTGGAAAGCAAACCCGCCTTGTACGTACAGAGGCCCTGGTAACACGCATCGTTGGGTTCAGGAGTCGCGAGCGGTTCAGCGGTGAGGATCGCGGTACCGTCGCTCACCTGCACTTGTTCCGCTCGGTACGTCTCCTTGCCATTGTTGAAACTGCTCGTGCACCCTCCGTCGTAGTTCCAATCGAAGCAGGGTGTGAGCTTGCCGTGGTCGTAGTCGGATCCCTCGAACTCCTCCGAGAAAGCGACGCGCCAGGACTTGCCGGATGCTGCTGGATTCGGCGGTTCCGGGAAACACTCGGGCGATGTGCCGATGCTGCCGGCATCGCATCCATCCGAGTCGCTTTCACAACCCGACAGCAGCGGAAGAGTAAGTACAGCGACCAACAACGCCCGGAGAGCAACCAAGGAGATCGGAGACATCTCCTACACCTCTTCCCACGCGCTCTGCGTCCGATCCATGTCACCGCAACCGCTTGATGACACCTTTGGCTGCCACGAAAGCCCGTCGGCCGAACGTGGATGCGCCGAGCGCTTCCGAACGAAGCGATTCCGGAGTGTGGTCCACCCGGACACTGAAGCGCGGCTGCAACCACGCATCACGGCGCGCCGGATGGCGGTCGCTGGTGTGCACTGCAACATAGCCGAGCCGTCGGAGATCGGCGAGCAACTTGCGGTCGTATTGTCCCAGCGGCAGCGCGGCCTCGTCGATGTGCACTCGGGCAATCTCGGAGATCCGTTGTCGCGCCTCCACGAGTTCGCGATGACGCGTCGCCTCGTCCATGCCGCGCCAGGATCGGTGATCCATGCCGTGCGTGCCGATTCCCATCCCACGCCGACACAGTTCCGACACGTCATTCTCGCTCAGACTTCCTGCGCCGCCCAACCTTCCGGCCAATACGAAGAAGGTGGCGGTGAGCCCACGTTCGCACAACTCGTCGAGTGCGATCTCCGTATCGGAACTGTTGCCGTCGTCGAAGCTCAGCCGGACGTCGGGCCACGAGACAACCTCGTCCAGAATTCGCCGGAACGCGTCGATGCCGATCCAGAACCGATCCTCGCCGTACTCGAGTTCACGACAGGCAGTACCGATGCCGTGAAAACATATGTTCGCCGAACGGATCTCAGCCATCGGCTCTCAACGCACGGCGCGTCGACTCGTCACGGCCCCACGCCCGACCTTCGGCAGGTGGGCGAAGCGCAAGGAGGGCGGCAAGACTCGTGATACCGGCATACACGACTCCTGCTGGAGCGAGCCGCGGATTCGGGATGACGACATCGCGAAGCCAGGCGAATCGGTCGACCCGACGAACCTTCCCCGCGATCCTTCCGCTCCGATCTGCCGCCCGTAAGGACGCGTTGCCGCGACGAACCCGGACCAGCCGACGTACCAGATCCCGGGTGTGCAACGGCACTTCGACCACGGTCGACACTTCGTCGACCTCTCGCTTCTCCTGCGGTGCGAACTGTGAATCGAGGAAGAGATCATCGGCGACCATGTCCGGAAACCGGTCGAAGCGGCGTCGGCCTTCCGCCGAAAGCGCGATCAAACCCCGCCCGAACAGCCCCTCATGAAAAACGGGAAGCCGCGAGTTGATCGCGAAGAACTGTCGGACCAGAAACGATCTTCCCGTCAATTCGAGGTCGCGGCGTGGAACCACAGCCAGCGGAACGGGCGGCGGCGCCTCCGCGGCGAGTGCATCTCGAAGGGCGCGTACCACATGCGTGCCCGCAACGATGTCGGCATCGAGGTACACGCGGGGAAATCCGGCCGCAATGGAATCGCCGGCGTTGAGTGCCTTCGGCTTGCTGGCCTCAGGGATTTCGACGACACGCACCCCTGGTCTTCGTGCGGCCAGCGTCGCAGTGTCGTCGGAGCAACCGTTGGCGACGACTATCACATCGAACTCACCGGTAGCCGCATCCGCCAACAGTGACCCGAGGCAGCGCTCGATCACAGCGGCCTCGTTATGTGCGGCGATGACTACACTCGTCATGAGTTCCCTCAGATTTCACACGAAGGCATGGCGAATCCTATCAACTCTGCGTTGCGTGAGGAAGATCCTTCCATCGCTCCCGGTTGAGGATGATTTGCAGGGTTGCGCGAGGTAGAGGACGGTATACCCGTATCGCTTGGGTGAGTGCGATCACCGCACGGAAGGCAAGGGCGTACGGCCGGGAATGATAATTCTCGATGTATCGGACCCGATTGACCGTAGCCAGCATCGCAAGAGGCGCGGACGTTCCCGAGCCGCCGCCGGCATGCTCGACGACGGCGGCCGGCTCGAACCAGATCAGTCGTCCTTGTTCGCGGATGCGACGGCAGTAGTCGATCTCCTCCGAGTAGAGAAAATAGTCCTCGCTCCAGTTCCCCACTGCCCGTTCTACGTCCGTGCTGATCAACATGGCCGACCCCACAGCCCAGTCGACCGGATGTGCACAGGTGTAGCGCTCCGGGCGGAGTTCGGTCTCCGACAACCAGGATGGCCGCCGCCGCAACCGGCGTCCACCGACGATCGCGTCGCCGAAGGCCCGAGAGATGGAAGGTTCGCGACGAAGTGTCGGATCGATCCGATCGGTGTGCTGGAAGAGGTTCAGTGGCACCACCGCCCCGACGCCGGGTCTGCTCAACGAGTTGAGAAGTTCGTCGATCGCATACCTGCGCAATCGAAGGTCCGGATTGAGCACCAGCACACCGGTGCACCTACCGATATAACGCCGAGCTCGATTGATTCCTGCTGCGTAGCCCAGATTGCCCCCGGCGCGGACGAGAATGACATCCTTCTCGGCGGCGACGATGTCAGCGCTGTTGTCCGTCGAGTCGTTGTCCACCACGATCAGGCGAAGTGCCAGACGACGCGCGTCGCGCCGGAGATCTGTCACCAGATTCCGGATGTCACGTGCACTGTTGTAGGTCACGACGACCACAGCAACGTCGGCCCACTCCTCGCTGGATACGAAACATCCCTCGTTGCCCACCCGACGCTCCGGTTCTCTCGATTCACCTGCGGTTCTGAGGACCAAGGGGTCGCGAAAAGGTCATGCGCATCAACGGCCGTCCATTATTCTTGGTGGCAACGTCACTGTACCGGCAGCCTCGATGTCGTCACTCCGGAACCGCGGAGAACGTCGGGGCGTATCCGGGAGCCCAGGGTGATGAGGCGGTGACCCACGGGTGAGCCATATCTTGATCCTCGTCGAGAACCTGTCGGTTCCATTCGACCGTCGTGTTTGGCAGGAGAGCCGAACGCTCGTCGCTGCCGGGCACACAGTCACGGTGATCTGCCCTATGGGAAGCGGACGGGACGTCGAGGCCGAGACAACCATCGAAGGCGTTCACATTCTGCGATATCCGCTTCGGACCGCCGAAGGCGGACCATCTGGATATCTGCGCGAATACTCGGTCGCCCTCTGGCACACCTTCCGACTCGCGATTCGCGTGCAAAGGAAGGAGCCTGTGCACGCGGTGCACGCATGCAATCCGCCGGATCTCCTCTTCCTCGTGGGGTTGATGCTTCGCCTGACCGGAGCGCGGTTCGTTTTCGATCATCACGACCTCGTGCCGGAACTGTTTCGTTCCCGATTCGGCAACAGACTTCCCATACTTTACTGGGGGACAAGAATTCTCGAGCGGCTCACCTTCGCAACGGCACACGCGGTGATATCGACCAACGAGAGCTATCGTCGCGCAGCGATCGACCGCGGCGGCATGCGACCCGAGCGCGTGACGGTGGTGCGGAGCGCCCCTGACCTCGACCGCTTCGTACGACGTGACCGCGATCCCGAGCTGCTCCGCGGAAAACGCTTCCTACTCGCGTATCTCGGCGTGATGGGACCGCAGGACGGTGTCGATTATGCACTGCATGCGCTCGCGCACTTGAAGTACCAGCTCGGCCGTCGTGATGTGCACTGCATTTTCATGGGTTCCGGTGACGCGTTCGATGCGATGGTCGCGCTGAGCGAGAAACTCGAACTCTCGGATACCGTCGAATTCACCGGCCGCGTCGCGGACGAGTACGTCCAGCGATGCCTCTCCACCGCCGACGTGTGCCTCTCTCCGGATCCCCTCAACCCGTTGAACAATGTGTCGACGATGAACAAGATCGTCGAGTACATGGCGATGGAGCGCCCGATCGTCTCGTTCGACTTGGTGGAAGCACGCGTTTCTGCAGGCGATTCCGCGGTGTATGTCGCAGCGAACGACACCGCAGCATTCGCAACCGCCATCGACGAGTTGCTGGACGATCCGGACCGGCGCAAGAAGATGGGGGAACTCGGTCGCGCGCGCGTGGAGAGCAAACTTTCGTGGAACATCTCCAGCAACAACCTGGTCTCCTTCTACGATCGACTGTTCCTGCCCGGTGATCATCGGCCGCCACGGTGGTCTCCTCGACGAACGAAATCGATTCGGCCGAGGGCGCTGCTGGGGCTTCTGAACCGTGATACCTTGGATCGATAATCCGCCACCTGCGCGATCGCCACAGGTAGCAACACACCGGGGCGCCGAGTCGAGAGCAACTGCATCGCGCGACTGCGTTCGCGCAATCGCAGCACGAGGGTGCCGTGGGAGATGCACAGCGAGGTCGACGTGACCGCTACAAAAAAACCCGTGTTGAGCGTGTTCGGACTCGGATACGTCGGCTGCGTTTCGGCCGCGTGTCTCGCTTCCCGAGGCCACAGAGTCATCGGAGTCGACGTCAATCCGGCCAAAACCGCTGCGCTTCGTGAGGGACGGGCTCCCGTCGTAGAGGAACGTATCGGCGAACTCACCGCGGAGGTCGTCGCATCGGGCCTGCTGACGGTCAGCGACCATTCCGCCGACGCTGTGCACGCCTCGGATATCTCGATTGTCTGTGTCGGCACACCGTCCACATCCGGAGGAGGCCTGTCCACCGCATATCTCGAGCGGGTCAGCAACGCCATCGGCGCGGCACTGGCGAGCAAGGAGGGCTGGCACGTGGTGTCCTATCGCAGCACGATGCTGCCCGGTACCTGCGAGAGCCTTCTGATTCCGCTTCTCGAACGCGCTTCCGGCAAGCAGGCCGGGAAGGACTTCGGGGTGTGCGTCAACCCCGAGTTCCTCCGGGAAGGCAGCAGTGTGCGCGACTTCCTCGACCCCCCGAAGACCGTTGTGGGACAGAGCGACGACCGTAGCGGCAGCGAAGTCATGAGCATCTTCGATGGGTTGGGCGGTCCGAGATTTCACGTTCCGATCCCCATCGCCGAGATGACCAAATTCGTCGACAACAGCTTTCATGCGCTCAAAGTGACGTTCGGGAACGAAATAGGTTCTCTGTGTGCGGCTCTCGGCCTCGACTCCTACCCCCTCATGGAGATATTCCTCTCGGATTCGAAACTGAACATCAGCCCCGCCTACCTGCGGCCGGCGTTCGCGTTCGGCGGCTCGTGCCTACCCAAGGACGTGCGCGCACTCAACTACCTTGCGCGCCGACACGATGTCGAAGTCCCCGTACTCGCAAACATTCTGCCCTCCAACGAGAAATTGATCCGCCACGCGATCGACTTGGTGATCTCCCTGGGCCGTCGGCGCGTGGGGATCTTCGGTCTCGCCTTCAAGTCCGGCACCGACGACCTACGGGAGAGCCCGATGGTCGAACTCGCCGAGCAATTGATCGGTAAGGGATACAGCGTCCGCGTCTACGATTCCCAAGTTGCCGTGGCGAGGCTGATCGGTGCGAACCGCGCCTGTATCGAGGACCGCCTACCCCACCTGGAGAAAGTCCTCACCGATGACGTCGACGAGGTTCTCCAACATTGTGAGGTGTTCATCGCCGGATCGACCGACGCGGCGGTGGCATCGGCAGCCGACCGCGTCGGTGATGAATGCGCAATAGTCGATCTGGTTCGGCTGCCGGGCGCCGAGGAACGCCGGCAAGAGAAGTACTATTTCGGCATCGGGTGGTGAAACTTGTTGGAGGCTGTACGCAGCGGCGCCGAGCGGCCTGACGAATGCCCCTCGGCGCCGTGAACAGTGCTGCAGCAGCCATCACCGCCTATGCGTTCGATGAGCTGCCTCCGGATGTTCTCGCTGATTGGTGCCGACTTCGTGCAGCCGGCCCCCATTACGACAGCCCGTACTTCGACCCGCGGTTCGCAGCCGCTGTGCACTCGGTCCACGGCGATGTCACAGTGCTGACCGGCCCCGACACTGTATTCGCAGTCCAATGTTCGGCGCGTACCGCCCGACCAGTGGGCTGGCCCGGAGCCGACTTCCAGGGACCGATAGTCGGCCCGAGAAGTTCCTTCGACCCTCGGGCCGCCCTGAGCACCCTGGGAGTGGCTGCCCTCCCCTTCGACCACTTGGTCGACCCCGGGGGACATTTCACGCAGTATGTGGACGGCATCCGTCGATCACCCTACGTCGAGATCGACGGCGGCCTGGAGGGATATCGTGCGCGCGCATCCAAGGCGGGCCGAGCCAATCTCGCGCAAGCGCAGCGCCAGGCCCGCAAGTTGATCGACGAATACGGCGAACTCAGATTCGAACCGTGCTCGACTGACAGGGACGTGCTTCTCCGGGTCATCGAGATCAAACGTGCGCAGTATCGGGCCACCGGGGCCCGGGACCACTTCGCTGCTCCGGGAAGACGTGAACTGCTGGAGATCCTGCTCGGCATCCGCGATCCGGACTTCTCAGGTGTTCTCTCCGGTGTCTTTGTCGGTGACCGAATCGTGGCAGGTCACTTCGGCATCCGGTCTGCATCGGTGCTTCACTGGTGGTTCCCTGTCTACGATCCCGAGTTCCGCGCCTATGCCCCCGGCTGGATCCTGATGCGTGAACTCATCGCCTCCGCGATGACCACCGGGGTTTCTCGTATCGACCTCGGCCGCGGCGAAGACCTGTACAAGCGGCACGTCATGACCGGGCATGTCGACGTCGCCCATGGTCTTGTAGCCGGCCCGGGCTTGCGTGGCGTCCACAAGATGCGAGAGACGGTGCGGTCCTCGATCGAGTCCTCGCCGCTGGGTTCGGTTGCCCGAACCGTCCTCCGCAGACACCGATCGCGCTCGACCCGTTCGGTCCTGCGAACCGAAAGGAGACCGAATTGGCTGTCCTCGCGATCTTGACGCCGAGTTACCTTCCGGACCTGCCGTATTTCACCGAACTGCATGCGTCGGTGCGGCGTTACACCGCCGACGATGTTGTTCATCACGTCCTCGTGCCGAACCGTGATTTCGCGGCGTTCTCGCAGATCGACTCTCCCAAACTCAGGGTCCATCCGGAGGACGAAAATCTACCGTCCACCTTCATACCGACACACGGCTTCGCCAGCCTGCTACGGCACATACCCCGAATGTCGAAACTCCCCAGAATCACGGCTGTCAACCTCACCCGGCCATGGCCACCGGTACGCGGTTGGATCCTCCAGCAAATCCTCAAGCTCGATGCGGCGAGTCGAATCGACGCCGATGTGGTCCTGATCATCGATTCCGACGTTGTCCTGATCCGTCCGATCGATGTATCCGACTTCCTCCGTGACGGCACGGTCAGGTTCTACCGATTGCCGGGCGGTATCGGTGCCGATATGAGCGAGCACCACCTGTGGCACCGCACGGCAACCCGACTTCTCGGGTTGGAGACGCATGAATCGGACTCGGTTACCGACTACATCACATCATTCGTTCCCTGGGATCCTCGGATCGTCAGGAAGGTACAACGGCGTGTCGAGGACACGGCTACCGGCGACTGGCAGTCCGCAGTGGCCCGGGAGCTGCGCTTCTCCGAGTACTTCTTGTACGGCGTGTTCGTCGACAATCTCGGCACCCCTGAAGAGCGATCGTTCACCAGCACCAGCACGCTGTGTCACAGCCATTGGGGTTCCGCTCCGCTCGACAAGACCGGCGCGGATCGGTTCCTGGAATCGATCGGGGCCGACGACGTCGCAATACACATTCAATCCCGTTCCGATACGCCTGCCGACATTCGCCGGTACATAGTGACGGCTGCTGCCGACTCGTAGTGTCGTTTCGTGCGGTTACGCGCGGGCTGTGGAGTTCGGAACCGAAGCGAAGGACCACAGCAGTCCATACAGCAGGAAGAAGACCAACGTGATCTGCTGGAACGAGCGAAGGTCGAAAGTGAAGCTGGACGAGGCGATTCCGACGAGAGCTGCGCTGAGCGCGTACACCAAGTTGCGGTCCGCGACGGAGGCCACGCGACGCAGTGCCGCGGTCATCGCAACGGCAATGCTCCCGAAGAGGAGCATGAGGGCGACCACCCCCACGAGTCCTCCCTGCACGATCGCCTGCAACCATTCGTTGTCGAGATATCGATACTCTGTCGGCGGGTAGCCGCCGAGCCCCAACCCGAACCATGGATTCTCGCGTAAGTGCTGGCCCACAACTGCGTAATCCTCGGTCCGGGTCGAAATGCTGGTGTCACGCTGCGCATAGATGATCGAATACCAGAGGGCCTGCACGTAGTTCGGCAACACGAGCCGGTAGATGCCCAGCACGATCAGTCCCACCAATACAGCATTCGCGAGCGCCCGCAGATTCCACGCGAACATGTACACGAGCAATGCCGCTGCGAGCGCGACGACTCCCGACCGCGAGATCGCGGTCGGGATCGCGACGATCGCCAAGGCACACGCGATCGCCGAAAGTTGTCGATGCAACGGCTTGATCGCGTACCGCGCGAGGTGCAGGCTCAACACGACCCCCACCACCGCCAGGACCGACAACTCGATCGCGTGTTGGGATGTTCCGAACACCCGACGGGATCCTTCACGGCTGGAGAAATCGATGTCCTCCAAAGATTGGGTGAAACCGGGGGGTACAAGCAGTTCACGCAGATCGACCCCGCTGAAAGCCTGAAACAGTGCAACAACACACGCATAGCTCAGGCCCGCGACGAGACACCCTACGACGATCGACCTTTGGCGGGAGGTCCTGACGGACTTCATGACATACAACGCGACCCCGACGTGGGCGCACATCACGAGCATCGTACGCGTCTTGCTCGCTTCGATGACGGCATTCTTAGGATCGAGCAGCCCCGTTCCATAGGTGAGGAGCAACAGGAAGAAGTACGCGACGATGATCATCGCGCCGGGATTGCGGCTCCGCGCGGCCGAGTTCCGGCGCGCGAGAACGAATCCGACGACAACAAGCGCAAGACAGAGATAACCCAGCATCCGCGCGGGCGATCCATGGCCCCGCAGTGGCCCAGGCAAGACAGCGGGCGTCGGGATGAGCGGCACGATCAGCGCGCACGCCGCTGCGAGCCATGGTGTCTTCTCGCGTTCGGGCAGCGGCGGAGCCGAGGGTGGGAGGTCCGGCACGAACGAGCGTTCCTCCGAGAACGTCACGGCCGTTCGCCCCCGGGCGAACCCTCACCTGCCGGAGAGCCGACGCGCGTCCACTCTCGATCGCTGTCCGTCTGTCGATCCTGACCGCCCTCTACGACGTCCGACACCCGATCCCGATCGTTGCGTTTCGTCTTGAGACGCACGACGAGAACGTCGAACAGAACCGCGACGAATACCGACAACCCGGTGCCGACGAGCAGCAGAGCAACAGTAGAGCGCGTTCGGCTGGGTGTGGCAGGTTGCGGATCCACCGGCGGTACCACGGTATAGGAGATCAACATCCGGTCCGGCGGGACGTCGGCCGACCGTTGCACTCGCTCGAGCAACGGTCCGCTCTGAGCAGCAACCAACTCGACTGTCTTCTTGGATGTTTCCGGATCACCAGCTGTTGCCTCGATCGTCACGAGAGGCAATTGATTTCCCGGAAGACCCGTTTCGAAAACCGTGGCTGTGTAGTCGGAGATGCCACCGGACTCGGCTATCTGCTGAGTCACAGCAGGATCCTCGAGGCCCATCGCCAGCAAGTTGATGAGTAGAACCGCTCCACCTGCATCGACCAGTCCATTGCTGCGAACTTCACCATCCGCGGTCACCACGGCGATGCTGGGATTCGCCAGCCCCAGCGTAGTGGTCGAGTAGTAAACGGGCTCGACACCCGCGTACACACGGTAACCGACCAACACGGTGACAACCATCAGCGGCAAGAACACATACCAGCGGCGAGCGCAGGACTTTGCGACGTCGAATAGATCCATCGCCACTCCTCGGCGTCCCGGTCGTCGGCATCGGGTCGTTCAATGGTAGCGGCTCGATCGTCACACTCGTGCTGCTTCGTGCTGCTTTCGACCTCGCCGACGAGCGCCGCAGGGGTCCAGGATTCGAAGGGTTGCCCGAACGACGCTCCCAAGTCTGGAACAATCATCATCTGTGGTCACAGGTCACCTGCCGTCCGATACCCGCATCTACATCGCTGGGCACCGGGGTCTCGTGGGCTCGGCATTGTGGCGACATTTCAGCCGCTCCGGATATCGGCACCTGATCGGTCGCGACTCCACGGAGCTCGATCTCCGCAATTGGGACAAGACGCTCGATTTCCTGGAGACCACCCGCCCCCAGGTCGTGATCGACGCAGCGGCCCGCACGGGCGGCATCGGGGCCAACATGCGCCGACCTGCCGATTTCATGTCGGACAATCTCCGGATTCAGGTCAATCTGCTCGACGCTGCAGTGGCGGCCGGAGTCGAACGCTTCCTCTTCCTCGGCTCGAGTTGCATCTACCCCAAGTTCGCGACCCAGCCGATTTCCGAGGATGCACTCCTCACCGGCCCGTTGGAACCGACGAACGAAGCCTATGCAGTCGCAAAGATCGCCGGCGTCGAGCACGTGACGGCGATCAGGCGACAGTACGGCTTGCCGTACATCAGCGCGATGCCGACCAACATCTACGGTCCCCACGACAACTTTCATTCGAGTAACGGTCATGTGCTTCCGGCGATGATTCGACGATTTCACCGCGCCGCAGCGGACGGACAGACCTCCGTGACGTGCTGGGGTACCGGGCATCCGCGTCGCGAGTTTCTGCACGCCGATGACCTTGCGGATGCGTGTCACTTTCTGCTCGAACACTACGACGAGGATCAGCCCGTCAATGTCGGAACCGGGATCGACCACAGCATTGCCGAACTGGCGGACTTCGTGGCGGAAGTGAGCGGGTATCGTGGCGAGATCCGTTGGGACCATTCGAAACCGGACGGCACACCGCGGAAACTGTTGGACGTCCGACGAATGACCGAAGCCGGCTGGACGGCCGGCA
>Ga0182745_1001769_pt1 | contig 20240 bp, 15 predicted proteins | sample eDN3rd30CKraftBY_FD_128523 | JGI IMG/M metagenome (GOLD analysis project Ga0182745, IMG submission 128523) | Enriched backyard soil microbial communities from Emeryville, California, USA - eDNA 3rd pass 30_C Kraft BY (version 2) (version 2) | ecosystem: Environmental > Terrestrial > Soil >...
GGGAGTGCCTTCGGGTGATGGGTGAATTATCCATACCAACTGATTTTTTGTCAAGAGGAGCGGGAAGGAACACGCATTCCTCCCACCTCTAAAGAGGTGGGTTTCCTGCTAGTTTTTTATGAATGAATCGCGCGAAGGGGCTGGACCAAGTCGGCCCATACCAGTGTTCCCTCAACTCCCCATCGTGACGCCCGACCCTCCTCGGCTCTCGACCAGGGAGAAGTACGGCTCCTTGTTCTATCTTGGGATCCTCGGGCTCGCCACGGTGGTGGCGCTGGTGACCTGGTTCGGCTTCGGCGTCTGGTCGATGCGCTCGGTCTGGACCAATATCTATCGACTCCACGACGAAACGCGTTCTGAAACCGAGCGCGTGCGCGCGGCGATCGACCTGGCCCAGGATTCTCGCGTGAATGAACGTCAGCGCTGGGATATTTGCCTGCGCAAGCCCTTGCCCCCGCTCGCGCGCGTGGTCCTGGCAAAATCGCTCACGGCCGAGGCGGCCTCGGCCGACCCTCGTGGCTACGCGCTCACCATCGCTCGGAGCCCGGGCTGGCCCAACTGGTTGCGCGTCCTGCTAGCCCGGCCCATGGCCTACGCCGCGGTAGAAGGAGTCATCTTTCCTCGGGACGCTCTGGCCGAGCTACGCGCGAACTCCGATCGCGGGGTTGCTCTCTGGGGTTCCTTTCTCGATGCCCAGCAAGAGAACCTTGCGGATCCAGGGCTCCAGGAGTTGGAGCAGGCCAGCGCGGGTCAAGGTTGGGAGCGAGATTACGCTCACCTGCTGCTCGAGGCGGCCCGGCTCCGCGAGTCCCCCGACCGCCAAATCCCGCTTCTCGACCGAGCCACCGACGCCCTCCTCGCGCGACATCCCAACTTACACCCGCTCTGGGCCTCCCTTCCCGGAACGGGGAATCCTGCTCCTCCTCGTCGAAACCCGCGCGGCTGACGATTGAGACCGGACCTGGTAACGGACTCATGCTCGAATAAAATGTTCCGTTGGCCCTCTCAACCCGTTGATTTCTTCCACATGAGCGGCGGAACCTTCTCTCCTTGCGCGGAGTGGGAGATAAGCGCATCCATTCGCCTCTGGCGGGTTTCCTCCTTCTTGGCGCTGGTGACCCACCAGGTGGCCGATTTCCGGTAGGACGCGGCTTGCCCTTGGAAGAACGCCCAGGCGGTCTTGTTCTTGCGCAGGAGTGCCACAAAAGGCTTGGGCAGTTCCACTTCAGCCTGTTCGTGCGAATAAATTCCGGATCGGTGCTCTTTGCGCGCCTGGAACGCGGCGAGCCCGGTGGGCCGCATGCGCCCGAGCTCGCTCAGGACCTGGACCCGATTGATGTTCACGTTGCTCCAGACGCTGCTGGTTTTGCGCCTCGTGAAGCGGATCGCGTAACTCTCGGCGTCAATACCCTTGCGAACGCCATCGATCCATCCAAAGCAGAGGGCCTCGTCAACGGACTCGGGCCAGGTGAGGCTCGGTCGGCCCGACCCCTTCTTATAGAACCCCACCCAAAGAAACTCGGCGGTACTGTGATGATTCGAAAGCCACTCTCGGAACTCTTCCGGAGTCTCGAAGAAAATGGGATCCATTATGGACAGCCTCGAACACGGCGAATGACGATCCCAGGAACAAACGTTCTCGGACCACTCGTTTCCTGCTGAGCACGCTAGGAATTTCGGTCCGGCCACTGGCGGAGAGTGAGCCGAGCCCAGTTCAGGGCGTTCTTGGCCGATCGGCGCTGGATGACTTCGCGCGGTTGTTCAGGGCCGATTTCGAGGCGTCGGTGGCGAACGTCCCCATTCTTCAACGCCAGGCCGACGTAGACCAGCCCAACCGGTTTCTCGACACTCCCCCCGGTCGGCCCCGCGACTCCGGTCGTGCTCAGACCGAGATCCGCGCCAAGTCGGTCACGGGCTCCGATCGCCATGGCTTCAGCGACCTCGGCGCTGACCGCCCCCTTGGCCGCGATGAGCTGAGGATCAACTCCAAGGATGTTGATCTTCGACTCATTGCTGTAGGAAACCACCCCGCCTGGAAAGTAAGGGCTCACCCCGGCGTGGGCCGTGATCATTTGAGCCATCAGGCCGCCCGTGCAGGATTCGGCCGTGGCGAGGGTCGCACCGGTACGGATCAACTCGTCGAGTAGGGCTTCAGGAACGTCGTGACTTTCCTCGCCCACGATCAACTCGGCGAATCGTTCTCGGATGGTCAGGATGGTTGAGGAGATGGAGACACGTGCTTCTTCCGCCGTAACGCCTTCGCCCCGGATGCGAAAGCTGATGGTGGAATCATGCGCGGTGATGCCAACCTCGGGAACTCGTCCCCGCGCGGTCAGGTCAAACGCGGCGGCCTCGACGTCGGACTCGCCCCGTCCGAATAGGTTGATCTTGTGGTGAATGATCACCTTACCGGCATTCCCGAACGGAAGAAGCCTGGGTAAAAGCTGTTCCTCGTACATGACCTTGAGTTCTGAAGGAACGCCGGGCATGCAGGCGAAAACCGCGTTCCCAACCGGCATCCAGATCCCGGGGGCCGTGCCAACTCGGTTGGGGACCACCTCAGCGCCGACGGGGAAGAGCGCCTGGACCCGGTTTCGATCCGCCATCTCACGATTGCGCCGCGTGAACATGCTTCGGATCGCCTCGAGCGCTTCGGGGCTTTCGACAAGAGGGACTCCCGCCAATCCGGCGAGAACTTCGCGCGTGAGATCATCCTGGGTGGGTCCCAGGCCGCCACTGGTCAGGATGATGTCGGCTCGACGCTGCGCGATTCGAAAGGCTTCGAGGTTTTCGTCCAAGTCGTCGTTGAGCGTGGTATGGAAATGAACGGGAATTCCGAGCGCCGCGAGCTGTTGACTGAGCCACTGGCTGTTGGTGTCGAGCGACTGGCCGCTGACGAGCTCCGACCCGATGGCGATGATCTCCGCCTTCATCCGGTTCACCTTCCTCACGTTGGATTAGGTTTCCAGCAAACCTCGGTTTCTTGCCAATGAGCAGAAACGAGCGTAGTTGGTTCGGTTGGAATCGCCCTTTTGATTGCTTATGGCTTCGGATCCGTCAGGAGGGGGTTAGGTCGTTCGTCGGCGATAGGAGTGCGGATGAATCCGGAGTCGGCTGGTGGAGTATAGTCGATGGCGGCCAGGTCGGGTGTTTCGATCCGGCGATGGTTTCGGATTCGACTCTCGAGCGCCGCATCGAGAATTCCGCCCGTCAGCAAGGTTCGCTCGACGGGGTATGGGGGCTTTCGATCGCGCATGAACTCCGCGATCCTTAGAACGAGTGGGTCGAAGAAGCGCGCTCCTGGCGGAGCGGGCAAATAGACGAGGGTCGAGACGACCTCTTCGCGCCCGTCCTGGCTTCGCACGCGCCCGGCGAACGTCGTGTCATCAACATGACCGTTGAGAATGAGCACCGTGGCCCGGAACCCATCGGCGTACTCCACCAGAAAAGCGATGGGATGGCGAAGGCGCGTAATGAAGTCTCTTCCGGCCGGCGGCTTGAAGTCCAAGGTGTTCTGACGCATGTCACCCGGATTGCGCGTGTGGCTTCTGACCAGGGCCTGATCGAGCAGCTCGGTCGACCACTTCTTCTGCTTTACCGCTTCCCAGACCGCCTCCTTCTCGAGGCAGGTAACAGCGACCACCCCTTGGGGCTTTCCCTGTCGATCCCGTCTCTCAGCCATGCACTGAAGCGTCTCGAGGGCGTGGAACCCAAAGATTTCGAGATCCCCGCGCGACGCGACGATGGCATCGGTCCAACTCAGGCCAAGGGGAACTTCGAGGACGGGAAGCCGCCAGGTGATGGGGAGGCTCGAACCCGCCATCAAGGGGAACCCCAATTCCCTGGACTGGTTGACCATGTCCTGGGCTTCGGGCCGATGATACGAAAGGTGCTTGTCGACGAACACCGGCACGGAGCGACCCGACTGGCGGAAGACCTCGGTCATCTCGCGGAAGAACCGCCCGCGTGGATAGAGTTTCTGGAGCTTGTCGTTGTAGGGGTAGTCGCCATGCTCGGCGATCAGCAAGACGCCATCCACGGCGAGCTTTCCGGTGCCGAGTGTCAGGGCATCGGCAATCGAAGGGCTAAGCCGGACGTTATGGCGTTTAGCCTTGGCGCGGCCCAGATCAGTCTCGTCGGAAACCTGTTCGATAAAGAGGCTGGCGATCTCGATATCGGGCTTATGAAGCACCTCTCCGTCGTTGCCGTAAACGACGAACCCATCGAGAAACCGTCCAGCGATGTGATACGCGTGCGAGAGGTAGTGGTAAACCGAGGTGAGAACCGCCAGTCTCAGCCGACCTGATTCTCGCGTGGGAGGAGTCGAAGCCCCCTGCTCGCTTGAGGCGAGTAGAAGTTGTGAGCCGCCGAGCGCGGAGCCGGCCGCCCCGAGAAAAAGGCGACGGGTCGACTTGGACGATCCTGTCATGGAGGGTGCCTCGCTTCGCTCATTCGACCAGGTCAAAGGATGACCTTGGACCAGCGCCCCAGAAACCACGCCCGGTTCAACCGGCCTTGATGAAGGGAAGTGTCTCTCGTTCCCGCCTCCTGGTCAAGTGTGAGGGCGTTGGGTGGACAGGCGACGAGCTCGACCTTCCGTTTGCGAGAGCGGTTGATCCTGGTAAGATCCCTCCGTGTCTTTCTTTCGGGCCGAAGGGATCGGGAAACGGAGTTCCCCATTCATGAGCCGGTCAACCCATGACCTACGAGTTCTTTCCCCATCCCGGGTCTGCCTAATCAAGCCCAGCGCATTGGGCGATGTCACCAACGCCTATCCCGTCCTCTCCGCCCTGAGAGAACGATGGCCGAGCGCCCACCTGACCTGGGTGGTCAACAAGTCGTTGCGCGGACTCCTGGACGGCCATCCCGACCTCAATGAAGTCATTACCTATGACCGGGCGGGGACGAACTTTCGACCTCGAGGGATTCGGAACTTCGCCCGCTTCCTATCAACCCTCCGCGCTGGCCGGTTCGACCTGGCGATTGATCTGCAAGGCCTTTTACGATCGGGCTTGATGGCCGCGGCAACGCGCGCCCCGATTCGGGTAGGCTTTGCCGACGCGCGCGAAGGGGCCCCTTGGTTTTACACGCATCGGGTGGTGACCTCACCGAGCAAACCGCATGCGGTCGATCGACTCTTGGGAATTGCCGAGTCGTTTGGGGCCGACGTGAAGGCTCCGAAGTTCCTGGCACCCAACTCTATTTCGGATCAAGAGTGGGCCCACGAGCAGCTCAACAACGTACCGCGACCTCGACTGATGTTGAACATGGGAGCACGGTGGGAGACGAAGCGCTGGCCCGCTGAACACTTCGCCGAGGTGGCCCGACGCGCCGTGGAGCGCTGGGGCGCGGGGCTCGTGATCGTGGGGGCGCCCGAGGATCGGCCAATCGTGGAGCGGTTTCAGTCGGTGTTGGGTGACATTCCCATCAAGGATCTGTGTGGACGGACCACCTTGCCGCGGTTAGCCGCATTAGCGTGCCGATGCGACCTCGTCGTTTCCAACGACACGGGCCCGCTCCACCTGGCGACGGCCGCCGGAGCGAAAACCATCGGGATCTACACCTGTACGCTTCCCGCCCTGAACGGTCCGTACGGCCCTCGAGCTTCCGCCATTACAACGAAAGTGGCGTGCGCGGGGAGCTATCTCACACGTTGCGCACGGCTCGATTGCTTCCAAGAACTCTCGGTAGACCGAGTCTGGGGGCTCGTCTCAGAGCAACTCGGCGGTGGATCACCACGGCAAAGACTCCATTCCGCCCACCTCCGTCGAGAATCGATCGGTTAGAAAGTGGAGTCTCGTAAAGGTGGAAAACGGAATCCTCTCGCTTTGCCACGCGGGACGAGGGGTGGTCAACGTGGAGGGGGAATGACCGGCCCACTCAAGTCGTCGTCGCGTGATCGCGTCGAGAGTCGGCTATCGACATCGAACTGGTCGATAATCACCTCGTTAGAAGTCAACTGGGAAACCTGATCCCCCTGTCCAGGGTCGTTCCCAGGTTCGCGATCGTGCTGAAGACCCCGGCGCTGAATTTGATCGAGGAGGTGGCCGGCGTCGAAGCGCTCGCCAAGGTAATACCGGCGCACGTCGGGATTGAGCAAGACCTCGCGCGGTGTACCATACGCGAAGACTTGCCCTTCCCGAATCAAATAGCTCCGATCGGTCACCTCAATCGTCTCACGAAAGTTGTGGTCCGTGAGCAAGATCCCGAGGTTGAACCGAACGGCAAGTTCGCGAATCGAATCCTGGATTTCGTTGACCGTCTTCGGGTCAATGCCCGCGAACGGTTCGTCGAGCATGATGAGCTTGGGGTCGGTCACGAGGGAACGCGCGATTTCGAGGCGGCGGCGTTCGCCACCGGAGACGCGCTGGGCCTTGGTCTTGCGGATGTGTAACAGGCCGAACTGCTCCAGCAGCTCGTTCTGGCGCTCGATCCGTTTCTTCCGGTTCATGCCCGAGACGGTTTGAAGAATCGCCATAAGGTTATCTTCAACCGTCAATTGCTTGAACACGCTGGAATCCTGGGCAAGATAGCCCATTCCCAGTCGCGCTCGTTTATACATAGGCAAGTGGGTGACGTTCTTGCCGTTGAAATTCACGGACCCGCCATCGGCATTGATCAGGCCGATGGTCATGCGGAAGCTGGTCGTCTTACCAGCCCCGTTGGGACCGAGCAGTCCGACCACTTCCCCCTGGTTCACTTCGAAGCTGACGCCGTTGACCACCTTTCGGCGGCCGTAATATTTTTCCAGGTCGCGGACTTCCAGCAAGGCCATGGGCCGATCCTCCGTGAAACGCCCTCAGAGAGCTGAGCGACTGCGACCAGTGGTCAGCGAATCCACTTCATTCGTTCGACGTAGGGGCGGAAGGGGATCCGGAAATCCCGGCTGAGCCTGATGTCGGGTCCAAAGGGCTTTCCATGAGGCCAGTAGATGAAAAAGGCTTTTCCGGTCAATAACTTGCGTGGAACTTCCCAACTCGCCCGTTCTTCGGTTTCCCAGCCGGCCCCCGGCTCGTTGATATCGGTGATCGTCGGGTCTCGCCGGTCCAGGTTGTTCCATCCCCGACTATCGCGGCTCCAGGGGCTATTGTCTCCCAGCATCAAGTAACGGTCTTCACCGATGACGTAGTCTTTCGAGGGGAGGTCGTTCAAGAATGCAAGAGTCGAAGGGTCGGACAGGTTGTCGAAGAGTTCGACCGCGTTAACGGGAACATCATTCTCATTCCAGAGACTATCGTAATCGGCATGTCCCGGATTGAGGGTATAGTAGATATCGCGCTTCAGGACAAGATCGCTCACAGCGACCGAGGCATCCGTCGCGGCCACGGCCGCTGGGCTCAGGTCGGCATCAGTTGGAATGGGGGGAGTGGTCGCGCTCTCCTCATACTCCAGCCCGTTCCCAAAGACGGGTTTCCCGTCAATGGCGACGGTGAGTCGATCATCGAAGTTGGTGAAGAGCACGTCGTGAGACCCGACTCCCAGGTCCGGGGACTTGGCGGAACCAAGCTCCGACTTCCCGCGGAACAGTCGCACGGTGCCATCGGCGAGATTCAGCTCGCAGCGGTTAGGGACACCCCCCTCTACCAGCTCGAACCGAACCACTCCTCGGGCTTCCTTGACCTCCAACTTGGCGGAGAATAAGAGGTCGCCTACCCAGTGGGGATGAGCCATCGCTCCCCCATCCTCCATGACCGTTCCGCTTGTCTGGTTGGTGTTGTAGGAGTAGTAGTCGGTGATCAGGGTCGGGCGTGGTCCCTGGGAAAGCTCTCTTTGGTTGAGGAGCGCATCCCACTGTTCCGGGTCGGGGACCAGATGGCGATACCGGAGCTCGGTCGGATCAGGCCCCTTCGCCTCGATCATGTAAGTCCCCGGGTCCCCTTCTTTCCATCCTTCGGGCTTGCTCGACGTCCACCGGAGCCACTCGGGCTTGTCCCACATTGAGGCGGGGCGATACCGGTCGTCATGGACGGTCATCGCCATCGCGTTGAGGTGGCGCAACGGTTTCCGGGCGATCTCGAACTTGGAGTCGCCCGCTTTTTTGATATAGATATCGCCATGCCAGATCCGGAGCGTTTCGCCCGGCTTCCCCGCGAGCCGTTTGATGTAGCTCATCTCCGGTTCTTCAGGGTAGCGGAAAACGACGATATCCCAGCGCTCCGGGTCGGATGCGCCGGGCAGGAAGGGCATGTCGTACGGGAACTTCATGACCAGGATACGGTCCCCGTTGAAGGTGGGTTCATCCGCGACCTTGGCGGTGTATCGGCAATTCACACAGGTGCCGGTATTGACGCGAGCGCTGAAATGAGGGGCCGAGTTCTGACCGATTCGGAGGCCGCCGAAGCCAAGCGATTGCTGGCCTCCTTCTTCGCCCGAAGCGTTGACCGTGTAGACGAACTTGCACTGAGGGCAAGTGACCTCCTTGTGCCTACCCATCAACGTGGGGGCCATGGATCCGGTGGGGATGACGAACGCCTCGGCCTCAAAGCCCCGGACGAGAAGGGCGAGGATAAACGCGACCACGATCGCCTCGACCGTCTCCCGATGGCCTTCCTTCTTTGTCGGCTTGGCTTTCCCATCGAGGCTCGCCGGCTCGGGACGAGTCGCATTGGACCGCTTCATCGTAAGGCTACCCCGCGGAATAGGCCGGTTGCTGAACTCCATTACCGAATGTAACGAATCTCGCGAGGATCGGGAACCCAATATACCGATCGGCCGAAGACTTCGAGCGGAACCATTTGGCCAGGCAAGTGGACCAAAAACGGCTTTCCAAGGAACAAGTCGCGCTTGACCACGGGGCTTGGTCCCCAAAACCGTGAGTCGTTGGAGACCGCGCTGTTGTCTCCCAGGACGAAAAACTCATTCTCGCCGAGATGATAAGGCTGATCGACCCCGAACGCCCTGCGCGGCGCGCCTGTGAGGACGCTCGTGTAGTAGACGTCGCGATAAAGCTTGACCCGCGCCACCGTGATCGAGCCGGAACTGGCTCCAATCGCGAACGGTCTATCGTACGAAGGGTAAGCTGGAGATGGGTCGTCGTAGTCGATCGGATCGAACAGCGGGACACCATCCAACGCGACGATTAAGCGTCGGTCCATGACCGACGCTTCCAACTTATGGGTTGAAGGACTCGTCGCCGCCGTGGCTTCGATCGCAACGGGGTTCGTCGTTTCGACCGAACGTCCGTTCCGCTTGAGTGTGGCCCACCCTCCCGGTCCGATCGGTAGCGAGACGAGAAATCGTTCAGACCCGAATGAAAGGCGGAGGTAGACGATGGGCACGTCACTCTGGGCCTTCAGGTCAATTTCCACCATTAAGTCCGTCACCCGGTTCTCACCACGCAACGCCTTACCGTTATATGCATTGAAGTCATAAACGGGAGTGTATCGACCCCGATCGGGGTCGCGATGACGATATTCCGCCCAATCGATCCCCTCAACCTGGTGTCGGCTAGGTAGGTTCAGCGCCTTACGATCCAGGTGCCCGGTGGGTTGGGCCTCGAACTGGAGCTGGCCCTCTTGGATTTGCCAGCCCGTTGGGAGAGAACTCGACGCCCAGACCGGTCCCTTGACGAACTGGAACCGTGGAACGCGCGTGGAGTTTCCGGTCGTATACTGGGAGTCGTAGACCAGAATCCGGATCGCTCGTTGTTCCTGGAGAGATTTACGAGCAACGCGCCCGTCGATGTAAACATCTCCCCCGAAAATCCGCACCGACTCTCCCGGCAGTCCAACCACACGCTTTACATAAGCCTGGGTGGGATCTCCCGGGAACTGGAACACGGCGACTTCCCAGCGCCTGGGTTGGCGCAGGTCGAAGAGGCCCTTCTGGACCAGAAGTCGGTCTCCGCTGCACGGGACCCGCACGCGGTTATCGGGAGCAACTTCCCCACAATTTGGGCAAATCGCCTCTTCCTCCTGGCCATCCTCCGCCAATCCCAATGCGAACCGCATCGAGCAGGATGAACAGACGACTTCCTCATGGTTTCCAAGGAGCGTGGGAGCCATTGAGCCCGTGGGAACGACATACGCTTCCGCGGTGAAAGTCCGGATCAGCAAGATTCCGACGGTGAGGATCACCAGGAACTCAAGGGTCTGACGAACTAGGCTCGCTCGCAACCCCATCACGGGCTCGATGATTGCCGGCGTTTCGGTTTGGGGTGAGCTCATCTGGTTTCAACCTGAAAAACCACGACCCGGCCGACAACCACGAGCTGGGCGCATGGCGGATTCGTTACGATGCCCCTGAGGCGGGGCATGGACGATTCCAGGAAGCGAACCCGCGATAGCCTCCAACGAGTGAGCTGACGATGTCACTCGTCACCGTCATCCAGCACAGACAGGAACGCCTCCTGGGAGATCTCAACATTCCCAATCTGCTTCATACGCTTCTTGCCTTCCTTTTGCTTTTCAAGAAGCTTGCGTTTTCGAGAAATATCTCCACCGTAGCACTTGGCGGTCACGTTCTTCCGGAGCGCTGAGATGGTTTCTCGGGCCACGACACGCGTGCCGATGGCGGCCTGGATGGCGACCTCGAACTGATGTCGGTCGATTTCCCCGCGGAGCTTTTTCACGAGCTTTCGGCCACGGCGATCGGCATGGGCGCGATGGACCACGATCGAGAGGGCATCGACCTTCGCGCCGGCGACCAGGATATCGAGCCGGCAGAGATCACTGGCCCGATACCCGATTAACTCATAATCCATCGTGCCGTAACCGCGCGTCGCGCTCTTCAACTTATCGTAGAGGTCATAGATCATTTCGGCCAGTGGGAGCTCGTACGTCAAGATGGCCCGGGTGGGGGTCAGGTACTCCGTCTTGATATACGTACCGCGCCGATCTTCGCAGAGTTGCATGATGGCACCGATGCAATCCGCGGGAATGATGAAGCCGACCTTCGCGACTGGCTCGCGGAACTCCTCGATCTCTCCCGGGTCGGGGATTCGCGTTGGGTTTGAGACGTGGTGAAGGTTGCCCTTCTTATCAAGGATTTCGTAGGTGACGTTAGGGGCCGTCTGGACCAGTGAGAGTTTGCTCTCGCGTTCCAAGCGTTGCTGGACGATTTCCATGTGCAGCATGCCCAGGAACCCACAACGAAACCCGAACCCGAGCGCGTCGGAGGTTTCGGGCTCGAAGGAGAAGCTCGAATCGTTCAGGGCGAGCTTCTGGAGCGCGGTGCGAAGATCCTCGAACTGGTTGTGAGTCGCGGGGAAGAGCCCGCAATAAACGACCGGGACCGGCTCCTGGTAACCGGGAAGGGCCTCAGTGGCGCCCCGGTTCGCTTCGGTCAGGGTGTCTCCGATGTTCACGTCCGAGAGGCGTTTGATGTTCGCGGTGACGAACCCCACCTGCCCGACTCCGAGTTCCTCACATGAGACCGCGTGGGGCCGGAACCGGCCGAGGCTAATGACCTCGTGCTCCGTTCCACCGGCCATCAGCCGAAGCTTCTGACCGACCTTGAGCACGCCGTCCACCACGCGCACGTAGACCACCACCCCCTGGTAGTCATCGAATTTCGAGTCGAAGATCAAGGCGCGGAGCGGGGCGGAGGGATCGCCGGAGGGGGCCGGGACCCGGTCAACAATGGCCCGGAAAACGTCAGGGACACCGAGTCCGGTCTTCGCGCTAATGGCCAGGACCTCGTCGGGGTCGATCCCCAACGACGCCATGATCTCTTCCCGGATCTCGTCGGGCCGGGCGGCCTGCATGTCAATCTTGTTCAAGACCGGCACGATCGACAGGTCGCCGTTAATGGCAAGATAGGCGTTCGCCACGGTCTGGGCTTGAACCCCTTGCGTGGCATCCACGAGCAAGATCGCCCCTTCGCAGGCGGCGAGGCTGCGCGAGACCTCGTAGTGAAAGTCGACGTGTCCCGGTGTGTCGATGAGGTTCAGCTCGTAGGTCTGTCCGTCGAGATTGTAATTGATGGCGACGGCTCTTGCCTTGATCGTGATGCCACGCTCACGTTCCAGATCCATGTCGTCGAGCAACTGCTCGCGAAACTCGCGCTGGGTGATCGCACCCGACTGGAGGAGAAGCTGGTCGGCCAGCGTGCTCTTGCCGTGATCGATATGCGCGACGATCGAAAAATTGCGAATGTATTTCGGGTCGAAGGCCATAGACGATGATCCAGGGGAATGAGAACTTTCAGACCGGAATGAGTCGGGCCAGGCCGTTTCAGGGAGGAAGAAACAGCGTCGAAGTCGGTGGTCGCGGTGGAATGCGTCCATTATCTCGAGAGTGAGTCGGTCCTGGTACGCGAGAGTCGTAAGAGAGTCCGAGATTGATTCACATCTTCGAGTGGTTCACCAATCCGCCGGGGACCGTAGCCCGGCAAGGAAACCCAGTTGTTTCGTGGCGGGGTCGATTGGGATAGTCGTTCGTGGAGGATCAGAGCGATGTCGTGGCTTAGCACCGCCGCCCCAGTGCGGGCAAGGTGATGCGGATCGAAAAAAACAGCCGGGTCGTAGTTGGCATGGCGACCGTCAATAACCGTTAAACCAGGAAAGTCTGCCCGAATGCGCTGGACGAAGGCAACATATTTTGCATCAAGGCCGTTCTGCGCCACCCGTGACTGAAGCGCCGGCTGCATGGGGGGCAGCAACCAGTATACCTGGATTTTACGTGATTCGGCCAGTCTCAATAAGCGTCGGATATAACGTTCGTTGACCGGGTCGCATTCCCAGTCGGCGGGAAAGTAGCGTTTGGTCCAGCCCACGAGGTCGGTCGTCTGTGCTTCTTCAGGAGGAGGACAGAGGACTCCTCCCTGGTTGACCTGGAGATTTCTCCGCCAGTAGGGGGGAACGTGCTGCCGGTCACGCCGATTTTCCTCGCGTAGGGCCGCGAGGATCGCGTTCCTCACCTCGGGACGGGCTCGGCTGCTCGGAACCCACCGGCTCCAGAGGGCTCGGCCCAGAAAATCCGTGTCGCCCGACTGGCGCGCCAGATCAAACAGTTCGCGGGATTGAGCGATGGAAGTCCAGGGATCAAGCGAGACGGTGGGTGAAACCTGAAGATGCTTCGGAAAAAAATCAATCAGGACCGCCTTGGGCTCCCCCCCCGCCTCGAGCACACGGCGAAGCAGGAAATAACTCGAGGCGGGCTGTCCCCCACTCAGAGCCAGGTTGTTCGTGACAAGTCCGGTCCTGGCCTCGATCAAGATGGGAGCAATCCCTACCTGGACCAGGCTGTCTCCCAGGCAGATCAGCCCTGCGTCTCTCGCTTCGCGCACGGCTCTTTTCGCGGTCTGATTCCACGTCCAGGAATCCATCTTCAAAAAATGATCCGCCTCGTGCCTGGCCACGAACCGCTCGATCAACACGATGCAGAGGAGCATTCCGAGCAAGCCGAGGGGGCTCTGACCACCAAATTTACGCAATCGAGCGATACGCATGGAATGGACTTGCCCAGGAGCCAGCGGTTGAAACCTCTCGACCAGAACCGGTGCGAGTGGACAGAATCGCTGAGTCAAAAAAATCCCTGGAACCGAAGCTCATGCGCGAGCTTCGGTTCAATCGATGCGCCCATCCCTTATTAAAGGTATGATGGAGCTCGATCAAGAGAAGTGGATCCTCAACCAAGGCGCGGTTCCCACAACGTCTCATCGCTCCTGACTATAACGGCGAGCCCGTGAAGCGCTAAGCACAAGTTACCCGAGTCCTCAGGTCTCATGAGGAACACGTGATCGGAACTCGCACGTGGCCTCGATTTCATCGAAATCGATGGCCCGGGCCTATCGAGCGGCTCGCGAGACTGGGATACAATTGGCCTGGTCGGTTGGACGATCGGCTCTTAGCGGCCAGGTGCCTTGGTGTTGCGTCGAATTCGTTGAGGATCTCTCGCATGAAGTGTCTTTCGGCCCTCTCGACCTTAGCCAACTCCGAGGCTGCCGTCCTTGAGGTGCTCGACCAGGCCTCGTCGGAACTCGGGGCCAATCAGGCCGACCTGGTTGTCTTATTCGTCTCACCCCATCACGTCGCGGAGATGGAGGCAATCGCGAAGCAGGCCCGGGCCCGTCAACTTGGGCGACATCTCATTGGATGCACAGCCGAATCCATCGTGGCGGCGGGTCGAGAGGTCGAAGCGTCTCCCGCGATCGGCCTCTGGGCGATCTCACAGCCAGGCATCCAGATGACCCCGCTTCGATTGAGCTTCGAGAATGGACAGGTCTCGGGTCTGCGCGAACAGCCAGGCGCGGTTCAGGTTTTTCTGGGTGATCCGTTCACCTTCCCAATCGATGACTATCTGGCACGTATGAACCGGTTAACACCAGCGGCCAAGGTAGTGGGTGGGATGGCCAGCGGGGGCCATGTACCGAACTCGAATCGTCTGATACTCGACGATGACGTGTTCGACGATGGAGCGGTGGTCATCCAGCTTGACGCAGGCGTCTCCATCCACACGATCGTCAGCCAAGGGTGCCGTCCGATTGGTCGGCCGTACGTAATTACCCGTGCCCAGGAAAACTGGATTCTCGAACTCGGTGGTCGGCCCGCGCTTCAGGTCTTCCAGGAGTTGTATGACACCCTGCCCCCGGAAGACCAGCAGAAAGTCCGCCAGGGGCTTCATCTTGGCCGGGTGATCAATGAGTATCAGGACTCATTTCACCGAGGTGATTTCTTGGTCCGCAACGTGATGGGAACAAATGAGGCAGGAGCGATTGCCGTGACCGATCGCATCCGCGCGGGGCAGACCGTGCAGTTTCAGGTGCGCGACGGCCAAACCGCCTCGGAAGACCTGCGAACGCTACTCCAGGCGGAAAAGGAGCGTTGGGAAGGGAACGGACCAGGCGGAGCGCTCCTCTTCACCTGCAACGGTCGTGGATCCCGCCTCTTCAAAACGCCCGACCACGACGTCACGCTCATCAAGGAATGGTTTGATGTCCCGGTGGCCGGCTTCTTTGCCATGGGAGAACTGGGCCCGGTCGGAGGACAGAACTTTGTCCACGGGTTCACGGCGAGCGTCGTCCTCTTCTCCGATCAACCCAGCGTTCCCACGGTGGGTCAAGTCGAAGCGTCGTCCTGACCGGGAACTTCAAGTTTTCGAGAACCCAACCCAATCAAAAGGCCCAGGGGGTGGTTATCCCCTGGGCCGAGAGGTAATTCTGAGTTGCATGAGCCAGGTAAGTTGGGCCCCGCTGGACTTCGTTTACCGATCAGCGACTTAGCTGTCGCGGCGTCGAGCACGGAAGCTCGCTCCGCAAATCAAGACTCCACCGATCCCCATTAGCGCCAGGCTGGTGGGCTCGGGCACCGGGTTCAGATCGGCCGTGAAGCTGCCGATCGCCGCCGCGGTGAACGAATTCAGGATGCTATGTCCCCCCGAGGTGTTGAACGAGAGACCAGGGACGATACCACTGAAGGTCAGTCCCAGACCATTCGCCGTGACGTTGGAGAAATCATAGAAATCGGAGCTAAAGGTGATCGTTTGACCGGGAGCCGAGGCCGTCAGCGAGGCCGAGCCATTCTGCCCGGAAACCACCGATAGCGTGGAGTTGGGAACCACCGAAATGGTGAGGAGGTTTTCTCGGGTTCCACTGCCTACGCTGGCCGGGGAGTCACGGAGAATCTGGATCAAGATCGACGAGCTCAAAGGCTGATTGAGCTGGCCGAAAAAGTTTTGCCCGTTCAGATTCGTTCCCGTGCTGAAGAACAGATGGGCTGACTGGGCGCCCTGCAACTCGGGAGCGAGACCGGGCAAATTGGTAAAGTTGAACGTGACCGCGGCACCCGTGCTCGCCGTATCGAAGGTGGCACTGGTGTTCCCATCATTCACCCAACGGAAGCCATTGGTTTCGTCGTTGGCACCGTTGTTCGTGAACTGGGCAAACTGAGTTGGGGTTGCCATTGCTGGCTGATACATCCCCATCATGATGATGGGAAGCATTAGCGCCAAACGCGGAAGGTTTCCTATGGGGCTGATCATGTTCCGCTTAGAAGCCCATCGTTGCATGAACTACTCCTCTCCCTTTTCCCTATACTGAGGCGTCGGAGATCCCATCGCACAATTAAGCCAGGCCAAGCTAGTTCACGTTTCACGCATCGTCAATGCGGCCAAAATTGACGTTGTGCAATTCCACCGGTTTCTTGATTTCATTGTGGCGTCAGCGCAACACTGGGGTTTCTCCCCAGCGCTTGAGCCCATTGCGTAGCCCCACGCTCACAGACCCGAAGGTTGGTCGAAAAGCCGAAGTCTCAAGCCAAGAACCACGGCCGAACGCTTGCTGATCGAGATTGATCAGAGGTGTGGGACCTGATTACTCAGGGGACTTTGGGACGGCTGAGGCCAGAATCGCCGTTCTCTCAGGTGAGCCACAATCGACAAGCTCAAGGCGCAACCAGCGGCGGCCACGATGAAGGGGTCGCGAGTGGCGTCGTGAAACGCGATTCCGCCCATTAGGATGAGGATGGCCACGCCGAATGAACTGGTCTGAATCCACTTCCAGGTTCTGCGCTGGCTCAAGAAAGACTGGCCGTGCGAGAGAAAGACCAGAAAAAGTGCGACCAAGGCGGTTGCGAAGCCGCTGGTCAAAAGGAGCGTGGGTGTACCGTTCCCCAACGGACTGCCTATGTCATTCGTCCTTGCGAAGGTCGATTTGAGTCCGGCCAGCATAAGCACGAGTGACCAGAGGCTAAGGAACGCGGCGAGAGCCAGACAAAGGCGCCGACGCTGATTGAGCAGATCGATCGTGTCAGGATGGAACGAGGGTCGACGCGATAGGGAACGGTGGAGCAAGACGGGCGCTTCGCATCCCTCTGCATCAGCGATCTCAATATTGGTACAACCCGCGTCCTCCATACAAGCGAGGCACCAGCCGAAGACGACGAGCCCCGCGCGTGTTTCGCCCACCGACTGGGGGATCGCAATTCGGTCACAACGTGTGCACCGCATGGTGATTTCCAGGTTCTTCGACACTTAACGTCGTTGGGCGAGGGGAACGACCAACGGATCGGTCTGGGTGGTTCTTGAGTGGTTCAGGCTTGACGAAGTCCGAAGTCTTCCAGCTTACGATATAGCGAGGAGAGTCCAAGTCCGAGCCGTCGCGCGGCCTCTCGTTTGTCATCATTGCAATGATCGAGCACGCGTTGGATGTGCTGCCGCTCGTACTCGCGAAGGGCAGCGCGGAGATCGTCTCCGTCGGCGCTGGCGGAGGGCATCTCGTCGATCAGCCCCGGGGCGAAGTCGCCGGGCGTTAGAATCGGACCTTCACTCAGGATAATCGCTCGTTCGAGCGCGTTGTCCAACTCCCTGACATTTCCCTTCCAGGGAGCGGCCACTAGCCCTCTGATCGTGGCATTATCGACGCCGTCCACTCTTCTCCCAAGTTTCTGGGCATGACGCGCCAGCAGCACATGAACGAGGTCGGGGATGTCGTCCCGCCGGTCCCGCAACGGGGGCATCTCGATGCTGACCACATTCAGCCGATAGTACAGGTCGGCTCGAAACCGATTCTCGGTCACCTCCGTGGCCAGGTCTTTATTGGTCGCCGCGACCACTCGTGCCTCGATCCTACTCACGCGAGTGGAACCGACCGGGAGAACCTCCTTGTTCTCGATCGCGCGCAGAAGCTTGGCCTGAGTCAAGAGCGGTAGCTCGCCAATCTCATCCAGGAACACCGTTCCTCGGCCTGCCGCGACGAACAAGCCCGCGTGGTCGCGGTCCGCTCCCGTGAACGCCCCCTTAATGTGTCCGAAGAGTTGGTTCTCGAGCAGGTCATTTGGAATGGCCGCGCAGTTGACAGCCAGGAACGGCTGGTCGGGATCGGGCCCCAAAGCGTGGAGAGCGCGTGCCGTGAGCTCCTTCCCTGTCCCCGATTCTCCGGTAATCAGCACGTTGCTACGGGTAGGGCCGACCTTTCGAATCAGTGCCTTGAGGGTGCGCATGACCTGGCTCTTACCAACGAGCGATTCGGGATCGGTCGGGGCGTGAAGCTGGCGTCGCAAGGCCTGGTTCTCGTTCAGGAGACGTCGATAGGTCATGAGGCGTTCGATTTTCACGAGCAATTCGTCGAACAAGACCGGTTTGATCAAGTAGTCCTGCGCACCTCGGTGAAAGGCCGCCACCGCGTTCTCCACGGTGGCGAACGCCGTGATCATCATCACCAATGTGCTAGGGCAAAGCGTCAAGAGCCGGTCCAGGAGGTCCAGGCCGTCGACACCCGGAAGCTGTACGTCGCAAAGCGCGAGGTCGGGCTCAAAGGACTTGGCCTGGCTAAGAGCCTCCTTTGCGTCGGCGGCAACCCTAACCTCGAAACCCTCCCCCGTGAGGAATTCCTCGAGGGTGGAGGAGAGGACTTCCTCATCGTCGACAACGAGGATTCGTCCCCGAGGAACCTCCGACTGCATCGTGTCCCGACCCATCGACCGGCTCATTTCGCAACTTCCTTCAATGGTCCACCGGCATCCATCGTTTCATTTTGGGGCGTGCTCAACTCAGGTAGGGATTCATACCGGTCGGTCTGGATGCGCATCGTGAACCTTGAACCGCACCCTTCCTGGGAATCATAGGAAAGCGAGCCGCCCATCTCCTCGATGATCTGCCGGCAGACGAACAGGCCGAGTCCGGTCCCATGTGGTTTTGTCGTGAAAAAAGGCTGGAACATACGGGCCCGGAGCGCTTCCGGAATTCCTCGCCCTTCATCTTCAATCGAGAGCGAGAGCCAGCCGTTTTCGGACCGGCCTCGGAGATGGATTCGGCCCCCGGTATCGGTCGCGTCGATGGCGTTGAGCACCAGGTTCAAGACCACCTGGGTCAGGTGATCGCGTACAGCCCGAACCGGTGGAAGCGTTGAGTCCAGGTCGGTGGAGATTGCCCGTTGCTTGGTGCGCTGATAGTACTTGGCAATGCCGAGTGCTTCCTCGACCACCTCGGACGCCCGTACTCGGGATCGCGCGGAGGAGGCGGGACGGGAAAAGTCGACGAGCTCTCGAATGGTGCGCTGGATGCGCCGGAGCTGACGATCGGCTAGCTCGAGCTTCTCCGCAGTGTAGTCGTCGGGTCCTCGGCGCTGGAGCATCTGGATCAACGAGCTCAGAGCGGCGAGCGGATTACCAACCTCGTGAGCGATTCCCGCGGCCAGAAGCCCGAAAGCCGCCATTTTCTCGTGCTGGATCTCTCGGGCCTGCGAAGCTCGGAGGGCATCGGTTCGCTCGGCGACCCTGCGTTCCAGCTCGGCCCGATTACGCTCGAGCTCCCCATTGAGGAGCTCGAGGCGGAACCCCGTTTGCCTGAGCAATGAAGAGAGTGAAGCGCTCGCCCATGTGACCCAGGCCATGATCGCAAGAGTGAGTGGCCAGTCGGACGTTACATCCTTGATCGCCCCCTCGCCCAGCAAGATCGCGAGGGTCAATAAGCTCAGGCAGTGGAATCCGTAGGTGAGCCAGGCCGTGGTGCGACGATACCGGATGGCGCAGCAGATCAAGGAGAGGAGGTAGTACCACCGAAAGGGACTGGCCAGACCCGTATCGTTGTAACAAAGCAACGCGATGAACGTGGCTTCCATCATCGAGACGAAAAGCGGCCTACGCTTCAGGAAAACCTCGCCCATCCGGTAGAAGGCAAGATCTAACCCCGCGAAACCGGCGCCCAACGCGAGAAAGGCGCGAACGGCGGAGGGGTTGTGAAGCCCCATTCTTGTTTCGACAAGCACATAGCCCATCACGATTCCGAACCAACGGATCTTGACCACGATCGACTCGGTGGCCAGATCCAACCGGAGCTTCTCTCGACTTGCCGTGGGTATCATTCCGTTCTGCTATTCATCACGTCTTAAAGAGGCCGTGCTCGCTCAGTCCCCGCCTCGGGAGAACCAAGTCTGACGATCGCGACGTTTTCGCGGGAGATTTGAGATTATAGCGTTCGACCACCAGGTTCCGCATCGAATCCTGGCCGCATCGGGGCTCAATGACTTTTGTGAGAGCATCGGAAAGCTTAATGATACAATAACTTACAAACGGAGCGTTCGGGTATCACTCTTCGCTTGACCGCGCTTCACTCGCTTCAAGGTCACGGACAATATTCAAAGTCCTGAGGCCCTCCATCCGGCACGTCTGAGTCGCTTCGCGCACTGACTCAAGACCAAGAACGGAAGGGACCAAACAACGAAGGAAACTCCAATTTTTTCCTAGCGCTCATAAGGTGGCGCGTGACTTCAGGAGAAATGCACAAGATAGACAAGTCAAACTCAAGACGGTTTCGATCGGATCAGGAGCTAAGGGGCATGACATTGACGGTGGGATGGTGGAA
>Ga0182745_1001770_pt1 | contig 20233 bp, 20 predicted proteins | sample eDN3rd30CKraftBY_FD_128523 | JGI IMG/M metagenome (GOLD analysis project Ga0182745, IMG submission 128523) | Enriched backyard soil microbial communities from Emeryville, California, USA - eDNA 3rd pass 30_C Kraft BY (version 2) (version 2) | ecosystem: Environmental > Terrestrial > Soil >...
CATCGCCCTGTCACCGAGAACGAGCGAGGCCACCGTGACCGACGGCCCGAAGCAGGTCCCCGTCGTCGAGCCGTCGCGGTGCGCCGGTCAGGCGACGGGCTCTCGGGCCACGCCCGAGACGGCTTCGTAGGCGGCCGCCCGCTCGCGGAGCGGGCCTTCGTCGAGGCCGGTGTCGGCGAAGCGGTAGCGGGTGCCGCCTCCGCCGCCGTCGCCGGGATGGTCGGCCAGGAAGGTGCGCATCTTCCTCTCGGTCGGGTCGTCGAGCTCCCGGCCCAGGGCCACGTAGATGCCGCGGACCGTCTCGACGGGGTCGGCGATGAAGTCCTGGAAGTGGACGTCGACGATCCGCTCGGGCGGGATGACGCCGCGGGCGCGGGCCTCCATGCCCCGGTCGAGGCCGACGAAGACGTCCTCGGCGTAGTCGGCGCTGATCTCGTGCAGGTCCACGTCGTCGCTCGCCATGCGGCGGAGGTGGGCCGAGAGGGCGCTCACCGAGGTGATGACCTTCAGCGGGTCCCGGTGGGTCTGCACGACGACGGCGTCGGGGTACTCGGCGGCGAGGGCGTCGAGGTCCCAGAGGTGGGCGGGGGACTTGAGCAGCCACTGCGGCGCGGGGTCGGCCCACTGGAGGTGCTGGAGGTACTGCCGGTGCCAGCGGTAGGCCGGGGCGAGGTCGGCGTCGTGGAGCAGCCAGCGGTCGTAGGTCCGGACCCGGTACTGGCAGGGGAAGATCATGCTGCGGAAGTCGCCGCCGGTGATCCGCACGCACTCCTGGGCCAGGCGGGCGCCCATCGGGTGGAAGGTCGTGAAGCCGGGGATGAGCGAGTCGGCCATCGACAAGACGGCGTCCACCTCGTCGATGCGCGGGTCGGTGTCGCGGGTCGCTGTCTCCGGCGGCGGCAGGGGCTTGTCGATCTCCCACGTGAGCGGGGCCCGCAGCTCGGGGTCGAGGGCCAGGAGGTCGTAGAGGATCGTCGTGCCGGTGCGGGGCTGGCCGACGATGAAGATCGGGTGGTCGATGGTGCCCTCGGCCACCTCGGGGTGGGCGGCGCGCCACGCGGTGATGCCGGCGCGGTTGGCGAGGTACTCCACCACGCCGCCCGTCGCGATCTCGACGCCCAGCTCGTGTAGCCGGGCCTCGTTGGCGAAGCCGTCGAGGAGGACGTCGAGCCCTTCCTGCCACGTGTCCGCGCCGAAGTCGTCGGCCCCGGCGACGGCGGCGGCATCCGCCACCAGGCGGTCGCGGTCGAACCGGTCGTTCGTCATGGGCTGCCCCTGTCTTCGACGAGCACCTCGGAACGGCGTCGATCCCCTGCGCCGCTCCCTGCGGCGGGAACCTACCGCCGCTATCGTCCGCGTGCCGCTGCCACGAGGGGGACCAGCGATGCCCACGAGCCGATGACCACGATGCGCGCCTGGCGCACCCACCGGTACGGCCCGCCGCTGGAGGCGCTCCAGCTCGACGAGGTCGAGGTGCCCGAGCCCGGGCCCGGCCAGGTGCGGGTCCGGGTGCAGGCCATCCCGCTCAACCTGAACGATCTCGAGCGCATCACCGGCGGGCCCATGCTCGTCGAGCCCGAGCTGCCGTACAGCCCGGGGATGGAGGTCTTCGGCATCATCGAGGCGTGCGGCCCCGGCCTCGATGCGGGCGAGTGGATCGCCAAGCGGGTCGCGGCGATGCCGCTGCAGGCGCACGGTGGGTGGGCCGAGCACGCCCTGTGCAACGCGGTCAGCGCGTACGAGGTGCCCGAGACGATCCCGCTTCCCGGCGCGGCGGCGCTCTACTTCCCGTTCCACCTGGCGTGGCTCGGCCTCATGGACCGGGCGCTGCTCCAGGCCGACGAGACGGTCCTCGTCCACGCCGCGGCCGGCGGGTCGGGGAGCGCGGCGGTCCAGCTGGCCAAGCACTTCGGCGCGCGCGTGATCGCCACGGCCGGCGGTCCGGCGAAGGCGACGCGGTGCCGGGAGCTCGGTGCCGACGTGGTGATCGACTCCCGGCAGGAGGGCTTCGCCGAGGAGCTGGTGGAGCGGGTCCTGATCGAGACCGACGGGCGCGGCGCCGATGTCGTGTTCGACAACGTGGGCGAAGCGGTCTTCGACGCGTCGATCAGAGCGACGGCGTACGACGGCCGGTACCTGATGATGGGCTTCGCCTCGAACAAGGCGGTGGCCGACGAGCCGTGGATCGTGCCGCGGCAGATCCTGATGGCCAACATCCGCCTGTGCGGCGTGACCCTCGCCTACGCGGACGACGGGCTGCGCTCGCTCGTGAAGCGGGCGATGGGCTGGAACCTGGCGTCGGGCCGCCAGGGCGCGGCGATCATGCACGAGGTGGTGGCGCTGGTGGAGCAGGGCGCGGTCCAGCCGGTGGTGGGCCGAGTGGTGGGGTTCGAGGACCTGCCCGTCGCCATCACCGCCATGGCCGACCGCCAGACCACCGGCCGCGTGATCGCGATGGTCGAGGAGGGCCCGTGACGGTCCGGCTGACGGTCCTCGAACCCCGGCGGAGCGGTGCCCGTGCCTGACGTGCTGCCCAGTGCGGATGCACGCGGCGGACCAGCACGATCGGTACCCTCGCCGGGAGCACCGAGACGACCGTGACGACGACCGCGACCGCACCACCAACCTCCGCAACGAACGCTCGGGCACGCATCGGCGGGCTCGACGGTCTGCGCGCCGTCGCCGTGATCGGCGTGCTGCTCTACCACGGCGACGTCAGCTGGTTCCCCGGCGGCTTCATCGGCGTCGACATCTTCTTCGTGCTGAGCGGCTACCTCGTCACGACCATCGTCATGGACGGGCTGGAGAAGCGGGGCGGCCTCGGCTTCCGCCGCTTCTGGGCGAACCGCTTCCGACGCCTCGAGCCGGCCCAGATCACGATGATGGTGGTCGTCACGCTCGTGGTGGCCGTCGGCTTCCGCGGCCTGCTGGGCACGATCCGCGCCCAGGTCATCGCGGGTCTCTCGGGCACCATGAACTGGTACCTGATCGTGAACAACAGCTCGTACTTCGAGCAGGCGGCCCGGGCACCGCTGTTCCGCCACCTGTGGTCGCTCGCGATCGAGCTGCAGTTCTACCTGGTGTGGCCCCTCACCCTCGTGGCCCTGGCCAAGCGCTACCGAGACCGCGTGAGCGTGGTGGTCGGCGGGCTCGCCGTCGCCATCCTCGCGTCTGCCGTCTACATGGCGATCCTGTACCACCCGGGCACCGATCCGTCCCGGCCGTACTTCGACACCTTCGCCCGCATCCAGGCTCCGCTGGTGGGCGCCCTGCTCGCGCTGCTCTGGCGGCCGCGCGCCCTGCGCCGGGCGCGCGCCGGGCAGCACGGTGGCCAGGTCACGGCCGTCGCCGCCGTGTCGCTGGTCCTGCTGATCGTGATGATGCACGTCGTCAACGACCGCGATGCGTTCATGTACCGGGGCGGGTTCTTGCTCACGGCGCTCCTGTCGGCGCTGGTGATCGCCGGCCTGGTGCACCCGAGGGGCGCGCTCGGCAGCGAGCTCGCGCTGGGGAGCTCGCCGATGGTCGCCATCGGGCTCCGCTCCTACGGGCTCTACCTGTGGCACTGGCCGGTCTTCGTCCTCCTCCGCCCCCGCATCGACACCGACTGGTCGTGGGGGACCGTGTTCGTGGTCCGCCTGGCGATCACGATCGCCCTGACCGAGATCTGCTACCGGCTGGTCGAGCGCCCGTGGCACACCCGGGCACCCGACACGAACCTCGCCGGCATCAGGCGCCGCCTCACCCAGCCCGCCGGCTACGCCCCGGCGCCGCGCTTGTCGGCGGTCGGCTCCGCGGTCGCCTGTGCCCTGGCGCTCGTCATCATCGCCGTGCCCCACAAGGCCGACAACGTGATCGTCGACTCCCTCACCGAGGGCGAGGCGGCGCTGGCCAACCAGTCCAAGGGCACGATCCCGGGCGGCGGCACGACCTCGGTCCCGGCCGGTGCCGGGCCGACCACGACGGTGCCCATCGTCCCGGAGCCGGGGAGCCCGGTCTCGCTCGTGGGCGACTCGGTGATGGTCGGCGCCGCGCCGACCGTCCTCGAGGAGTTCGGCAACCGGGCCATCATCGATGCCAAGGTCTCCCGCCAGGCGGCCGACATCACGCCCGTCATCGAGCGGCTCAAGTCCGAGGGGCAGCTCGGTCCCACGGTGGTGGTGCAGGTCGGCATCAACGGCACCGTCACCGACCAGAACCTCCGGGACATCGTCGGCGCCGCCGAGGGTCGCCGGGTGCTCATCATCAACGCCCGGGTCCCGCGCTCGTGGGAGGCCGGCAACAACGAGCTGGTCAGCGAGCTGGTCCCCAAGCTCACGAACGCGGGCGTCATCGACTGGTACTCCTACTCCGACGGCCACCGCGACTGGTTCCTCGACGACGGCGTCCACCTCACCGAGGACGGCCGCAAGGCCTACGCCGACCTCATCCTCGAGGCGGTCGACGGCAAGGAGAAGCGCACCGGGTCGAAGAGCGGCGGCGCCAAGAGCGACTGATCCCTGGCGCCGCGGCACCTCCCCACCTCAGGCTGACCCGGGCTCGTGCGGGCCTGATCTCACGCGGGGCGCGGGTCTGGTCAGCGGTCACCGGAACACCAGGCCTTCGAAGGTGCCGGAGCGCCGCCAGCGGTCGATGTGGTCGAAGTACGCCACGGGCCCGGCGGCGTAGCGGGCACCGTTGAGCCGGTCTCGCTCGGAGAACGCCCGGCCCTCGTTGTTGTAGTAGCCGGGCGTGCAGTCGAGGTTGCCGAACAGGCCGGTGGTGCTGTCGAGCTGGGCCAGCCACGCCGCCTCGGCGTCGGCGGTGACCTCCACCTGGTCGGCGCCGATCTCGACGGCGTGGCCGACCACGGCGGCGACGGTGGTCCCGGCCTCGGTGAGGTTGTGGGTGATGTTCGAGATGAGGTTGGCGGCCTGGGTGATGCCGACGACGAACAGGTTCGGGAACCCGTGGACGTGGATGCCGTGGAGCGTGCGCATGCCGCCGGCCCAGTGATCCGAGAGCGCCTCGCCGTCGCGGCCGATGGTCTCGAACCCCGACCGCCGCGTGATGTCGGCCCCGAACTCGAAACCCGAGGCGAAGATCAGGCAGTCGAGCTCGTGGTGCTGGCCGCCGACCCACACGCCCGTCTCGTCGATGCGCTCGACCCCTTGGCCGTCGGTGTCGACCAGGCGGGTGCCGGGCTCGTTGAACGCCTGCAGGTACTCGTCGTGGAAGCAGGGGCGCTTGCACAGCTGGCGGTACCAGGGCTTGAGGTTCGCGGCCGTCGCCGGGTCTTCGACGATCTCGTCGACCCGGGCGCGGATCTCGGTCATCTTCTCGTCGTCGCTGTCCTCGAAGGCGCGGGCGACGAGCTCGGGTGTGAACTCGGCGCCCTCCTTCGAGAGCTCGGCCACCACGCGGTCGCGGATGCGCTGGGAGATGTCGGTCCACCCGTCCTCCACCAGGTCCTCGTCGGTGAAGCCGCCGGTCTGGAGGATGGTGAAGTTCATCTGCCAGCGGCGCTGCCACCCGGGCTCCAGGTCACCGAACCACTGGGGGTCGATGGCGTGGTTGCTGCGGACGTCGATGGACGACGGCGTGCGCTGGAACACGAGGAGCTCCCCCGCGCCACGAGCGAGGTGGGGGATGCACTGCACGGCCGTGGCGCCGGTGCCGATGATGCCGACGCGCTTGTCGGCCAGCCGGTCGAGCGGCGCGCCGGTGGGGTCGCCGCCGGTGTACCCGTAGTCCCAGCGGCTGGTGTGGAAGGTGTGGCCGGCGAACGTCTCGATGCCGGGGATGCCGGGGAGCTTGGGCTTCTGGAGCGGGCCGGTGCCCATGGCCACGAACTGGGCGGTGAACGCGTCGCCTCGGTCCGTGCGGACGGTCCAGCGGGAGGCGCCGCCGTCCCACTCGAGCCCGGTGACCTTGGTGGAGAAGAGGGCGTGCTCGTACAGGCCGTACTGGGTGGCGATGGCGCGGGCGTGGGCGAAGTTCTCGGCCGCGGGCGTGTACTTCGCGCTCGGGACGTGCCCGGTCTCCTCGAGGAGCGGGAGGTAGATCATCGCCGCCGTGTCGCACATGGCGCCGGGGTAGCGGTTCCAGTACCAGACGCCGCCGACGTCGCCGCCGCCTTCGACGAGGCGCACCGACTCGACCCCGGCCTCTTTGAGCCGGGCGCCGGTGACGAGCCCGGCGAAGCCGCCGCCGATGAACGCGACGGTCACGTGGTCGTGGACCGGCTCCCGCTCGGCGGCGTCGGTGTAGGGATCTTCGAGCAGGTCGGCGAAGCGCCCCGTGGGCTCGAGGTACTGGTCGTTGCCATCGGGGCGCAGCCGCTTGTCCCGCTCGAGCCGGTACTTGGCGCGCAGCGCCTCCCGGTCGAGGGGGTCCGCGGCTGGGGAGCTTGTTGCAGTCACCGTGCAAGTTTCCCATGGGCGGCTGGGCCTCGCCAGCGCGCCAGCGGCCGGGAGGCGCGGCGCGCCCGAGGACGGGCCGCGGTCCTCCCGGGCCTGACGGCCCATCTGGAGCCGGTGCGCTCAGTTCCGGGCCGCTGCTGCCGATGCTTCGCTCATGCGCGCCGACCCTGCTGCTTCGCCCCCCGACCGCCGGACCGAGGCGGGCCTCGGGTTCGACCCGGAGGCGGGTCGCCTGGCCCTCGGCTCCGAGTCGGTGGTGGTCCCGCCCGGTGCCAGCAACCGGGCGGTCCTGCTGGCGTACGTGGATCTGACGGCCAAGCGCCGGAACCGCAGCGTCGCCGAGGTCATCGAGGTCCGTCAGGCCGACATCGACGCCCTGGCCGCCGCCCTCGACCTCGATGCCGCCGACCTGGGCCGGCAGATCGAGGAGGTGCTCGGCGCCACCCGGGCCGAGGCCATCCGCCTCGTGTCCCGGCTGCGCGAGTCGCGGCTCATCGGCGGCATCACCAAAGCGGCCACCGGCGCCGCCGTCGCTGGGGCGATCCTCGCGGGTGCCGGCGCGGTGATCGCCGGCGACGGCACCCTGCTGGTCCCGCCCGCGCCCCTGGACCCTGAAGATCCGGCCGGGTCCTGACGTGCCAAGATGCCCCGTCCACCATCTGAGCGGGAGCACCCACCATGGGCGATGAGATCGAAGCGGCTGCGGGCGACGACGTCGAGGTCGAGGTCGAGACCGACGTCACCGTCGACGTGTACGACGCGGACGGCGACGGCCAGGCCGACACCGTCGTCGTGACGGAGACCAGCGTGGTCGATGTCGACGGCGACGGCGTGCCCGACATCGTGCAGCAGGTCACCACGACGGCCATCGACGTGGACGGCGACGGCGTGCCCGACATCGTCGACCGGGTCACCACGACGGCCATCGACGTCGACGGCGACGGCGAGATCGACATCATCGACGAGGTCACCGAGACGGGCGTCGATGTGGACGGCGACGGCGAGATCGACGCGGCGGACGTCACCGAGGCCACCTACGTCCGCGACGACGAGGGATCTGCGGAGTCCTGAGCCTGCGCCATGGCTGACCGACCGTCGCAGGGCTGCTTGGTCCCCCTCGCGCTGATCGCGGTCGTGGTCGTCGGGACCCTCATCGGGCTGAAGGTCCTGCCCGACGGGCCTGAGCCCGATGTCTTCATCATCGGCGACTCGGTCACCAACATGTCCGAGGAGGCCATCTCGGACCAGTTCGTCCACACGCCGCTCGAGTTCGTCGCGTACCCGGGCTACTCGTCGACGATGCTGCTGCCGGACGTGCTCGACTCGATGGGCGCACCCGGCGATCCCGCGCACGCCCGGCAGCGGGTGGCCGTGCTGGTCGGGTACAACGACGTCCGCCTGCGCGAGGTCGACACCCCGTCGCTGCGGAAGATGGTCGACCTGACCGCCGAGTTCGAGTGCGGCGTGTGGCTCACGCTGCCGGCGCGCCCGGGCGGGAAGGACAACCCGAACGCCATGGCCGACTCGCCGCTGGTCGACGAGTGGAACCTGCGCCTCCAGGCCGAAGTCGAGCGCCACGACAACCTCCACCTGAGCGACGCGTGGGCCCAGGCGGTGAACAACGCGCCGGTGGGGTCGATCCTCCGCAAGGACAACGTGCACCCGAACGCGGCGGGCCGGCTGCTCCTGGCCCGCATCTACCGCGAGGCGCTCGACCAGAGCTGCCCGAAGGAACGCTCGTAGCCACTCGGCGTTCGTGCCGTCACGAACGCCGAACGTTGCGTTGGCACGCAGGCCGCCGTAGGGTTTGTTCTGTGTTCGTGACGGCCCGTACCGAGGAACAGGGATTGCTGCTCCGCGACCTCGTCGAGGCCGTCGACGCCCTCGACATCGATGCCCACGTCGACGGCGAGGCCCTGGTCATCGACGGGAGCCGCTTCATCCCGGGGATCGTCGTGCGGGCCCATCCCACCCCGGCCGACCTCAGCCAGCTCATCGCCGAGGCGCCGGGCAAGGTCCCGGCCGTGGTGGTCGCCGACCGCATCAGTGACGCCGGCCGCACCGTCTTGCGACGTGCCGGCTGGGGGTGGCTCGACCGCCGCGGCCATATGCGGCTGTGGGCGCCGGGCATCCGCATCGAGTCGCCGCTCCCGGGCGAAGCGGCCACCGCCGGGCGTCGAGGCCCGGTCAACGCCTGGACCACCGTTGGCCTGGAGATCGCGCTGGCGTCGCTCTGCGAGCCGAACGAGCCCGTCACCGCTCGGGCCGTCGCCGCCAAGATCGGCCGCAGCGTCGGTGCCACCCACGAGCTCATCGGACGGTTCGTGGAGCTGGGGCTCATCGGGCGCCAGACCCACCTCCCCCTGCTGCCCGACCTCTTCTGGGAGGCGACGGCGCGCTGGCCCGACGACGGGTGGATCGGGCTGCCGGTCCCGCTGGAGGACGTCGCCGAGCGCATCGGAGCCGAGCAGCTCGTCCGTGTCGACGAGCGGGCGGCCACCCTCGGAGGCGCCCGCATCGCGGCAGCGGGGGACCTGCCGCCGCGCTGCTACGTGCGCGCCGCGTCGGCGTTCCGCCGGGCCCGCTCGCTGGGCGACCGCGGGACGCGCGATGCCGAGCGCCCGGTGCGCTGCTGGGTGCGGGCCGCCCCGGTCACCTGGCTGCCCCTGAACGACGAGCACCCGGCCGACGCCGCCCACCCCTGGTCGGTGGGCCACCCGCAGCTGTGCGCCCTGCGCCTCGCCGCCGACCCAGCCCGCGGCCGGGAGATCGTCGAGGACTGGGGCATCGTGCCCCACCCGCTGTGACCGCCTCGCCCGTCCTCCTGTCGGGCCGCGAAGGCGGGACGACCCACCGTGAGGTGGCGCTGCTCGCGTCGCTTCCGCCCGAGCTGCGCCTCATCGGCGGCTTGGCCGTCATGTGCCGCGTCGGGTCGCCGCACCGCGCCACCGTCGACCTCGATGCCGTGGCGCGGAACCTCGACGGCATCCACCCCGATCTGGTCCGGCTGGCGCTCACCGCCGCGGGCGGCGGCCAGTACCGGTTCGCCGGCGACCTCGACCTCGACGTGATCGACGTGGCCCCGCTGCCCACCGACGAGCTGCTCGCCCAGCTGGTGGCCGACGACGCCGAGCTCACCGACCTCGAGCTGAACGTGGTGGCCCACACCTGGGCCCACGACGGTGCCGAGCCGATGGACATCGTCGCCGTCGACGAGCACACCGGCGCCCGGCTGGCCTCTGCTCCGGGTCGCTTGGTCGCCACTGCTGCCGGGATCGTCGCCATGAAGGCGACCACCGTGCCCTTGCGGGCATCCTCGAAGCCGGAGAAGCGGGCGTCGGACCTCTACGACCTCGGCCGCCTGCTCGTCGCCGGGCGGCTCACGGCGGCTGACCTCCACGCCCTCCCCGAACCGCTGCACCGGTCCGTGGCCGGGCGCCTCCGCCAGTGGTTCGTCGACGGTGCCGGCCGGGACCGGACCTACCGGGACGTGCGGCGCTTCGACGAGCCGCTCCTCGATCTCGACGACGCCGCCGACGCGGTGGAGGACCTGGTCGGCATCTGATCGGGGCGGACCGACGGGGGCCGGCTCGTTCAGATCCGCCACCGAGTCCTGGTGGGTTGCGACAGGTAGGCGTCAGCGAACCGCCCGATACCTGTTACGTCGCGCGCACGACCGTGAAATCCTGGCTTCGTACGCTGCCCGCCATGACCCCCGTCCGGCTCCCGTGGTCCGGCGACGCGGCGGGTTCGCCCGGCCCCGTCGAGCAGCCCGCCGGGACCGAGTCGGTCTGAGCCGTGGCTGCGCCCGCCGTCGAGATCCTGCGCTGGCCTGCTCACGCCGGCCGGCGCGAGGACCTCGTCGCGGCCCAGCGGCCCTGCCTCTGGGTGCTCGAGACCGGCGAGCTCCCGCCGGCCATCGGGCCCCTGGAGGACTGGGCCCGCGAGGGCGACAGCGAACGTGACGTCCACGCGCGGGTCCAGCGCCTCGCCGCTTTGGCCCCGGACGTGCGGGCGCTCGTCCCCCGTGAGGCCCAGGTGGGCGAGGACGGCCTGCTGCGCTTCCGGGGCCACCTCATCGCCGTCCCGCCCTCCGAGGCCCGCCTGCTCGACCGGCTGGCCGAGACCCCCGGGACCATCGTCGGCCGAGACGAGCTGGGCCGCCTCCTGTGGGACCGGCCGCCAGCGAGCCGAAGCTCGCTCACCAGCCGGATCCACACCCTTCGCAAGCGGCTCCGGCCGGTGGGGCTCACGATCCACGCCATCCGCGGCCACGGGTTCCTGCTGACGGCAGAGGCCCCCGTCGCCGATGGTCCGTCCGGAGGCCGGCGAGGCGCGGTCGAGGCGCCATCGAGCGACCCGTCGACCATCGACCCGGCAACCGGAACCCGATAGGAAGTACCCATGCGCAGAGCAGGCAGGGAGGAGCGGAAGCGGATCGCGAGCCTCGTGCTCGTGGCCGTCATCGCCACGTTCTCCCTGCCGTTCGGCGCCTCGGCGGTCACCCAGGCGGTCGATGCCACGCCCGCCCAGCGGGCCCACGTCAAGCGCCTCCACGTGGAGGCCCGGCCGGTCACCGCCAGCCGGCGGCCGATCGTCGGGCGGGACGCGACCCTCCCGCCGACCTCGATCCTCGTCGCCGCCCTCACCATCGTCGGCCTCCTGGCCGGCACCCGGTTCCTGCACCTGGTGTGGATGCCGGGCCTCATCCCCGTCCAGCGGGGACCCCCTTCGCTGCGCTGAACCCCGTTCTCCGCAGATCTCGGGTTCGTGCCCGAGCGACGAAAGGTGTTCCCATGACCACGTTCGCCCCGAGCGACGCGCCCATCGCGCTCCTGCGCTGGCCGGCTGATGCCGACCGCCGCAGCGAGCTCAGCGCAGACGGCCGGCCCCGCCTGCTGCTCCTCGACCCCGGCGCGGACCCGCCCGCCAGCTGGGACGTCCTCGAAGACTGGGTCCGCATGCCGGCCGACCCCGCCGAGATCGAGGCACGCATCGCCACGCTGATGCGCCGCACGCCGACCGAACGCCCCGCCCCGCTGCTCGACGGCGACGGCGTGCTGCGCGTCGGCGCCACGTGGGTGGCGCTGCCACCGGTCGAGGCCCGGCTCGTGTCCGCCCTCCTGGCCCGACCCGAAGCCGTCGTGTCCCGCGGCCGACTGCTCGATGCCGGGTGGCCCGATGGTCAGCCCGCCGGCAGCGCCAACGGCCAGATCCTCGACGGCCGCATCAAGCTCCTGCGCCGCCGCCTGGTCGGCGTCGGCCTCGAGATCCACACGGTCCGCGGCGTCGGCTTCGTCTTGACGGCCAAGCCGGTGGCTTGAAGCACCGGTACCGTCGGCGTCCATGGACGCCGTGCGCACACCAGACGACCGCTTCTCGGGACTCCCGGGCTGGGGGTTCGAACCCCGGTACGTGGAGATCGACGACGGGGAAGGCGGATCGCTCCGCGTCCACTACGTCGACGAGGGACCGGGCGACGCCCCGCCGGTGCTGCTGCTCCACGGCGAACCGTCGTGGGGGTACCTGTACCGGCACATGATCCCGGTGCTGTCGGCCGCCGGCCACCGCTGCATCGTCCCGGACCTGATCGGGTTCGGGCGATCGGACAAGCCGACCCGCCAAGACGACCACACCTACGCCCGCCACGTCGAGTGGATGCGCCAGGCCCTGTTCGACCGCCTCGACCTGACCGGCATCACGTTCTTCGGGCAGGACTGGGGCGGGCTCATCGGCCTGCGCCTCGTCGCCGAGCACCCGGAGCGCTACGCCCGCGTCGCCGTCGGCAACACCGGGCTGTCCACCGGCGACCGGCCCCTGGGCGAGGCGTTCCTCGCCTGGCAGCGCTTCGCCCGGACGACCGAGGTCTTCCCGGTCGGTGCCATCGTCGACGGTGGGTGCACCTCCGCGCTCGCCCCGGAGGTGATCGCCGGCTACGACGCTCCCTTCCCCGACGACGCGTTCTTGGCCGGCCCCCGGGTGCTCCCGTCGCTCGTGCCCACGACGCCCGACGACCCTGCCTCAGCAGCGAACCGGGCTGCCTGGGAGGCGCTCGGCCGCTTCGACCAGCCCTTCTTGTGCACGTTCAGCGATGCCGATCCCATCACCAAGGGCGGCGAGCGTCCGTTCCTCAAGCTGGTGCCCGGAACCGCAGGCCAGGCCCACACCACCATCGAAGGCGGGGGCCACTTCCTGCAGGAGGACCGGGGGCCGGAGCTCGCAGCGGTCCTCATCGGCTTCATCGCCAGTACGGCTTGATGGGCCAAATGACCTGATCTGGCGCAGCGGCCCTGGATTCCTGCCGTGATCGGCCGATCACCAGGTGTGGTGGGCTTCCGCGAATGCTGGCGGTTCACCGCCCCCTCCATGACCGACGACCGCCGCCGCCTCCTCACCATCGCCGTCAGCGGCTCGCTCGCGGTGTGGGCGGCGCTGATCCTGCTGGGCCTCCCGAACGAGCGCAGCGCCGTGATCTTGTCCAACCTGGGCCAGGTCGTGGGGCCGGCGCTCGCCGCGATCGGCTGCCTGCTGGCGTCGCGCCGGGCGATCAGCGACCGCCAGTCGGCCGGGTGGAAGCTGCTCGGCGCGTCGGCGGCCTCGTGGTGCCTCGGCCAGATCGCCTGGACCTACTACGAGTGGTCGGGCGCCGCCGCCCCGTTCCCGTCGCTGGCCGATGTGGGCTACGTCTTGGCCGTCCCGCTCGCCCTCTCCGCCATCTGGACCTTGACCGTCCGCTCCAGCACGTCGTCGTGGGCCGTGGCGGTGCTCGACGGGCTCATCTTGGCGGGCGGGCTCCTCGCCATCAGCTGGCCGCTCGTCCTCGGCGAGGCTTGGGAGCAGGGCGGCGACAGCCCGTTCCTGTTCGCCCTCAGCCTCGCCTACCCGGTCGGCGACCTCGTGGTCGTCTCGGCCGTGCTGCTGGCGATCATGCGCACCGACCGCGATCGCGACGCCGTGCCCCTCGTGCCCATCGCCATCGGCCTCATCGTGCTCGGCGTCGCCGACAGCATCTTCGTGTGGACGACCATGCAGGGGACCGAGCAGGCCGTCTCGATCGCCGATGTCGGCTGGGCTGCCGGCTACCTGATCCTGCTCCTCGCCGCGATGCAGTACCCCCTGCCCGTCGCCTCGGGGCGGACGGAGGTCCACGCCGCTCCCAACCTCCGCCGCGCCGCCCTGCCGCTCACGATCGTGACGATCGCCTGGGCGATCCGCATGGCCCTCGTGGCGACCGGTCAGCCCGAAGACGAGTTCCTCACCATGTTGACGGTGGCCACCGTCGCCCTGGTCTTGGTCCGGTTCCTGATGACGATGCGGGAGAACCAGGAGCTGACGGGATCGCTCGAGGAGAAGATCGGCGAGCTCACCGCCCGGGAGCAGCAGCTCAGCCACCAGGCGCTGCACGACCCGCTCACCGGGCTCGCCAACCGCCGGCTGTTCAGCGACCGGGTGGAGCACGCCCTCAACCGCAGCCGCCGCACCGGCGACCTGAGCGCCGTGCTCTTCATCGACCTCGACGACTTCAAGACGGTCAACGACAGCCTCGGGCACGCCGCCGGCGACCGGCTCCTCGCATCGGTGTCCGCCCGCCTGAGCGGCTGCGTCCGCCCTGGCGACACCGTGGCCCGCCTCGGCGGCGACGAGTTCGGCATCCTCCTGGAGGAGATGGAGGGTCCCGAGCACGCCGCCCACGTGGCCCGTCGCATCCTCGAGTCGCTCGACGTGGCCTTCCCGCTCGACGGCCGCCAGGTGTTCACCCGGGCCAGCGTCGGCGTCGCCGTGGCCGACAGCACCTCGGGCCATGCCGGCGCCGACCTCCTCTCCGACGCCGACGTAGCGCTCTACGCCGCGAAGGGCTCGGGCAAGTCCACGTTCCGGGAGTTCGAGCGGACGATGCGCGTCACCGCGATCGAGCGGCTCGAGCTCGGCCAGGACCTGCGCCAGGCGCTGCACCAGAACCAGTTCTTCTGCCACTACCAGCCGATCGTCGACCTCGTCACCGGCCGGGTCGTCGCCCTCGAGGCGCTGATCCGCTGGGACCATCCGCACCGCGGCCTCGTCGGCCCCAACTCGTTCATCGAGCTGGCCGAGGAGAGCGGGATGATCAGCGAGATCGGCATGGCCGTGCTCCAGATGGCGGCATGGCAGGCCGCCAACTGGCGGGCCGAGGGCCGTGTCCCTGCCGCGCTGGAGCTCCACGTCAACCTGTCGGGCCGCCAGCTCGAAGATCCGTACCTCGTCGAGAAGGTCAAGCGGGTCTTGGCCTCCACCGGCTTCCCGGGCAACCTCCTGGTGCTGGAGATCACCGAGAGCGTGGCCGTCGAGACCGGTGCCGCGCACATCGAGCTCCTCGAGCAGCTCAAGGCGCTCGGCATCCGCTTCGCCATCGACGACTTCGGCACCGGGTACTCGTCGCTCAACTACCTTCGGGCCCTCCCCGTCGACGTGCTCAAGATCGACCGGGCGTTCGCGCAGACCGTCGACGGCGAGACCGACACGGTGCTGCTCGAGGCGATCGTGCGCCTCGGCCACTCGCTCGGCATCGACATGATCGCCGAGGGCATCGAGCACGAGGAGCAGGCCGTCACCCTTCGGCGCCTCGGCTGCCGGCGTGCCCAGGGCTACCTGTTCCACCGCCCGCTGTCGGTCAGCGAGATCCCGCTCGTCATCGGTTCGACCCGGCCGGTGCCCGATCCGGCGCCGCACGGCCCGGCGCCGACCTGACAACCTGTCCCCGTGGGGGATGACTGGGAACCGAGCTGGGTCGACGTCGACGGCATGCGCCTGCGCTACCTCGATACGGATCCGACGGGTGGCCCGCCGGCCGACGGGGACGCCCTGCCGCTGCTGGTGATCCCGGGTCACACGGCGCGCATCGAGGGCTTCGGGCCGATGATCGCCGCCGGCCTGGCCGCGGCCCACCGGGTGCTGGTGCTCGACTGCCCGGGCAGCGGCGAGTCCGAGAAGCCCGACCGCCCCTACGACCTGCGGTTCTACGAGGACACCCTGGTGGCCTTCCTCGACCACCTCGGCATCGACCAGGCGATCCCCGTCGGCGGAAGCCTCGGCGGCAACCTCGTCCTCCGCCTGGGCCACCGGTTCCCCGAGCGGTTCCCGCGCCTCGTCCTCTGGGCACCGGGCTCGGCGTGGAAGGCGAAGCCGGTGCTCGCCTGGCTGACCCGCCACGTGATCGGGTCACGGCTGCTGCGCAAGGCGGTCTTCTGGCCGGTGGTCAAGACCCAGAGCCGCTTCTGGTACTCGCCGGACTACCCGGATCGCCAGCGCGAGCTCGACGAGACGTTCGCCTACTACCGCCGAGTCATGTCGCCCGGGTTCCTCGCCATGTACTGGGGGATGGCGGCCGACCAGCTGGGGCGCAGCCTGTTCGACCTGGCGCCCGACATCGCCCAGCCCACCCGGATGATGTGGGGCGACCAGGACAACGGCGCGCAGATGGGCAGGGGCGTCGCCCGCCTCCACCAGCTGCTGCCCGACAACGTGCTGCACGTCTTCCCGGGACGGCGCCACTCGCTCGAGGCCGAATGCCCCGAGGACCTGGCCGAGCAGATCCTGATCGGAGCTGCGGGTTCGGGGTGAGTGGTAGCAACGGGGGATGGCCGCCACCCCCCCGCTCCCGCTCCGCTTCGTGATGTCGGGCACGCGGGTCGAGGACCTCCCGCCGACGCGGGGCGAGGTGGCGATCGTCGGCCGGTCCAACGTCGGCAAGTCGTCGCTCATCAACTCGATCGCCAACCGCAAGGGCCTGGCCAAGGTGTCCAAGACGCCCGGCCGCACCCAGCTGCTCAACCTGTTCGAGCTGCCTGACGGCACCTCGGTCCTGGACCTGCCCGGCTACGGCTTCGCCAACGCCCCCGCCTCGGTGCGGGCGACGTGGCCCGAGATGATCGAGGGGTACCTGCTCGGGCGCAGGAACCTCCATGCCGTCGTCGCCCTCATCGACGCCGAGGTCGGACCCACCAGGAACGACGTGCAGACGCTCGCGTGGCTCCGCTCGCACGGGCTGCCGGTCAAGGTCGTGGCCACCAAGCACGACAAGGTGAAGCCGTCGAAGCGCGACCAGCGCCGCAGGGATCTGGCCGAGGGCTGCCTGCTCACGCCGGCCGACGTCCTCTGGGTCAGCTCGGCCAAGAACGTGAACATCGACGAGCTCCGCGCCCGCATCATGGGCTGGCTCGCCCCGGTGGAGGACTGGTCGCCCGCCCCGCCCACCCGCAAGGAGCGAGCCGAGGCGAGGGCCGCGGAGGCTGCTGCCGCCTCGGTCCCGGCGCCGAACGACGAGTACGACGAGTACGACGACGAAGACGAGTGGGCCTGACGGTCGGACGGCCTGACGCCGCCGGCCGTCAGGCCGTGCGGACCCGTCGGTCGAAGAGGGTGCGGTAGATCCCGGGGGCCGTGGCCACGGTGCGGGCGAGGGCCCTCGTCTGGGCGTCGGCGTAGATCTCGGCCTGGCGCTTCTCGACGCCGCGGATGACCGCCTGGGCCACCTGGTCGGCGGCGATGGGCTTGATGGAGCCGGCGATGGCCTTGGTCTCGGCCGGTTTCACCAGGTTCTCGGCGGCGAGCATCGGCGTGTCGACGTCGGGCGGGAACACGCAGCCGACGTGGACCCCGTGGGGGACCAGCTCGGTCCGCAGCGTCTCGAACAGGCCGCGCACCGCGAACTTGGCGGCGCCGTACGCGGCGTACCCGTAGACGCCGACGAGGGCGGCGGCCGACGCCACGCCGACGATCGACCCGGTCTGCCGCTCGGCCATCGACGGAGCTACCGCCCGCACCGGCCAGAGCGTGCCGTAGTAGTCGACGTCGATCATGTCCCGGAACGTCTGGTCCTCGGCCTCGAGGAACCGGCCCGGCAGGGTGATGCCGGCCGAGCAGACCAGTACGTCGACCGGCCCTCGCTCCTCGGCCGCGGCGGCCAGCACGCCGGCCACCGCGTCGCGGTCGCTCACGTCGCACGGCACCCCGGTCGCCCCGAGCGGACCGGCCACCGCGGCGAGGCGGTCGGCACCGCGGGCCAGCAGCGTCAGCTTCGTGCCCCTGACGGCCAGGGCGACCGCCAGCGCTTCGCCGATGCCGCTCGATCCGCCGGTGATGACGACGTGCTTGCCGGCCCAGGGGAACGCCTTCGTGCTCATGGGTCGTAGCCTCTCACCCCATGCCTGCGTTCGACGTCGATGGCCCGATCGGGAAGCTCACCCGCAAGATGGCGACCAGCTCGTGGTTCCGGAAGGTCGGCCCGAGGGTCGTGCCGCCGATGGACCGCACCCTCCACAAGCTCACCGGCGGCCGGGTCATCGTCAGCAAGATGATGGTGCCGAGCATGGTGCTCACGACGACGGGCGTGAAGTCCGGCCTGCCCCGCGAGTCGCCGCTGGCGTGCGTGCCCGACGGTGAGGGCGGCTGGTGGGTGGTCGGCTCCAACTTCGGCCAGGAGAAGCATCCGGCCTGGACCGGCAACCTCATCGCCGACCCCAACGCCAGCGTCTCGTACGAGCACCAGGACACACCCGTCCTGTCGCACCTCCTCACCGACGAGGAGAAGGCCGAGACCTGGCCCAAGCTCCTCGCCGTCTGGCCCGCCTACGACGACTACGTGGCATCCAGCGGCAGGAACCTGCGGGTCTTCCACCTGACCCCGGCCTGATCGGCCGGTACGGTCGGGCGATGCGGGCGAAGCCGGGACCCCTGGCGCTGGTGGTGATCGTGGCGGTGGCGGTGGCGGTGGCGGTGGCGGTGACCGCCCTGGTCGTCGGTCGCAGCGTGCTCCGAGACGATCCACCCTGCGCAGCCCTCCGCCAGCCGGTCGCCGGTCTCGACGGCTACGACTGGGACAACGGCGTCACGTCGTCGGGCTCGGCGTGGATCAGCGTCCTGGCCGACGGCACCACGGAGGCTGACGCACCGAGCCGTCGGCAGATCGCCGACGCGGTGGAGGTGGACGACGCCGGCTTCGACCGCTTCCGCGCCGCGCTGCCCGGCGAACTGGAGGCGGTAGCCGACCGCCAGCGCTCCGTCGCGGTCGACCCCGAGTCGAATCGAGCGGATCCGGCGGTCGAGCGCGATGCCCGCGCCCTGGCCCGTCACGGCATGGCGACCTGCAACCTCGTCTGAGCCCGCCCCTTCCCCTCGACCAGCCTGACCCGTGACGCGCCTCGGCCCCGGCCGGCGGTATCAGCCCGGTGGCGGGTCGGGTGGGTGCTCGTGTTCTCGGCGTGGTCGCTGCTGGCGCTCGTGGTCGCGCTGGCGGCGCTCGCGGCGGGTCTCGAAGCGGGGTCGGGCAGGTCGTGGCGGGGGTGGCTCGTGGCTCACGGGGGCGTCGGGGCCGATGAGGTGGCCGTGACGGGTGACGGGGACGGGGGTGCCGTCGGGCTTGGTCAGGTGGAGGGTGCCGTCGAGGGCGGATCGCCAGAGGTGCCAGCCGCCTTCGTGGACGAGGTGGTGGTGGTGCTTGCAGAGCAGGACGAGGTTGTCGAGGAGGGTGGGTCCGAGGTCTTCCCAGGTGACGAGGTGGTGGGCTTCGCACCAGTCGGGCGGGGCGCTGCAACCGGTGAAGGCGCAGCCGCCGTCGCGGTTGCGCAGGGCCCGGCGCTGCTTGCGGGTGGCGTCGCGGAGCAGGTCGGTGATGCCGAGGGTCTCGATCGCCCCGTCCTGGGTGATCCGGACGACCATCGCCGCGACGCGTGCGGTGCACAGCAGCCGCTCGGCGGCCTCGCGGGCGATGGGCGTGCCGTCCTCGAGCGAGCAGCACCTCGACATCAGGTCGTCGAGGTCGGTGACCGGTTGGCCGTCGAGGGTCCGCGAGTCGATCCGCACCGAGACGGAGGGGCGGGGGTCGCCGTGCTTGGTCTGGCCGGGTAGAGCGCCGCGCTCGGTGAGGGCATCGAGGGCGGCGGCTTGGCGCTGGGAGAGGGTCATGCCGTCATCGGCGCGGTAGACGCCGAGGCCGAACTGGCGGTCGATCCACGCCGCGATGCGCCCGTGGACCGACGAGCCGGTCACCGCGTCGTAGTCGCCGTCGAGCGCGTAGCGGCCTCCGAGCGTCTGGGACAGGTGCACCTTGTTGGCCGCAGACGCGTCGGGCTCGGGGCTGCGGTCGGGGTCGTCGCCGGCCCGTTCGGCGTCGTCGGCTTCGCGGGTGGCTTCGGCGCGCACCGCCCACTCGGCGGTGACCTTGGCCGCTTGGGCGACGGTGAGCGGCTCGATCCAGTCGACGAGACGCTGCTCCCACTCGCTGAAGAGGTCCGGGTACACGTCACGGGCCTCGAGCAGCAGCCGGACCTTCGCCGTGCCGATCCGCCCATCGAGCGATCCCGCCTCCACAACCGGACAGGCCCGCAGATCCCTGGCCGCCGCGGTGATGCCGCCGGCACGGGCCCGCGGCAGCTCGGTGCGCACCGAGAGCCACCCGGCACAGGACCGGGCGCCCTCGCCGCGCCAGATCGTCCGGGCATCGAGCACCCCCACGGCCTGGGTGAGCAGCGCATCGAGCCGCCCCGATGTGGCAGCGCAGGCGAGGACGAGCTCGACCACCGACGCGTCGGGCAGATCCGCGACCTTGCCCTGCTCGGCCGCGTCCGCCAGCTCCCGCAGCGCGGCAGGCAGCGTCGGACCCCCTGGCGACGATGGCAGGAACGGCGGCGTCATGCCGGTCATGCTACCCGAACACATGTTCGATACAAGGGACATGCCGAAACATGTTGAAAATGTCCGAATGCATCCGGGGGGGGGGGGGGTGGGGGCCTCCGGTTGAGGGACGAGGCCCCGGACCCGCGGACACGCGCCCTGGGGGGGGGGGCGGCCCGCACCAG
>Ga0182745_1001772_pt1 | contig 20227 bp, 21 predicted proteins | sample eDN3rd30CKraftBY_FD_128523 | JGI IMG/M metagenome (GOLD analysis project Ga0182745, IMG submission 128523) | Enriched backyard soil microbial communities from Emeryville, California, USA - eDNA 3rd pass 30_C Kraft BY (version 2) (version 2) | ecosystem: Environmental > Terrestrial > Soil >...
GGCCCTCCCCGGGCCAAAACCCCCAAACACCCAAACCCTCCCCCTAAAGGGAGATGTATTACCTAAAGTGGCTCACTTTTGAAGTGATCGTTCTGGCTCAATTCATTGTTGACAAAAACAACTACTGTAGATTTAAGTGGGTAGCTTTTTATAAAAGTAAATTATTAAATTAACATACTATTTTTTAATACTCGAAAATTATTTTGTAATTTGATGAGGAAAATAAAAAGTATGAACTGCATACTTATGCTTGCTAAGAAGTAAACTAATTTATAAAATTGTAAATGATAGCGCTTTATTAGTTTTACATTTTAGTAAGAAGATGGAAATACGAAATGTTAGATAAAAAAGGAGTGATACAATGTTTGATAATGTTGCTTATGCTATTTTAGAAACCTTGGTAGTTCTAACAGTAGTAGTTATTGTAATTGGAATACCTCTTGGGGATGTACTACTTCGAAGAAAATAATAAGATTTTTTCAATCAGAATTGCATACTTTTAATGATAAACAATCCCTACTTACAGTAAAAAGTAGGGATTGTTTACGTTTTATGATTTTGGTAAAGATACAAATTCCTTTTAGATAAGGTAAGACTTACCCTCTTTTTATTGTGTTTCTGGGAAAAATACCTGGGCCGTACTAATGTCCACTAGAGTTGGAGCATTGGTATTAAATGCTTCTTCTAGAACGGATTCAAGCTCAGAATCAGAAGTAGGACGGAATCCTTTCCATCCGCATGCTTCTGCTAATTTTACAAAGTCTGGATTCGTTAAATCTACTCCAACTTCTTTCTTATTAGCTACTTTAAGTTTATCTCTCTCCATTTGTAAGCTTTCATTATTTAAAACAATTACGGTAATATCAAGTTCATAACGAGTAGCTGTCAATAAATCGGCAAGAACCATTTGAAGTCCTCCATCGCCAACAATTGCCACTACTTGTTTTTCAGGTCTTATAAGCTTTGCAGCTATAGCTGCTGGAAGACCAAAGCCCATTGTCCGCCAATAGCCGGAGAATAAAACAGATTGTTCTTTTTGTTTAAAATTCCGATTTGTCCAAACCGTGTTATCCCCTGTATCAAGTGCAAGAATTGCGTCTGGCGCAACAGTACGATCGAGGGCACGGATAATCCTTGAAGGATGGACAGGATAACCCCCCTCATTACCTTCCTGCTCATTTTTTTTGGCCCATTTTTCTTTTGTTTCTTGGCAACGTGTTACCCAATTTTCAGAACGAGTGTATGGTTGTAGATTTTCAGTTAATAATGGTATGACTTCTTCTGTTTTTCCGTTAATCCCCAGTTCGGTTGGTATGTCTTTGACAAATTGCTCGAAGTGGCAGTCAATCTGAATTATTCGGGCACCTGTAGGCACATACCCTTCAGGCCACCAAGTTGAACCAGCAAGCAGTACCACATCGGCCTCTTTAAATAAATTACCAGCATCAGGATTACCACCTTCCCCAATCCCTTGCAATACATGCGGAGAAGACTCATCGAATAACCCTTTCCCACCTAAGCTCGTTAAGATGCCAGCTCCCCACAAATCAGCAAGCTTTTCTAACTCTTTTGAAGCAGCCGAGGCTCCGGCACCAGCAAGGATCATTGGACGCTTAGCTGTTTTCATAATTGTGACTGCCTGTTCTAAGCTCTCTTTTGTGAAGACAGATGCCCCATCTATCAATTCTGGTAATGGACGTGGTTCCCCTTTCGCAGGCTTCATGAGAATATCCTTTGGGATAGATAAATGAGTAACAACTCGTTGTCCGAGTGATGTTCGTGCAGCTTTATGAAGTACTCCAATGGTCGCTTCCGGACTGGCTAAATTAGCAGAATAAGCAGCAAAAGGTTTCATAAGTTCTTGCTGATCAAGATACTGCGGGTGCTCCGTACCAATTTTATTTGTAGGTGCTTGTCCAGTAATCGCAAGTACTGGCGCTCTGTCTGCATAGGCATCACCGAGTCCATTTAGCAAATTCGTTGCGCCCGGCCCCATCGTTGCCGTACATACACCAAGACCTCCTGTTAGTTTCGCTTCGGCCGATGCCATAAAAGCAGCTGTCGATTCATTTTTCACTGCAATATATTGTATTTTATCCTGCTTTGCCAGTGCATCAATGAGCCCAAAAGTAGCATCGCCCACAACTCCATAGATTCGTTTTACGCCGAACATAGATAATTGATCTAGCATCAATTCTGCAACCGTTCGCTCTGTTTTATTCATGAAAAAGAACCTCCTCCATAGATCTTTCAAACCTACCAGGCATAAAGCATCTATTTATTATCGTTCACATTATTTTTCCCGAAATAGCGCGGGTTAATCCTCATTTTTCCATGTGTTTAGTTAAATCAACGGTGAACAGTATTAGGTTATTTATCCTACAGATGATGAAACACTTAACTTCGGTGGAATACTTACAAGCATATGTATGTGATCCGGACACGCTGTTTCTTCTATTATTTCTACCCCTTTGCTTTCACATAATTAACGTATATTTTCCCTATATCTGCTTTGATTTGACTATAAATAATCTGTCTTCTGTATTTTGGTGCAAATACGATTTGATACTTACAATTCCATGTTGTATGTACTAAACTCTTATTATCCAATTTTGGAGCTCCTTTCGTACAAAGTCGGTTGACCAGACCTGAATTTATTGTACGAAAGGAGTTTTTTTTATGTCCATAGCTAAAAGCTTTCCGGAACCTCCTGCATAGCAGAGGGTTTTTCAAACCATACAAAAAATAGAAGTTTTGTAATATACAAAAACTTCTTCCAAATTTCCATACGAAATTTTTAAATGCAAGATTTGAAGGTGTAACTGGTTATACAACTCTTAAATCTTCGTAACCTCACAAGACAAAAAGAAAGAGTATCAGGCACAGCTGATAAACAAAGTTATAGATACAATCCATGTTAGATTAGGTTCTTCAATATCAAGAACATCTATCAAAGTTAGCAGCAGAAATAGATGCCCAAGCTAATGAAATTGAAGAATATGAGATAATCCAGTCTATCCTGGTGTTGGAGAAAAGATGGCAGCAACAATCATCTCTAAAATTGGAGAGTTAGAACAGTTTAACCATCCTAAAAAGCCAGTACTTTTCAACTAGTAGCTGGTTTTGTAGGAAATAGTCACTTCTAAAGTAGCTTAATTTCGCAGGTTTTATATATTATTATTTGGTTATCCAAGATAATTATTTAATGTTTGCTGCAGAGTTGCTTTTGTTTCTGTATAACTAGTAAGATCAATCCCTAATTTAACCATTTGTCTAACAAGTTCTGGTCGTAATCCAGTTATGACTGATTTAGCCCCCATCAGCGTTATACCAATCAATACTTTTTGAAAACGAGCGATTGTTACTTCGTCCATGTCCGATATTCCTGACAAGTCAATAATTAATGTCATAATCCTTAACTTTGAAATATCTGTTAATACTTTTTCTTCAATAATGTCCATACGATACGCATCGAATGTACCAATCAACGGCAATACAGCTACCGTTTGACTTACTGGTATGATAGGTACCGAAAGATGTTCTACTAATTTCCTTTGAGATAGGATTAATTTATCTTTATATTGTGAATAGCTAATAAAAAACGAGTTTAAAAATTCATCAATCCCATCATTAACTTTTTCCTCCAATTCGAAAAAGTTGTCTGTAAAATTAACATTTTCATTTGTTTGATCATATTGTTTGATAAAGTACCATAAAGTACGTCTAATTGCATGTACCCATTCTAATTTGAACGCAACAGTTAATGAATATTTCGCCCAAGCAATACCTTCTTCATTTGCGAATGCAATTAGTTCTTGGTTTCTATCTTCCACTACATAGAGAACGAGCTTTTGGGCATTCTTCAATAAATCAATATTACCTTCTTTTAAAATACTCTCGATATTAGTGGCTACATTTACAGCCTCAGATAATAATTTCTCCTGAAATGCCTGTTTATTAACGGTAATATATTGGGATATATGTGAAGTATCATAGAATGTTTCCATTTTTTAATCCTCCCTAGTTAGGTCTGTTCTACACTTGCATTACAGTGTTAGCTTCAAGTTAGTACCCAAATTTTGAGTAATTAAACTATTTTAAGGCTAATTTAATAAACTTTGTTAATTTGAAGTTAAAAAAGAATGAATTAAAACTTACACTTTCTAGGAAAACTAAACCAAAAAGTTTTTAATAGCTAGAAGCATTTAGCTTTGCATTTATATGACCAGACTTATACGAAAAAAGCTTAAATATGCGAAATACTTTGTTAAAATATTTGACCTACAATATAAGTTATGTCATCTTTCCCTATTTTTGCATGGTTATCTATATAGTTAAAGATTTCTTCAATCGAACTTGATGAGCTTGCTAAAGACTTTAAATCCGTTATAGCCAAACCATCCGTGTGGATAATAAATTTTGATCCTTTTTCATAAGAATATGTTTCACATCGATATTTTTGCGGCCTCCCAGATAAATATCCCAGTATAGGCAGTGGGTAGATAAACTTTCCAGAGGGGCAAGAAAGTACAAACTGATTGTTTCCCACCGTGCTATAGGTGAAAGTCCCTTTTAGAAAATGAACCTTTAAAATGGATAGAGTGGCGCCTCTTTTATCTTTAAGGGCCTGATTGCAATACTCAATTAATACCTCTACATCTTTAGCGTGATTTTTTTCCACTTCTTTTCGTACCGCATCTGACGAATCAAATGCATACTCACCACTCCCTAAACCGTCACAAACCGCACAAATAAAGTATTCATCAGTTACTTTCATATAAATGCTGTCCCCGTTAAATACATTACCTCCCTTAGGAACCTGATAGGCTATTGCTTGAATATGCTGGTTACCACATTCAAGCTTTTTTTTATCCATCATCTAAATCGTGCCTTTCTTTTGATTACTTTTGTTATCCCGATGCTTCGAACTTCCTTTATAGCCTTTTAAAAATAATTAACGTAAAGTCATCCCTTAACTCGTAATTTTGTAATTTCTCGATATCATGATAAATGTTCTCCACTATCTCTTGTGCAGACAAATGAATATAGGTTTGAATTAAATCAGTTATTATTGATCGTTCAATGAATCCATTCTCTGTCCTTGATTCAGTCACACCATCTGATAGCATAACAATCATATCCCCGGGATTAACTTTCCTTACAAATTGCTCATATGTAATATCCTGTTCTACACCTAGAACCAACCCTCTTGTCATAAGGTCCTCAAAGGATTGAGAAGTTGCATCAAAATAGAACCCTTGTTCATGCCCGGCAGCAGCATAGGTAAATATATGATTACAGAAATCATATACTCCGTAAAACATGGTAATAAACATATTTGAATCAAGATTATTTTCAGCAACTCTATTAAGATTTTCTAACACATCATTTGGTTTATTTATTGACTTAGGCAAACTATCCATTCCATATTTAATCAAAGTCATACAAAGTGCAGCAGGTATTCCTTTCCCTATTACATCTGCTAATGCAACACTAATACTTTTTTCATCTTCAACAAAGCGATAAAAGTCTCCATTTATTTTCTTCGCTGGTACACTAATCGCACCAATATCAACTTCATCTTGCTTCGGAATTGACGTTCCTAAAAAGTACTTTTGTATGCTCGCAGCCATTTCAATTTCAGATTTAATTTCAAATTGTTTGTCCTTCAAACTCTGGTATTCATGATAGGCTAACCCATAGTTCATCATAAATTCAATGAGGAAATCAAAAGAATCTAAAATTTCCTTTCTAATATCTGGAAACAAGTCCTTTAAGATTTTACAGTGGATACTAATAATTTCTTCAGGGGATACTTGCTGTTTTATGGATTTCCTGCCGAACATTTGACCTTGATATAATGCTACTTCAGAAGATTCTTCTATATATCTACAAAGTAACTCCCGATAACCCGATTCTAAAATTTGTTTGAAATCCATTTATCCAATCCCTCCTCGAAGCCACTTCACTACCACTACTGTTGTCCCTTTCCCATCTGTTGAGGTTAAATCAAATTCATCCATTAAACGTTTAACCCCGGGTAAACCAGCTCCTAAACCACCGGATGTGGAGTATCCATCCTCCATGGCTACCCTAATATCCTGAATTCCCGGACCATGATCAAGAGCCCTTATTTTTAAACCTCGTTTCTCAAGAGAATTGATCAGCTCGATATGAATCTCTCCCTTACCAGCATACAAATAGATGTTTCGCGCCAACTCAGAAATTACAGTAGTGATTCTTGTCTGGTCAACTGTTCCAAACCCAAGTTTCTTAGCAATGTTTCTACCAAGCTGCCTAGCCGAAACGATATCACTTTCTGATAATATTTTTATAGAGGATTGGTAAGCCATAATTTAATCCCCCAACCCTTTTTGTAATAATTCTAACCCCTTTTCTAAATCTAATGCTGTATCGACATCTTGGAGATGAATCCCGAGTTCAACTAAGGTAATAGCTACAGCTGGTTGAATGCCGGTTAATACAACTTTTACACCCATCATTTTGGCCATACTGATAACATCGCCCAGTACCTTAGCAATAAAAGAATCAATCATATCAACATACGTTAAATCAATTACTACGCCACTAGCTCCAGTTTCATGTATTCTTTGAAGTAGTGATTCTTGAAATTGTAAGGCTGTTTGATCATCAAGCTCCCACTGAATGGAAACAAACAAATAATTATATAATTTTAAAATTGGTATTTTTGTATTCATCTTATTCCCTCATTTATTCAAACTATCTTTTCGTCATTTCTCTTATGTTACTGAATTCCGCTGTAATTTTACGTAACTTTAATTCTATATTCATATTTAAATTAGATTAACCTATCTTTAAGATAGTCGATTAATAGAAAGTAAGGATATGGGGAAAACAACTATTTAATATTACCCATATATTTAAATATCAAACTTTTTTTTCATTTTTTATCTCATATTCCCTTAATTCTTGGAGGGATATCGGTTGTCTTGATTCTGGAAAAGATATCTTAGATGAATTTTTAGTAATATCTCCCTCCAATGTGGGATTGGTGCTTAGGTTGGTGTTATGCTTTGTGGAAGTTGTGGATAAAAACCATCAATTTCAATAATCAAAATAAGCATTGAATACGGGCATTCACGAAATAGATTTGATTGTGGATGCCTAAGTTAATTTAAATAAAAGTAATAAGATAATTAAAGTTTGAAAGCTAATTAGCGCAATACGTAAAAAAAATGCTGTTGCGCTCTGGAATTGCGCCTGATTGTTCAATAGTTTTTTATACTAATTTCTTCAATAATTGAATTTCCCTCAGTTGCTTCAGAATCAAGCCATTTCCAATTTTCATATAACCTAATTCTCCCATCTGGTAAAATTTTAGGAGTAGAAATACATTGTCCACCTCTAATTTCATTTTTTTTGTTAACGTGGTTATATCTAAACTCTAAGCGACCGTCTTTCTTTACCACTCCAATCAATGTCCCTTTTACAATCTCTCCGCCACTGTATGATGCTGAAATGATATGCCCTTCTTGTTTGTAATCGAAAATAGTCTTTGAGGAAACTTCACCATTATCTGTATTTTCAATTGAAACAAAGCTACGACCATTATAATTTATCATTACTTGCTTCTCCTTTACCTACCAATATAGTTAAATATTTTGCCTTCATAAAATCTCTCACTCTCCCCCTTCTACGTTCCACCTTTCCCTAATACCTCTATTATTTCGCAAATTCAATTTAACAAAATTAACTATTATATTGCTTAAGTTTATGATCCTTAAACGTAAAGAGACACATTTTCTTTTAAAGAAATTCGCCTGAAAGTTGAATACTAGCATCACAAAAGACATGACAAATAAGAAGAGTTTTCAGACTTTATGCAATAATAACATAACAAAATCGAGAATCTCTTGATAGAAATGTACGAGAATCTAAGTTACTCAATTTGCCCTATAAAAAATAAAAATCTCTTATACTTAGGAATTTTTCCTAAGAGAAGAGATTTCTAATTTATTTTTTTATCATATTATACAGCATCAACATATACTACTCTTACAGGAATTTTGTCGTTTTCTCTATCTAAAGTATTGCTTTCCTTCTAGAAAATTAGGAAATCGACTTGCTATAACGATTGAATTAGCAAATTATCTCTTTTAAAATCACATTCTCGTAATATACTATTGATTGCTCTCACAAAACCAAATTATAAACTCGATACACTATCAAACGGTATTGAATCTCCATTTACACGCACCACTATTTCCTCGTGGTTTGGATCTGTTGTTAAATAATAAGTATGTTGTTTAATAACATCATCCTGTGAATTAGTTACTTTCAAATTAACTATAATGGTACCATCCTGTGATTCAATATCAGTTTCTATATCTCCACTTGAGTGAAATATTATATATGCCCCTTTCTCTCCCTCGTTAATTAATTGGAGTTTTAGATTGGAATCAATTATATCTTGAACATCTTCAGGTACGTTTTCAATATTACTAAAGCTTAAAATCGATGAACTCCTTGAAACCGATAGATTACAAGCAGACAATATGCCAATTACTAAAAATACGTATATTAGAACTTTCTTCAATATATCTCCACCTTTTTGACTTTTATTCTTATACGGTTTAAATGGTTAAAAGTTCCGATATTTATTAATTTTGTTTTTTAAAATTTTAAAAAGTCTATTTCCCCATCAACACCTTTCCCTATAATAAAAAAAAGCGCAAAATCCATCATCTGGATATGCGCATAATTTAAACAGATTAAGAATTCTCCACAATAACCCAACCACTAAACTTCTGTACTAATTTGTCATGTAAATGTTTATCCGGATTAATAATTTCACAACCTCTATCATCATAGAGATGGAAAATACATTTAGTACGAATATTAATTAAGAAGATATCGGGGGCATAATGACAATGGGCTTTTCTTAAACGAGGTCGGAGTGGAGAAAAGTCCTCATGAATTAATGTTTTCAACAAAGGTTCTAACCTTAAATCTGAAACCTTACATGGAAGTGTCATTTGTTGAACAAATAATATCTCTTCATCAAATTGCCATTGAAACTCTTGGAAACTTAAAGAATACTTTAGTTTTGGTTCTTTTACGTAACGTTTAAAAAAGTTAGGGTATACTGTTTTACTTTTTACATGAGGATACGAATTTACAACGACAAATACGTCATCCGTCTTCTTGAAAATTATTGGAATAATTGCTGATACCTGCTTATACACCTTATTAAACATTTTCATGTTAAGTAGACTATTATCATCAAATTGGTAAAAGTTGTTTCCTAAAATAAGATGAATCCCCATAATCCATTGATGATAAAGCTCCGGTGTTAAAGGGAGATCTGTGTAATGTTTTTGCATAAATTCTTTTAATTTCATGAAATCAAAATCCAATACCTTAATTTTTTTTCGATCTCCTACCATCAACTTAAAAATTATCATTAGATTTAGCGTCTTCTTTTATTGCTGCACTCCATAATAATTTTTTAATATATCCTGAATAAACTTTTCTACATTCTCTCCATTGCCATGACTTTCTAACATAAATTCATCGCCACAATTACTATTTGTTAGCTGAAATCCTGTATAAATAAAGTCAATTTCTTCATTATCATAAGATGTTGAAAATCCACCTGTTCCAAATAAACTCACACATTTATTATTAATTGGAATTCGATTTCCTTTTTCATCTACATAATAATATTTATCCGTTACTGTCCCATAGTCCATTTCTGGAGTCGAAGTAACAAAATATCCCTTTTCATTAATGTCATGTACTTCAAAATCATCCTCAGTTTTTACCAAAGGTGCCCCTTTGATATTATAAAATACGTAAACCTCGCCTTCGTATCCACTTGGGATTAAGTAAATATCGTTCGTTTCCGATTTATTGCTATTAATTAATAAAAAGAGAGTTAACGACGTAATTGAAGCTGATATCACTATACTTAACACGACTTTTAAGATATGGGAGAAACGTTTTAATTTCCTTAATGAAACATAAATGAGAAAAGCTATTATTCCTAAAGAGAGGAAAATGGGAAAAATATAAATTATTGAAATGAAGAAACTTTCCCCAATTGATGAGTAATAAACATTTGGTTCTCTTTTTGATACAGGAACGTAACTATAAAATGAAGCTATACAAGAAAGAATTACCGATATAATTCCTGCTGCAATAACAATTTTTATTAATCTCATTATCTTATTGCTCCTTTACTAAACAAATTTCTAAAGTAAAAACTATTAAACCGTTTAGTAATCCATCTCGTTTTGGGAATAAGTATATTGAAAGTGGTAGGTAAACGGAGCTATTAAAAATATACTTTAGCGGAATAAAAAATAATCAAAAATATGCAACCTATGAAAGCTTGTGCTAAGGGAAAAAAGCTTAATTACCATTTTTCATGATTCTTATGATTTCTTTTATGGAGGTAAACCGCACTATCAGTTCCTGTCCAGTTGCTAATAAAACTCAAAAGAACAATTAGAATTGCGAATAAAACAAATGTCGCATTGTAATATCCTAAGCAAAGCAATGTAAACGCAGCAACTATCAGTATAGTGATTAATAAGATTAACGAAAGATGTAACTTTCCCTTCTTTTTTCCATCCATTGTTCCACCCCTAAGATATTTTCAACATTTTCTAATCTACAGAGTATATGGATTATATTACCATATATATAAATTTTTCTAAATCCTCCAGAATGCTTACTTTGAAAACACCTAACTTCAAAATCTTTTTGATTCCTTTAAGCAACCAAACTAACGATTAAAATATGCAAAAAGCATGATGATCGAATTGCTGATCATCATGCTTTGACTCTAATTCTACATTTCTATTCGACCTTTCGGGAACTCTTCCTGGTTAAACGGGCTTAGAGAATGCTTCTCTTTGACGATACTGAAACTTCTCCTGCTTAAAACGGCTTTGACAACGCTTCTCTTCGACCTTACTGAAACTCTTCCTGCTTAAAACGGCTTTGAGAACGCTTCTCTTCTACCTTTCGGGAACTTCTCCTGCCTAAAACGGATTAGACAACACTTCTCTTCAACCTTACTGAAACTCTTCCTGCTTAAAACGGCTTATAGAACGCCTCTCTTCGACCTTACTGAAACTCTTCCTGCTTAAAACGGCTTATAGAACGTTTCTCTTCGACCTTCCTGAAACTCTACCTGCTTAAAACGGCTTATAGAACGTTTCTCTTCGACCTTCCTGAAACTCTACCTGCTTAAAACGGCTTAGAGAACGCTTCTCTTCTACCTTATTGAAACTCTACCTGCTCAAAACGGCTTAGAGAACGCTTTTCTTCGACCTTTCGGGAACTCTTCCTGGTTAAACGGGCTTAGAGAATACTTCTCTTCTACCTTTCGGAGATTTTTCTCGCTCAAACGGGCTTAGAGAGGCCACCTCTTCTACTTTTCCCGGAATACTACTTACTTAATAGGTCTATTTAGAATTTCAACCTATAAACAGCACCTAAATCAACAATGCTAAAATATGGTATTCGACAAAACGAAAAACAGATGCCCGAATTCCTTCGTTCATCTGCTTTTACTAACATACTTAAACTAATCATAAAAAGCTTTCATCTGATACATTGAATTTCTAAATCGATTTCCAACCCCTTAATAATTCACAATGGTTGTAACACCTCGTTCAGTTATTAAGGTCCGGTGATTTAGTTCTTCAACCCAGTTTTTAGGATTAAGCTGATACGTACCATATTGATTTTGGTATGTATAACTACCAATGTTGATGAGAATTGGCTCTGGATTTTCAAGGACTCGTTGAATATAGGTTTCATACCAGTGTTGAACAGGCATTTGATAAAGTTCAATCACATCGCCAGTGTCCATATATTTCTCCAAATATACGAAAAAGTAGTGATTACCAACACCGGAAACTTCATAAATATAAGGCATTGTTAAAATAGGTTGGATAATCTCACGCCACCATTTATCTGTTTGATAAACAGAAAAACACATACCCATCTCATTTATGCCTCTACTATTGTAATTTTCGATTTCATCTGGCATTTTGAAAGGCTTAGATGAAGCTAAGAATTGTATTCCCGACATCTCTTTTCCCACCTACTTGCATTTTACAATCATACATAGTTATGCTACTAAGAAAGTAAATATCCGGATAAGCGTAATTTACTCAGCAATCTCCTGTTCTACTTGTAAAAGCATATCCACATGCGGAATATTGTCTTCTAAATAGGTTTCAGAGATAGCTTGAAATCCAAAGGAACCATAAAACTTTCTTAAATAATCTTGGGCTTGAATTTTAACCGTTGTTTCTTTTAATTCTTGTTGGATAAAATCTAGTGATTTTTTTACAAGCTCCTGCGCAATTCCTTGTCCCCTATATTCTTTCTTTACTAAAACTCTACCAATAGAACATTCTTGATAAGAAATCCCTGGGGGTAAAATCCTTGCGTATGCAAGTATTTCCCCATTGTCTTCTTTAAAAAGATGATAAGAAAACGGATCTTTGCCATCAACTTCTAGATATGGACAGTTTTGTTCAACTACAAAAACTTGGGTTCTTTCTTTTAATAGATTGTATAGCTCACTATTTGTTAACTCTTCAAACTTTTTTAATTTCCAACTCATAAAAATCTCCTCTTATATCTCATTCCAAAAACAATAAATTTAATATGCATTCAATTTATCCTAGTATTCTTACAATTGCAACATGAAACCAAAAAGTAAAAGTGAATAATCTTTATATATGTAAGCATTTCTATCCGACATTTTTTCTGGTTTAGAGATGAAAGTCCGTTGCAAATAAACCATAACAATAATTTTATTATTAAATACAATATAAGTTTATTATAAAACGATAAATTTTGTGTTAAATTCATTTTATCAATAAATCTATGGGGTGTTTTAAATGAATGTTAAACGAGGTTCATACACTTTCTTAAAAGTAATCATCTTACTTGCTGGAATTGCAGTATTTGCTTTGTGTATCTGGTTGCCTGTGCTAGCCGTTAGAGATGCAAGAGTACATCCAAATACCGCTTACTTCCTAATCCCCTTTTTAGTATGCGCATATGGATTCTGTATTTCATTGTCAGTTGCTTTGTATCAAGCTTTTAAACTATTAAGCTATATTGAAAATAATAATGCTTTCACTGAATTATCCCTTAATGCTTTGAAGATTATAACAAAATGTGCTTATACAGTTATTTTCCTTATTCTATTAGGATTATCAAGCTTAATAATACTCGGTAATACCACGGGAGAAGATATCACAGGTTTTTATACCCTAAGTGGATTGGGGATTTTAGTAATAAGTACATTTATCGCTATTGTAAATGTTCTTCAAAAACCAGTTAAACATTACCTAGGAATAAAAATGTGAGTAGGTTATTATAAGATCAGTTATTATGAGATCACTAATTAACATAACATCAGAAAATGAGTTGAAGGTTTAAAAAATAAAATAGGCTTATCAAATTTCGATAAGCCTATTCCATGCCAATGGGTTTATTTTGATAATGCGATCTTTATTTGAGCCAAGTGATGTTCTTCGTGCCAAACTAATTTTGCCATTTTTGCTGCCACTGTTACTTTACCGTTTGTCTGGTGGATAAAGTATCGACCTAATTGATTGTCTGTTAAACTATTCCCCAAAGTCACGATGCGTTCATTTATGCCATCTATCATTTTTAGTGAACTTTCTACCGGAAGTTTAGTATCTGGCTGAATTGCCCACTTTTCTTCATCAAATGGTGGGATAGTAGGATTTTCATCAGTTAAAGTCAGTTTCAAACGTTGATACATGTTCAATTGAGAATCTGCAATATGATGAACAAGTTGTCGAACTGTCCAGCTACCATCACGATACGTTTTACTAAGCTCTTCATCACCTAATGAGCCAACAGTTTCTCTTAATCGAATTGAGTAATTTTCAATTTCCTTTAACCATTCTTGAATATTTTCTAAAGTTACTTTTTCAGGAACTTGTAATTGTCCAATTGGGTATCGTACATCCATTTTTCAATCCTCTTTTCTTACTTGTTATATTTTCTTATTATAATATTAATGATTGTGTACAAATAGTATATTTCGCTATGAATGGTTCTAAATCCTTCTATAATTCTATTTATCAATAGGTGCTCAGTTATTTAAAAAAGTAGTACAAGCCATTTTGGTTTGTACTACTAATAGATTATGTATGCTATTTTTTCAAGGATAGCCAGATAACAAAAACTAAGATCAATATGGCACCAATTAGCTGGAGTGGTTGAAGAAGCGTACCGAACCAAAGGATTGAAACGATCATAGCAGTTAATGGTTCAACACTACTAAGTACACTATTTTCCACAGCAGTAATATATTTTAGGCTTCCAAGCGATAAAACGAAAGCCAATGTTCCGAAAAGAATAAGAATCACGAGTATCCCAATATATTTAGGATCTGCAAAGTACATCCATCCAGTCGATAACCAAATCGGACTGACTATTGCAAGGATAAAGCCGGCAATCAACATACCCCATCCAACAATTGTTAAGACACCCCATTCATCCATTAGACGTATCGGAAACAAAGTATAAAAAGTAAATGTCAAACCGACAAGGAATCCCCAAATGAGCGCCTCTGCACTGACAACAAGGTTGCTTAGCGAGCCGTTTGTTAATAGAAAGAACAAGCCAAACAACATGCCAATTATTCCAAAGACCTGAACGAAAGGAGGAAATTTCTTTGCTTTTAACGAAACAAAAGTAATAATAAAAATAGGTGCTGAAAATTGCAGCAATGTTGCCATAACAGAATTGCTCGCATCGATTGCAGCCACGAAGGTAAATTGTAAGCCAAGCATGCCAAATAGACTAAATAAGATTAATCGTAGCCACCAATAACTACTTTTCCAAATTGAAAAGACAGGTAGCTTTGTCATTTTAGCAACACTTAACAAAAGCACTCCTGAAATGATTAGCCTAATAGACAATATAAAGGATTTTGTTAAAGTTGTTGTATCCATCAGCCATTCCATCATAGGTCCAGTCGTTCCCCATAGTACTGACCCTATTATAATATAGATAATTCCCCTTACTCGCATTCAAGAATGCACTCCATTCCTAACAAAACACAAAAATTACAAAGTTCTTTAAGAATCTGTTTCTAAATTTCGGTTTAATCATTATTTTTGCAATATAACTACTATATAACTTAATATTTTCATAGACAAGAGTCATTGACACTTATCATAGAATTGTCCAATGAACTACTTATATCCTGTACTTTACTAGAAGGTCATGAACTTTTTGTAGTAGGTTATACAGTGCTAACATTATCAGATTTCTCTCAATTAGTTTACATAATAATATTATTGAAACTTAGATGTAAACCTATGACTAATAATCTTTTCTTATGCCCATAATCAAAAATAAGGAGGGATAAAATGAATAATGATGAACAAATTTTCGAGGAGTTTCAGATAGCACATTTGACTCAAGAGCAAACAAGCAAGTTAAAGCAACTTGAATCTGAACTAGGATTTACCTTGATTGCTTATCAGCACAAGGATCAACAAGATGAAAACAATCAAAGTTTTCAATCTTAGATAAGTTACACCCTTTTGAAGCAAATCAAATCCATAAAGATACTATTATTGTAAATTGTTAAGCCCTGGGAGATTACTCCCAGGGCTTTTCATCATTCTTTTAAAACAGTTTTAAGTTGTCGAAAATATCGTCAATTTCTTCAGATTCAATCCCAATATACCTCAAAGTCGTAGCTTGTGATGAATGGTTCAAGATTTTCTGTAGATAAGAAATAATCGTTGGGTTTTTTTCTATATTGCCGGAATAGATAAAATAAGCTCCCGTTTTACGCAGAGTATGTGTACCATAGTTCCCCTTTACTCCTAATTCCCTACACGTTTCTTTAATTATTCTATGTAACGTTTTTACAGTAATTGGCCCGTTACCTTTCCTAGATTTAAAAATGTAATCATCTAATTCAAAATAATCAAGTGAGTTTTTATACATCTGCAATGCTTTTCTTGCATCTTCATTAAATCGTACTTCCCTAGTCTTTTCAGTTTTGTGTTCAATGATGGTCGTTTTCTTTTCTATTTCAAGATCATCATCTAAAACATCAGACCATTTTAATGAAAGTAAATCTCCTGCTCTAAGAAGAACATTTACTCCTACTACAAAAACCGCAAAGTTTCTCAAATTATCTTCTTTCAAAAAGCTATATATTTTCTTTAAATCTTTCGGTCGTTTTATCGGTGAAACAGGTGCTGCTTTTTTCACTCCATCTGATTTAATATTGGCCATTTTAGTTCCAACTTTCCCAATACGAACTTTAACAATATTATACTATTAGTTCGCATTAAATAATATATGGGATTTTCATTTTGGTATAAAAATGCCAACAAACGTTGATATGACAAGGTTTATAATAACTCCTCGAATGCGAACTTTTATAATTAGTTCGCATTGAAAAACAAAAAAAAAGCCGATTCTAACCGGCTAAACTACGCTGACCAGATAAATAATTTTCTAAATCTCTCGTTGCTTACAAAATTATGACAGAATTCAACTAAGTAACTTCGTTGAAATACGGGTGGAAAATACTTTCTAACTTGTGTTTTTTCATCATCCAATAGAAGTGGTTCTCCATTTTTAAATATCCACAGTACATATGGATCTCTTCCGATTGCTTCTGCGCTAGTATCGTATTCTAACAAAAACATATACTCCTCGATTTCAACTTTATCAATTGCTTTAATCATGAGAACCCTCCTTAAATATTATTAATCTAAGTTATGCTCAAAAAAGTGATTTTATAAACACTCTATTTAAATAAGAAGAAACTAATAATAAAAATATTTACCTATGTTTATTAAAAGTGAATCATCAGAAGTTTCTCCCGTTCTGATTAAGTCAGTATATTCCTAGAAGGTTAAAAATAGAAGAGCTCTGAGAGGATTCGAGACAACCAACTATCCGTGGAGTTGGTTTTCAATTCGTCTGAGAGCTCGTGATTGAAAATTCAGAATTCAATACTTCACACTTATTTTTAGATATACACTAAACCCTAAAAATTATTAGATGTTGTTAATACCGGGATTTGATTTCGAGTGATGTGTTGATTTGTAATGGAGATGCATTTGTATCAATATGAAATTTACCTCGAAATTGGGAAGACAAAAAACCAGTGGGAAGCATTTTGCTTCCCACTGGTTTATTTTAGTTTTTACGTTTATTTAAAACTAATCTAATATCTAGAGTTGTACATTTAAAATTTTACGAAAATTCAAAAGATGATTTGATTCTTTTTAATAAGTTATTAATCTTCTTTATATTCCATAGCGATATAGTTAACGTTATAGTAAATATAATATGTATACTTTTTATATAACCTGATCAAGACACTTAATTTTATACTAACTGGAACTATTCATTTTGCTTTCTAATCTTTTTAGATGACTAAATTTCGGTTTTGTTTCAGCGATGAAGATTGCTAGTAAAATTAATATGGCACCAATCACCATTCTACTTGTTAAAACTTCATGCAAGATCATAATAGAGAAAGCTGTTCCAAAAAGTGCTTCTGTCGATAAAATAAGCGCTGATTTTGTTGGATTTGCATACTGCATTCCGATATTTTGGCAAACATAAGCAATTGTAGTACAAAATACACCTAAATATAAAATTGTGTAAATTCCCTCTGTAGAAACTTTCGTAGGTACTTCTCCCAAAACAAGAACAGCAATGATACTGAATACAGTAGCTGTAAAAAGTTGAATAATAGTTAGTGCCAGTGCATCTTCTTTTTTCACGAACATATTTGTGTAAAAAATATCAAAAGCAAAACCTACAGCACTAAGGAGTGTAAGAAGATCCCCAATATTCATGTTCATTGTACCTTGTAATGATAATAAACCTATCCCAACAATGGCTAATACAGCAGCAAATATTTCAAAACGGTCAATTTTTCTTTTATAAATAAGATAAGCAATAACCGGTACGAGAATTACATTGACTGCGGTTAAAAAAGCGTTTTTTGACGGTGTCGTATAAATTAATCCTACTGTTTGAATGGTAAAGGATATGAAAAGAATTGCTCCAAGAACAGTGCCTTTCCATAAAACAGACTTGCTTATCAACTTTAACTTCTTATAAAAAATAAAACTTAACAAAAAAGTTGCTAATATAAAACGACCAGCCATTATTTGAAATACAGTTAGGTGTTCTAATCCTATATCCATTACTGCATATCCGCTTCCCCAAATGATAGCCGTGATGAAAATTAGAATTTCTCCTTTATTTTTCCTCATGGTGCTCCTTCTTTCCAAAGGTGAATCTTCTAAAAATTACTTAAATATTTTTTGAAAATTACCTTTCCTATTACTCTAAAAAGCCCTCACCTCAATTAAGAGACGAGAGCGTATTTCCAGTAGTACCACTCTAGTTGTCACAAAATACGAGACTTGCTAATAATTACGAGTTGAGTCTTAGAATTTCCTACTAAATAATTAGAAAATCTTCAGGATGCTTGATAATGTAATCCTACAAGACGTTTTGATTCTTAATTATTAAATACTTTTTTCAAATAATTTTGTTATTTTTTCCATTTTACTTTGTCTTTATATAAATTTCAATACTTGATTTGACTCTTGCGTCTTTGTTTTATAGGCTTTGATACACTAATACCTACAATAAAATGATACTTTAGAATAATAAGTAGATTTCATTATATTAAATTATCTAATCGCTTAAAATTATATTAGAATATGTATTTGGAATGTAGCGAATTACTACAGAACAAACAATTTAATGTTATATTTAGTTACAAACAACGTAATGTATTTCGCGATATCCAATTATTTGTTTACTAATTTATATTTATATGTTATAAAATATTACATATAATCTATAAGATTTTTTATAGAATTAATTTCAACTCCAACTAATGAAGTTCCATTTTATCTAATTTCACAAATAGAGAGGAATGATTTATTTGCCAAAACAATTAACCATTAAAGATGTATTTCAATTAGAAGAAGCTTCTATTAAACAAATTCAAGAAGCTTTAGAGACAGGGACCATCACAAGTGTTGAATTAACTGTTATGTATTTAAATCGAATTTTCTTCTATGATCGTCACGGTATCAGATTAAATGCAATCCCTCTACTTTATAGTGAAGCATTAACAACAGCCGCAGAAATGGATAGATTACGAAGCGAAGGTACAATACTTGGACCCCTTCACGGTATTCCCTTTACTGTAAAAGATAGTTATATGGTTGAAAAAATGACCGTAGCTGCTGGCTCACCATCCTTTATCAATTTAATGTCCCCTAAACATTCATATGCTGTAGAAAGAATTGTTGCTTCTGGAGGTATCTTAATCGGCAAAACAAATATGCCACCAATGGCCTGTGGTGGTATGCAAAGAGGTGTCTACGGTCGCGTAGAAAGTCCTTATAATAGAGATTACCTAACTGCCGCTTGGGCTTCTGGTTCTTCAAATGGTTCTGGTACAGCTACTGCCGCAAACTTTGCAACTTTCGGAATGGCTGAAGAAACCGTATCTTCTGGAAGATCGCCTGCATCCAACAACGGATTAGTTGCTTATACTCCTTCACGTGGTCTTATCTCAATTCGTGGAAACTGGCCTCTATTTCCTACAAAAGATGTTGTTGTTCCACATACAAAATATGTAGAAGACCTAATGACATTATTAGATGTTCTAGTACAAGAAGATCCAGATACATCTGGGGATTTTTGGCGAATACAAAACGTTGTTAGTTTACCAAAGGTTCACGAAGTACGACCAACTACTTTCCAAACATTAAAAAATAAAGAAAGCTTAAAAGGCATTCGATTAGGTGTTCCAAAGATTTATTTAGGCAAAAGCGACACTTCTTCTATGTATATCCGACCTTCAATTTTAACATTATGGAAACGGGCTACCGAGCACTTACAACAATTAGGAGCTGAAATCATTGAAATCGATTTCCCGTTACAAGAAATGTATAATTTAGATCCTTGGAGATTAAAGATTTTCGAAGAAAAAGGATTTTTACCGGAAAATTGGATGGGAATTGAGTGGGATATAATAGTTCCAATGTTCAAAGAGATTTTCTTAAAAAATTGTAACGATGAAAATTACCCAAGTTGGACAGAAGTTAATTCAAAATTTACTTTCCCTTCTCCACCTGAAACAATTACTATCCTCGATATTACA
>Ga0182745_1001773_pt1 | contig 20212 bp, 19 predicted proteins | sample eDN3rd30CKraftBY_FD_128523 | JGI IMG/M metagenome (GOLD analysis project Ga0182745, IMG submission 128523) | Enriched backyard soil microbial communities from Emeryville, California, USA - eDNA 3rd pass 30_C Kraft BY (version 2) (version 2) | ecosystem: Environmental > Terrestrial > Soil >...
GCATCGGCGCTGGCCTCCCTCTCGCTGCTTTACAGCAGCGCGGCCCGCTTCGGCTACCGGGTGGAGGCCGCGCCTCTGGAACACGCGCTGGATCTTGCCCGGCAGGCGGTCCGCCTTGCCCCGACGTCCAGCCGGTGCCATCACGCAAGGGCCGTCGCGGAATGGTTCCTTGGCCGGCCCCAGGCGGCAATGGCGACCTTGCAACTTGCCCGCACGCTGAACCCGAACGACCATGAGGTGCAGGCCGAACTGGGCCTGCGCCATGCCCTGCGGATGGAATGGGACAGCGCCGTTCCGCTGCTGGAAGGGGTCTATCGCCGCAATCCAGAATATGCAGGTCAATGCCGTATCGGATTGTTTCTATACCATTTTTCCGAAGGGCGGCACGACCGGGCCTTGCAAGAGGCGCAGGCGATCGCCGCCCCCGGTCTGGCCCATATGCATCTGGCCGTGGCGACGGCGCTGGCCGGACTGGGCCGGATGACGGAGGCTCGCCTTAGCCTCGATCAGGCCGAGCGGCTGGTTCCCGGCATCAGGCTGCGGCTGGACGAGGATCTTGCCTTCCGGCATGCCCATCCGGCCCTGATCGAGGCAATCGGGCGCGCGATCGCAGCGATCGGTGATGGCCGGGAGCCGGGTCGGCTCGGTCCGCAGGGCTTGGCAAGCTAACAGTGAGTTACATGCATACGTTCGGTCGCGGAACCCGGCGCGCGTAGACTGTGGCGCAATCGGGGCCGCTGAAAACTGGTTTGGCCTTCGACACGACCGATGGAGGATGCGATTGGCGACTGAAGGCCATCCCGAGACATTGTTGCATCCCGAGGCGGTGGCGCATCTGCCGCCCTTCATCACGCTGCCGGGCGAAACCGACTGGCTGATGATCGCGACCGGGATCTTTCTGGTCCTTGCAGTGGTCGGGGTCGGGGTCTTCTACTTCAAGCTTCACGCATTGCCCGAGCAGATGGCCCATCGCGGCCAGAAGATCCAGCTTGAGTTGGTGGCGGTCCTCGCGCTGATCGCGCTCTTTACGCATAACCACGCTTTCTGGATCGCGGGCCTGCTGATCGCGATTATTCCTCTGCCGGATTTCACGACGCCGCTTTCCTCGATGGCGCAATCGCTGGGTCGGATGGCCGGGGGAACCGAGACGCCGCCCGCCCGTCCGGTCGCTGACGAGGTTGACCAGTCCGAGGTTGCGGAGCAGGGCCATGCTTGAACTGCTGCTCTGTTCCTCGGTCACCATCCTGCCGGATTTCCTGTTCCGCCGCTTCGTGCAAGGCAAGCGCGTCGGACGCGAGATCACCCTGTTCACGGTCTGGTATGAGCTGCGCTGGGGCATCGTCCTCTGCCTGCTGCTGACCATCAGCCTGATCACGGCGATCTTCTATTTCCACCCATCGACCAGCTCGGCCACCTCGGTCTTCCGCACCGTCACCATCCTGCCCGAGACCAATGGCCGCGTCGCCGAAACCTTCGTTGACATCAACCAGCACGTGAAAAAGGGCGACCCGCTCTTCCGGCTGGACGATACCGAGCAGAAGGCCGCGGTCGAAACCACCCGTCGCAAGCTGGCCGAGATCGAGGCGGAACTGACCGTCGCACGCATTCAGGTCCGCGAGGCCGAGGGCCGGATCGCGCAGGCGCAGGGGATGCTGGCGCAGGCGCAGGACGAATATGACACCCGCAATGCGCTGCTGGCCCAGAACTCGACCGCCATCGCCCGCCGCGACGTCGAGCGGGCCGAGGTTCAGGTGGCGACCCAGCAGGGCATGGTCGATGCGGCGGTGGCGGCCCGCGACGCCCTGAACGCGCAGGTCGAGTTTCAACTGCCCGCCCGCAAGGCCAGCGCCGAGGCCGCCCTGCACGAGGCGCAGGTCGAGCTGGACAAGACTCTCGTGGTGGCCGGAACCGACGGGATCGTCCAGCAATTCGCGCTGCGTGCGGGGGACGTGGTGAACCCGATGCTGCGCCCGGCGGGGATTCTGGTGCCGGAGCGGCGGATCACCGGGCTTGCCGCGGGTTTCGGCCAGATTGAAAGCCAGGTGATGAAGCCCGGCATGATCGGCGAGGTCACATGCGCCGCGAAGCCCTGGCGGATCATCCCGATGGTGGTGACAGAGGTTCAGGACGTGATCGCCGGCGGACAGATCCGCCCGACCGACCAGCTTCTCGATGTGGGCAGCTTCGCGCGCGGGGGGACCATCACCGTGATCATGGAGCCGCTTTACGAGGGCGCGCTGGACGGGCTTCCGCAGGGGGCAAGCTGCATCGCCAATGCCTATAGCAGCAACCATGACCGGCTGGCGGATGAAAGCCTCGGCGGTTTCCAGCGCTTTGCGCTTCACGCCATTGATGCGGTCGGTCTGGTCCATGCGCTGATCCTGCGCATTCAGGCGCTGATGCTGCCGGTCCAGACGCTTGTGCTGAAAGGCCACTGACGCGGGAACGCGAGGGAAGGAAGTGATCATGCAGGAAAGCGCTCGTCACCGCGTCCCGTCGTCGCCTTGCGGCGATCCGTGCAGGGTCCGGCGGGGCCTATCCCGCCCGCGCTTCTGCGATCTGCGGGATCGGGGAAGGCCTCCGATCCCCGCGCTCGGGAAGTCCTGAAATGGAGTGGCCGGGATGAGCGACAAGCCGGAGGGCGACACGTTCGAGACCCGTGTGACCGACCTGATCATCCGGCTCAGCCTGCTTGGCCTTTTCATCTATCTGTCCTTCGCGCTCATCCGGCCGCTGCTGCCGATCCTCGTCTGGGCGGTGGTTCTGGCGGTGGCATTGGCGCCGGTGCAGGACTGGCTTTCGGCCCGGCTGGGGGGCAGGCGGATCGCGGCGGTGCTGTTGGGGCTCCTGATGCTCGCCGTGGTGATCGGGCCGGTCGCGGCCCTTTCGACCAGTCTGGTCGAGACGGTGCATATCCTGATCGACCGCATTCAGAGCGGGGCGCTGCATTTGCCGCCGCTGCCGCCGAGGCTTGCCGACCTGCCGATGGTCGGCCCCTCGTTCGAGGCGGCGTGGCAACTCGCCTCCACCAACCTCGAAGAGCTGGTGTCGCGCTATCGCGAAGCACTGGCGCCGATCGGGGCGCGGCTCGTCGGCCTCTTGTCCGAGATCGGGCTGGACCTGATCCGCTTCATCCTGTCGATCCTGCTGGCGGCGGTGCTGCTGGTTCCCGCGCCGGGCCTTGCCGCCTGGGGCCGCAAGCTGGCACGCCGCGTGCTTGCGCCGAGGGGCGAGAAATTCGTCGAGCTTGCGACCCAGACCATCCGCAACGTCTCGCGCGGGGTGGTGGGCATCGCGATCCTTCAGACCATCCTGATCAGCGTCGCTCTGCAGATTGCCGGGGTGGCCGGGGCGGGGCTTCTGGCCTTCGTCATCCTTGTTCTCTGCATCCTCCAGATCGGGCCGGCGCCCGTCGTGCTGCCGGTGCTGATCTGGGCATGGCTGACGATGTCCGCGCCCAATGCGCTACTGTTGACCGTGATCCTTGTGCCCCTGACCGTGATGGACAATGTGCTGAAGCCGCTGTTGATGGGGCGGGGGCTTTCGACGCCCACGGTGGTCATCTTCATGGGGCTGATCGGCGGCACGCTGTCCTTCGGCCTGATCGGCCTTTTCCTCGGCCCGGTCGTGCTGGCGGTATTCTACGATCTGCTGCGGTCCTGGATCCATGACCCGAACCAGACCGGCCCGGACGGCAATTGACGCCACCCGTGATCATCGAAAACCCCGCGGAAACATGCTATCCTCGGCAAGTTCCAGCGAGGCTGACGCCCGTGAAAACTGTCCCGATCCGTTGCTTTTCATCGCTGTTTCTTGCCGGTCTGACAGGTCCGATGGCCGCGCAAACACCCCCGGCCGATCTTGGCGTGGGGGTCGAGCTTGTGCTGGCCGTGGACATTTCCCGCTCGATCGACCCGGCCGAGCAGCTGCTCCAGCGGCAGGGCTATGCCGCGGCCTTCCGCAATCCCCAGATCCAGCAGGCCATTCTGTCGGGCGACTGGCGGCGGATCGCCGTAACCTATGTCGAATGGGCGGGGGCCGGTTCGCAATCGGTTGCGATCCCCTGGACGCTGATCGACAGCGCCGAGGCGGCCGAAGATTTCGCGCTGCGCATCGAGGCGGGGCTGGCCGGCCCGGTTTCCCGCACCTCGATCTCGGGCGCGATAGACTTCGCCTCGGGTCTTTTCGATGGCAATGGCTATGCCAGCATGCGTCAGGTCATCGACGTATCGGGGGACGGTCCCAACAATCAGGGCAGGCCCGTGACCGAGGCGCGCGACGCTGCCCTCGCACGCGGGATCACCATCAACGGCCTGCCGCTGCTGACGAACGAAGGCGACGGCGGCGGGTGGAGTTCGATCCCCGATCTCGACCGCTATTACGCCGATTGCGTCATCGGTGGCATGGGCGCGTTTTCGATCGAAGTGAAAAGCTGGGATCAATTCGCCACCGCCGTCCGCCAGAAGTTGTTCCTCGAGGTCGCGGGGGGAATACCGCCGCGCGAGGAGATCATCCTTGCCCAGACCGCACCCGCAAGCGACTGCCTGATCGGCGAGCGCCTGTGGGAGGAGCGCCAGCGAAGCTGGAGCGAGTGAGGCGAGGAAAACAGAAAGGGCCGCGCCGATAACCGGCGCGGCCCTTGAAATTTTCAACCTCGGACAGCAAGGCCGGATTCTTCCGTGGCCTTGCCGATCCCGGCTCGGCTCAGAAGTGAACCGACCGCGCCATGCCCGGCTTTTCGCGGGGCGGAGCGAATTTGGTCAGGTCGATGCCCTCAACCGCGGCCTTGTATTCCTCGGCGCTGGGGGTGCGGCCAAGGATCGCGGACAGGACCACGACCGGAGTGGAGGCCAGCAGGGATTCGCCCTTCTTCTCGGCGGTATCCTCGACCACGCGGCCCTGGAACAGGCGGGTGGAGGTGGCCAGAACCGTGTCGCCCTTCTCGGCTTTTTCCTGGTTCCCCATGCAGAGGTTGCAGCCCGGACGCTCGAGATAGAGGATGTTCTCATACTCGGTGCGCGCGGTGTGCTTGGGCAGCAGGTCGTCGAACTCGAAGCCCGAATATTTCTGCAGGATCTCCCAGTCGCCCTCGGCCTTCAGCTCGTCGATGATGTTATAGGTCGGGGCCGCAACGACCAGAGGGGCCTTGAACTCGACCTTGCCCTGATCTTTCTCAAGGTTTTTCAGCATTTGTGCAACGATCTTCATGTCGCCCTTATGCACCATGCAGGAACCGACAAAGCCCAGATCGACCTTTTTCGTGCCGCCGTAATAAGAGACGGGGCGGATCGTGTCATGGGTATAGCGGCGCGACACATCGGCGTTGTTGACGTCGGGGTCGGCGATCATCGGCTCGTCGATCACATCCAGATCGACCACGACCTCGGCGAAGTATTTCGCATTGTCGTCGGGCGTGAGGGCCGGCTTCTCGCCCGAGCGGATTTCGGCGATGCGCTTGTCGGCCTTGGCGATCAGGCCGCGCAGCGTGCCGGCGGCGTTTTCCATGCCCTTGTCGACCATGATCTGGATGCGCGACTTGGCGATTTCCAGCGACTCGATCAGCGTCTCGTCCTCGCTGATGCAGATCGAGGCCTTGGCCTTCATCTCGGCCGTCCAGTCGGTGAAGGTGAAGGCCTGGTCGGCCAGCAGCGTCCCGATATGAACCTCGATGATCCGGCCCTGGAAGACGTTCTCGCCGAATTGCTTCAGCATCTGCGCCTGCGTTGCATGGACCACGTCGCGGAAGTCCATATGCGACTGCATCGTGCCCTTGAAGGTGACTTTCACCGATTGCGGGATCGGCATGGTCGCCTCGCCCGTCGCCAGCGCCAGCGCCACGGTGCCCGAGTCGGCGCCAAAGGCCACGCCTTTGGACATGCGGGTATGGCTGTCGCCGCCGATGATGATCGCCCAGTCATCCACGGTGATGTCGTTCAGCACCTTGTGGATCACGTCCGTCATCGAGTGATAGACGCCCTTCGGGTCGCGCGCGGTGATCACGCCGAAATTGTTCATGAAGGACATGAGTTTCGGAATGTTCGCCTGCGCCTTCTTGTCCCAGACCGAGGCCGTGTGGCAGCCCGACTGATAGGCGCCGTCCACGATGGGAGAGATGACGGTCGCCGCCATCGCCTCAAGCTCCTGCGCGGTCATCAGGCCGGTCGTGTCCTGCGAGCCGACGATGTTGACCCTGACCCTGACATCCGATCCCGCAAGCAGGGTCTTGCCCGGCGTCACGCCCACGGCGTTGCGGTTGAAGATCTTCTCGACGGCGGTGAGGCCCTGACCGTCAGCCGAGATTTCCTTGTTCGGGGCGAAAACCGGGGTCGGTTCGACGCCCAGCGTCTCGGCCGCGAAGGTTTGCAGCTTCTTGCCGAAGACGATGGCATAGGAGCCGCCGGCCTGCATGAACTCGACCTTCGGGGGGGTGAAGGCAGAGGCGACGTCGACCAGTTCCTTGCCGTTCTCGTCGCAAAGCTTCTTGTTTCTGGTGTCGATCTTCAGGACGGTGCCGGTCTCGACCGAGTATTTCTGCTCGAGGATCGGGTTGCCGTCATTGTTCAGGATCGGCTTTCCATCCGCGTCGGTCTTTTTGACCCAGTTCTTCAGGTTGATGCCGATGCCGCCGGTCACGTCGACCGTGGTTCCGAAAATGGGCGAGATGCCGTTCGTGCCCGCGACGACCGGGGCGATGTTGACGAAGGGCACATAGGGGCTGGCCTGCTTGCCGGTCCAGAGCGCGACGTTGTTCACGCCCGACATCCGCGACGAGCCGACGCCCATGGTGCCTTTTTCCGCGATCAGCATGACGCGCTTGTCCGGGTGCTGGGCCTGAAGCGCCTGAATCTCGGCCTGAGCCTCGGGCGAGATCATGCATTTGCCGTGCAACTCGCGGTCGGAGCGCGAATGCGCCTGATTGCCGGGTGACAGCAGGTCGGTCGAGATATCGCCTTCGGCGGCGATATAGGTCACGACCTTGATCTCGTCCTCGACCTGCGGGAGCTTGGTGAAGAACTCGGCCTTGGCATAGCTTTCGAGGATGTCCTTCGCCACGGCATTGCCGGCCTTGTAGGCCTCGCCGAGGCGCGCCATGTCCGCGTCATAGAGGAACACCTGCGTCTTCAGCACTTCGCCCGCCTGCGCGGCGATCGCGGCATCGGCGCCAAGCGCGAGGTCGAGCAGAACCTCGACCGAGGGGCCGCCCTTCATGTGGGACAGAAGCTCGAAGGCGAAAGCCGGGGTGATCTCGGCCACGACGACCTCGCCGAGGATGATCCTTTTCAGGAACGCGGCCTTGACGCCCGCGGCGCTGGTCGTGCCGGGCAGGGTGTTGTAGATCAGGAAGTCCAGCGACTCCTTGCGATGCTCGCTTCCCGCATCCTCGATCTGGGCAATAAGCTCTGCCACCAGCGCACCATCATCGATGGGCTTGGGATGCAGACCCTCGCCTTTACGGGTTTCGATTTCGGTTAGGTAGTCTGTGTACAAGCTCATGACGATCCCTAGGCTTCAGGAGTAAGCGAGCACACCGGGCCTTCAGATTTCGTTGGCGAGCGGTGGCAAGCTGATTGTATGCCGACGTATACCGGTCGCGATCCGGGAGCAAGGGGCCGGTGCCGGCATATTCCTTTTGCCGCCGGGTCTGGCTGGTCAGGGAGTTCGTGGGCATCGCGGGCCGTCGCAGCTTTGGCTGATGTCGGTCACGCTTCCGGTGGACGCCTCGCGGGGCGGCGAGATTTCCTCCGGCCTCAGGGCGTCATCTGCCCTAGGTCGAAGACCGTCTCGCCCGCGGTTTCGAGCACGGCGGTATCGAGCAGCTCGGCCATGGCGCGCCGCGCGCCTTCGGGGTCACGGGCCTCGATCCGCTCGAATACGGCGGCATGGTCCTCGACCGGGTTGCGCGGATGGGGGTTCGCCATGTCGCGGTAACGGAAGGCGGCGGTATAGGTCACGGCGGCGCAGATCCCGGCCGCCAATGTCGCCAGAACCGGATTATGCGCACTGCGAAGAAGCGAGCGATGGAAGCCGGCATCGGCCTGATGCCAGCTTGTCTCGGCCATGTCGCAGGTCCGCATCGCGTGGAGCGCCTTGCGGAACGCATCAAGGTCGCTTTCGCTCCGGCGTTCGGCCGCGAGGGCGGCGGCCCCAGGCTCGACCATGCCGCGTAATTCGTAGATCGAGGTGATGAACCAGTCCGGCGGGGTGCCGGATTCGAAGAACCAGCGCACGACATCGGGGTCGAGGAGCGTCCAGTTCTCGCGCGCGGCGACGCGCGTTCCGCTGCGGGTGCGGCTGATCAGCATCCCCTTGGCGGCGACCTGCCGCAGCGCCTCGCGGTAGGCCCCGCGCGAGACGCCGGCGAGGTCGCCGAACTCCATCTCCTTCGGGACGGGCTGACCTTCGGCAAGCCTGCCGGCAACGATCTGCCGGCCCAGCCAATCCGCGATGGATCCGTGGATCCGCCGCGTCGTATGCGTGGAAAAGACCGGCCTGTCGTCTGAATCCGTCATTAGCGTCATGTCATCCGTGATAGACGATCCGCTGCCGGAATTCAGCGGAAATCTTGGCGGGCCGCACAAGCAGATCTGCACGACGCAGAGGCACGGCTCACCGCCCTTTTACCCTTTCGTTCGGTGGTGCGGTTTTTTCCTTGCTTCGCATGCGACCACCGGAATTAGATCACGCCCGTGGCCGTCCCACTTGGACGGCTATCGCCAAAGCACGGCCAGCAGAGACGATCGGAAACCCGGCGCGCGGGGCAGGACATGCCGCGTTGCCGGCCCTCTGAAACCTCAACTCAGGAGTGCCCGATATGGGTTTTGTTACCACTTCGGACGGTATCGAGATCTTCTTCAAGGATTGGGGGCCAAAGGATGCCCAGCCGATCGTGTTCCATCATGGCTGGCCGCTCAGCGCCGATGACTGGGACGGACAGATGCTGTTCTTCCTGTCCAAGGGCTACCGCGTCGTCGCGCATGACCGGCGCGGGCACGGCCGCTCGACCCAGGGGGCGGAGGGGCATGACATGGACCATTACGCGGCCGACGCCTTCGCCGTGGTCGAGGCGCTGGACCTGCGAAACGCGGTCCATATCGGCCATTCGACGGGCGGAGGCGAGGTGGCGCGCTATGTGGCGAAGCATGGCGAGCCATCGGGGCGCGTCGCCAAGGCGGTGCTGGTCTCGGCCGTGCCGCCCTTGATGGTCAGGACCGACGCAAATCCCGACGGCTTGCCGGTCGAGGTCTTTGACAGCTTCCGCGCCGCGCTTGCCGCCAACCGGGCGCAGTTCTTTCGCGACGTCCCGGCCGGACCGTTCTATGGCTTCAACCGCGACGGGGCCGAGCCGCTGGAGGGGGTGATCCAGAACTGGTGGCGTCAGGGCATGATGGGCGGGGCCAAGGCCCATTACGACGGCATCAAGGCGTTTTCCGAAACCGACCAGACCGAGGATCTGAAGGCCATTAGCGTGCCGACCCTGGTGCTGCATGGCGAGGATGACCAGATCGTGCCGATCGGCGCCTCGGCCCCGAAATCCGCGAAGCTGCTGCGCAATGGTAGTCTGAAGACCTATCCGGGCTTCGGGCATGGTATGCTGACATTGAACGCCGATGTCCTGAATGCCGACCTGCTGGAGTTCATCAAGGGTTAGGCCATCGGCGCCATGGATAAGCGCCCGAACGCGCAGCCCATGGCGCGACGACCGGCCCGAACCCCGCGAAGTGACCAGATGGAAGGCGAGCGCCCGGCGCGAGCCTTCCCGCCAATCCTGACGGAGCAGAATGACATGAATGACAAACCTGAAGTTCAAGTGACCTATGAGGATCAGGGCAGCAAGGGCCGCTATGTCGCGCGGATCAACGGGATCAACGGGATCGACGGCGAGGGCGAGTTGACCTTCTCGAAAGCCTCGGCGGTGCTGATCATCGCCGATCACACCTTTGTCCCCGACGCCATGCGCGGCACCGGGGCCGCGGGGGCACTGGTGAACCGCCTGATCGCGGATGCCCGCGCACATGGCCAGCGCATCGTCCCGCTTTGCCCATTCGTCCGCGCACAGGCCCAGCGTCATCCCGAATGGTCGGACGTGATCCAGTCCTGATACCCGCCTGCCCTTGATCCGAGGAGGAGCGCCACCGCACTGGATGAGGGTCACGCCGTCGCCCGGGATGCTCCGGTATTTATCCTGCATCTCGATGACCGGGTTGCGCCGCCCTCAGCTTTCAAAGCCCAGCGACGGCTCCAGCGCCTCCCAGCTTTGATCCATCGGCCATGCTGCGGTGAAGGGCAGGCCGACATGGCCATAGCGGAACGAGATCTGGCCCTCGGCCCGCTTCTCGCCGTCGCCCCGCGCCGCCAGATACAGCGCCGAGGCCAGCCCGGTCCGGTCGGCGCCCTGCTTGCAATGGATGAGAAGCGGCTTTGGCAGTTGCTGCATCAGCGCGATCAACTGATCCGAGCGCGTTTGCGAGAGGGGCTTGCCCGCGCTCATCCCGAAATCCGCATGGGTCAGGCCCAGTTCATTCGCGGTGGCGATTTCCTCGACATACCACGCACCGTCCGACGCGCCGCGCAGGTTCAGCACGCTGCGGATACCGTGATCCCTGACCCAATCCCGAAGCCGGTCCGCATCGGGCTGGGCCGAGCGGTAAAGCTCGCCCCCGATGACCTCGTGGAAGTTGCCGCCGGCCTGCAGATGGGCGGCCCATGCCACGGGCAGAATAATGGCCTGAAGGATAAGGATTGCCGCAACGAAGAGGAAAGGGCGAAAAGGGCGGGAGGGGGCGGATGATTCTCTCATGCCGCGTCATTTGGGAAGCGAAGCTGAAGGCAAGCTGAACGCCGCCCGGTCAGGAAAGGGGCAATCATGCGGATCCTGCTGGTCGAGGATGACAAGGATCTTGGTCCTGCCGTCAGGGAGCAGATCGTCGCCGACGGTCATCTGGCCGATTGGGTCCGCGATCTTGCCGATGCCGAAGCCTGTACCCGGACGATGGATTACGATCTGATCCTGCTTGACCTGTTGTTGCCCGACGGGCACGGCATTCCCTTTTTGCGGGGCTTGCGGGCCCGGGGGAAGGCTACGCCCGTCATCATTCTGACCGCGATGGACCGGATCTCGGACCGGATCGAGGGGCTGAACGCCGGTGCGGACGACTATCTGGTCAAGCCCTTCGACCTGTCCGAGCTGTCCGCCCGGATCGGGGCCGTGGCCCGGCGCTATAACGGCAACCCGAATCCGCTGGTCGATCTCGGACCCTTTCGCGTCGATCTGGCCGCGCGCCGGATCACCGGACCCGAAGGGCAGGTCGATCTGAGCCGGCGCGAATGGATCGTTTTCGAGACCCTGCTGCGCAATGCCGGCCGCCTGGTCGGGCGCCCCGAGATCGAGGACCGGCTCTACAGCTTCGAAGAAGGCGTCGAGAGCAATACGGTCGAGGTCTATGTCAGCCGGCTGCGCCGCAAACTGGGTCGTGACATGATCCAGACCCAGCGCAACCTTGGCTACCGCATCCCGAAATAAGTCGTCCGGCGTTCAGCTTCGGTTCAGCTTCGCCACCTAGGTCCGTCACAGAAACGATGATTCCGGGCCGGTCATGCGGCCGCCGGGACGAGATTGCATGGACGGGCACATGATCACATCCAACCTTTGGCTTGGCATCGGCCTTCTGGGCCAGATGCTGTTCAGCGCCAGATTTCTGGTCCAGTGGATCGCCAGCGAAAGGCAGGGCCGCAGCATTATCCCGATGGCCTTCTGGTGGCTCAGCCTCGCGGGCGGGGTCACGCTGCTTTGCTATGCACTGGCGCGGCACGATCCGGTCTTCATCATCGGGCAGGCCTCGGGGCTGGTCGTCTATCTGCGCAACCTTCGCCTGATCCGGGCCGAGGCGGCCTCGAAACTTGCGGCGAAGGTCGCCGCATGACCGACCAGCTTTCGCAGGTCTACCGCGACAGGCTGGCCGTTCCCGCGCTTCCATTGGCATTGGCGCTTTTCGCGGGGCTTTCGGTGCTGGGCGTGCTTCTGCGCCCCGCCATGCCGATTGACGAGACCCGCTATCTGACCGTGGCGTGGGAAATGCGGATCTCCGGCGACTGGCTGGTGCCGCATCTGAACGGGCTGCCCTATAGCCACAAGCCGCCGCTGCTGTTCTGGCTGATCAACCTCGTCTGGCTGGTGACGGGTCCGTCCGAGATTGCGGCGCGGCTGGTCGCGCCTGCCTTCGGCCTCGCCTCGATCTGGGCCACGGCGCGGCTGGCGCGCCGGTTGATGCCGGATGTGGCCGGGGTCGGTGGCAATGCGGCGCTGATGCTCTCGGGGATGCTGGGCTTTACCTTCTTCGCCGGGCTGACGATGTTTGACGCGATGCAGGCACTGGCGACGGTGCTGGGGGTCACCGCGCTGACCGCCGCGGCCTCGCGGGGTCGGGTCGCCTGGATCGGATGGGGCGCCGCGCTGGCGCTGGGAGCGCTGGCCAAGGGGCCGGTGATCCTGATCCATCTGCTGCCGGTGGCGCTTGCCACGCCGCTCTGGGCCGGGATCGGCACGCGCCGGATGCTGGCCGGGGTCGCGCTGGGTCTCGCGGCGGGCCTCGGCATCGTCGCGCTCTGGCTGGGTCCGGCCCTGATCGCTGGAGGGGCTGAATACCGCTCTGCCGTGCTCTGGACGCAAAGCGCGGGACGCATGGTCGATTCCTTTGCCCATCAGAAACCGTTCTGGTTCTTCTTCGCCATGACGCCCTTGCTGATCTGGCCCTGGGGCTGGTCCCCCGCCGTCTGGCGTGCGGCGCGGCTGCCGGGGCCGCTGCCGGTCTGGATCGGCGCGACCTTCGCGATTTTCACCATGATCAGCGGAAAGCAGGCGCATTACCTGCTGCCGATGCTGCCGGCGGTGGCGATTGCCTTTGCCCCCGCCCTTGCCGCGCCGCGCCTGTCGCTGCGGGCGGCGGCTCTGGTCCCGGCGGGGCTGGCGCTTCTGCTGGGCGCGGTCGTGCTGGGGCTTGGTCCCGACGAATGGCGCCTTGTCGCGCGGCCGCTTCCACCCGTCCTGCTGGCGGTCGGGCTGGCCTTGGCGGCGATATTCCTTGTCTGGCGGGGGGGCAGGGCGGCTGCCCTTGCCAGCAGCGCCGTTATCCTGTCGCTCTCGACCCTGTTTCTGGGCGGCCTATACGGGGTCTATGACGCGGAAAGGCCGGGCCTTCGCCTTGCCCTCCATGACGAGGCGGGCGTCGGACTGGTCGGCGGCGCCTACGCGGGCGAGTTCGGCTATGCCGGCCGGTTGAAGAATCCGGTGCAGCTTTTCGACGCCCCCGCGGCGGGTCTCGCGTGGCTGCGGGAATGCCCTGGCCGCGTCCTTGTCATCCCGGCCGAGCGCGCGCCCGAGGCTTCCGTGCCATCCGACACCATGACCTTCCGCGGCCGGGAATACGGGCTGTGGATTTCCCCTGAAAATGAAAACCAAGACCATGAGGCATGCAGATGAGCGTCACTTCTCTCTCCATCGTCATTCCCTGCCACAATGAGGAAGGCGCGATCGGCCCGCTGATCGCCGAGACCTTCGCCGCCCTCGAAGGGCGCCAGATCGAGGTTATCGTCGTCGATGACGGCTCAGAGGACGCCACCGCGGCGCGGGTTCTGCAACTGGCCGCGACCGAGCCCCGCCTGCGCCTGATCCGCCATGCGCTTTGCAGCGGCCAATCGGCGGCGATCCGTAGCGGTGTCCGCGCGGCCCGGCATGACTGGGTCGCGACGCTGGACGGGGACGGGCAGAACCCGCCCGACCAGATCCCCGTGCTGATCGCGAGCCTTGCCATCGTCCCCGTCGGTCGGATCGGGCTGGTTCAGGGGCAGCGTCAGGGGCGCCGCGACACGGCAAGCAGGCGCATCGCCTCGCGCATCGCCAATGCCTTGCGCAATGCCGCACTGCAGGACGGGGTCGCGGATTCCGGCTGCGGGCTCAAGCTGTTCCGGCGCGAGGCGTGGCTCGCCATGCCGTTTTTCGACCATATCCACCGCTTCACCCCCGCGATGATGCGCCGCGACGGCTGGGAGGTGCTGGTCGCGCCGATCACGCATCGCGCAAGGCTGTCGGGCCGGTCGAACTATTCGAACCTGCAACGCGCATGGGTCGGCGCCATTGATCTGCTGGGCGCGGCCTGGCTGATCCGGCGCAGTGGCCGCCCCCTCCCGCCCGCGCCCGAGAGCCCGGCGGCCGAGGCGGTCCTTCTCGGCCACGACTAGGCGGCCGCGACATCGGGGCTGGACGTGGCGCGGATTAGGGCCTCAATGGATCGCGTCATCTATGGAGGCACCATGAGCCGACCCCGCAGCTTGCGCCGCGACCTTGCCTTGGGCTTCGGCGCGGGGATCGTCCTGACCTGGCTGCTCGCGCTGCTGCTGGGCTGGACGATCCTGCGCCGCGAGATCGACGAGGTCTATGACGCGGCGCTTGGCCGCACCGCCGACCGGCTCCTCGCGATCGAGGGCATCCAGCGCGGCACCCCGCGGCGCGGGGATCTGGTGGCCAGGATGATCGGGCCTGACGGGCAAGTGCTGTTCCATTCGCGCAATGCCGACGACGCGCTTATCGCCGCGACCCGGGAGGAGGGGTTGGCGGACGTTGGCAAAATGCGGGTCTTGACGGTGGAGACCGAGGAGGGCGTCCTTTTGCAGGTTGCGGCCCCGCTTGACGAGCGCAGCGACGCGGCGCGCGAAACGCTGATCGGGATGCTTCTGCCCTCGATCCTGCTGCTGCCCTTGAGTTTTCTTGCCGTCGGCCGGTTCACCCGCCGCCGCCTTTCCCCCGTGGACGATCTGTCACGCGAAGTGGCGGGGCGCGACGCCCGCGACCTGCGCCCGCTCGACCTCGACGACCTGCCGGTAGAGCTTGAGCCGATCCGCGCGGCGGTTGACCAGTTGATGGCGCAACTGGAAACCGCATTGACGGCCGAGCGGGACTTCTCCTCGAATGCGGCGCATGAATTGCGCACCCCCATCGCGGCGACGCTGGCCCAGACCCAGCGCCTGATCGCCGAGGCGGACGCGCCGGAAATCCGCAGCCGGGCCGAGGGGATCGCGACCTCACTGCGCCGCCTGTCGCGCCTCTCGGAAAAGCTGCTGGACCTTGCCCGCGCCGAAGGCATGTCCGGTAGGGATCACGGCCTTCATGACATGGCGCCGGTCCTGCGGCTGGTCGTCGCGGATTTCGGCGGAGATCTGCGGCTGGATCTGGCCGAGGGGCCGGTCATGGTCGCGATGGATATCGACGCCTTTGCCGTCCTTGCCCGCAACCTGATCGAGAACGCGCTGCTTCACGGCGCACCGCCCGTCACGGTCCGGCTCTCCGAAACCTCGCTGCGGGTCGAGAACTCCGGCCCACCGGTCACCCCGGAGACGCTGGCGAAGCTGACGCGGCGCTTCGAGCGGGCGGGCAGCCAGCAGCTCGGCTCGGGCCTTGGCCTTGCCATTGCCGAAACCATCGCGCGCAATGCCGATGCAGAACTGCAGCTCAGCTCACCCGTGCCGGGCAGGACCGATGGATTTGCAGCCGAGGTCGTCTTCCGGGCGTGACCGTCGGCGCCCGGCTTGCAAGCGAGCGCAAGCCGGGCCATACTGGCGCCGGCTGATGTTGTAGCCGTCCCGACACGAGATGGCAGGAACCGCCCGGCTTGTTCAATCCTTCGGCCATTTTTCCCCTTCTGATTGGGTTCAGGGCAAACAATGTCCTTGGGTTGCCTGGCGCTTAACGACCGGCAACCCTGATCAATACCGCTGATCCAGCTTATCGCCGCGCCTTCAGCAGCGGCCTGAAATCGACGGGAAATGTCATGACATTGTGGGAAACACTGGCCCGCGCGCGCACCGCGTCGGGTGACGATATCGTGCTGCGCCAGCGCGGCGAAATCTACGAAATCCGCTATAACGGCATCGAGTTGATGTCCAATCTCAACTATCAATCGGAAATCCAGCTGGCGATGCGGTCGATGCGGCGTCTGGACTTCCAGGCCAGGCGCGTGCTGATCGGCGGACTGGGCCTCGGCTACAGCCTGCGCGCGCTTCTGGATCTTTCCGCCCCGGAGACCGAGGTGACGGTGTGCGAGATCATTCCCGAGGTGGTCATGTGGAATCAGGGTCAGCTTGCCCACCTTGCGGGTAGCCCGCTGGATGACCCGCGCAGCAGGCTGGTGATCGGTGACGTGCGCGATCACCTGGCATCGTCGATGGGGCGTTACGATCTTATCCTGCTCGACACGGATAACGGCCCCGATTTCGTGGTCCGGCCCGAGAATGAGGGGCTTTATCAGGATCGCGGCATCGCTGAGGTGGCAGAGGCGCTGACCCCGCGCGGGATTGCCGCCTTCTGGTCGGCAACCGCGTCCCGCCGGTTCGAAAGCACCCTGTCGAGATACCCATGGATGTGGATCAGAGAGGACATCCCGCTTGTTCCCGGCCGGGTCGACGCCATGCACCACATCTACAGCTGCGCGTTCGACGCCCAGATATTGGGCCTGAGACAGGCAAGCTGACACGAGCGAGAGGGACGGGCGTTGATTGCATGGTCGATGCCCGCACCTTCCAGAGCAAGAACCCGGGCGAGAGGGCGGCCAGCGAGGCCCAGCGATCAGCAGCGCCAGATTGCCGGCCTGCCTCAGCCCGCCTTCACCAACCGCATCAGTGTCATCATGCCCACGGGCGGCAGGCTGCATTCATCCGTCAGGGTCAGGCACGCCTCGCCCAGCACCCGGGCGCGATCGAAGTCGGAATGCCAGCCGAGGAGGTCGGCGATCGGGGCGGCGACCCGTTCGGCCATGGCCAATGCGCCCGTCTTTCGGGCAAAATGATTGACGATCACCACGCTTCCGCCCGGCCGGACCACGCGGGCGATCTCGGACATGACCCTCTCGGGCTCGGGCACCACCGAGATCACATGCATGGCCGCGACATGGTCGAAGCTCTCATCCGCGAAGTCGAGCTCACGCGCATCCATCCGGTGCAGCGCGGCCACGTTCTGCAACCCCTCGGCCGCGACCTTGGCGCGGGCCTTCTCCAGCATCTCGGCGCTGTAATCCACGCCGGTGACGGTGACGCGCCGGTCATAATGGCGCAGGGCAAGGCCGGTGCCGACGCCCACCTCCAGAACCGAGCCGCCAAGCTCGCTCAGCAGCGCGGTCGCCCTGCGGCGGCCAACCTGCGTGACTGCCCCGAAGGTGCGGTCATAGATCGGGGCCCAGCGGGCATAGGATCTTTCGACTGCCTGAAGCTCCATTCATCCGTCCTTTCGTGTGGACTGCCGCCAACGCTGCTTCCATCCCAGCGCCAGAAGCAGCAGATAGCCCAGATTCAGCAGCACCAGCGTCAGCCAGGGATAGGTGAGGAGCGCCGCGCCCAAGCCCACGACCGCGAGGAGGATCAGGCCCGCCTGTTCGCGCCGGATGCTGGTCTGGGGCAGGGCGGGCGTCGGCAGGCGGCTGACCATCAGCGCCGCCACCAGGATCATCCAGAGCGCGCAGACGGGCCCCGGAACGGTCAGGGCGGGATTGAGGTTCGCGACGAAGATCGGCAGAAAGACCAGCATCGCTCCGGCGGGCGAGGGGACTCCGGTGAAGGCTTTCTTCGGCAGGCCCGCCGCAAGCTGATCCCGGCTGCCGATATTGAAGCGGGCAAGGCGCAGGACACAGGCCACCGCATAGACCAGCGCGGCAATCCAGCCCGCCCCTGCGGCGCCATCAAAGGCCCAGAGGTGCAGGACCAGCGCCGGCGCCACCCCGAAATTGACGAAGTCGCAAAGCGAGTCGAGTTCCGCGCCCATGGCGCTTTCGCTGCGCAGCCGGCGCGCCAGCCGCCCGTCGAGACCGTCGAGCAGCGCCGCCAGCAGGATCAGCGCCGCTGCCTTGTCGAACTGGCCTCCGAAAGCCAGACGGATCGCCGTCAGTCCGGCACAAAGCGCCGCCAGCGTCAGGGCATTGGGCAGAAGCTGCAACACGGACAATCGGGAACGAGGGTCCGGGTGCGCCGTCATCTTCAATCCACCAGTGCCGGACGCGCGGTCCCCGGACGCCCAAGCTCGGCGATCACGGTCTCGCCCGCGACCATCCTCTGCCCGACGGCAACCAGCGGAACCTCGCCCGGCGGCAGATAGATGTCGAGGCGCGAGCCGAACCTGATCAGCCCGAAGCGTTCCCCCGTCCTCAGATTCTGGCCTTCCTTGGTCCAGCAGAGGATGCGCCGCGCCACCAGACCGGCGATCTGCACCACGGCGAGGTGCCGCCCGTCCGCCAGTTCAAGGCAGAGCCCGTTGCGTTCGTTATGCTCGCTGGCCTTGTCGAGGGAGGCGTTGAAGAACTTGCCGGGCCGGTAAGCCACCGACACCACGCGCCCCGCGACCGGCGCGCGGTTCACATGGCAATCAAAGACCGACATGAAAACGCTGACACGCGTGAGCGCCACCGGCTCCATCCCCAGTTCGGCGGGCGGCACGGCCGGTTCGATCAGCGAGACGACGCCATCGGCCGGGCTGATCACCAGCCCCTCGCCCTGCGGCACGGCGCGGCGCGGATCGCGGAAGAAATAATAGCACCAGACCGTCAGTCCCAACCCGAGCCAGCCCAGCGGCTCCCAGATCAGGAAGAGGACCACCGTGACGGCGGCAAAGACCGCGAGAAAACGATAGCCCTCGGGATGCATCGGCTTGAGGAAGGTGCCCCACATCGTCATGCGTCAGTAATCCTGTTCTCGCTCCCGGTCCGTCGCCATAGCAGCCTCGCGGCAGGCGGTCAAACAAAGACGACGCTTTATCGCTCATTTGCGACGCTGGCCGGGGTGGGCTTGAAACGTCGATCCCGCGCGAAATTTGACATCCGCCAAGGCGTGGCGAATACAGGGCCCTCATGTGGCGCGACCCCAAGGACCGCCAGCCTTGGCCGCGCCACCGCTCCGTCAGGAGGCGAGCATGGCCCAGAATATCTATGACAATCCCGATTTCTTCGCGGGCTATAGCCAACTTCCCCGGCAGGTGCAGGGGCTGGCCGGCGCCCCGGAATGGCCCGCGATCCGCGCGCTGCTGCCCGATGTGACAGGCCGTCGCGTGGCCGATCTGGGCTGCGGCTTTGGCTGGGCCTCGCGCTGGTTCCACGAACAGGGGGCGATCTCGGTCCTCGGTCTGGATCTGTCGCGGAACATGATCGACCGCGCCCGGGCCGACAGCGTCGCCGCCATCGACTACCGCTTCGCGGATCTGGAGACGCTGGAGCTGCCGACCGCCGCCTATGATCTGGTCTATAGTTCGCTGGCTTTTCACTATGTCCGGGATTTCGGGCGACTGGTCCGCATGATCCACCAGGCCCTCGCGCCCGGCGGTGATCTGGTCTTTACGGCCGAGCATCCGATCTTCATGGCCGCCGCGCATCCCGGCTGGCAACCGGACGAGGACGGGCGCAAGACCTGGCCGGTCAATGGCTACTCCATCGAGGGTGCGCGCCGCACCGACTGGTTCGCCAAAGGGGTGCTGAAATATCACCGGACATTGGCCACGACGCTGAACACCCTGATCGACGCAGGTTTCGCGCTGCGTCGCCTCGAAGAGTTCGCGCCAACGCCGGAACAGATCGAGGCCGTGCCCGCGCTTGCCGAGGAACTGGAGCGGCCGATGATGCTGCTGGTTGCTGCGCGAAAGTGCTGATCCCTTGCCATCGGGGCGGGTGGCAGGTTTCCGGGGCAAGATGACCTGCCAACGGCGCGGATAGCGGGCTGGAAGGTCAATATCCGCCGATCGGCCAGCCTGCGACGGCAATTTGGCGCCGATGGCCATGACCGAGGAAACCCCTCGATTGTCGCATCTACCCCGTCGGGGCTAATAAACACGGGTTGCCGGAGAGCAACCGAGAAAATTCGGACGAGGGCAGATGATCAATTGGTCGGCAAGCAGGCGCGCCTGCATTGCAAGCGCTGCATTCTGCATGCTGCTTGCCGGATGTTCAGAGCAGGCCATGCAGGGTGGCGGCTCCCAGTCCGATATCGAACTTGGGGCGAAGATCAGCAACCAGAGCGATGTGAGGCTCGGGCGTATTTCTCCGCAACGCATGTCTCTTGCCCTGCTCGAGGTGAAGACGAAGCAAACCCAGGGAACAAGGGTCTGGTGCGTTCCGTTCGCGCGGACGCTGAGCGGGGTCCAGATCAGAGGGAACGCCAAGGAATGGTGGGGCAAGGCCCGGGGCCATTA
>Ga0182745_1001775_pt1 | contig 20194 bp, 15 predicted proteins | sample eDN3rd30CKraftBY_FD_128523 | JGI IMG/M metagenome (GOLD analysis project Ga0182745, IMG submission 128523) | Enriched backyard soil microbial communities from Emeryville, California, USA - eDNA 3rd pass 30_C Kraft BY (version 2) (version 2) | ecosystem: Environmental > Terrestrial > Soil >...
CGCGAGGTAACCCTCGACCGAGTGCCCCGCGGCCAACGTGGCAACCGGGCTGACGGCGATCCGCCGATTCACGATCGGAATCCCGTATCGCCCTTCCACTTCCTGGCAAACCGCCCGGAGCCGGCCCGCGTAACGGACCAACCGCTCTCGAATCTTGCCGCAAAGTACGGAATTGTCGGGAGACGCGCATGGCTGCAAGTCCACGCCCATGGTGACGGTGCGTACGTCGAGCTTATGCTGCCGGATCATTCCGAGCGTGGAGAGGACATCCTCAGTGCGGTGCAACGGCATCTCCTTGCGGTTTCCAGGCGGGACCGACCCGTACGGGGCTCGGCTCACTGGTCGCTAGAAAGATATTCTCATGTTGTACGTAGGCTTCCAGACCATGGTCGCGTCCGAATCGCTCCAGCTCCGCCCGGACCGTCGCGGGGGAGAGGTCGGTCGGAAGAAACGCTTCCATGATCAACGAAAAGCGAGAACCGTCCACGCGGGCGTGCAAGTCGACGATATTCACGCCATTGGCCGCCAGGCAGCCCGAGATCCCGTGAATATTGCCGATCTGATCTTCCCCCAGCACGGTCAAAATGAATCGCTCTCCATTGGGAACGGGAGACTCAGGCCGCTCTTCCTTCAACTCGATCACGGCCACCGTCAGGTTAAAGCGCTTGCCCCGCTCGCCGATCAAGCTCACGAGCTGCTCCGGCGCCCGCGGCCGGGGGAATTTGACCGCCAAGATGATGGTAAAGCAACCGTGCATCACGGTCTGGCTCAGTTCCAGAATATTCCCCCCCTGATCGCGCAAGGTTCCCGCGACGGAGTAGACGATGCCAACACGATCCACCGCGGTCACGGTCACGATATAGGTGGACATATTACCGTTTCTTCCATCGAGGTCAGAACGGGGCAAATGGAAAACTGGTTCATGCTTTCACAAATCAAGGACAAGTTCAAACTGCCTTTGGCCGGCTGGCCGCGAGCGCCAACGCGGCCCATCCCACCAGAAACGCTCCACCCCCGAACGGAGTGATCGCTCCTAGCCATCGTTGCCCCGTCAGCACGAGCACATAAAGACTTCCCGAGAACAGGATCGTGCCCAGCACAAAGGCCCACCCCGCCACGCAAACGCTCTTTCCCGACTTGCCCACAACCGAGACGACCGCCACGGCAACCAGGGCCAGGGCATGATACATCTGGTAGCGCGCCCCTGTCTCGAAGTTTTCCATCATGCGCTCGTTGCGCACCTTCACCTCGTACGGGTCGTTCTCATTCACCTTGAAGTGATCACGCAAGCCGTGAGCTCCGAATGCCCCCAGAGCCACCGCGAGGAACCCCGAAATCGCCCCAATGCGAAGCCATCCCATACCAGCCATCACCAAAACCCTTCCCGTTGTTCACGTACTCAGAAATTCGGCCCCCACGGTTTGACCCGAGAGACCCGGTCCAAACCGAATGATCTGCCCTGGGAGATTCGATACAGGCCCCTGTCCATTCCACCCGTTCAAACCGCAATCAATCCGCCCGCCTCTCAGCGGGGCGCGGGCTTTACGCGGAGATGACCCTGGGAGGTTGCGTCGAGACCTGACCGAGCAGCAGGGCTCGCGTCTCCGCCGCCAGGAATAATGAGCCCGTCGCGCAGATCAGGCTACCAGGATCCGTCAACCGCCGCGCCACTTCCAGGGCTTCCGCGGGCTCCTCGGTCGTTTGTACCGGTGAGCAGCCCAGCTCGCGAAGGGCCTCGGCGACTTCCTCGGCGGGAACCGATCGAGGATTCTCCAGGTAACGTGTCGCGATGAACTGGTCGAAGCAAGGGACCAGGGCTTCGAGCTGTCCGCGAAGGTCCTTATCTCGGCTCGTTCCGAAGATTAAGGTGCGTCGCGTCGTGGGAAAGCAAGAACGCAAGGTGTCCGCCAGGGCCTGAGCAGACGCCACGTTATGCGAGCAATCCACGACCACCCAGGGAGCTTCTCCCAGAACCTCGACGCGAGCCGGCCATTGAACTCTTGAGAAACCGCGCGTAACGACCTCTGGGTCGATTGACCAGCCTCGCTCGGCAAGGGCGTCGAGACTCGCCAGGACCAGGGCGACATTCCCCGCCTGGTGCGCACCGAGCAAGGGAACGTCCAGAACGCCCCAGTCGCGCGCCCAGGTCCGAACTTGGACCTGCCCAGGGGTCGGACGGTCGAGCGGCGGACTGGCCGGGTGGAACTGGTACTGATAATCCACCTCGACCTCGCGCAGCCGACATCGACGCTCCGCCGCGATGCGTCGGATCGCGGCGCGGGCCTCGGGCTGGGTCACACCGCTCATCGCGGGCCGATCGCGTTTGAGTATGCCAGCCTTTTCCGTGGCAATTTGCTCGAGCGTGTTGCCAAGCTGCTTCGTATGATCGAATGAAATGGTCGTGATCACAGAAAGCTCTGGATGAACCACATTCGTGGAATCCAGCCGGCCTCCCATCCCCACCTCGAGCACGACCGCCTCGGCTTGCTTTCTGGCGAAGTGAAGCAAGCCCATCGCCGTGGTGATCTCGAAGAAAGTGGGTCCTCGACTTAGCGCATCGGATGAGTCGGCGTCGAGTTGTTCAACGGCGGGCCGAACCGCGTCGGTAAGAGCGATGAGCTCTTCGGACGTGGCCATGACGCCGTCGATGGCGAACCGCTCCTCGAGCCGGTGAAGATGGGGCGAACAGAACAGGCCCGTGCGAATGCCGTGCGCGGAGAGTGCGGCGGCCAGCATGACCGAGGTTGACCCTTTGCCCTTGGTCCCCGCCACGTGGAGAATGCGAAGCCCCTCATGCGGGTCGCCGAGGAGGCGGAGCAACTTCCGCATGCGGCTCAGACGCAGCTCCTCGCTGCTCCGAGGCATGCCGATTCGTTCGTAGTTGAGGCGGTTATAGAGGAAGCTAAGTCGCTCTTGATATTCAAAATTCATGGATGGGTGGGCGGATCACGCCTTCCCCCTTCTCAACTCGGGTCGGTCGTGATCTCGTAATCCGCGAGGAGTCGTTGCACACCCGCCAGCAACTCGGTCAGAGAGAGTCCCTTCACCCAGTAATCGTCCACTCCAACCGCGAAGCCTTCCAGCCTGGTGTCGGCATCACCCAGGTTGGAGAGCATGACAATCTTGGGTAACGGGCGGATCGTCTGTTCGCGCAGACGATCGAGAACCTCGAAGCCATTGACGCGCGGCATCCAGACGTCCAGGATCAGGAGGACTGGATTGTACTGCTCGACCAGAGCAAGGGCTTGATCTCCGTCTTCCGCCTCCCAGACCTCATGTCCGGCGGCCCGAAGGCAAGCGGCGTAGACAGCCCTGAGCTCGGGGTCGTCATCGGCCAGAACGATGAGCGTTCCCATGCCACACAGTCCTTCCCAACTCGCGTCCGGACAGCCGCCAGCCGACCGGGATCGTCTCCAGCCTGGTAGTGCAGTTGCTTAGTAGCATACCTTGGACTAACGAGTCGCCGCCATGTCAGTCGTAACGTGATTCGACCCGTCCGGAACGCTCGTCCCAGCCCCTCCCGAGCCAGTCCCCGGCCCGGACTCGGTTCGATTCGCCCGGCCCTCGGGGACGAGCCAGCGAGCCAGACGGCCGGGAGGAAGGTCAGGCCGCACAAGCTGATCGACAACCCCCAGGTCCCGCAGGAGATGTTCGGCGGCGAGGTAACCGCTTCGAACCGCGCCTTCCATCGTGGCGGGCCACCCCGTATCCGTCCAGTCGCCCGCGAGAAAGAGCCCCTTGACCGAAGTCCGCTGCGGGGGGCGAAGCGAATCAATACCAGGCCTCACCGCGAAGGTCGCACCATGTTCGGTGACAACCCACGAACGTAAAAGTTGGGCCTCGCTCGACGCGGGCCAGAGCTCCGCGAGCTCCGCGCGCACCAGGTCGAGAATCGCTTCCTTCCCCAGCCGCTGAAGGTCGTACGCCGCACTGATGACAATCTGGAGGTACTCCCCTGCTCGCTCCTGATCCTCCCCTTGTTGGATGGCCGAATGGTTGAACACCCACTGAATCACCCGTCCGACCACGGCCACATGGTCGAACGGACAGACGGATCGGTCGTACCAGAGATGGACGCCGGTAATAGGTGAGGACTTCATGGCATCAAGGGCTTCGAGCTGAGGCATCTTCGCCGATAGCGACTCGGGGATGATGGCTCGGACTCGATCGAAAGGAACAGCCAACACCACGAAATCGGCCTCGAGCTTCTCACCGTTCCTAAGGGTGGCCCCAGAGATTTCCCCCGCGTCGTCCGCCAGGAGTTCTCGAACTCCGGTCGTCATGCGCAGGTCGATCCCGTGTTCGCGGAGCCAGGTTTCAAGCCGAACTCCGTAGAGGTCTCCCAGCGGAGCCATGGGGAGTTGGACTACGTACCCTTCTCGGTTGCGGAGAAAGCCGTCGAGAAAGACCTTACGGGCGTGGCCGACATCCATCTGATCAAGCCGCTCGTTCAGAGCGGAGACGAGCACCGTGGCCCAGTAGCGCTCAAGCGTCCGCGCGGTCTGTCCATGGCGCATCAGCCAATCCGCGAAGGACTCGCCCGGCCGATCACCTCGGCCTGAGCGGAGGCAGGCCATGCCATAGGCCACGCGTAGCTTTTCAATCCACGTCAGGTAATTCGCGCGAAGAAATCCGAGCGTGAGATGGAATGGCGCGGGGAAGAACCGGGCCCTTAGCCGGGAGATGCGCCCTTCGGGGCTGAGAAAAACGACTTCCTCCTCGCGCCGAAAGAGTTGAGCGATCCCCACGCGCTGGCAGAAATCCGCCAAATTCGTGCAGCAAGACATACTGACATGCTGGCAATTGTCAACCAGCTCGCCCGTGGAAGGGTCGATAAAGGAGCTGGCCCGACCGCCCAGCCTTGGTCGACTCTCCACCAAGGTCAGCTTGAGTCCTCGCCCGGCGAGGCTCACAGCGGCGGCAAGGCCCGCGAGTCCACCGCCAACGATGAGCACGCGTGCGGGGGGAGAGGATGAGACGGCGTTTCGCTCGTTCGTCAACACCGAGGCGCCTCCGCGGGCTTCGCCGCCAGCGGCGCCGGGCGGCCTCGGAACGAGCGGACCGTAATGGCGGCCTTGCGCCAGGGGGACAGAGATATCCGCCGCGACAACACCTCGTACCTGCGGGCGACGATCTTGTTCAGAAGCTGCCGGTAAATCCCCGAGAGTGCACGCAGTACGGGGCGGCCCACCGGGTCTACGAGCTGCTCCAGGGGCGCGGCCTTCTCATAGAAAGCCTGGGCGCGGTTGGCCTCGAATTCGAGGAGCGCCCGTAGCCGTTCGCTCGTCCGCTCCCCAAGCAAATCCTCGCGGGTCACGCCAAAGCGTTCCAGGTCGGCAATGGGGAGATAGACTCGGCCCCGCTGCGCGTCTTCCCGCACGTCTCGGATGATATTGGTGAGCTGCAACGCGATTCCACAAGCCTCGGCCAGCTCTTCGGCCCGTCCCCCATCCGAACGATACCCCCAGATCTTGATGCAGCTCAGCCCGACCACCGACGCCACTCGATAACAATAGGCGTGGAGGGCTTCAAACGTTTCAAAGGTGCGAGGCTCGAGGTCCATCTCCACCCCGTCGATCACCTCCTCGAGATAGCGCGATGGGATGGCGTGCCGCCGCACGGTGTCGACCAACGCGAGCATACCCGGCCAGTCATCTGGGCCACCCTGCCCCGCAAGGGCCTGGCCGAGCATGCGTCTCCACTCGTCGAGCCTGCTTCGCGGGTCACCATTCGGGTCGGGTTCATCGGCGAGGTCGTCGGTCTGACGCATGAAGGCGTAGAGCGCGCACATCGAACGTCGAAGCGGAGCGGGGAGAACGAGGAAGCTATAGTAAAAATTCTTCGCTTCCCTGCGCGAGAGCTGACCGCAGAACTGATAGCTCACCAGGAGGGGGTCTTTCATGACTCGGCCCTTCCAACCCCAGCCGTTCGCGCTGGTTCCCGCAAGGGATGAGCTTGAACCCTCTTCTTCCGACCGATTGAGAAGGACCCGCGTCCCAGCGTTCGGAGCGTGAGCGCACGAACCAGCAGACCCGCCTTCGCGACCTTCCCCAATCGAGGGCGGCTCGTCAACACGTCGAATCCTTGTCGTTCGATCCGATCGAGGATCGCAAGACCTCCTCGATTGAACAGGTCAACATCCACGGCGATTTCGGTGGGCAAACGGGGCACGAGACGCTTCCCCTCCGATAAGAGGTCACGTGCTCGCTTTACCTCGAAGTCGAGCAGCCTGGCGAAAGCCGGGGAAAATCGCTTTGCCTGGAGGTCCTCAAGCGGATAACCAAAGCGGTCGCGGTCTTCTCGAGGCAAGTAGATGCGACCGATATCGAGGTCGCGGGAAACGTCTTGCCAGAAGTTCGCCAGTTGCAAGCCGGTGCAGGTGAGGTCGGAAAGCCTGGCATTCTCTTCGTTGAATGACTTGGCAAGATAGAGCACCAGGTGCCCGACCGGATTCGCCGAACGGGTGCAGTAGTCGAGAAGCTGGCTATAGGTCTCGTACTCCGTAACGACCTGGTCCTGCTCGAACGCGGAGATCAACGCCTCGAATGGCTCGATCGGGATCGAGAAGCTTTGAACCGTCTCCTTGAGAGCGAGCATGACCGGATGGCGAGCCTCGCCTTCGTACAACGAGCGAAGCTCGGTCCGCCACCAGGCGAGCAGCCTCCGCGACTCGGCCCGATCGCCCACTTCGTCCCCAAGGTCGTCCGACCATCGGCAAAACGCATAGATGCTCTGAAACGCGGGGCGCAACCGGCGAGGGGTGAGCCAGGTCACCACGCTGAAGTTTTCATAATGCGAGGCGGTCAACCGCGCACAGTAGGTTCGAGCCTCCTCCAGCGTGACCGAACTCCTCGCATCCGGCCCAAACTGGCGCAGGTCTTCCGAGAACGACATGGGGACTCCCTGGTTGCGATCCTTGCGGGTGAGTCGAAGCTTGATTCTAGTCTGTCGAAACGCGGCTCGCCAGCCACCACTCCTTTCGGCAATCCCCCCAACCAGGCCTAACCCCGCCTCTTTGACTTGCGTATCGATTCGAGTCGTTCGATGTGCTTCCGCAGGGCCTGCTTGAGAGCAAAACAGAATGGTTCCAAAGAGCGCCCGGAGGTTTCTGAATTGATTAGACTTGCCAACCGCCTACGCGCTGCCTGAAGATCGAGCAACCGAAGAACCTTACCGTGTAGTTGAAGGGTGGCGTCAATTGCCTCCTTTCTTAGCCCCTCCAACCTGACGTTGTCCAACTTGAGCCGTTTAATGGTTTCTATAGCTGCACTGTCACTGTTCGATGTCGCAGCGATCTGGCCACGAAGGTTGAATTTGAATCGTTGCTCACAGCCAGTGCTTCTTGGCGACACGAATAAATGCTGTTCCTCGGGAGGAGGCCAATCCGCTTTGGGAAGTGCCCCGAATGGCACGTACGGGCTGTTCGGGTTGGGATAACAAGCCACCAGGTTTTTGTATGCTACGTCTTCCCCATTCAAACAATGTGCCTGGGGCCTAAGATGTTCAATATGCGAACTGCCTACAGTTACACCTATTCCAGTGTAAGCGCAAAGCCCTCTCTGCTCGGCCACGAGTGAATGGAGCACTTCTTCCCTTAACTCTGCTCCGATCAGATTGTAGCCATAGTTAATGTCATTCTGGTACTGAGAGCGCCACTGAGCCAAGGAATTCGGCTCACCCTGAGAGCTAATCTCCCTCATCAGCCAACACCTCAAGGTTATTAATGGTCGCTTCCAGGCGAGTTGTATCTCGCGTGACACCATGCTGGAGCTGTTTTAGCACCTCCAATTCTACTCTCGCTCTTTCCAAATCCCCCTCTTCTAGTGCATCCTCCACAGCATCGATTGCCTCAACTCCAGCCGGGGTGCGCGATCCTGCCCCCATTACATCCTCCAAAATCGAGTTCGAGTCCAAACCATAGGATTGGTCCGGAGCAAGTCCAAGGGCATCTTGGTCGAGGATTCGGATTTCGTCTGGAGTTACCTCTCCAACGACTTGGGGTGAGTGCGAGGTGCATACGAACTGCATGCTGGGAAATGTGAACTTGAGGTCGGATGCGACTCTGCGTTGCCAACTGGGATGCAGGTGGACGTCCAATTCGTCGATTAGCACCACCCCCGGGGTTTGGATAAGTACTGCCGGAGGTTCTGTAAGGGCCGTCGTGGAAAGTACATCTGGAACCAAGTGATTGTTTTGCGTCACTGCTTTAATGGCAATATCGGCCACTAGTGCCAACATCATTCGCTGCCCTGCGCTCAAATTGCTAAAGGGCTGCGCAACATTTTTGATGGACAGCACGATCTCGTCCCTGTCGCCGTCGAACCACATCCTATCGGCATCAGGAACGCACTGAAGAATAGCGAACCGAACCACCTCGAATCCTGCCCTATAGTGCCCGTTGCGGTTGACTGCCGCGATGGCTTCGCGTTTGAACCAGCCGCTCAGATCGGCTACCCGAATCCGCTCGTTCAAGCAATCGTAGAAGGCAGCCCATCTCCTCGCTTGGCCCCCCGTCCCTTTTCGAGTCTTGGGGCGTTCGTGGTGGGGGAGCCATGTACGTCCCGCACCGTAATATGCGATCACCGGAAGTAGTACGTTCTCCTCGGTCGAAGCGCGTTGGTACACGTCACGAATGACTGAGAGTGCCTGCTTGGCCCCTGAATTGTTTGTCTTCCGCTTGCCAGGGTTAACGCCGTGCTCCCAAACGATATTCTCTCGATCCTCGATCAGCCCCGTCGCCTTGATCGAGACACCTCCGCTTGCCTCGCGGAAGAGGTCTCGATCGCCATGCCTTACGGCTTCGAGCCTGATCTCGGAGGGTAGAATTCCTCTTCGGCTATTGCTCAGCGTCGAATCGGGTGGCTCGACAAGCCACAACCCAAGCGCCACTGAGAGCGCATCCAGTACGCTCGTCTTGCCCGCGCCATTCCCGCCGATTAGGAGCGTGAACCGCGGATGCAAAGTCAGTTCTAATTCTGCAAATTTCTTGAAGTTCTTAATCTTGATTTTGTCGATTCTCACGACTCAACCCCAAATCGATCCCCGATCGTCGGGGCTAGCTGGCCGTTCTGGAATTGCTCCAGGGTAGGTGAAGTATATCAGCCGCGACAGCCCCCTCCTAGATGACACCAACGGAGCGCTCCGCCCTCCCAAGGTTCCTCAAGGTCGATCCAAGACCGATCAGACGGCTCAAGAATTGACCAGGCCAGTCCGCAAGGTCAGAATCAGGCTCAAATCGAGCCGACGGATGCGTGTTGTCGATCGCAATCGACTCGATCTAGACGATTTGGATCGGCACTCTCCTCCATTCCAACCGACAGGACGCCACGCTGATGTTGAAAACGACCGCTCCTCTATTCCTGGGTCTGTTGATCACCGGGATTTCAGCAACCGCGGAAGAAGGCAAGTTTCAGCCCCTCTTCAATGGGAAAGACCTGAGTGGCTGGGTCACTCCGGAAGATAAGGCCCTGTTCTCCGTGGAAGATGGGGAAATCGTGGGTCGGACGAAGGGAAACCTCAAGAAGAATGAGTTCCTCGCCACGGAGAAGGAGTACGGAGACTTCGTGCTCAAGGCCAAGGTCAAGTATTTCAATGGGAACTCCGGCATTCAGTTCCGAAGTCTTCGCAAACCGGACGGGGTGGTCGCCGGTCCTCAGGCGGATGTCGCGGCGGGCTATTGGGGCCTGCTCTATGAAGAACGCGAGCGTGGGATCCTTGAACGATTTGATAAGGAAAAGGCTGAAGCCCTGGTCAAGAAGGGGGATTGGAACGAATTCGTGATCACGGCGAAGGGGGATCATATCACGATCGACCTGAATGGAACCCGCGTGATCGACCGGACCGACCCGAAGTTCCGTAAGTCTGGTATCCTTGCGCTCCAGGTCCATGTCGGCCCGCCGATGGAAGTGCGCTACAAGGATCTCGAGATCAAAACGGAAAATTGACCTGTCGATCCCCTCCCTGGTCAATCCCGTCAAAGATAGGAATCCACGAAAGCACGAGCCAGGACACGATTCGGGCCTGGTTCGTGCCACGCACGGGGAGGAATCGAGATTCATACGATGCGCTAGCCGCTATACTGAACCAGTCCCTCCTCGCCGTAATCAGCTTTTCTTTTCTCCTTCCACCCCATCTCCGCCAAAATCCTCCTCATCCCCTTCGCCACGAACATGGCCACCACCTGGCGTGTCGAGCCAGGGAGAGGGAGAAGGAAGCGGACTTTCGGTCCGTTGACTCCTATAATCTTCAAGGACTCTGGAAGGTGGCTTTGTATTTGCACGGGTTCGGATCGGACTTGAGCCGATACCCAACTTGCAGGCAGGTGTGATCGCGTTTCAGAGACGTTTCTGTTCGTTGTTCGCCCGGGTGATCTCCACGCACTTCAACCGAGCCGACGACCATGGCCCTATCTTCACAGTCGGACGAGCTTCGATCGGAGGACCGCCCTCCGTTGAGCACCACACCAGAGGATTCCTCCTCAACCGACGACTGGATCGTCGAGGAACTGGCTCCTTCCCCGAATGAGGCGGAGAACGAGTCGGGTACGGGTGGACTTCGGGGCGTGGTGCAAGCGCTCTTCCAATCTTCCGACGATGCGAACGAGCCAGGAACGGATGAGCTGGGATCCGCAACGCCCAATGGGGGTCAACCTGGGGAAGTCCCCCTGACATTCGAACTTCCCGGGGTCGATCTCCGGGGCCACGTCCTTCCGGTCCGCCAGGGAGACCTGACCCGGCTCCTCGTGGCTGAACCCGAGCTGAACGAGCAAGAGCGCAAGCAGTTAGGCGCGTTCGGAAAGATTCTCGGGGCCACGTTCCATAGCGAGTTATATCATCATTTGCTCGAGTTGAAGGAACTGTACGCGCCTCTGGACCCCGATGACGAGCACGTCGATCTTGAATCGCACTCGAAGGAGGTCACCGCAAGTTCCGACGAGTCTTTCCTCTCCTCGCTCGAACACGTCCTGCTACGCGCGAACTACAAGGTGCTCGACCTCGACCTCATTGAGCAGGCCATCTCCGCCCCCAACGAACAAGGTTTGACCTATGTTCCAGATTTCACCTTGTTCGAACATCTTAAGGTCTGGGTTCGCGGCTCAACCTTGATCACGCGTAACTGCCGAAACGTCAAGACCCGGTTTCGCAAACGCGCGGTCCAGCTCGCCGCTTACCAGCGGATGGTGATTGCGCTCAAGTTCAAACCAGGTCTGGACTTAGGTTCTAATGTCCGATCAGACGTATTATATCTACGCATGTTCAAGGACGTTCCGCACGTCGATATGGAGATGCACCTCCCCGAGCAGGGAACCAAGGTTCGGATGCGCCTGATTGACAAGTCGCAGATCGCCTCTCCCATCGTGATGGGCATTCCCACGCTGGCGATGAAGTTCCTCGCCGCGGCCACGCTCTCGTGGTGGACCCTCTTCGGCTTGATGATTCCTCCCGTGAGCGCGGGGGTCAATTCCTTCTTCGGATTTCATCGGGCCAAGCACAAGCACCTCAGCGCGATGATCCACCGGCTGTACTACCTGACCCTGGCGAACAACTCGAGCGTCTTGACCCGCCTGATCGACTCGGCCGAGGACGAAGAGTACAAGGAAACGATCCTCGCTTATTACTTTCTCTGGCGAGCGATTGGCGACCCCAACCCGCTGAGCGAGCCCGCGCTTGATCAGCAAATCGAGGATTTTCTGGTCGCCAAGACCGGGCTGGGGCTCAACTTTGAAGTGGACGACGCCTTGAGGAAACTCTTCGACCTGAAACTGGCTTGCCGAGACCGGTCGGGGGGTATTCACGCGGTTCCGATCGATCAGGCTCTAGCCACGCTCGATCGGCGCTGGGACGACACCTTCAATCATGATTAAGGATTAAGGCCCATCTCTTCACACCAAATCCAACGCTTCTTTCAATTCCCCCCGCCCCTCGAACCATTTCCATCGATCGGTCGAAGAAAAACCGATTTCCCGCGCGTGAAATCGACAATTCAATGGTGTAGGCCTCGATCAACTGTCGGTTCGGATCCCCACCCCGGCCTCGACTCAGACAAACCCTGCGTCGATTCACGACCGCTGGGTCATGTGGGCCAACCGAACGGGCGGGCTCAATAGCTGGCCGTTGGATGACCTTGCCGTTACAATAGGTTGCGTCGTGGCTTGGTTGCGAAAACCCATTCGGTCGCACCCTTAATCACGATCCCGCCTTCCTCCTCCGAAGCGCCTTGCCCTCCTCCAGGTGTATATCATGGCGACTGCCACGAAGAAGCCCTCATCCTCTTCCTCCCGCCCCGCCGCGCCACGTCGGGGGGGGCTCGAAACGGTGCTCCGCCTCCTCGATGCGTTCTACCGCTTCCTCGCATCGTTGAAGCTGGCCGTTTTAAGCCTGGGTAGCCTGGCGGCAGTGCTTGCCTACGCCACCTTTTTCGAGTCGTGGCACGGAACCAGCGCCGTGCAGGAGTGGATTTACCAATCCAAGTGGTTTGCCATCCTGCTGGCCTTCCTCGGCGCGAACATCCTCTGCGCCGCCTTAATCCGGTTCCCCTGGAAACGACGCCAGACCGGATTCGTAATTACCCACGCCGGACTCCTCGTTCTGCTCGGCGGCTCCTTTTGGGGACTGAAGACGGCGGATGAAGGCCAGGTCGGCATGATCGAAGGACAGTCGCGCGATCAACTCGTCCGATCCGACTATCCGGTCATCCGGGTCTGGCCCATCGACCCCGAGACGAACAAACCCACCGACGAGGAATACCAGCTTCCCTTCCGGCCCGGCAACTTCCCCTGGGGCCCCGGCAATCCGCGCCCTCTGGGGTTCTTCGGCACCATTGGCCGACTCCTCACATTTGGGGCGTTCGGGTCGTCCAGTACCGCGGAAGGCGAAGTTCTCACCGGGCCTAGCGACCCAATCAAGATCGTCGCCAAGACGCACCTCCCCGCCTCCAGTTGGACCACCGCGCATGTCCCCGATCCCGATGGGATCCCGATGGTCAAGGTGAAGATCCAGGCCCTCGCGCCCGGTCAAGGCAAGCCCATGGACATCTTCGCCGAAGGGTCGGAACAAGACCGGTGGCTCACCCCACACGACGAACGGCTGATCCCGATCTTCCAAAGGCTCAATCGCGTTGTTAAACAGCAAGGCCCCGCAACCTTCGCCTTCGCCTATGTCGATCGGCCCGAGCTGGTTCAGGACTTCCTCAATCCCCCCAAGGACCCCGGGCACGAAGGGGTGGCGAAGTTACGGTACAAGGATAAGGACGGCCAGCCCAAGTCCCATGACTGGCGACTCGAAGGGCAGGAGAAAAAGTCGGTCACACTTCCCGAGAGCGACATCACCGTAACCTACTCCGGCTCCACCCTCATTCCGGCTGGATTCGATGCGTTGCTCGGCGAGCCCGAAATTCCCGTCGCCCGATTCAAGGTCAAGCAAGGGGATGGTCCGGAAACCGACTATTATGGCTGGGGCATGTTGCCCATGGTCCCTAACCTGCTTGGTAACCAGGAGAACCCAGACGCTCCCAAGTCCCCCTTGGTCGAGATCAACTACTTCATGCCCCCCGTACTGGGAATGTCCGCCGGCCGCCTGGGTCTGGTCGAGATCCTCGGCACCCCCACGGGGTCGCTTTATTACCGCGTCTTTGGACGTGGCAAGGGGGATATCACCGAGGTACGCGGCATCGGTCCACTCACCAAGGGCAAAGATATCGTCGCCTTTGGCGGAAATCCTAACATGCCGATGACCCTCACCTTCCAGGTGGAAGATTATCTCACCGCGGGACGTGAAGAGGAGGTCTGCGAGGCGGTCGTACTCCCTCAAGGGCAGAAAGGGAACGGCCTCGCGGCCAGCCTGATCGCGATGACCGTCACCCACGACGGCAAGCCGACCACCAAGGAATTCTGGATCCGCCGCTCCCCCACGCTCGAGCCCGCCCCTCAGCGCGTCTCCTTCCCCGGAGGGGACTTCGAAGTGGTTTACGACGTCGATCGAAAGCCCCTCCCCTTCTCACTCAAGCTCGATGACTTCAAGGTCGAGTTCGACCCGGGTACCGAGCAAGCCTCGAGCTTTACCAGCAAGGTTCGGCTGAACGATCCCGCCATGGCCATCAAGGATCAGCCGCATACCATCTCGATGAATGAACCCCTGACCCACAAGGGATACACCTTCTATCAGTCGAGCTATGTACGCGAGCAAGATCCCGCGACCGGACGAGAGACCGGACGATTCCAGTCGATCTTCCAGGTCGGAATCGACCCGGCGCGCAGGGTCAAATACCTCGGTTGCCTGATGATCGTGCTCGGCACTTTCGTCCAATTTTACATGCGTGCCGGGCTCTTCTCGGACGGAGGCAAGCGTGAGCGCGCCAAGGCTCAGGCCAAGGCCGCGAAGTCGGCAGGGGCATCGGGCCAGACGTCTCCAGCACCCACACCCGACCTTGCTCAGTCTGAGCCCGGCAATGAGCCCGATACCATCCTTTAAGTCCAAGCTTGAGAAGTCTCAGCCACTCCCCGCGTGGCTGGGCAAGTCATCACCCGAGCGAACCCGCGACGTTCGCTCGGTCATCCCGGTCCAGGGAGCGACGTGCGACGGCTCCCTCTTCTGGCCTCCCGAAACACGAACCGACCAGAATCCCCAAAGCCCCAGGAGAATGACATGCAGCGAACTGGGTGGTTCATCCTTGGCCTTACCCTGGCGTTGGCAACGGCCATCGACACACCCGCGCCAGGGGCCGAGGCCCCCAAGGCCCTGGGTAAGGGGCCGTCCTACGAATCGCTCGCCAAGCTCCCCGTGATGCACGAGGGAAGGCGCAAACCGTTTGACACCTTGGCCCGCGAAGAGGTCAAGCAGATCTTCGGGCGAGAGACCATCAAACTCCTCGGACCCCACGAAAAGGTGGAGGCCACCTGGAGCCCCGTGGCGGCCCTGTTCAACTGGTCGGTCCAACCCGAGTTCTGGGATGATCAACCGTTTATCCTGGTCGAATACATCCCGCTCAAGCGGCTACTCCTCGGCAATGAGATCGACGCCTTGTTTGGAGCGATCGCCCGAAACGAAAAAACGTCCGAAGCGGTCCGTGCCAGGATCAAGGAGCTCGAAGCGAGCGACAACCTCAACGCGGCGGACCTGAGCAAGCTTGCCTCGATGGCATCGATCTCGGATTCCGACCGTAAAGGGCTCGAGAGCCTGGCTGAAGACCTGAGTGAACCGCACAAGTGGTTGTCACCTCGCCGGCTCGAGTCAGCGCGCATCAAGGTCGATGATCAGAACGTCGAATTCAACACCTGGTTCCGAGAGCTCGCCCAGCGCAAGTCGAAGAGCGATGCCGATCCCAACGCTCCCAGGCTGACCGACGTCGAGAAACGGGCCATCGAGGTCGGAACCCGACTGGTCCATTACCAGGCCATTCGCGACCGCTCGATCAAGTCGGTCGAGCCGATGCTGGTGATGCCTCGTCCGAGCAACCCGACCTACCTGGCCTACTGTGGCGCGGCGTTTGAGAAAGCTCGGGAGAACCAAGGGATCGAGGGGCTCACCCCGCTCGAGCTCGATTCCGCGAACGCCCTGCTCACCTACTACAAAGACATTCCCAGAGAAGACTGGAAGGAGCCCGGCAAGGGGGACGCCGAGTTCGACCAGAACTTCACCAACTGGCTCAGGCAGAACTCTGTCTGGATCCCGCTCCAGGTCTTTCTCGAAACCAACCTCGACGAGCTCACCAAGGCTGGCTTCCCCACCAGCGAGACCGACACATTCCTGACCTCGTTCCGCGCCCTGGAATCCGCGGAGCAATCGACTCCAGGAGCCGCTCCCAAGGAGAAAGCGGCGGCGTTCGTAACCGCCTCGAGGGCGCTGGGGACCAAACTCAACGCAGAGTACTATCCCACCACCAAGGCGATTGACCTGGAAACCCACTTCAACGAGACCAACCCCTTCTTCAAGGCCCCCCTCGCGTATGGGCTGGCCCTCGCGTTCCTGGCAATGAGCCTTGGGTTCACCTCGAACCGAGAAAAAGCCCGGTTCTGGCTGCTCGGGTCGGTTATCTACTGGGTGGGCATGCTTGGGCTGATCGCGGGCATCGCCCTGGAGATCCTGGGCTTCAAGCTGCGGATCCAGATCTCCGGCTGGGCTCCCGTGACGAACATGTACGAAACCGTGATCTGGGTCGCCCTGGTCACGGCGGTCCTGGCCTTGATCTTCGAGTTGATCTACCGTTCAAAGTTCGCGGCGGTCGCCGGTGCGGGGGTCTCGTTGCTGGGAACCGTTCTCGCCGCGAACGTCTCGATCCTCGACCCGGGTATCCATAGTCTCCAACCCGTGCTCCGTAGCAACTACTGGCTCGTGATCCACGTTCTTACGGAGGTCTCGAGCTACGCCGCGTTCGCCCTGGCGATGGGCCTTGGGCTAATTGCCACGCTCTACTACCTGACTGCCACCTACCGGCGCTCCCCCGGCCTGGTTGAAGTGAGCGCCCCGCTGTTTCCCGGCGTTCCCATGTTCATCGTCGGCATGCTGGGTCTGGGAGCCTACTGGGGGTGGTTCGGCGATGTCATTCCCGCCGACAAGGCCGACCTGGTCTGCTGGGTTTCAGCCGTGCTGGCGAATCTTGGAGGCTCGCTGGCGATCATCGGCGGCGGAGCGTTCCTCGGCGAGCTGATCGCCCGTCTTCGCTTTCGGGAAGAGGCGTATCTCACCGAAACGGGCGCGACCTCGGCAATAATGTCGTCTTCAGCCAATGGGTCGTCGGAGCTGGCCCCGCCGGCCACGTCGGTGCAAACCGTCCTGGTCGAGGAGCAAGGAGGCGCGGTCGCCACGGCCACCAAGCCCACCGTCGCGGAGATTCGCGCCCGGGCGGCCCAAAGTCGGCCCAAGCTCGACGCCAGAGGGCTGGCGATGCAGGAGACGGCTGCCAAGATCAAGCCGCTCTCCAACTTCATCTACCGGACGATGCAGGTTGGAGTCTTGCTGATCGCGGCGGGTACGATCCTCGGCGGAGTCTGGGCCGACTACTCCTGGGGCCGATTCTGGGGGTGGGACCCGAAAGAGGTCTGGGCGTTGATCACTCTGCTCGTGTACCTGATCCCGCTGCACGGCCGATTCGCGGGGTGGGTCAGCACGTTTGGCCTGATCAACTCCTCGATCGTCTGCTTCATGTCGGTCGTCATGGCCTGGTACGGAGTCAACTTCGTCCTGGGCGTGGGACTCCATAGCTATGGCTTTGTGGAAGGGGGATCCCAGGGTGCGGTGATGTCGGTGGTCATCGCGGTCCTATCGATCTCGCTCGCCGCGGCCTGGCGCCGGTCGCTTGCCTCGAGAACGCCGACCCCGACCGCCTGATCGTCGTCGTCCTCTTCGTGATCGATGTTGAGGTGAGATCACCCTCACCTCAGCGCGATCGAAATCGGCTCGACTCACCAGGAACGAAAACGCCCGGCGGACCACCAAACCCTTGGTGGTCCGCCGGGCGTCGCTTTGCGCGGGCGGATGGATTGTTCGAGAGTCCTTGCGATCAAGCCAGGATCACTTGGAGAGAAGTTTCTCGGCGCGTTCGCGGACCGCCGGGTCCTCGTGCTTCAACAGCGCCTGGCTACGCTCCTCACCCAGCGCTTCGGCCGGCACCCGGTGGTCGGCCACCGCGTCCAGCAGCGCGGAGATCCGATCCTTGTCCCGCACCAAGGCGTCGAGCGCGAACCGCTGGTTACCCGCGGAGTAATGGGCAAAGCCCGAGAGAAGGGCCGGCCCCGTCTTCGGACCAGGGACATCGGCAAGCCCACTGATCGCGCCTTGCTGGAGCTCGGGATGGACCCCCTTGGCGAGGTATCGCGCGAGATGCTCGCCATGACGGTCCCAGGGCTCGACCCCCAGCATCCTCAACGCATCATAACGTGTTCCCGTCTTGACTTTCTCATTATCAGCCATGATCGAAGCCTGTTTGATGGCGTGTGCCCATCTTGGCTTGAGGTCGGGCCGAGCCTTGAGCAATTCCTCGAACCGAGCGGCGGGCCAAACACCGACCAGGCTCACTCCATTGATCAAACCGCCGCCAATGGCCACAGCCTGCCATTCTTCGAGTTGCCCCGAGGCCGAGGGGAGCGAAACTTCCAGCAGTTTGGTCAGTTCCTGGCTCTCGTTGCGGCGACCGCCGGCAATAGCGACACGCCAGATCCAGGGGATGCGCCGATATTCCTCGGGAGTACCCGCCTTCAAGTCCTCGGTCATGGCGACCAGGAGGGCGGCCGAGTCCTGAGCGTGCTCCTTGATCAGCTCTTCGCGCCTCGCCGAAGGGACGGCGTCATCCAGAATGCCTTTGGCGGCCTCTCGGACCGCGGCGGAAGGGGCCGCGTCTTTGGAGGAACGCGCTTCATCCGCCTCGATCCGAGGCAGGCCGGCCGGGTTGCTGAACAGCAGCGCAGCGAGGCTTACCCCGCTAAGGAACCCGTTTTTTCGCATGGTCGAATCAACCTCACTGAATCCAGAACACGGCCGGCCCGACGCAGGAGACCGGCCTTTGGTCTTCGAACAAATGGAAAATGGAGCTCGCGTCTCCACGTTAACGCGTGGCCTTCAGGCAGGCAAAGTGTTAAGGCGATTGCCGGAACGGAAGAAGGAAGACTCGCCAAACGCACGTCGGGGGACACCGCAATTCAGTCCCCCCCTCGGCCGGGGTCGGCGATGGCCGGGCAGATCAAGAGCGGAACAGGTCTTCCCCCCCTTGGACCGGCTCCCGCTCGAGCCGGAACAGGCTCATGTCGATACGAGGGGCACGACCAAGAACGAGGTCTCCGATCGCCTCGGCCGAAGCGGGAGAGAGTTGAATCCCCGCCCGTTTATGTCCGGTCGCGACGATCAGGTTCGGGTAGCGTTCCGACGCCCCCAGGTAGGGGCGGCTATCCAGGCTGCCGGGCCGCAAGCCTGCCCACGACCGCTCAACCTCGGCGTCCGCGAGCGCGGGGCACAAGCGAATCGCCTCATCGAGCAGGCTCCGCACCCCCCGTGAGGTAGGCCTGGTATCAAAGCCGACTTCTTCCTCCGTTGCCCCAATCAGGATCCGGCCATCCTCTCGGGGAACAAGGTACATTCGCCCGTGCTCCACCACGCGTTTAAGGAGCCCCGCGTGCGCTCGGAGGAGCACGATCTGGCCCTTGAAGGGAGGCGTCGGTACGCGCAAGCCCGCGGTTTCCAGCAGCTCGGACGACCAGGCTCCCGCCGTAACAACAACGGTTCCCGCCTCGATCACTCCTTGTTCGGTCTCGACCCCCTTGAGCTTTCCGCTTTCGATCGCGAAGCGGAGGACCCGCTGATTGGGCTGCAGGTCCAATCCTCGTCGTCTCAAGGTCTCCACGAGCGCACGGACGTGCCAGGGGTTGCGAATCTGGGCTCGGTCGGGAAGGTAGTAAACCACCTTGATCTCGGGATTCAGCGCCGGTTCCACGCGCACGTAATCGCCCGGGGCGAGTCGCTCGAAGACGATCCCTTCACTACGCCAACGACCCGCCGAGGTCTTCAGCTCGTTTTCCTCGGCCACGGTCCAGGCCACGTCGACTCCCCCGCATCGACGAAACCCGTTATCCACCCCCGACTCCGTGCGCAGGGCCTCCGACCAATCAGGAAAGAGCCGAGCACTCCAGGCTCTGAGCGTCTCGAAGGGCTGCGCGGGGGGATGTTCGGAGATGGGGGCGATCAAGCCCGCTCCCGCCCACGAGGCTTCCCGCCCAAATTCCTGGCGATCCAGGAGGGTTACCCTCACTCCCTCACGCGAAAGGACATACGCGACCGACAGACCGATTACCCCCCCACCGACAATCACGACATCGCGTTGCAATCGGCTCTCCCCTCATTTCCTGACTGGACTGGCTGACGGTGCATTTTTTTCTCTGGACCCCGGAGGGGAAGACCCCCGCCTACCTCGGAGTCGGTCCTCACCTCCGCGCCACACATTCGGCGCGAGCTCGTAAACATCGCGTCCCTCGCTTGCGAGAATGAGACGGTCTCCATCCCAGCAAATGGCTTCGATGTCCTCTCGCTTGAACGGGACCGTCGCGACGCAACGCCAAGGCTCTCCCACCTTCCCACGCTGATAGACGCGCGCGACTTCGTATGAGCAGACCGCCAACCGCCGCCCATCGCTTGAGAGGTCGGCCCCGGTGACCGGCTCCCGGAAGCCCGCCAATGTTCCGGCGGGTTCAGGAATCGCCGGCTTCCACAAG